>Ga0182030_10003376_pt1 | contig 34092 bp, 27 predicted proteins | sample 812S3MmetaG_FD_121299 | JGI IMG/M metagenome (GOLD analysis project Ga0182030, IMG submission 121299) | Permafrost microbial communities from Stordalen Mire, Sweden - 812S3M metaG (Illumina Assembly) | ecosystem: Environmental > Terrestrial > Soil > Wetlands > Permafrost | place: Sweden...
TCTGGGTCATGGGTGCGATGCTCATTGCTTCTGAGTTTATCTGGTTCCCGGCGAGTTGGTGGCGAGCTTTGGGGATTGCCCGGTCAACACATGTGGGGCGGAGGCGCGTTTCGCAGCGCCCCTACGGGGCGCGACGGGAGGGGTGTATCAGCTTCCCAGGACTGCGCTGCGCTTGTCCTGGGCTATTTTCGACCGGTCCCGACGGGACCTCAGGGCATCCTGGCCGCGGATTAAGCGGGACTGTTGTTGGCGAGAAACCCATCCACTTCGGCGCGGGAGGGCATGGAGGCTTGTGCGCCGCGGCGGGTGACGGCGATGGCTGCGGCGGCGCTTGCAAAGCGGGCGGCGGCGAACGGGTCAAGGCCCTCAAGCAATCCCACGGCAAACGCTCCGTTGAAGCAGTCGCCGGCGGCTACGGTGTCGATGGCGTCCACCTTGAAGGCACGTACCCAGGCTGCCTTGCCGCCGGCCGGGGCAACGTAGCAGCCCTCGCCGCCGCGCTTGAGAACGACGCCCTGGAGCCCCTTCGCCAACAAGTGCTGCGCGCTGTCTTCGACGGGGAGACTCTCGCCCAGGTAAAACGCGGCTTCGGTCTCATTGGGCGTGAACCAGGCGACTTGGGTCCAGACGGCTCGAGGCAGTTCGGCGGCGGGCGCGGGGTCGAGGATCACGGGCACGCCGGCTGCGGCGCAGAGAGCAAGCACGTGGGCGACGGTGGGGATGGGCAGCTCGAGCTGGCAGAGGACCATGCCGGCGGAGCGGATGAGGGCGGAGTGGCGATCGATGGTGGCGGTGTCGACCAGGCCGTTGGCGCCGGGGACGACGACGATGGCGTTTTCACCGTTGTCGGCAACCAGAATGGGGGCGACGCCGGAGGGGCCGGGGACGCGCTCGACGGCGGCGGTGTCCACACCTGCGGCGGCCAGGTTGTCGACCAGGGCCTGGCCGAAGACGTCCGGACTGGCCTCGCAGGGCGCGCCCACCGCGCCGATCATCTGCGTGGGGTAGCCGAGACGGGCTGCGGCGACGGCTTGGTTGGCGCCCTTGCCGCCTGGCGTGGTGACGAAGCCAGTGCCGATGAGGGTTTGTCCGGGGACGGGGATGGTGGGCGTGTGGGCCACCAGGTCCATGTTGATGCTGCCGACGACGACGATGGGCTTGCGGGTGGTCTGCATGTTGGCGGCCTTGACGATGCTTGTGCTGCGGTTCGGATACGGGCGGGTAGAAAGTTGATGCCGGTTGGGGTTCTTGCTCTCCCGCCCTTGGCACAAAAACAAGAACGTGCCAAGGATGGGGCACCCGGGGTTTGAGTGCTGAAAGAAGGCTTCAATACAGTGGAGCGAGGGCCACGGCGATGAGGCCGAGCGCGAAGAAGATAAACATGAACAGCAGCGAACGGCGGGCAGAGGCAGGCGCGCCGGCGAATTCGCGCCAGACAAAGACGCCCCAGCAGGCAGAGACCATGGTGGCTCCCTGGCCGATGGAGTAGGAGACGGCCGGGCCGACTAAATGCGCGCCGGAAGCGACGAAGTTGGCGATGGCGCCGGTGGCCCAGATAGCTCCGCCGAAGAGACCGGCGAGATGCCAGCGGAAGGGCGCGGGCCAGTAGCCGGAGAGCGCAACGGGCGGCTTGCCGTCGAGGGGCTTGGCCATCAGCAGCAGGTTGGCGGGGATGGTGGAGAGCAGCACGCCGACGGCGAAGAACAGCGAGACGGCGTAGGGGCCGACCGGGGGAACGCCGGGCGCGCCGCGCAGGGCCGCGGCCACCAGCGGATAGAAGGTGCCCATGAGCAGGCCGCCAATGAGCGAGAGGACGATGCCGCGGGTAGTCGTGGCCTTCGCCTTGGCCTCGCGCTGGCGGTAGGCGCGGGCGTCGAAGATGATGGCGACGGTGACAAGGGCGACGCCGCCAAACAGCAGCAGGGGATTGCCGGCAGGACGGACGAGGTAGCTGGAGACCGCGCCGACGATCAGCGCCAGGCCGATGCCGACCGGGAAGGCGACGGCCAGGCCGGCCACGTCAATGGCGGCGACGATGAGCAGATTGGCGATGTTGAAGATGACCCCGCCCAGCAGGGCAAAGACGATGGAGCCGGTGGGCGCCTGGGCGATGTCGGCCAGGAATGGCGTGCCGGCGGGTCCGTGGCTGCCGGCGGTGAGCCCCCAGAAGATGGCGCCGCCGGCCAGGCCGATGGCATAGTCCCAGTAGAAGAGCTGGAAGCGGTAGCCGGGGCAGAGCTTGAGCGTGTTGGCCCACGACCCCCAGCAGAGCATGGTAAGAATCATGAGCGCCAGCGCGCCCAGGTAGGACTCAGGAAAGAACATGGCTAGACCCCGCGTTGAGGCTTATGGAGTGAACTAGGAAACATAAAGCATCAGGTAGGGGGTTGTATATGTGAGGTGGAACGACTTGGCTTGCGATGCCGGCAGGGCCCCGATCAATCCGGCAGTCGCCTTGTCTGATGAGTATTTGGCGTAGTACCAATTTCCGAATCGAATTGGGGCTTCAGCAAAGGTGAAATTGTCCGGAAGGGTTCGGAGCCAAGGAGCGCCGGGCTATCTTCCTGCATTGCAAAGTCGCAAAGGGCCCGGCCTTGTTCATAAACGGTAATCGTAACGCAGGGCTTATCACCTTCACCACCATACGTGAACGGAAAGCCTTGTTCGGTTGTGCCCGCCCAAAGCTTTTTATAGGGAAGACAATCTAGCGGGAATTTGGTTTGCAATTCGATTGCGCTTTGAATCAGAGCCGTAATTTCATTCTGCGGCAGCTGTATCGAGACCCCTTTGCGAGGGGTGTTTCGCCAACGAAGTCCCGGCAAAGGCCGTACAAAACTCACGCCGCATCGGCCATCTTCGCTCGCGAAAAATTGCCACCAAGGTAGACCCCTGGTTGCGCCTCCTCCGCTGCTTACTTGGAGATGCTTGCCTGGGGGTATGTCCTCCGGCCTCACAACTCCGCGCTCACGAACTTCCAATAGCTCCACCTCACAGCGCAGGAGCGCATTGGGTGGAATTTTGCCTGGAACGCCCGACTCGCCATACGCCAAATGCGGGCTGATGACGATGGTCCTTACACCCCCGACGCGCATGCCTTCAATTCCGCTCTGCAGACCAGGGATGCAGTCCCGCCGGCCAAGATCGATCGTCATTCGAGGGCCGGGGGGTGTTGGATAAGTCACTTCCGTCCCGTGGTGGAGGAACATCCGCACGTTGGCCACGACGATTTTCCCGCGCAGAGCTTCGTCGCCTGTGCCGATTGATTTGTCCTCGATCTCGATTCCTTTTGTCATGTGCGCCGAGTCCGTGCCTACCGCTTCGCCGCCTTGATCGCCTCCGTCAGCGCCGGCACCACCTCAAACAAATCGCCGACAATGCCGTAGTCGGCTACTTCGAAGATGGGGGCGTCGGGGTCTTTGTTGATGGCGACGATGCACTGGGAGCCTTTCATGCCCACCAGATGCTGAATCGCGCCGCTGATGCCGACGGCCAGATAGAGCTTGGGCGCGACCGTTTGGCCCGAGCTGCCCACCTGGCGCTCCATGGGCAGCCAGCCGTTGTCGCAGATGGGGCGCGAGGCGGCCAGCTCTGCGCCCAGAGCCGTGGCGAGGGCCTGCACAAGAGGCAGATTGTCGGCCTCCTTGATGCCGCGGCCGACGCTGACGATCAGCTGCGCGGAACCGAGGTCAACCGTCTGCGCGCTGCCGCGGAAGGGCTCGCCGGGGGTGGTGCGGATGGCGCTGGCGGTGATCTCCGGCGCGAAGGTCACGATGTTGGTTTGGCCGGCCTGCGGCTCGGCTGCGCGGAAGGCTCCGGCCTGCACGGAGAGGAAGCAAGGGCCGCTGCCCGGATGGCGGTAGGCGCCGGTCATCTTGCCCTGGAAGAGCTGCCGGGTGAAGACGGGGCCGGCCTCGATGCCGGTGATGTCGCTGATGAGCACCTGGCCGAAGCGCGTGGCCAGGCGGGGAACATAGTCGCGCGACTGGTAAGTGTGCGGGAAGATAATGTACGCCGGCTCCAGCTTGCGGATCAGCTGCTCGAAGGCCAGCACGTAGCCGTCGGAGGTGTATTTTTCCAGGAGCGGATGCTGCACCGCATAGGACACCGCGGGCTGCGGGCCGGAGGTTTCGACGAATACTGTTGCATTGGGATCGCCGACGGCAGCTGTTTCCAGAGGCGGGCCGGTGAGCTCTGCGAGGATGCGCCCAGCCGCCAGGGCTTCGAAGGAAATGCGATTGCGACCCGCTTCCTGTACAACAAGAATTTTGCTCATAGCACGCGCACCTCGAACTTCAGCTTTTCAACCAGCGCGGCGGCGGCTTCCTTGGCCGTGCCGGGCAGGATCTGAGTGGATTTCTGCTTTTGCGGCAGCGCCACGCGGTCGAGGACGACGACCGGCGCAGCGTCCGCGCCAAGGTCTGCTGCGGCCAGCTGGCGAACTTCCTTCAGCTTGGCGCGCTTGATGCCCATCAGCGTGGCGTAGCGCAGCTTGTTGCCACCGGACTGGATGGTGAGCACGGCGGGGGTGGGCAGCTCGATCTGCTGGAACCAGCCTTCTTCCAGCTCTCTCTTGACGGTGAGGCCGGTCTCGGTCTTTTCCACGTGCAAGATCAGCGAGGCGTGGGGCAGGTCGAGCAGCTCGGCCAGGATGACGCCGGTCTGGCCGAGGCCCAGGTCTTCTGATTGAAGGCCGGTGAGGACCAGGTCGGGGCTCTCGGCTTTGATGGCGGCGGCGAGCAGGCGGGCTACGCCGAGGGCGTCGCGCGCGCCCAGATCGTCGCAGGCGATGTTGATGGCGCGGTCTGCGCCCTTGGCCAGGGCCTCGCGGATGGTCTGGCCGATGCGCTCGGGACCGGCGGAGAGGACGATCACTTCGCCGCCGTGTTTCTCTTTGAGCTGAAGAGCTTCTTCCAGGGCGTAGGCGTCGGACTCGTTGAGGGCGAACTGGAGGTCGGATTCTTCAATCCACTTGGATGAAGAGTCGATGCGGAGTTGCGCATCGCGATCGGGGACTTGTTTGATGGCTACGATGATTTTCATTTTTCTGGACTCTGGTTCATCTTAATGGGCGGGTTGGCTGGATGAGGGCAGGCTGCGGGCGGTGAGCTGGGCAATATCCAGCAGTTGGGGTGCTGCGTCGCCCTGTTCGGCCAGGGCATCGCGGAACATGGTGTTGCAGAAGGGGCAGGCGGTGGCAACGATCTGCGCGCCGGTGGCTACGAGTTCTTCCGCGCGGTTGTGGCTGACGCGCTGGCCGGTCTCTTCGCCGAGGAAGGCCAGGCCGCCGCCGGCGCCGCAGCAGAAACTTCTTTCATGATTGCGCGGGGCTTCGAGCAATTGGCCATTGCGGGCAATGATTTGTCGTGGCTCATCATAAACATTGCGGTAGCGGCCCAGGTAGCAGGGGTCATGGAAGACAATCTTTTCCGATCCCTCGGGGGCTAAAGCCCCGTCTGATTTGGCTTGGGCATAATGTACGGGCTGAAGCTCGTATCCTTCAAGCTTTGCAGGGGCTAAAGCCCGGGATTCGTTGGGGGCGGTTTCGGCATGACTGAAGTCATGCCCTGTTACAAAGCTCTCGGAGATGGGGGCGGTGGCGACCGAAGAGCTTCCCTCAGGGGCTAAAGCCCGAGTCAATTGGGGGTCGTTTTCGGCATGACTGAAGTCGTGCCCTGGTACATGGCTTGCGGAGTCTGTGGCGAGGGCCGCGGCGGGCGAGGGATTTCCCTCCGGGGCTAAAGCCCCTTCCTTTGCAAGCGGGCTATTCCGGGGGTTGAAACCCCCGGCTCCCTCCGACGGCGCATCGTCCGGGCTCACGCCCGGGCATGCCGCAACCGGGCTCCTGCCGACATCTTCCGAACTCTGGCCTGCGGCGCGCGGAAGTTTGTCGGCAAAACGCGCGAGGAATTCGCTGTGGTGCTCAATCTCGGGTGGAGTGCCGTAGTCCTTCCAGTCTTCCTGGATGGTGCGGACGCAGTGGGGGCAGATGCTCACGATCTTCTTCACCTTGTTCTGCGCCAGGGATTCGAGGTTGGCCTCGGCCAGCTGCTGGAAGACCAGGTCGTTGCCCAGACGCCGGACAGGGTCGCCGGTGCATTTCTCCTTGCGCAGGACGCCGTAGCTTGCGCCCAGGTAGTTCATGACGCGGGCAAAGTCGGCGATGATTTCGCGGCCTTTGGGATCGTAGCCGCCCATGCAGCCTAGCCACAGGCAATATTCCTGTGTCCCGTCGAAGATGGGCAGGGATTGCTTCTGAATAAACTTGTCGCGTTCGGCGGGGCTGAGGCCAAGGGCATTGCTGCCGCGCTCCAGAGCGAGGAAGAGCTTGGCGCCGTAATCATTCTCCCATTCGCCGGTATTGACCGCGCCGCGGCGCAGGCCGACGAGGATGGGCACATGCTCAATGCCCACAGGGCACTGGAACTCGCATGCGCCGCAGGTGGTGCACTGGAAGACGGCTTCCTGGGAGTTGTACTTGCCGAGTAACGGCTGATCGGATGCGGGGCCCAGGTCGTTGAGATAAGCGCGGACGCCCAAAATAATTTCTTTGGGATTGAGCAGCTTGCCGGTGTTGGCGGCGGGGCAGTGCTCGGTGCAGCGGCCGCATTCAACACAGGAGTAGGCCTGCAGGCTGACCAGCTGCGTGAGGTCAGTGCCGGCGACCAGGCCGAAGTCTTCATCGCCGGCAAGCGGGGGAATCTGCGCAAAGCCGCCGCGGGATAGAAAGATGGTGGCCGGGCTCAGCACCAGGTGCAGGTGCTTGGTGTGCGGAATCAGCGGCAAGAATGTGAGCAGGGCCAGCGTGTGCAGCCACCAGAGGATGCGGGCGGCTGGATCGGTATCTGCGACGAAGAACGAGGCCAGGTAAGTGGCCATGAGCGCGAAGATGAGGAAGGCGATGAAGCCCGACTCCCAGGAGAGCTTTTCGCCCAGCCACTTGGGACGCACCAGGAAGCGGCGGATGAAGAGGCCGGCGATTCCCACGGCGCAGAAGAGGGCAAAGACGGCTGCGAAATAAAAATACCAGCGGCCGATTGCGCCGCCGGGCGAGAGGAAGCCGAGGCCCAGGCCGCTGGCGCAGTGGTTGAGCGTGACCAGGGCGAATGCCAGGAAGGCCCAGAAGACTGCGGCGTGGGCCAGCCCGGGGAACGGGCGTTCGCGGATGACCTTGGCCTGGCAGAGAACTTCCCAAAAGAAGTCCCAGATGCGCTTGCCGATGGGGAAGAGCTTGAAGTTGGCGTCTTTTTTGGAGTGGAGGATTTTGTTGAGCACCACGCCGAAGCGACGCCAGAAGCCATAGCCGGAGGCGATGACCATGGCGGCGAAGACGATCTTCTCAGCGAGGGAGAAGTGCTGTGGTTCGGCGAGGATGGGGAGTGCGGAAGCGGAGAAAGAAAGCAGCATAAACAGGCAGGATTCCAGCCTCACGATACAGGATGGGGCGGGTGGTTGTCGCCACCACCTGCGGTGGGGCAGACGCTCGCTATCCGCTCGCAGGAGGTTGGTCGGCTTCCCACCCAACAGCGGGGCAGACGGTTCGTGCGCTTTTGGGTCCGTGGTTTCCCATCCATTTCACGATGAGACTGTGAAATGGATGGGGCACCCGGCCACCTGCGGTGGGGCAGACGCTCGCTGGTCGCTCGCAGGGGATCTGAGGATTCCCACCCTTGCGACGGAAAAAAGTCGCAAGGATGGGGCACGGTGGATATACGCTCGCCGTCATTACGTCAGGCTCTCCACTGGAAGCAGATGCCGAAGCCGTCGGGGTCGGTGAGGTAGAGCTGCTTCATGCCGTAACGGGCCACCTTAGGCGGCTTGAGCGCGAGGCCTTTTTCAATCAGGAACTGGTAGGCGGCGTCGACGTCGGGACAGCCGATGTAGAGGCAGGTGTCGCCGTGCGAGGCGATGCGGGCCGGGTCGGGATGGTCGGGGCGTTCGCCGATGTCGTAGGCGGTGTTGAGCATGATTTCGGCGCCGTCGCCGTGTTTGAGCCAGCACCAGCCGTAGTCATCTTCCGCGACGGGATTGGAGTGGCTGTGGACGGTGAAGCCGAGCATGTCGCGGTAGAAGCGCACGGAGGTCGGCATGTCAAAGACCTGAAGGAGGGGACAGACGCCGCGCATATCGATGGGCATGGGTTCTCCGAAGATGCACTCACTCAGCAGCGGACGATCTTGGCCGAGTGGATGCCGCGGGTTGCATTGCGAGTGTCGACGACGAGCTGGGATTGCTCGACGATGGCCTGGTAGTCGTAGCTGGAGTGATCGGTGACGATGAGGACGGCGTCGTACTGGGCGAGGTTGTCGAGCCGGGTAGAGGTCATGCTCAGGTCATAGTGACGGCCGCGTCCCACGGTGGGGAAGTACGGGTCGTTGTAGGCGACCAGGGCGCCTTTGTCGCGCAGCAGTTCGATGATGGTGAGGGAGGGCGACTCGCGCAGGTCGTCGATGTCGCGCTTGTAGGCCAGGCCGAGCACCAGGACTTTTGATCCGCGCAGGGGTTTGCTGCGATCGTTGAGCGCGGCGGCAACGTGGTCGAGCACGAAGTAGGGCATGGCGGTGTTGATTTCGCCGGCCAGCTCGATGAAGCGGGTGCGGAAGTCGAACTCCTTGGCCTTCCAGGAGAGATAAAACGGATCGATGGGGATGCAGTGGCCGCCCAGGCCGGGGCCGGGATAAAAGGCCTGGAAGCCGAAGGGCTTGGTGCGGGCGGCATCGATGACCTCGTGGATGTCGATGCCCATGCGCATGCACAGCTGCTTGAGCTCGTTGACCAGGGCGATGTTGACGCAGCGATAGATGTTTTCAAGCAGCTTGGTCATCTCCGCGATGGAGGGGCTGCTGACCGGGACCACGGTGCGGAAGATGGCGCTGTAGAGTGCGGCGGCCAGCTCGGTAGCCGCGGGGCTGCAGCCGCCGATGACCTTGGGAATATCGCACCGCGCGATGGTGTCGTTGCCGGGGTCTTCGCGCTCGGGCGAGAAGACGACGTGAAAGCCGGGCTCGTCGGGCGAGCGGGCCACCCGCAGGCCGTGGGGATTGCCGGCTTCGAGCAGGGGGACGAGGATCTCCTCGGTGGTGCCGGGATAGGTGGTGCTCTCGAGGGCGATCAGCTGGTCTTCGCGCAAAAACGGGGCGATGGTGCGCGCCGTGCCGGTGACAAAGCTCAGGTCGGGCTCATGGTGGGCATCGAGCGGGGTGGGCACGCAGATGATGACCGCGTCCATTTCGGCGATCTGGGAGTAGTTGGATGTGGCGGTAAAGCCGGATCGGCGGGCGGCCTCGAGCTCGGCGGGCGGGATGCGGACGATGTAGGAGCGGCCGGCGTTGAGGGCGTCCACCTTGTCCTGGGCGATGTCGAAGCCGGTGACCTGGAAGCGCTCGCTGCTGAACAGCAGGGCCAGCGGCAGACCCACGTAGCCCAAGCCGATGATGCCGATGCGAGCCTCGCGGGTCTCCATGCGGCGCTTGAGCCGGGCGAGCCGGCTCTGGCTGGAAGCGTTCATAGTGACGATTGTAGAGCCTCGCCTGGTTTTCGGTATTTGGAGGGAGCAGTGGCATTCATGCCCCTGAGAAGAGCGCCGAAGACGGGTTGGCCTTCAGGCCCGGACGATGCCTTGGCAAACAAGAGCCCGCGGCTGAAGCCTTGTCGTTTCAGGTACTGATTTCAGGGGCATGAATGCCCCCGCTCCCTCCAAAACTGCGAATAAGAGCGGAATCCGATTGCCTCATTCGACCCGAGCATTGCACGCATTCCATGCTCTAGACTGGAGGGTTGTGGTGGCAGATTCCGGTTGGGTGGAGAGCGAAGTGGCAAAGTATCTGGTAACGGGCGCGGCGGGGTTCATTGGCCGCTCGATTGCGGCGGCGCTGCTTGAGCGCGGCGAGACGGTGCGCGGTATCGACAACCTGAGCACGGGGAAGCTGGAGAACCTGATTGGCCTGGAGGCGATGGAGTTCATCGCGGGCGACCTGGCCGATCCGGCGGCCTGTGCGCGGGCCTGCGCGGGCGTGGAGATTGTGTTTCACGAGGCGGCGCTGGCGTCTGTGCCGCGCTCGGTGGCTGACCCGGTGGGCACCAACGTGGCCTGCGTGGACGCGACGCTGAACCTGCTGGTGGCGGCGCGGGAAGCTGGCGTGAGGCGCGTGGTGTATGCGGGATCGTCGTCGGCATACGGTGAGTCACCCACGCAGCCCAAGCGCGAGGATATGCTGCCCAATCCCATTTCGCCGTATGCCGTGGCCAAGCTGGCCGGCGAGCACTACATGCGGGTGTTTGCGAAAGTCTACGGGCTGGAGACGGTGGTGCTGCGCTACTTCAACGTCTTTGGGCCGTACCAGGACCCGGCCTCGCATTACTCCGGTGTGCTGGCGATTTTTTGCCGCAAGATGCTGGCCGGCGAGCAGCCGACGATCTACGGCGATGGCGAGCAGAGCCGGGATTTTACTTTCATTGAGAATGTAGTTCATGCCAATCTGCTGGCTGCCGCGGCTCCGGCGGAGAAGGTCTCCGGGCAGATGATGAACGCCGCTACTGGAACCAGCATTACGCTCAATCAGACATTTGCGATTCTGCGCGAACTGACCGGTTACGCCGGCGATCCGACCTATGCCGAGGGACGAGCCGGCGATATCCGCGACTCGCTGGCGGAGATTGGGTTGGCGCGCGAGCTGCTGGGCTACCAGCCGGTCGTCGACTTCCGCGAAGGGCTCAGGCGCACGGTGGATTGGTACCGGGGCGGGGCGTAGCGGGCGGTTCACGACGGCGGATTGCGCTCAGAATGACTACAAGGATGGGGCGCCCGACACGGAGGAAGTTCGTGGTTTCCCACCCATTTCACGATGAGACTGTGAAATGGATGGGGCACCCGGCACCCCGCCGCCTTCAGGCGCGGAGATTGGCTCGGTTGCGAATAAGTTTCCCGGGGCTGAAGCCCGGTCACTTCAGGCGTAGGTTTCAGGGGCATGAATGCCCCTGCTCCCTCCGGAAGAGCGGGTCAAGGCGACAACATCGCGTCGTTCCAACAAGAAATCGCCATAGAGCTCAAATGCGTTTGCAGTGGAACTGGATAGGTTCTGTCCCCTAAAGCTATTTCACGCTGTATAGTGTTGATGATTCCCACAAGCCACTTGGAAGGAGCACGGTTTTCCCCGGAGTTGTTTTCTGTTGTGAGGTAAACCACCGATCAAGGCCACTCAGTGCACGACACTGGCGGGAGATTCCCGGCGACGGCCAACCGGTGGAAGCACACAGGACCAGCCTGCGCCGAGAGCGCGCCAGGCTTGCCGGTGAGATCGAGGCTCAACCAGGATGGCGGACAGGATGGCGGAACCCTCCGACGTCAAACAGGATTCGTTGCGCGAGGCCGTGCCGCGGCGGGATAGCGCGTCGACCTCGCTGCGCGCGCTGGCCGCGGTGCTGGGTCGCCGGTGGAGGCTGGTGGCTTGGATCGAGGGGTCGCTGCTGGCCGCATGCCTGCTCTACTGCCTGATTGCTCCCAACCAATATGAAGCGCGGGCGCGGGTGGCGCTGCGCACCGCGCCGGCCTCGGCGCTGTCCATGGACGCGGCCGGGGCGCTGGCGGCCACGTCGATCCTCTCCACGCCGCTGCAGCAGGAGACGCTGGCCAATTTTCTGCGCAGCGGGCAGTTGGCGTGGAAGGTCATCATCGACCTCAGGCTCGACCAGGCTGCCGGATTCAATGGCCGGTTCGCGCGGCTCTATTCCGACTTCAAGCCGGAGGCGCCCGCGCCCGATGCGCAGGCCTATCTGCTGGAGCGGTTCGCCGAGCGGCTGCGTGTGGAGGCGATGCCGCGCTCGCTGGTGGTCGAGGTGCGCTTCCGCTGCCGGGACGCGGCGCTGTCGGCGGCGGTGGTGAACGATCTGATCCGGCTCTACGGCGTGGAGGACAGCGAGCAGCGCATGCAGGCCACCACCCAGCAGTCGGTGTGGCTGGAGAGCCAGCTGAAGGAGCTGAAGAGCCGCGTCGATCGCGATCGGCAGCGGCTGACCGAATTTCAAAAAGCCCACGGCATTTTGAGCACCCCGGAGACCATGCCCAACGGGCAGCCGGGCGAGGAGCAGCACAACTCGACGCTGCTGGAGATCGACGAGCTGGGCCGGCAGCTGGTGACGGCGACCACGGAGCGGATTCTGCGCGAGGCGCAGTATCGTGCGGCGACCGAGGGCGATCCGGAACTGGTGATTGCCGGGGATGCCGGGCTGCAGGCCGAGTACGGCAACTTTGCCACGGCGCTGCTCGGACAGATTCGCACCCAGGCCAGCGCGCTTGAGCTCGAGCAGGCCGAGCTGAGCACCGAGCATGGGCCGAACTTCCCGCGCGTGGTGGAGATCAGACGCCAGCTCGAAGACCTTGCAGCACAGAAGAAGCTTGAAGACGGCAAACTGCTGGAGCGGTTCAAGAGCGCCTGGCAGACGGCCGTGGACCGCGAGCAGATGGTCGAAAAAAGCCTGAACGAACGCACCGGCGAGGGGATGCGGCTGAACGAGGCCGCGACCGAGTACGTAGTGATGCGCCAGGAAGCCAGCTCCAGCCTGGAGCTCTACCTGCGGATCGAGGCCAAGGTGGCCGAAGCGGGGCTGACAGCGGGAGTGGGCAGCTCGAACATCGCTCTAGTGGACCCGGCGCGGCAGCCGGTGAAGCCGGTTACGCCGGACCTGCCGCTCTACATGGGGATCACATTTTTTGGCGGGCTGTGGCTGGCGATGGGAGGCGCGCTGCTGATGGAATCGATGAGCTTGGAATCGATGAACTCTAAGGGCCGCGTGGGGGCTCTGCTGCTGTTGGCCATTGTCACGGGAGGCCTGGCGCGCGCGCAGGCGCCGACACCGGCTCTCGATGGTCTGCCGACCGGCGTGGCGCGTATCCCGTTTACCGGGGACACCAAGACCGTGCCCAATCCCAGGGATTCACCCACGGTGTGGAACGGGCCTCTGGAGCAGACCGGTGCGGCGACGCAGGCGGGAATGCTGGCGGCAGCGCCGATGGCGGCGCCGATCGGGCCGGGCGATTTTCTGGACGTGAGCGAGTTTCACACGCCGGAGTTCCACTCCGCGGTGCGGGTGTCCCCAGAGGGAACGGTCACGCTGCCGATGGTGAACGAGGTCGCGGTTGCCGGGCTGGACGAGCAGGGCGCGGCGCGGGCCATCGAAGCCGCGCTGGTGGCCAAGGGAATGCTCTTGCATCCGCAGGTTTCCGTGCTGGTGACCGGGTATGCGGGCCAGGATGTGAGTGTGCTGGGCGAGGTGACGCGGCCGGGCGTGTATCCGTACACGCTGCACCACCGGCTGCTGGATTTGATCTCGGCCGCGGCGGGGCTGAGCCCGAACGCCGGTCGCCTGGTGAATGTCTTTCATCGCAATGACCCCAAGACGCCGCACCCGGTGGTGCTCGATCCCGGTGGGACGGATACGGCGGCAGACCACAATCCGGAGCTGAGCCCGGGTGACACGGTGCAGGTGAGCCGCGCCGGCCTGGTGTATGTGATCGGCGACGTAGTGCGGCCGGGAGGGTTTCCGGTGGACCCGGCGCAGGGGCTCACCGTGGTGCAGGCGCTGAGCCTGGCCTGGGGTCCGAGCCAGAACGCTGCGGCGGGCAAGGCCATCCTCATCCGCGAGCAGAAGGGCGGACGCACGCTGACCACGCTGAACCTGGGCCGCATGCTTCACGGACAGGACCCGGACCAGCCGATCCACGACCGAGACATTCTGTTTGTGCCGGACTCGATGGCCAAGAATTTGTGGAACCGGACCATGGAAGCGGCGATTCAGTCGGCGGTGGGGGTAACGATTTATTCGGCGCTGGTGTATTCGCAGAGGTATTGAGGGGAGCCTCGAATCTAAACACCGTTTTCGAAGATGAGGGCGCTGTTTTGAAAGGGCGCAGCTTCCGCCGCGCCGGAAGCGCAGCGAAATGAATGCGGGCTTCACAGGCTGCTGAAAGGGCCTTGGAAGCGGGGAGTTCGACTATTGGCTTTTGCAGGGGCTAAAGCCCGACGTTGATTTGATTGGCTTTTGCGGCATGACTGAAGTCATGCCCTGTTACAAAACCTCTCTAAATCGAGCTATGGGCGAGTTTTTCCGCAGCCTATTCAGCCCCTGAGGGTATGCCTGCCTGACCGAAGTACTCCTTCAGAGGTTCCCTGGGGGTCCGATCAACGAGGTTTGTGGGAAAGATTAGAAAACGCAACCGCGGGTCCTTCGACTCCCTTCGTCCGCCGCGGCGGACGTCGGACGCTCAGGATGACAGTGTTGTTGATAGTTGAGAGACGGGAAGAACGAGCATGAGAAAGATAGCCTGGGCATTGCTGCTGATCTTCGCGTTTGCTATTCCGTGGGAGTACTCGCTGGACCTGGGCGAGCCGCTCGGCAACGTGGCGCGGATCGCTGGGTTGCTGGTGCTGCTGGCGGCCATTCCGGCACTGCTCCAGGCGGGACGGCTGCGCACGCCGGGGGCCATGCAATGGGTGGTCCTGGCACTTTACGTCTGGTTCTGCCTGACCTGTTTCTGGACCACTGAGCCGGCGGTGACGCTGAGCCGGATGCGCGGGTTCTTTCAAGAGATGATGCTGGTGTGGCTGGTGTGGGAGTTTGCCGAGAGCCCGGAAGACCTGCGCAGCCTGATGCGCGCTTACGTGGCCGGGACGTGGGTGCTGGCGCTGCTGACGCTGGCCAACTTTGGCTCGGCTGAGGCGGTTGCGGCGGAGCAGATCCGCTTTGTGGCCCAGGGTCAGGACCCGAACGATGCAGCGCGGTATCTCGACCTGGGCCTGCCGCTGGCGGCGCTGCTGGTGACCAGCGAGCGGCGCTGGCCGGCGCGGCTGCTGGCCATGGGTTATCTGCCGCTGGGCCTCGCGGCCGTGGTGCTCACGGCTTCAAGGGGAGGCTTTGTGGCGGCGGCGATTGCGCTTGCCGGGTGCGCGTGGCTGCTGGGCCGGAGCCAGCCCAGGATGGCGCTGGCAGGAGCAGCGTCACTGCCAGTGCTGGGTGCGGCGCTCTGGTTCAGCGTACCGCGCGAAACGCTGGAACGGTTGGCCACGATTCCCGCCCAGCTCGAGAGCGGCGACTTGAACCAGCGCTGGAATATCTGGGGCGCGGGTTGGCAGGCCTTTCAACGCGCGCCGCTGGCGGGCAGCGGGGCCGGCTCGTTTGTGAGCGCCGCCGGCATGAATCCGCTGGACACGGCGCACAACACGGAACTCTCGATCCTGGTGGGCGGGGGATTGATCGCGCTCTCGCTGGCGGCCGTGATTGTGGCACTGGCTGCGCGGGCGGCGCTGGGCACGCGCGGGTCGCTGCGGCTGGCCCTGGGAACGGTGCTCGTGGTCTTGCTGGTGGCCGCGCAGGTGGATACGGTGGAGGAGAATCGCGCCACCTGGCTGCTGCTGGGCATGATGGCTCTGGCCGGGCGGTTGGCGGCCGAGGACCCGGCGCGGCTGGCGGAGTGTTTCGCCGCCGGGAGCGCCAATACAGTACGCACTGTGGCCGAGCCCGCGGAGCTTGCCGGCCTGGGTTCGAGTCCGGCGAGCTGAGGACCAGCATGGGGTTTGCGGCCAGACTCGGAGTGCGCCTGGAAGGCATAAGCGTGAACCGCCAGGTGCTGCGCGCGGCCGTTTCGGTCACGCTGGTGGGCGTACTGGTCAAGCTGGTGGCCACAGGCAAGGAGATCGCGGTCGCCGGCGTCTATGGCCGCTCGGACGCGATGGACGCCTTTCTGGCCGCCGCGCTGGTGCCCGGCCTGCTGATCAACCTCATCTCGGAGTCGATGAACCAGGCGCTGGTGCCGACGCTGATCCGGGTGCGCGAACGCGAAGGCCCTGGGCGCGCGCAGGAGCTGCTATCAAGCTCCATGCTTTGGATGTGCGTGCTGCTCGGGGCTGTCTCCGTGCTGATGGCCGCGACGGCGCGGGAGTTTTTTCCGCTGATCGCCTCAAACTTTGCGGCGGCCAAGCTGGATCTTGCCGTGCGGATGTTTTATGCGCTGCTGCCGGTCGTGCTCATCACCGGCATCGCCACCAACTGCACCGCAGTGCTGAACACCTTCGACCGCTTTGCCGTGCCGGCGCTGGCTCCGATAGCAACGCCGCTGGCGATCATGGCCGCGGCGCTCGCACTCGGGGGCCGGCTGGGTGTCTGGGCGCTGGTCTACGGGACGCTGGCCGGAGCGCTGATTCAGGCCGGAGTTGTGGCCGGGATGATGGAGGCCGAAGGGTACCGCCTGCGGATGCGCTGGCACGGCATGACCGAGGCCGCGCGCGAGGTGGCCGGCCAGTACGGGCCGGTGCTGCTGAGCGCGGTGGCGGCCTCGGGCGGCCTGCTGGTGGATCAGTCGATGGCGGCGATGCTGCCGGCCGGGAGCGTCTCCGCACTGGTCTATGGCGGACGGTTTGTGAGCGTGGTGCTGGCGTTGCTGGCCGGAGCCATTTCGACGGCCGTGACGCCGTACTTCTCGCGCATGATTGCGGCGGGCGACTGGGCGGGCTGCCGGCGAGCGGTACACGCGTGGGTCCGACTCACTGCATGGGTCTCGGCTCCCGTGGCCGTTCTGCTGATTGCCGTAGCACACCCCCTGGTGCGGGTCGCGCTTCAGCACGGCGCATTCGGGCCCAGCGATACAGCAGTCGTGGCCCGGGTCCTGGCGATGTATGCGATACAGATTCCGTTCTTTGTCTCCAGCCGGGTGTATTATCGATTTCTTATCGCCATGCGCAGGACCGATCTGGCGCTCTACTGCGGTATCCTCAATCTCATTCTGGACATTGGGCTGAACCTGGTGCTGATGCGCTGGATGGGCGTGGCGGGGATCGCCCTGGCTACCTCGCTGTGGACAGTGAGCACCTTCCTGTTTCTACGCTACTGGACCAGGAAGCTGCTCGGCAGGGCGCAGGAAGCCGATGCGCTGCGGCTGGGTTGAAGACAAGGAGGCGATTTGGTTCCCAAACCGGCGCAGTACCTGCTTCGCTTCGACGACCTTTGCCCCACCATGGCGCGCAGCCGCTGGGAGCGCTTTCTGCCCCTGATCGAGCAATACGGGGTCCGCCCGATCCTGGCCATTGTGCCCGACAATCGGGACTCGGAGCTGGACCGGGCGGAGCCGGACCCGGGGTTCTGGGACGAGATGCGGAGGCTGGAGGCCGCAGGGGCGACGATCGCCCTGCACGGCTACCGGCACCTGTGCCGCAGCATGGGCCGGAGCCTGGTTCCGCTGCACCGGCACTCGGAGTTTGCCGGGGTGGCGGCGGACACGCAGCGGGAGTGGATCGGGGCCGGCCTGGGAATCCTGCGCGATCACGGACTGAACCCGCGGCTCTGGGTCGCGCCCCGGCACGGATTTGACGCCAATACCCTGGAAGCCTTGCGCGGGGAGGGAATCAAGGCGCTGTCAGACGGTTTGGCGCGAGGCCCGGTGCGGCGCGGCGGCGTTGTCTGGATTCCGCAGCAGCTGTGGGCGCCGGTGGAGAAGTCCAAAGGGTTGTGGACGATCTGCATGCACCCGAATACCGCCCGCGCTCTCCTGGTGGACCAGCTGGACAAGTTTCTCCGCGGCCATGCGGCCCGGTTCACCTCCGTCGACCGGGTGCTGGCGGAGCTCAAACCGGCCCGGCTGAGCCTGGCCGAGCGCGTCTATGAGTCGGTCGCGGTGTGGCGGGTGAGAGCCTCACGGTTGCGCCGGAGGGGGCAAAAATAGTCATCATAGTAGATTGGAAATATTTTATTATCAATAGGTTAAAAACTGTTTATTAAAGTAATATATTCGCTTGTTTACAGCCCACCGAGAATCCGCTCATGCATTCCGGGATGCGGCCGATATCCCCGATGATGGTCCGCGTGTGCTGCTGCGCGGGGAGGAGTACGAGGCATGATGATCTCGCTTAAAAAGTATCTGGATTCGAGTCGGGTTGAGCAGCAGGCGGCAACGCTTTCAGTACGGCTGGGAGCGGTGGGGCCAGAGCCTGTGCGGGCACTCGAGGTAAGCCGCAGCGCGGCGCCGCTGGCTGCCGCCTACCGGTCTGCCCTGCACGAGATGGGAAGCGCCAGCGTTGAGGCCTGTCCGGCGCTGGGACCGGAGCTCAAGCGCAGCCTGGGTCAGGTGGCGGAGACGATTGCGCCCGAGTCGAGCAGGGAGTCGGCGGAGGCCACGCAGGCAACCGTCGAGGGCCATCTACAGGACTGGGGCCGGCGCACCGCCGCCCATTACCGGCAGAAGACAGCCGAGGTGAGGGAACTGCTGCTGGCGATGGCGCGGACGGCCGAGTCAGTGGGCGAGCGGGACCAGCGCGCAGCCGGGCAGATCACGGAGGTGACAACCCAGTTGAAGACCATCGCCTGCCTCGATGACCTGACCGAGATCCGCTCCTCGATCGAGCGCAGCGCTGCCGACCTCAAGACTTCGGTCGATCGCATGGCCGCCGAGGGCAGGCAGGCGATCGCGCAGTTGAAGGCCGAAGTCTCCGGCTACCAGACAAAATTGGAAGAGGCTGAGGAACTGGCCAGCCGCGATGCGCTGACCGGGCTGCGCAACCGGGCCTGGGTGGAGAGCCAGCTGGAGCAGCGCCTGGCCGCCGGTGCGCCGCTGTCGGTGGCCGTTGTAGACATTGACGAGTTCAAACGCGTGAACGATAAATACGGCCACCTGGCGGGCGATGAGCTTTTGCAAAAGTTTGCCGGCGAACTCAACTCGGCCAGCCGCAAGACGGACCTGATCGGGCGCTGGGGCGGCGACGAGTTCATCCTAGTGCTGGACTGCGGCCTGGCTGTGGCAGCGCCGCAGATTGAGCGGCTCAGCGCCTGGGTGTGCGGAGACTACGCCGTGCAGGCCGGAAGCGGTACGACAAAGATGAAAGTCGACGCCTCGATCGGTCTGGCCGAGCGCGGCGCTGGCGAGACGATGAAAGAACTGCTGGCCCGCGCCGACGCGGCCATGTATGTGCGCAAGTCGGCGGGGCGCGGGAAGGCTGACGGACCGCGCCGGTAATCGAATGAAGTTTCTCCAATGGGCGTAAACCCTTTTATTGGCGGGGTGTGTGCACACGGTGGAGGGGGCGGCGAGCCCTGAAGAAGCTTGGCAAGCTCTAATGCGGCATCTCTCATACCTTTGAGTCCGGCATTCACCGATTTGGGACGTTGCCCCCAGCTCGTGCCGTTCCTGGAATCCTGCTCCAGCCTTTCTTGATTCCACCCTTGAGTTCCTTTTCTTCCCGAGGGAAGGTGGATGTGCACGCACAATTAACAACCCCTAAGTCACTCCGGCGGGCATGCTCCGCGTAGAGGGTTGGCATTGAATTCGCCGCACCACAGGAAAGGCTGCCATGAGGTTATTGATCGCCGAGGACGACCGGGCGCTGGGATTGTTTCTAACCAGGGGACTGGAGGCCGACGGACACCGGGTCCGCCTGGCGTACGACGGGGAACAGGCGGTGGAGGCCTTCCGCCAGGACCTTCCGGACCTGACCATTCTTGACCTGAACATGCCAGTCAAAGATGGCGAGCAGGTGCTGAGCGAGGTGCGCGCTCTGGACGCCGACCTGCCCATCCTGGTGCTCACGGCGCGCCAGGAGGTGGACACGCGGGTGCGCTGCCTGGACCTGGGCGCCGACGACCTGATGCTGAAGCCCTTCAGCCTGCACGAGCTCAGGGCCCGCTGCCGCGCCCTGCTGCGGCGCAAGCGCGAGGCCCGGTTGCAACTGAGGGCCGGCGACCTGGAACTGGACCGGCTGGACCATACCGCCCGGCGCGGCTCCGAGGCGGTGCTGCTGACCAACAAGGAGTTTGCGCTGCTGGAGCACCTGATGCTCAACCGCGGCCAGTGCGTCTCGCGGGTCGAACTGCTGGACGCGGTCTGGAATATGGAGCCGGCACAGACCACCAACATCGTGGACGTCTATGTGAACTACCTGCGCCGTAAATTAAAGGATCCGCCGCCAGGTCAGCTGATCCGCACCATCCGCGGACAGGGGTACGTGGTTCCGTCCGAGGCCGGCCTGCCCATGGGCACGACCACCACACTGTCGCCGCTGCCCGTCCGTCCCACTCTTTCGCATATCGTCCCCGGCGTGGCCTGAGCCTTCAAAGGGATCCAGACAAACCAGATTGCAACATCTTCAATCGCCGCGGTGCGGTTGAGTTTTCAGGAGAGTGTTCATGGAGCCTGTTCCGGTTCCCTTGCTTCAATCCATCCCCCGTCCCCGCACCCGGACTGCGCTGGTGGCCAGCGCCGACCGCAGCTTCCGCCAGCGGCTGACCGAAATCCTGACCGGCCTGCGCTGGCAGGTGCGCGAGGCCGAAGGCGGCGCACAGGCCTGGTCCGAAGCCGAAAGTGCGACTCCGGAGGCAATCATCGTCGATTCCTGGCTGCCGGATCTGGATATAAGCGAGTTCCTTGCCGACTTTCGCGGCCGGTTTCCGCATGTGGACGTGGTCAGCACCGGCGGGGAGACGGCGCAGGAGAGTCCCCGCGGCCCCTTCCGCCAGGAGCTTCTCTACGCCCTGCGCCGCTCCCAGGACACCGATACCGCTGCCTGGAACGTGGCTCCGGTGTTGAACAGCCGGGTGCCGGCCCAGCCCGCGCCCTGGCCGGTTGCGCCGGCCCTGCCGGCTGGGGCTGGCGTCCGTGCCGGGTCCGGGGCCGGGGCCGGAATACAGGCTGGGGCTGGACTACCGGGCGGAGCCGGACTGCAGGGTGCATCGAGGGGCGCCGCCGGAGCAGCGGCCGAGGCGAATGCTGACACCGGAATCAGCCTGGTGGCGGCAGCCGAGCGCGAGGCGGCCGCCGCGGAGACAGCGCCGGTGAGGCCGGGGGCGCTCGTTCTCGGCGGTGCGAGTCCAACCGCGAACCTGGAGCCGCGCACTGTGGACCGGCTTCCGGAGTTGATCGGCAACGCGCCGGTGATGCTGGAGGTGAGCCGCCGCATCCGTCTGGTTGCAGCACGGATGACCCCGGTCCTGATCGAGGGGCCGACCGGTTCGGGCAAGGAGCTGGTGGCCGAAGCCCTGCACCGGCTCTCCCTGCGCAGCAAAAAGCCATTTGTTGCCATCAATTGCGCTGCAATACCTGAAGCACTGCTTGAGGCGGAGCTTTTCGGTCATACGCGGGGCGCGTTTACCGGCGCCGTGCAGGGGCGGGTGGGGCGGATCGAGTCGGCCGACGGGGGCACGCTGTTCCTGGACGAGATCGGGGAGATGCCGCTGGCGCTGCAATCCAAGCTGCTGCGCTTTGTGGAGAGCAGCGAACTGCAGCGGGTGGGAGACAACGAGACGGTCAAGGTGGACGTGCGCATCGTAGCCGCAACCCACCGGCCGCTGGCCGAGCACACGCTGACGGGGACCTTCCGCGCCGACCTCTACTACCGGCTGGCGGTGTTTCTGATCCGCACCCCGTCCTTGGCCGAGCATGCCGAGGACCTGCGCCTGCTGGTGGACCACTTTCTGGCCAAGATGGGTCGCGAGGAGCCCATCAAGCGTCTGGATGCGGTCGCGATGGCCAAGCTGGCCGGGCACACCTGGCCGGGGAATGTGCGGGAACTGGAGCATGTGCTGGAGCGGGCGGCGATTCTGGCCGGAGGCGAGGCGGTGCTGACCCAGCACGAGATCGATTTTGGCCTGACCGTGCACTGAGCGCCAGGGGCCGGACGGCAGAGGGGGAGGACGCGATGAACATGGCGATTGAGACCCGGCTGGGCGAGCAGCTGGGCCGGTATCTGGACCTGGCCACCGGCCAGATCAAGCTGACGGCGGCCAACATGGCCAATATCGACACGCCCGGCTACCGGGCGGTGGGGATGGACTTCGAGGCGGAGATGCGTGGGGCCCTCGAGGGCGTCGACGACGAGGAGTTCGCGACCGGAAACGCGGGCGCGCCACCGAGTGCACGGCAGCTGCGGGTGCGAGAGGTGGATGGGCTGATTTCGCGCCCCGACGGCAACGATGTCTCGATGGACAAGGAAGGCCTGACCCTGGCCGAGGCGCAGCTGAAATTCAAGACCGGCGTCGCCCTGCTCAAAGTGCAGAACCAGATGGTGCTGGACGCCATTCATGCGGATAAGTAGAAGGATAGCCGCCAGCTTCTAGTCGGAGGCTCCTAGCCGCTCGTGGTGTCCGCCGCAAATAGGATCATTTGCCGATGCCGGTGAATGGGCTGAATTCGTGAAAGGAAGCTTCTTTCAGGGGCAAAACAGGATGCGAGAAAAGGCCTTAGAAGAGGGGGTTCGATTATTCGCTTTTGCAGGGGCTACAGCCCGACGTTGATTTGATTGGCTTTATCGGCACGCGACCCAGAGGGTACCCCGGTCATGCCCTGTTACAAAGCCCTCGAAATCGAGCTCTGGGCGAGCTTTTCCGCAACCTGTAAAGGCCAGCCCGTTCTGGGCTGCTTGCGGCACGGCACCCAGAGGGTATCCGGCCGTGCCCTTTCAAAACATAAACGACCATCTGTGTGGCGGACACCACTAGCTTCTAGTGAGAAGCTGATTTAAAAGGAGCCAATCTCATGAACCTGTTTGGAGTGATGGATACCTCCGGCGAGGCGATGCAGGCCGAGCGGATGCGGGCCGAGGTGGTGGCCGCCAACATGGCCAACGCCGAGACCACGCGCACGGCTTCGGGCGGCGTCTATCGCCGCCAGCATGTGGTCTTTGCCGCCGACCGGCCGCAGACGGGCTTTCTGAACGCGATGAGCACGGCCGCGGGCAGCTCCATTACCGGAGCGCTGGCTCAGGCGGCGCTGCCCACGCTGCCTTTGCCCAATTCCGGGGCGGTGGCCCCGGGTGTGCACATCGCCCAGGTGGGCGAGGACCAGGGCCAGCCGCTGAAGCGCTACGATCCCGGCCATCCCGACGCCGGGCCGGACGGGTATGTCTCCTATCCGGACATTAATCCCCTCACAGAGATGGTTGACCTGATGGGGGCGACGCGTGCATATGGTCTTAATAGCTCAGCCGTGCAAGCCGAAAAGGGCATGATCACGTCGGCCCTGGAGATCGCCAAGTCCTAAACCCTTGGGCGTGAGGGCGGGTGATTCCGAAGCGGCCTCGAGCGGAGCGAACCATGCTGCGTGCGGCTGCCTGCTGGGCTGTGCGGGGGAAACGGACGGACCAGACCATGCAACCGATTGTGAATTCCATGATGGCAGCCATTCCTGGCCTGCAAGGCCTTGGGGGCGCTGGGGGCGCGCCCTCGTTGCCGTCCCCTGCCGGCGGGGTGGGCGAGCCGGCGCCCTTCTCTGACCTGCTGTCGGATGCCGTGGGCCAGGTGAGCCAGCTCGAAGACACGGCCCGCACCACCGTGACCGGGCTGATGAGCGGCAACGGCGTGGATGTGCACGAGGCGATGATTGCCACCGAGAAGGCCAGCATGGGCTTCGAACTGGCCCTGGCGGTGCGCAACAAGGCGGTGCAGGCCTACCAATCTGTGATCGGGATGCAGTTCTGAGGGATTCGTAGCTGATCGCAGGTACGGACCTTCGGGGATTGTGCTTGTCCCACCCTTGCCGCAAAAATCCGCCGCGGCGGACGGCAAGGATGGGGCACCCAGACCGTTCAGCGGTCCGCGGGCAGCGGGTTTTTGGTTTGACAGTCGTGGAATAAGGGGAAGATGGCGACCAACGCACAGCTGGAAAAGAGCGCACTGGGGATGCCCGGGCAGCCGCAGTGGAGCGACCGGATCACGGGCCTTGCGGCGCTGGCGCGGGTGCGCTGGGCGACCCTGGCGCCGGCCGAGCGGCGCTGGTCGATGGCTGCGGCCCTGCTGCTGGCGGGGTTGATCGGGGGGTTGTTCTGGTACGGGCTGCGCACCGATTGGCGGACGCTCTACTCCAATCTCGATCAGGACGATGCGCGGCAGACGGCGCTGATCCTGAGCCAGGCGCAGATCACCTACGAGACCACGCCGGATGGGTCCGGCATTCGGGTTCCGTCCGATCAGCTGGACAAGGCGCGGCTGGCGACCGCGGCCAAAGGGGGCGTGAAGAGCGGACGGCTGGGGTTTGAGATCTTCGACAAACCGAACTGGGTGGGCTCGGAGTTTGACGAGCAGGTGAACTATCAACGGGCTCTTGAAGGCGAGCTCGAGCACACCGTGGGCACGCTGGCCGATATCGATTCAGCACGGGTACACCTGGTGATGCCCCACGACTCGCTGTTCCGCGAACAGGAGCGGCCGGCCAAGGCCTCGGTCGTGCTCAAGCTGCGCCATCGCTCCCTTGCAGACGGCGAGCCGGAGGCGATCCGCAACCTGGTCTCCTCGGCCGTCGACGGGTTGACCCCGGACCGGGTGGTGCTGGTGGATGCGGCCGGAAACCTGCCGTTGGGCCCGAAGACGGCCGACATGCTCAGGCTGACGGCCGAACAGTCTCTCGAAGAAAAGCTGGTCTCAACCCTCGAGCCGGTGACCGGGGCAGGCAACGTGCGGGCCTCGGTGACGCTGGATTACGTTCCGGCGGCCACCGAGGAGACCCAGGAGACCTACGATCCGGACCAGGTTGTGACCCTCTCCATGCAGCGGACCGAGCAGACCACCGGACCGCAGCCTGTGGCGGCCGGGGTACCGGGCACGGCCTCGAACGCGCCCAATTCGCAGTCGCTGCCCGTCTACCCGCAGCAGACCACGCCGCCGCAGTCGGCCAAGACCGAGTCCGGCACCTATGGAGCCTCGAAGACGACCAGACATACAGTCGAAAACCCGGGCCGGGTGCGGCGGCTGACCGCGGCCATCGTGGTCAACGACCGGCTGGCGCAGATGGCCTCGCGGGGCAAGACGGCCGTCTGGCAGCCGCGCTCGGCCGACGAGCTGCGCAACCTGACGGCGCTGGCCCAGGCAGCGATAGGATTCGACCCGGCGCGCGGGGACCTGCTCACGGTCCAGGATCTGGCCTTTGAAGACAATCGCACCGCGGAGCCGGTGACCTTGCCCGGCCAGGTGCTGGCCACGGCGGAGAACTCGCCGGTACTGGTTAAATATGCGGCGATTTTGACTGGCATCCTGATCGTGCTGGCCTTTGGCGTGCGCCCGGCGCTGCGCAAGGCGCGGCCGGGGCCGGCGGTGGTGTCCGCCGCAGGGACCAGGGAGCTGGCCGCGGGCACGGTAGGGGCCGATGCGGCGCACCCCGCGCTGAGGCCGCCTGAGCCGGCCGAGCTCGATCCGGAGCGGATCCGGGCCCAGGAGATCCTCGATCAGGTCACCGGGCACCTGAAGCGCGAGCCTTCGCAGAGCTCCCGGCTGCTGCAGAGCTGGATTCACTCCGACTAGGAAATGCAGGGAAACAGCGCGAGCAGGCAGGCGGCATCGCCTGAGAGGAGACGGTCTTGGCCGAGGGAAGCGCGAACGGAGCACCGCGGCATCGCCAGACGGCCAGTCTTCCTGGCCTGCGCAAGGCCGCGATTCTGCTGGTGGCGGTGGGCGAGGAGTTGGCCGGGGAGATTCTGCGCGCCCTGCCTGAGGTGGACGTGCAGCGGCTGACCGAAGAGCTGGCCGACCTACGCGGCATCTCGCCGGATATATCGGGCGAGATCCTGGAGGAGTTCTGGGAGTTGCTCGAAACTCAGGGCTTTGTGATGCACGGCGGCCTGGATTACGCCAGCCGGCTGCTTGTAGAAACCTTCGGCAAGGAGCGGGCCGAGGAACTGTTGAGCCAGGTGCGCCAATCCCAGGAGGCGGCGCAGGGCAACCTGGCCAAGCTGCAGCGCACCGACCCGCAGCAACTGGGCAAGCTGCTCGACTCGGAACACCCGCAGACGATTGCCCTGGTGCTGGCCCACCTGGATCCCCGCAAGGCTTCGCAGGTGCTGGACAACCTGAGCGAGGAGCACAAGGTGGTTTCGGTGCAGCGGCTGGCGGAGATGCGGCAGTTTTCTCCGGAGATGGCGCAGAAGGTGGCGCACATTCTGCACCGGCGCCTGGAGAGTGTCGGCGACACGGCGCGCAAGAGCTACTCCGGGTTCAAAGCGGTGGCTGACCTGCTGAACCGGCTCAATGCCGAGGAGTCGAAAAAGATTCTGGAGACCATCGAAGACGGCCAGCCGGAGCTGGCCTTGAGCATCCGCAATCTGATGTTCACCTTTGAGGACCTGGTGACGGTGCCACCGGCCACCATTCGCGAGATCGTCTCCGGGGTGGACAAGCGGCAACTGGCGCTGGCCCTGCGCGGCGCCAACGAGGAACTCAGGGCGCAGATCTTCAAATCGATGAGCTCGCGCGCCGTCGAAATGCTGAAGGAAGACATGGAAGTGCTGGGCCCGGTGCGCTCGCGGGAGGTGGCCACGGCCCAGCAGGAGATTCTCAACCTGGCCCGGCGCCTGGAAGCCGAGGGCAAGGTGGTGCTGAAGCTCGAGACCGGGGACGAGATGCTGGCGTGAACGAGAGGGGTCAGGGTTGCGGGGCACAGGCGCGCTGGTCGAAGTTGCTGGAGCTCCGGGGAATGCGACGGAGATCGTTTTTTTAGAGATGAGTGCGAGTGTCGGGCTGCCGGCCCCTGATCTCTGATCCCTGACCCCTGACCCCTGATCCCTAATCTCTCGTATGGAGGAGTTGTGTGGCGTCAACCGCAGAGATGAAGAAGCCGGCCCACTTCGAGGTCTTTCAGTACCCGGCCGGACCGGACGCGCCGGGGCTGCCGCTCTGGGAGGGGTGGGAAGATCCGGCGGGCGAAGCCGTGCCGGATGCGCAGGCGGCGCACGACCAGGGCCGCGCGGCGGCCGCCGCAGCCCTGCGTGCGGAGTTCGACAAGCGGCTGGCCGAGGAGGTGCGCAAGAGCTTCGAAGCTGGCCGGGAGCGGGGCCGGCAAGAGGGGCAGTTGGCCGAGCGCGGAGCCCAGGCCACAGCGCAGGCGGCGGCCAACGAGCAGCGGAGCAGCGATGCGGCACGGCTGGTGGAGAGCTTTGCCACCGAGCGGGACCGGTTTCTGCACCGCGTGGAGCACGAGGTGGTGGAGCTGGCCCTGGCCGTGGCGGCGCGCATCCTGCGCCGCGAGGCGCAGATGGACCCACTGCTGCTGACCGGCGCGGTGCGTGTGGCGCTCGGCCAGCTCTCCGGGTCGACCAAAGTGCGGCTGCGCGTGCCCGAGGCCGATCTCGACCTGTGGATCGAGGCGATGGCTCACATCCCCAACCTGGCGCTCAAGCCTACGGTGCTGGCCGGGGAGGGGATGCGGCTGGGCGACTGTGTGATCGAAACCGGACTGGGGTCGGTCGACCTGGGCATCCGCTCGCAGCTGGGGGAGATCGAGCGCGGCTTCTTTGACCGTGCCGGAGGACCGCGCCGGATTGCGGAGCCGCCGGCTTTGGCGCCGGCCGCGCCCGCCGGCCGGGAGCACCGGGCATGAGCGCCGCGCCGGTTACTGCGGCGGCGCATCCGCTTCTCGAGCGCTGCTTTCAGCGCCTGGAGCGCGGCCAGCCCTGGCGCTGGAAGGGGCAGGTGCTCGAGTCGGTGGGCCAGACCATTGAGTCCTGTGGCCCCCTGGCCTCGGTGGGCGAGGTGTGCGAGATCGAGGACCAGTTTGGCGCTCCGCACCTGGCCGAGGTAATCGGATTCCGCGGGTCAAACGTCCTCTCCATGCCGGTTGAGACGACCGAGGGGATTCGTTTTGGCGACCCGGTCCGGGCGCTCGGCATCCATCCCGAAATCGAGGTCGGGCCAGGGCTGATGGGCCGTGTCCTGAACGCGCTGGGCAAGCCGATTGACGAGGGCCGGACCCCCGCGGTGGGGCAGACGTTGTCGTTGGATGGTTCGATACGCTCGCCGCTTGACCGGGTGCCGATCAAGACTGCGCTGGGCACAGGCATTCGCGTGCTTGACGCCTTGTTGACTGTCGGGCGGGGGCAGCGGGTGGGCATCTTTGGCGGGTCGGGCGTGGGCAAAAGCACGCTGATCGGCATGATGACCCGCAACACCGAGGCGGACGTAACGGTGGTAGGCCTGGTGGGCGAGCGCGGCCGCGAAGTGGTGGAATTCCTGGAAGACTCGCTGGGCGAGGAGGGGCGCAAGCGGTCGGTGGTGGTGGTCTCAACCTCTGACGAGTCGCCGCTTATGCGCATGCGTGCGGCGCTGGCCGCGACTACGGTGGCCGAGGCCTTTGCCGCCCAGGGCAAGCATGTGCTGCTGGTGCTGGATTCGCTGACCCGCTTTGCCATGGCGGCGCGGGAGATTGGTCTGGCGGCCGGCGAACCGCCCACGTCGAAGGGGTATACGCCCTCGGTGTTTACCCGGCTGGCCAAGCTGGTGGAGCGCACGGGGCAGTTCCGGGTCGGCTCGATTACTGCCTTTTATACGGTATTAATGGAGGGCGACGACCAGCAGGACCCGCTGGTCGACGCGGTGCGCTCGCTGCTGGACGGGCACATTGTGCTGTCGCGGGCGCTGGCGGCCGAGGGGTGGTATCCGCCCATCGAGGTACTGGACTCAATTAGTCGGCTCATGCCGGCGGTGACCGAGCCCGCCCATCGCGAGCAGGCCGCGCTGTTCCGCCGGCTGCTGGCAGTCTACGCGAAATCAGAAGACCTGGTGCGCATCGGCGCCTACAAGGCCGGCTCAGATCCCGATCTCGACCGCGCCCTGCGCGCCCGCGGCGCGATGCGCGCCTTTGTGACCCAGGACTCCCACGAGCACGTGGACCTGGGGGATTGCGTGCGGCGTCTGGCGGCGCTGGCCGCGGAGATCTGAGGCCCATGGCCGTCTCGCGCGCCTTGCGGCGCCTGCTGCGCATCCGGGATCTGGAAGAAGAACAGGCGCGGCTGGCTCTGGAAGCTGCGCTGGGCGACCGGCACCGGCTGGAGCAGGCGCTCGAGGCGACCGTGGGACGGGAGCGCGGCGGACGGCGGATGGTCCAGGACAGCGCCCGCAGCGGGGAGCTTCCGGACCGGCTGGCGGGGCTTGAGGAAAGTCGCACGGCCGAGCGGCTGGCCGCGGTATTGACCCCGCGGCTGGCCGCGGCCGACGAGGAGGTGCTCGGGCTGCGCGAGGATTACCTGGACGCGCGGGTGGAGCGCCGCCAGGCCGAGACGCTGATCGAGGAGGCTGAAGCGGCGGCCGCGCTCGATGGCGAGCGGCGCAGCCAGCAGGGACTCGACGACTGGTTCCGCAACCGGATGCATCGGGCCGCGCAACAGGCCGGCCGAAGCGCTGTGCCTGTTCCGCCCGGAAAGACCGAGGGCGAAGGACCGGGTCGCCGGGAGGGGGCTTCGAGCGGCAGCGAAAAAAGTTGAGGGGAAATCTGCTGTCGCGCCGCACGGCAGGGCGGATTGGGAACTTCTTTTCCCGATCCTGACAATGCTTTAACGCGCCCCTCTCCACCTTGGCACGCCATCTGCATGAACTCCCGGCATGACCGTAGCGGCAAGCATCGAGGTGGGAACAGGCGGGCATCCCGGCACCGCGCCGGCCGGCCCCATGGCCCACATGCCGGGCCGGGCAGTGGTGCTGGATCAGCAACCGGCTGAGGGTGCCACGCCGCGCGCCGCCGGGGCTGGAATGCCTAGCTTTCGCGCCAACTGGCAGGCACAGTTGGAGGCGCTGGGCGAGGCGGCTCAGCCTTTGGGGATGGAGGAGATTGGGGCGGACGGAGCACAGGACAGTTCTCAGTTGGGGCAGGCCGCGGTCCAGGGGAGTCCGGCGCCAGGCTCGGCTCCTGCACAAGTCCAGGCACAGCAAAGGCCAGTGGCGGCGATGGCTGCGGCGCCTGCCCAGGCTGGATCACTGGCTGGACGAGCGGGCCGGGCGGAGGGCCCAGTAGAGCGGCTGGCCAGCACGCCGGCGGAGTCTCGAAGCAGCCGGACGGTGGAGAAAGAAGGAAAGCGGAAAGCAGCGGGAACGGAAACCGCAGCGGCGGCTCCGGCCACTGCCGGCAATGCCGGGATGGTCGCGGCTGTTCTGGTCACGACCCAGGCAGGTCCGGTCGAGCTGAACCCGGCTGGTTCGAATCCGCCTGGACTGAGGCAGTCTGGGGCGGACCCGAGCCTGCCGGCACGGACCGCGCCGGCCTCGCTCGAACCGGTTGCCGGATCAGTGGAACTGGCCGCGGCAGTTGGGCCTTCACGCGGAGCCGCGGCGCTCCAAGGCCCTGGCCCCCAGACGTCTCAACCCGGTGCTCTTGAAGGAGACGCGCAGCAGACACGCGCCCTTTCCCCGGCTGTTAAAGGAGTTGCCGGTGGATTGACAGGGCGGGCTGCTTCCGGCGAAAGCAACTCGACGCCCGATACGGCAGGTGTTCCTTTCTCCGGCGCTGCGGCGAATCCGGCAGCCAACCCGGCTGGCGATCTCAAGGGGCCGAACTCCGCGGCGCAGTTGGCTCATTCAAGGATGGTTGGGGCGATCCCGTTGGGGGCGGAAGCTACCCGTACGGCAATCAGCCAGCCACCCTCCGACCTGGAGGGGCACCGGACACAGGTAGCACTCGTACCCACTGGGGCACTGAAGGCAGCGGTCACGTTGCCGGTGGGAGTGGGCGGTTTTTCGCAGAGTCCAGCGGTGGCGGTTGCCGTGAACGGTGCCAGCCCGATGCAGGCGCGCTCGGCTCCGCAGTTAACGGAACCGGCAAGCCCGGCGGGAGCCGCAAAGACTTCGCCCGAGAGCGCGGTGAGCGATGGAATCCAAGTCTCTGCGCAGAACTCGACAGTTCATTTAAACTACGCAAAATCTGCTGGTTCCAGCGACTTATCCATGCAGAACTTTAATTTACCAAGCAACAGTGCGGCAGGTTCTCAACAGCCGCAGCGGGGAGCGCGGCCATCCGGGTCGGCCGAGCACCGGACGGCAGCGGTTGGGGCTCCAGCGGGGCTGGCCCCAGGCCTTCCCACTTCAATGGATACGGGCGGGCTGGTACGCGATCTGTCGGGGACGCGCGGAGCTGCGAACCTGGCGAACGGTGCTCGCGGAGAGCTCGCACCGGCCGCGCGCGACGCCTTTGCCGAGCTCGATTCCGCGCCGGCATCCGGCACCGTGACCTGGACCCATGCGAGTCCGCGGCAAGCTGAGGCAGGATTTGAGGACCCGGTGCTGGGGTGGGTGGGGGTGCGCGCGGAGATGAGCGGCGGCGCCGTGCATGCGGCGGTTGTGCCCGGCTCCGCCGAGGCCGCACAGGAACTGGGCCGGCAGATGGAGGGGTTGCACAGCTACCTGGCCGAGCAGCGGACGCCGGTCGAGTCGCTGTCGATGGCTTCCGCAGGCGGACGGGGCGGGGATCCGGGCAGCGGGCAGCCGATGCAGCAGAATGCGCAGGGGCAGGGCTCGGAGCAACAGGGCTCTCGGGACTCCCAAGCGCTTCCCGCGATTCGCGGCGCGGTGCGAGAGATTCCGACTTTAACAGCCGATTCCGGCCAGATAACTACCGTGGATCGAAGCGTTTCACTCGATTTTCAAGCTGGAAGCAACATCTCCGTGATGGCCTGAGGGCGGGAATCAGGGGGACAGGGAGGGCGCGGCCCGCAAGCCGGGATGGCGCAAAGAAAGCAGGGAGACGATGGCGGCAATGGCGGGCGTTTTGAATCACTCGATGACGGCGGGGCAGGCGCTCCAGGGAACCAGTGCCAATCCCATGGCGGCGACGCCGCAAGCGACGGCCGGTACGTCGAGCTCGGGTAGTTCCTCGGGAAGCTCTTCGGCCACCATCTCGGCCAACGACTTTCTCACCCTGCTGGTAACGGAGATGCAGAATCAGGACCCGACCGCGAATACCGACCCCAACGAGTACATCAATCAGCTTGTCCAGGTGAACAGCCTGGAGCAGTTGATCTCGATCAACCAGAACCTCTCGACGGCGCTGGGCACTCCCAGTTCCACTCCCAGTACCAGCGCCAGTGCCAGCGGCCACGCCACTTCGGCGCACACAAATGCCGCAAGTTCAGCCGTATCCCCCTCCAGCCCGAGCGGCGCCGCAGCGGCAGGCAACGCCGCACCGGCAGCCGCTGCGGCAGCCGCACCGGCGCACCGGGCCGTTGCCCTGCCGGCCACGACGTCGGCGGGATCGAGCACCGCAGCGGCCATCAGCCGGTTTGCTCAGTCGGCCGGAGCCCGGCACGCTCCCGGCAATCTGAGCGTACCCAAGACACAGGCCGCGGCACAGAAAGTCGCACACTCACTGGACGGACAGACGCACGCACAAAAGACCTCCGGCAAGCCGGCTGGAACCTAGCCGCCGGCTCCTTCGAGCCACGCAGACCCACGATTCAACCGCCGGCCGGACAGGCAGGCAACCACGGAACAGGAGAACCAGCATGCCGAGTTTTTATATCCCACTGAGCGGGCTCGACGCCGATTCGACGGCGCTGAACACCATTGCCAACAACCTGGCCAACATGAATACCAACGGCTTCAAATCCCAGACCACCAACTTCAGCGACCTTTTTTATCAACAGGTTGGCGCCAACGGCTCGGGGGACGAGATTCAGGCTGGGACGGGCGTGCAGGTGGCCTCCAACAGCACCGATTTCTCCGGCGGATCGATCGCCTCAACCGGCGTTTCGACCGACGCGGCGATCGACGGCACGGGCTTCTTTGTGCTGAACGCCGGTGCGGGAAGCCAGCTCTACACGCAGAATGGCAACTTTCAGCTCGGCTCCAGCGGGACGCTTGAGACTTCAGACGGGCTGGCCGTGATGGGCTACGGAGCCACCAATGGCGTGGTCAACACCAACGGCGGGCTGACGGACATCAACATCCCCACTGGACAGGTGATGCAGCCGTCCGCGACTACCACCTTCGGCATGACGCAAAATCTTGATTCCAACGCGGCAATCGGCTCCCAGGTGACCGGCCAGGTGCAGGTCTACGACTCGCTCGGCAATCCGTATCAGGCCACCGTGACCTATACCAACCAGGGCAACAACAGCTGGGGTTACAGTGTGCAGGTGCCGGACGCCCTCCAGAGCAACTCAGCGACCGTTGCCGGGGTGACCACGACGAGTTACAACGTGGGTTCAAGCGGGGGTACGCTGGCGACCGTGGACCCGAGCACGAATCTGACCATCACCGGCCCGACTGTGAGCGGAACGGCGACCATCACCGCGCCGACGGTGACGGCCGGCGAGACGCTGGCAACTTATACGACGGCCGTGAATGCGGCTGTCACAGCGGCGGGAATTACCGGCGTGACGGCGGCCTCGACGGCGGGCGGCCAGTTCACCATTACCGGAACGGGCATCTCGACGACAGGCAGCCTGGTCCAGGACCCGATCGCCTCGGCGAACGCAGCCGGCACACTGACCTTCAACTCCAGCGGAAACCTGGTGAGCCCGGCCACGGACGTGAGCGGGATGACCTTTACCGGTTTGGCCGACGGGGCGGCGACGCTGAACCTGAACTTCAACCTGTTTGCTGCGAACGGCGCAGGGGATATCAACCAGACGGCGGCGGCTTCTTCCACCTCCGGAACCAGCCAGAACGGCTATTCGACGGGTCAGTACGAGAGCTTTGCGATCAACGGAAGCGGCTTGATTTCAGCTACTTACTCGAATGGCCAGACGCAGAATGTGGGCCAGCTTGCGTTGGCTACGGTGAGCAACGAGCAGGGGCTGGTGGATGTGGGTTCGACCGAGTACCAGGCCACCACGGCATCGGGCAACGCGGCCATCGGCCTCGCCGGCAGCGGCGGCAGGGGAACGATCGACGGCTCGTCGCTTGAGGCCTCAAATGTGAACATTTCGGCGGAGTTCTCCGACTTGATTGTGGCGCAAAGGGCGTTTGAGGCCAATTCGAAGGCCGTGACTACCTTCGATACGGTGACCCAGGAGACGATCAACATGATTCACTAGAGCGAAACCAGGGTTACCGTGTCCTGTTAAGTTTTGTGCCAGATTGCCGCTCCCTGGTGGTCGCGTCAACTTGAGGTGCGTGCTTCCGTGATACAGCAGCCCTGGTTTCGCTAAAACCACCGGCGGAGCGGTCTTCGGGCCGCTCCTTTCGGGTACTCACGGCAGTCTGGTACTCAAGGTAGGTAATACCCTATTTGTCGCATTGCGCCTCACCCGGAACCGTAGTTCAATTGGGGTGCGGTAATGAGCCGATAACCTGAAACCCGAAGGAGAGCAGGGCTCAATGGCGGAGACATTCCATAAAACCCCGGCCGACGCGACGACGCCGGGATACAGGCCA
>Ga0182030_10003380_pt1 | contig 34072 bp, 24 predicted proteins | sample 812S3MmetaG_FD_121299 | JGI IMG/M metagenome (GOLD analysis project Ga0182030, IMG submission 121299) | Permafrost microbial communities from Stordalen Mire, Sweden - 812S3M metaG (Illumina Assembly) | ecosystem: Environmental > Terrestrial > Soil > Wetlands > Permafrost | place: Sweden...
ATTAATTAATTAATTAATAATCAAATAAACAATAATTTATTATCTAATAATAGCTTTCTAAAAATTAGTAATCTATTAAACTAGAAAATATATTACAAACAAATAAATCATATACTACAAGTATATAATATACTTAGCAAAGCTTTTTATAAATACTCTTATTTCACTTAAACACTACTTAGTTTTGTAGAATATTATTATATACTTCACTTCTTTTGAAAGAGCACTATAATACGTGACAATAAGCAAGGACCGATTATATAATATATCCCCTTTAAAATCTCGCTTGTCAAATCCAACAATTGGAAATAAAATACCAAAAATCCTGCCAAAAAAATCAAAATCCACAAACCGAACGACTATCTATCACTGAATGAACGTGATGAAATGTATGCATCTAAAATGGAATATTGGTATCAACAAATAAATCTATTCCTACAATCTAGCTAATCTACGAGGTCAACCATCTCCCATTAATCTGCTTCTTTCGCACCTGTATGGTATTAGCATTGATTTCAATTCAAGAATCGAGAAGGAAGAAACGTACCATAGGCGCCAAAACACCAACACCAACTCCCAATGCAGCGACCGTAACCACTAAACTCAACTTATTGAATCCCTTCCCCAAGATATCAAAAGCCGCACTGGGAGCAACCCTCGTCCCAAAAATATCGATTCCATATGCGAACAATAAACTCGTGCTTTCCAGAAGCGCGGGGCTAGTGATAACATCTTTTATGCCGAGAACCTCGCGTTTGTGGGTGAGGATCATTTTAGGATCGAACTCAATGACGGGTTGGTAGCGGAAGAGACCTTCTTCTTGCTCTGCTGCTGTGGGATCGCGACCAACTGGGCGGCGAGGATCGAGGATTTGGCGGGGAATACCAATTATAGCGTTTGAGGAGGAGAGAGTGCATAGGAGCTGGCGAGTGGTGATGCCTTGGCGTGTTTGTGTGACTGCCATGCGGCTGATGGATTCAGGTATGAGGAAGGATTGTGTTTGAACGTAGGGAACAGTGGGCTCAGCGTTAGGGATTTCGGATGGTTCGAGACTGGAGAAGTTACCAGCGGCACCAAGTGGTCCACGATCATTGGCGACATCGGATTCGTAGAGCTCAGAGACAACGATCTGGTAGCCTTTGGATGCTGGAAGAGCAGCAGTGGTGGGTAGAACATCCGCCCATAGAGAATAAGCAAACCAATTTTCTGTAAGAGCTGAGGTAATTGGTTGTGTTGTGTCAACACCCTCATGGGTGGCCGAGTAGAGGATGTCTCCCGAAACTGAGTCTAGAAGATAGAAGGATGCAGTTGCAGACTCGTCAGAAACGGCCGTAACGAGAACCACGTTTGGATTCAAGTACTTGTACAACACAGTGCGATCTCCCAAGACTCTACCAATAGATGCCACAGGATCATGAACAGGTCGTGAAACAACATTCGTAACTCTTTGTCCCAAGGCAGGTTGAAAGGCCCATTGAATAACGGGCTCCGCATTAAGACCTTTCGTCTCGAATCTCAAACCTCTGACCTCACCATTTGTGCCTTGCACCACAAGATTATCTTTAGGAGCCCAAGCACTTGGGACTTCACCTGGATTCCCATCAACACCTATTGGCAAGAACCATTCGCCGGATGGACTGTCAACAACTGCAGCGCTAGTGATCGCCGGCCATGTTCCAGGATTCATAGTCTCAACATTTACTCCAGTAGCTGTTCGTACAAGAATGTACTCGCCTTCGCTTCCTCTAATGTTAGCAATTCCTCTTGAATTCTCTACCCAAATACCCCTGACATCCCATTTCTTGCCAACTGGGATATCAAAGGCTTTCAGAGACCATGTGATACTTCCATGGTTTCCAGCATCAATCCCATAAACGCGACCGCGCTGTGTTGCAACAATGACCAATTTGTTGAAGCCAAAGGAGTCACGAGATAGCACCCCCGCTTTGGGGGGAGCAATTTCAACAGGAACGATACTGCTTAGAATTCTTGTTGGGAGCTCCTGCAGATAACCTGGTAGGTACTGGAGATCGTTCAGATGGCGTTTGACACGATGTATATAGGCGGAGAGAGGATTGCTATGAGCTTCGGCTTCAAGAGTCTTAGCCAATGTCTCTGACTCGGGAATTTCGGCCCAGGCAGCAGCGACAGCTCCAGATAATCCTTCTGGGCGGGACCAAGCTTCCTGTCCATTCCGAACCAATACCCACTCATCACTTGTTGTGAAAACCGCAGATCTGACTGCGTAGGTATCAACAGCCTTTTTCACAACTTCTGAAACACCGTGAACAAGAGAGCCATGGTCTTTCTCCACAATAACAGGCCATCTTCCCAAGATACCGTGAGATACAGATGAGACAAGAATGACTTCATCTTCCGTGAGTCGAGTGAAGAAAACATTAGCATCTTGAGAGCTGATTGTAATTGCTCCAGGCCCAGCCAATTTTGGTAATTCGTATTCCTTGTTGACACTACCACTTTTGAGATCAATATGGTAAACGTCGGCTCGATTGGAAACGGCAGATTGACTGTGAACCAAGAAATGAGGTAACGATTGAACAAGATGTGGGGCGTGAAGGGTGACCTTAGTGATTGGTCCATCCGACTCCTTCAAGGCCAAGTTATGGAGGTCTCCAGCTTTACCAAGGATATTGACCTTCAAAGTCTTCATCGCTTTATCCGTCCAGGCAATGATCGGAAATGCCGAGTTTGCTCCCACAAGTAGCACATCTTCCGATGTATATACATCTCCCTTCGTCGAAAGTGTATATTCGCTTTTCTTGTGCCCAGTAACCGGGTCCAATGTTGTAACCTTCACATTGTATCCGCCCCACGCGCCATGAAGCGAGACTAGAAAGACACTCTGGATGTTTGTGCTGACTTGCAATGGGAGATCATCACTCCCATATTCCCAAATAACATCTCCATTAGAACCCTTCAACCTTCGCAGATGCGCCTTTCCACCTTGACCGAATAATGCCAAAACGTCTTTTGGTTCTGCTCCTCCAGCAGCAGTCTCCACAACCTCGAGATCTTTGACCGTCCCTTCAAATATATTTCCCCAGTTTTCTTTTCCGCTCATAGCATCCCATGCATCCACCCTATTATCAATTGCAGAGACAACTATGTTTTCCCCCTCCACGGGTCTCAAGAATCCTTCGCTGTCACTTCCATTGTTTCCTGTGAGAAGTTGCCGCCAAACGACTTCGCCAGTCCCAGGATTCACTGCCCCCAGAACACCTAAATCACTCAATGTATATAATAACGTGGCCTTGTCATGATGCCTTGGGCGATGGAAGAATGTCGTGCGCGGTTGGGGGATGCCTAGCAATTGGTGGTGGTAATCGACATGGTAAGCATCGTCTGCAAAAACAGCGAGTGTGCTAGGAAGTATCGAGAGGGTGAGACAGAGGAGGTTTATAGGAAGGCGCATTGTGCTGAGGTGTGAGATGATAACCTCTGGTTCAATCTAATTTAGAGCTGTTACTGAGCTCCTGGCAAGTTGAAGCAATTTGTACGGTGGTCGGTTCGACCTGCCTGTGCAACTACAACTCCGTAGCCCCAGCGGGTGATTTCCATTTGAACTTTCGAGCTATCCATATTTTCTCTTTCCTTGTAATTGGGATTTTGCTGGTCCTTTTGTCTTATTCTTGAAATTTTGCAGAGCACAGAAAGGGGCCTGAGCAATTTCGAGCCTCAACGTCAGTAACCTCAATGTCACAGCTGTAATTTTACCACAGCTTATTTCACATCGTATTGATATTTTCAACCTTTTCGGATTTGAAGTTTCTCTGCGCCATTCTAATCAGTTGAAGACCTCTCAACACTTGCATTGCTTCCAAGCTAGACTTCAGAATGTCTTGAGGTAGATAGAGTATTCGCCGCCTTGCCAGGAACGGCTCCTCAAGTCAAACTAGACCCCGCGTTACACATGAGACTTTGAGAGAGGCTTTCCTAATTCTTGAATCTTGTGCCTGCTTTTCTTTTTTCTCCCAATCTTCTTCCTCCCATATCCACAGTCTCTAACTCTCTCCACAACCCCTCGTGTTACTGATGCAAGGCTTTGAATTTCACTCCATGTAAGATGCTAAAACCCAGTGTATACCTGATATTTCGATTATCACCTTGCGAGAATACTCATTCATTTCCTGTCGAATCCAATTTTACAGAGACAGAAAGGGGTTCTGGCAAGACCCAGTGGCCGAAAATGGACCTGACGATGGAGATTCATGGAAGTTTCGGACACGATGGACAATTTTGCTGATTTCACCAAGAAATAACTCCTCATACATGTTGAATTGACCAGCATATTCATCAAATATTTCCATTATATTAGGATAGCGATGGAAACATGAGTAAGTGGCAATTCTAGGGGAACACAGCCAACATCCCCAAGATTGCTCGCTCCACATTCTCGCTGGGAGTTGAAAATCGGCGGCAATGTGCATTTGAGCTCGACATGTGTATATCGTTTCAATCGCCACGATGGGGAAGTTGATGCCCTCCAGATGTTACGATATACTTGGCCTGATGCTCTCGCCAACCCTCCCACTCTTAACAGTATGCTTCTTGAATCCCATGTTGCGCTCGATTTGGGATTTCTGATATATTCACGAGAATTTGACCTTGCAATAAACTCAGTTTTTTCAATCCTGGTAATTATCTTCTAGATTGTGGTCGCAAGAGTGATCATTTATCATGGAACTTGACCTTAATCAACAATTTCCTTTGCTCCAAGTTTGAGAAACTCAAGGATAGACAGATCGCAAGGGAAGGGAATTTTACTGAGTATAAATCTAAAAACGAGACTACACAGACTCGCTTGAATACTAGAAGATTATAAACAGCGAAACTGCTACTCTAGAAAACTACCATTCTCGAGCGGCTCCGCGCCAGCCGAAGTCAAGCGTCCGACATCAGTGGACTCGATGATCTAGGATTGGTAAGCTTTTCAAAGACGATCCACCAGATTGCGCAGATCAAACCCTCGTTCGCGGCGTCAGCCGGATATACGGCATCTAATTGCAGGAATGCCCTTTAATAGCGGGGCATGCTGCATATCATCTGCTAGGATTGGATGCGGCGGTGTATACGAACTATAGCACACTCCGAGACTAGAGTGACAAAATTTGAATAAGAACGCATTCCTTCCCTCCAATGGATTTGTTGAGATAGACAAAATCCGAGAGCGACTTTGAACCACCGCGTAAGCACGCAACATCCGGGGAGTGACTCATTATCAAGCAAATGAGGTCGCCGTTTTGAAAGTCGTGTATCAATGTTTGGATTTCAAGGGTATATATAATTGTGTGTATATAATCTAAAAGACGGTCTGAGGGGTAGAGTCTCAAACCTCATGGATTGAACGAAATGGCTCCAGCAAACAGCACAGATGCTGAGGACAAGGAAATCTCGATATCTGATCCAAACATCATGTCGAATTCTAGTTTGAGCAGCGACCCCGAAAAATATCCAGAAGAAAACTTCCCAGGGGAAGAATCAGAGGATGTTGTGGAAGAAACTTCACCAAGCGATAACTTGACAGCATGTCTTCAAGTCCTTGGGGCCTTCTTCCTCATGTTCAATTCATGGTCCGCAAGTCCCATTCTCCAATCAGAAGTTCAAGGCTGATATGAAATAAAGGGGAATTGCAAATACTTTCGGTGCCTTCCAAACCTACTATGAAAGTGCACTTCTGAAAGATGAATCTCCGTCAAATATCTCCTGGATTGGATCAATCCAAGCCTTCCTACTGCTTGTCGTAGGCGGTATCTGTACCGGCCGGATATACGATGCGGGGTATTTGAGAGAACTCGTTCTCGTAGGTTCAATTTTTGCAGTGTTTGGGATGATGATGACGAGTATCTGTCAAGAATACTGGCAGGTGATTCTCGCTCAAGGAATCACGGTTGGTATCGGAGCAGGGTGTTTAATGCTACCAAGCGTAGCTGTGATGCCGCAATACTTCACAAAACGGCGAGCTTTTGCTACTGGTATTTCAGCAAGTGGCAGCAGTCTCGGTACATCTCCTAAACCCGTACCAGAATTCCAACTGACATCTATCAGGTGGCGTAATCTACCCTATCGTCTTCCACAAACTCCAACCCCAAATCGGATTCGGCTGGGCAACCCGGGTCCTTGCCTTCATCATGCTCGCGACCCTCCTCATCCCCAACCTCGTCATGCGCGCAAAATTCTTCCCTTCCACCCGCCGTCCCTTCTTCGACACTAAAATATTCCACTCCATCCCTTGGGACCTCTTCTCCGTCGGTGAATTCTTCGGCTTCATGGGAATGTATATCCCCTTCTATTACGTCTCAACCTACAGCTCCACACACGGGATCATGTCCTCAGGACAATCCTTCTACCTCCTGACAATCCTCAACGCATCCTCGGTCTTCGGACGTATCGTCCCTAATTTCTTTGCTGACATAATTGGGCCGCTGAATATGATGATACCATTCGTGTTTTGCTGTGGTGTTGTTGCGTTTTCCTGGACCTCCATCCATTCCGTGGGGCAAGTTGTCGTTTTCTGTATCTTGTATGGGTTCTTTTCCGGGACGTTCGTGTCTGTGACGGCGCCGGCGCTGGCGACGCTTTCGAATGATATGTCGTTGGTGGGTACGCATATGGGGATGAGTTATGGATTTGGAGCGCTCGGATTACTGATTGGGAATCCGGTTGCCGGAGTACTGTTGGACAGGTATGGGTGGATTGGTCTAGCTGCTTTTTGTGGTACGGCGAGTGTGTTGGCTGCGGGGTTTATTGGGGCGGCGAGGTTGAAGAAGACGGGGCGGAGGGCGCTTGCGAAAGCGTGATTTTGGCATAAAAATAAAATAAGGATTAATGACCACCACCAAGGCTTACACCTCGGCATCTTATCCGGACAGGGAAATGCTTCCTTGAACTCCCCAGAATTCTCAAGTTTTCCAAGCAACCTCACCCTCTCGGGCGCATGCTCCGTTAATTCCATCCTCCTATAAATCTCCTCTCCCGTACCGCTCTCACAAAAAACCCGTCCCCACGCAACAAAGAACATCTGTTCTTTGGTGAAAATATTCAACCCCCTGCAAACCCATCCCAGGCTCCTCCCTTTCCCTCCTCTGACATACAGAATACGCAGCATGCAACCCCCCCTTCCCTCCGACCCCAGAACCTCAAACTCATCATACTGCTCCACAAAACAAGTCTCTTTCTCATTAAAAGTAGCGTGCGTGCTGTTAGACCACCAATTCCCTAGTTTTCCGCGATAGTTGTAATGGGAGCCAGAGGGGTCAAAGCCGTGGGATATTTCGTGCCCGTCTGTGAAGCCTAGTGCGCCGTAAGAGAGGTATTCTGGGAGAGGAAGTGCGAGGATAGGACGTTGGGATTCTGTTCTGGATAGCCGACTTTTTGGGTGATTGATCCGGCTTTTATCTGGGCTAGGAGGCGGTCTGGTGGTCAATACTATTCTTCATTTTTGGACATCCCTTGCTAGAGACAGTTGTGACTAGAAATATTGCGGTTATTCCACATACCGCTGTCAACTAGCGTCTATATCGTGAGCTTCTGCAAGAATTCATGTATACATACATTTACATGCTGGCACCATTGGGAATCCAGATTAGGGGGTAAATTCTGTATCATTCATTACATTACATTACATTACATTACAACCATTACACCCTCCTACCCTCGGTATCACTGCTCTAAACTTCCCCCGTGCGGTCATTCTCCCCTGTCCAAAATACTCCATTAATTAATAATTTATCGCTCATGAAACTTGAAGGTTTCCTAAATCCGAGTCAGAAATCGTTTCATCTCCCTTGAAACCACAGGACGAGGTATCGGACTCAGCACCTCCACAATCGTCTCTTCCACAAATGGAAATCCACCTAATTTCAATGGCACGGGCCTATTGCCCCTCTCATTCGTACTCAGAGCTTGCCCAACAGTCATCACATCCACTCTCCAACTCTCATTTTGCGCTGGGGTTGGCTGTCGATAATAAGCATCATAAAAATCACCAATGCTAGCCTCACTTCCCATAATCCTATCTCCATTCAACGGCAGCGCAGACAACCGATCCGATTCTAGAAGCTCGACCTCAATCATAGCCCTGGGCAGCGGAGGCAGCGGCTCCGCATTCCCAAAACTCGATGTCGAGGAAGTAGACGATTTAGCAGAATAGGTACGAATAGCATTTACATTCGAAAACGGCGATTCGCTCGGATTGTGGAAATTGAAAGCTCGTCCTTGGATAGATCCACTGCGATTTCGATCGCGGTGTCTGCTCATTCTTTTCCCCGACGTGAGAGATTTCTTCGAGGATTTGCGTGAATGACGAATGGAATCTTTTGTTCGTGCGAGGCTGCGTGAGGAACGCGTGCCCTTCTGGGAGGTGGATCTGCTTCGACTTCTTTGTTTTGCTTGGTTTTCTATAGATTGTGATCGTTTTTGTGAATGGACTCCGCTGTGGTCAACAATGGAGGTCCTCGTGCTATGTACACTTGATGCTCCGCTTTGTTCTCTTTTGTGTGTTACTGATGATTCTGCTATATAGCTTTTGGGTCGATATACAGAGACGGTTCTTTTGCTGACTATGGATTCGCGGAATACAGCTCTTTCTCCGGTCCATGTGGGGTTCTCGGGAAATAGGTTTGAATCGATGAGCGGGGATTTGGGTGGGGAGATGTTTTGGGGACTGTGAAAAGGAGATGGTATTGATCGTAATTGTATTGAATCGCTTTTACGAGGCGATAAAAGGTGATTGCTCTCGTCGCTAAGGGTTACTATTGAGTGACCATCCTGCCCTCCGAGGTGAGACGATCCTATTGGCGACGACGCGACAGAGAAAGCTGGAGATGGCACCTGGGGAGGTACTAAAGCATCTGAAGCTTTGGCGGTAGGTTGAAAAAATGAGAATGTTGGAGATGGCAGCCTTCGAGATACTCCTGGTTTGGGGGTTGATGCCTGAGATGTTGCGCTGCTGATTATTGATCCCGGCTCTGACTTCGCCCCTCCCACAGATGCCACAGATCTGAGAATCTCATCCTTTGCAAATTCTTCGGGGAATTGAAAACGGGGGAGGTACGACGTGGGCCTCGCAGAAGTGACCGAATTTGTAGTTGCCGGTTGACTGAAGTGAAAGTCAAGTGGAGAAACCCAACCACTTTTGGCCCTTGAGTTGTTGGTAAGAATCGATCGTAGGGAGGGCAACGGGGACATATAAGCACCCCCTCCGCCACCGAGCCTTGCTGTTGGGGAATGAGTAAGGTTTGCGCTCCACTCAACCTCTGATGGCTGTAGACGTAGAGGCGATGGCTTCTTCGTCGCCAGGACAGGAGTCGGTAGGGAAATGGTACTCGAAGATGAAGAGTGAAAACCCTCTTTTACAGCTCCACTCCAATCAACGAGGGCAATAGATGGCGACAACACGTCAGAAGATGATAGCGAGCTCGGCCTAGACTCTGCTATTCCACCGAAATAGCCAGCCTCCAGAGCTCTTGCGCCAAACACATCTCCTTCCCGGGGTCTTATGTCAACTCCTTTATCCTTGGCCCTTATCTTCGCAGCACCTTTGAAGTCTCTAATTTTGATGCCTTTCTCTAGTCTGATGATAATATTAGTGATTGCTCTCATAAATTACTCATAAGCACACCTTCGCCTATTCAAATGTAACTTCACCAGAGCCGCGAGCAGTGTCAAAACAAGGAGAGCGCTAAGTACAATGCTGAACGTCGTCAGTAAGACCTCTTAAGGATTTCGGCTTCCACTTACCCAAACCTAGCAGGCAAACTTATTGAATTGACTCCTCCCATTATAAATTACTATTAGTGCGAGGAACCTTGCGGTTGTGTTCGTCGGCTCAACGAGGCAATCGCAAATTAATACTGAAATGAGAACGAGTGTTATAGAGCGAATAACTTGCACCGTGCGACGGCAGACGCAATACGAAGTTGCTACATGAAGTCAAGCAATATGGTTCATTCTCATTGGGGGTCCAGTTATAGAATACCCGCACGGACACAGTTCGTCATAACAGCCAATGTTAGGTATTTGACAATTCAAAACATTGTTCCCATAAGACCACAATGTTTCGATTCTCACGGTCAGGTAAACTAGCCAAACGCTTTCGCAGACGTCTTTCGTTAACCGTCGGTCCGTGATTCAATTCTGCCCTCTCCTTGGCCTTGAAGAAACCCCCACTTGGCTCTCAAGAAAGAATGGACGTGCCCCAGAAGACACGACACAAAAATTGACAAAAATAATATTGCGAAAAGAACGACATTGAGAAGATTGGGAATGAGAGGATAGAAATCATGTTTGTCCGAGCTGTTACGCTCGAGCTAAAGTCTAACTCATCCAGGGTCTTTGGGGCTTGATAAAGAAGTGCTTGTGGTTATCAAACTATTGGAGCTGTTGCGCCTCTTCTGCAGATAGTCATGCTGCTACTCCACATCGTATACGCTTTGATCGACGGCTCGGGTTGTTTCAATCCAGCCTCGTCTTGAAGAGGTCAAAGTAAAGGCTTAGCACAGAGTCAATCCAATCAATGGGCACGGCTTGGACCGAGCTGTGTCCTAGGCGAGCTAAGGAGATCTGAAGCGGAACATGTGGAGATTTCAGGATCGCGAGGGATGAACCCTAGCATTCCAGTCTAGCAAACCGGTGGGGATTTCGCGACGCGTTTGAAAATATCAAGAACGGGTTTAGCGTTGCCCCAATCGCGCCATTTCATTTCTTTGACCCTTTGCCACTTGCTTCCCGAAGTCTATGTAGTCCATAGTTCAACGAAAATGCGTTTGATCTATCATTCCCGACCCCTCAGTCTGCTGAAGGCTAGGGGGTTAGCTGTATTCCCTTACTGTATTAATTAGGTTGGACGCATTGGCAGCCCCACGTTCATATTCAGAAGTCATCCGTTATCCAGTCAGATCTTAAATACGTCGTTTATGACTTTCGCTTAACCTAGAGTCTTGGAAAGGTAACTCGTGAGGGTTTGAAATGAGTACGGTGGCGAAGATATGATGGGATTATCTAATCTTTTCCAGTTGGACTTCATTTCCCGCCTAAACTGAGATCCATTCTACAAAGATGGAGGGGCCAGCATAGATTAGATGTTTTTACCCCATAGCAAAATGTGAATGCCTACCCTTCCCTTCCAGGTTCGTGATAGAATCGAATCTTTGGACCTCGCGGTATTATACCGGAGCCCCAGCGCTTTGCTATTTTTGCCGCTTTTACTGCATGCTCATAGTTGTTCGGATCCTCGAGCTGGAAATCGTCGACGGGTACGATGTGCGAGAATCGCTGGAGCACCCGAACGATAACGAAGGATGCCTTGATGAGGGAAAATTGCACTACAGTTCACAGATCGTCAACACATATATTTAAAAATCTTGTGTCGGCAAAGGCCCTTGCACTTACTCCCAATGCACTTTCTAGGCCCACCACCGAAAGGAATAAAGGCCCACCCTGGCCTTAAACCATCCCATCGTTCGGGGCGAAAAATCGCAGCATCGTCACCCCATAAATCTATCCGCCGGTGCAGTTGATACACGCAAATGGATACCGTCTGACCCTGGGGCACGAGTATTGGGCAATCACCATTGGGGCCGCCGCCTTTGGGGAGAATCATGTCCTTAGTGGCGACACGATGGTTTAGTGGAGCCGTTGGATATAGCCTTAATGCCTCGTAGAGCACCCATTGAAGATATGGCAGTTTTAAATAATCTCTTGTACTGTCTTTCCTTAGGGACTCTTCTCGTCCAAACTGATCTAGGACATCTGATCTCAGGTGTTGAAGAACGTGAGGGTGTCGAGCGAGGAGGATAAAAGCGAAGCTAAGTAAAGCAGCAGGGTTCTCATGACCAGCAACAAGCAGTTCTAGACACTCATTCACGAGTATAGAAGGATCCTCGATATGCGTCACGAGAGCGTCCAGGACCACAAACCTGGGATCACCGCTAGCGATGGTCGTTTTGAGAGCTGATGTCTGAGGTTTTGTTTTCTTCCTGACGGCGCTATTGACGAACGGAAGCGTCCATAGTCTCAGGCTCTTACAGGCATCCCAGAAGTTGGGTGGATTGACTAAAAAACTCAAGCGTTCGGCTGACATGCGCTGATTACATCCACGCGCGGCGAGGTTCAACGCGTCTGCCAGAGATAAATCCGGCAATATTTGATCTGAGCTTCTCGTTCTGTGGGCCTGAAGTTGTGTATTCAGCGTTTCTCCTAAAAGAAGCTCAGTATTAGAGTCCATTGAAAAGCGGCCAAAGATTTCCCAGGCGTTTACGGGTTTTGTCCCACTTTCATTTTCATCATCGTCTAGTGATGCAAAAAGATTGACGATGTGACTCTCTAGGGATGATATCTTAGCTACTTGAGGGCTCCTAAATATTGGCGCCACAGCAGCCCGACGGCTCTTCCATTCCTGTCCTTCGGTAGCAGCAATGCTAGAACCCAAAAGGGGAGACCAGCTGTTTCTGAAATATGGACGAGTATTCCATTCGGCAAAGTTTTGGGACAGCATTGCCTTGGCGTTTTCTGGTTCAGCCGTCCATAAAGTATCCACGAGGAATCCTTTGAGTTTGTGGGTGTTACCATGCTGGTCGAACCGTGAGAGGATAACATTGTCGAGGTAGTCTCCTTTCGGTCTGGTAGAAGGAAAGATTGCAGCTACAATTTCTCTCACGAATGACAAGTGGGAGGCAACAGGCTCTTCACATCCATATTGTCGCTTAATTTTGCTTCGGCGTCTTTGCATACAATACCGGCCTATCAAAAGCCAAATGATTGTCACAGCAAAGAAGCTGAACAAGACCGAAAAATGGGGTTTAAGGATCATCTGAGCTTAGCACTTGGAATGGATGTTCCGAAAGAAAAAAAAAATGAAAATCTCTTATCCCCTCGGAAGAGAATTCCCCGATCTTTTAAGTAAAAGGAGGGCAATGTTTTGGCGTAATTTCAGACTGTCAAAAAAGTGGGACGCCAATGAAGTTGACCAAATGGTTTGAAAGTATCACATAGTGAGACAACTTAAGCACATGATCGGACGAATCTCAGGATGCATAACTCACCGACCTTCTCTCAACAAATCGATGGCCAGGCATTCCGCCCTAAAACGCAGAGGTGCAGCACAACTCATGTACAAGAACACGCCGACATAAGAGCACTGGACCCAAGATCACCCTCCGTTAAATCCAATTTTCGATTGTTTCACATACTCCACTCAAAACAGAGTGGCGGAATACGTGTACAAAAGCACCGCTACACCTCGATCCAAGCCCCCCAATATCCAAATTTCGCATCTATCCCCGCCCCAAAGCTCATATGGCAGATTACTATACGCTTCTTGGGCCCATACTTGGCCGCTTCATTCTCTGGGCGGCTTTGCTCTTTCCAAATATATTCTACTCATCCTACGTTACAAGACTTTTGACCTTTACCGCCATTGCATTGCCCACGGCCTCAATATTTAAAGGACACAAGATAGCGAACCCTGTTATTTCGTACTTTGGGGGAATCTTTGCTGCATGGTTAATTCTATGGTCCATGGTTATGACGCTCATATATAACCCGCCGCGGGAATTTTGCAGGGTACGAAAGACAAAGGTCATCGGTACGACAACCAGCAACAGTGAAGGAGCACAGATTTCTGCTTATCAATGGGAACCGTGCCCGAAACAATTTGGTAGGAAAAGATTGTTGTGGACGCTAGATCTCTTATTCAACTTTAGGGGGGTAGGCTGGAGTCATCAACCCCATCGAATCCCGCCTCATATCAGTAATAATCTGGCCATCGCAAGAAACTCGCTAGAGGAATCCCATCTCAAAACCGATGCTCAAACGCAATCAAAGACCTCGTTCCTGATCTGTCAATTGATGCTTCTATTGAGGGACTATTTGTGGTGGGATGTCTTCACCCACTTCTCGGTCATGGATCCCTACTTTCAGGGCGAGCACTCTCAAATCTCATTAGCACCGGCATACCTTGTAGGCTATTACCCCGTTGCCGTTGCATGCTGGCGGATCTTCCTTGTATTCTCTACTACATACGCATTAATGGAAATGTTCTTCGTCACCTCCATCTCCTTCATCGCAGTCTGTATTTTCGGCGACGAATGGCTAGGTACCTGGGGAGAGCGATGGATGCACCCTAGCTTATTTGGTCATTTGGTGGGGGTCTATCATAAGGGTCTACGTGGTAGGTCTGCGCTTCTGCACCCATCCTGCAATACTTCTGTCTCATACGAACTCAGCTGATTGGTACCTAGGTTTCTGGGGTTCTTTCTGGCACAACTTGTATAGGGTTGGCTTTGAATCCATATCCCAATTTATGGTCCCTCCCCCATCGCACGGGGCCCCTCTTAGTCTAAGCTACGAGTTTCTTCGCATGGAAATCGTCTTCATTTTATCCGGAATCTTGCATGCCGCGGCGTCTTATGCAGTGGATTCAAATACATATCCCGCTCAGCCATTTTTATGCTTTGTTCTTCAGGGTATCGGAATCATTTTGCAAACAATTTTGACGAAGCTGGTTAGGAGAGTATCACGCCAGCGATATATTGTAAAGATTGTTGTGTTTTGTTTTTCTTTGGTTTGGCTTTATTTGACATTGCGCCTTCTGCTCGATGATCTGTCACGAAGGGGGGTGTATAAGGGGCTCGCTCTGCCTTTTAATATTATAGATATTCTACGGAGATAGAAGCTCAAAGGATGCTTTCAATCTTCCGTCCTTGAGGTAGTTGTCCCTAATAGCTCGCCACCCGCCAAGTAACCTTTCCAACGTACTTTAATCGGTTGGGGAAAGTACTGCTGAAAAATATTGTATTACATAATTAGAATGAAAAGCACGATATCTGTAACATAAACACGCAAAGAATCAAATACTTTCCGTCACTAGTATCGAGGATTTACCTGATGCAGCACGTGATAATCACGTTCACGGCCTCGCTTCCGACCTGATTCACGAAACCTTGATTGATATTCATGTACAAGAGGCAACTTAAATTCCCCACCTCCTGGACAATTATACCCGACCTCGACACTCGCAGAAATTCCATAGTTACCAGTCTAAGCTATGGGTTGGACTTCGATTTTGGGGAAAGCTATCTCAGCCGTCGTGTTCGTCAGCGGAGTCTGGCTAGGCGCCGCGCTCCTCTGTACTCGAACATGGATCCAACGACAGTATTCTATTTCTTCCCCTCTGCTGCAGCACTTACTGATCAACTAGAATATTTTATGCACAACGAATTCCCATCTGGTGGGGCCAGCAATTGAATAAGCCCGAGACTTTTGGATTCTTAAGTTTGTGACCCTAGAGATGCAGGACAAGGCTGACGGTTCATTGAAGGAAATCAGGTCACGCCATTGCACATCCCGACTTCAGATGGTGAAGAGTTGTATGCTTGGCTAGTAGCGCCTTTAAAGGTGTATGCCAGGCACGAAGATGCTTTTTTGAAAGATAATGGAACACTTTTCGGGGATGTCACGACGAAAGCGGGGTTTAAACTGCTGAAAGAAAATCCGGAAAGTCGTCTGGTGATATACTGTAAGTGATTCGGGCCATAGCTTGAGATACCTTCTAATCCGGCAATAGTCCATGGTGTGAGTGACTTGAAGACTTTAAAATTCTCCTCTGACGAAAATTCTAGAATGCTGGAACCGTCGGACAAACAAGACGAACTGATGCATATCGCATGGTAAGTTCAGGAGCTTCAGACAAGATATTTGTTCTAGCATTCGACTATAGAGGATTTGGCTCCTCGACTGGAAGTTCGACCGAAGACGGGCTAATCACAGATGCTATATCCGTCATTAAATGGGCGATGGAAGTGCCAAAGATATCACCAGATCGAATTGTCCTGGTTGCGCAAAGTCTGGGCACAGGCCTAGCATCTGCCGCCGCAGCGCATTATGCTTGTGTTGAACCCAAAGTCGAGTTTGCGGGGCTTGTACTGTGCGTGACTTTCACTGAAGCGTCGACCGTTTTCATGAATTTCTCGTTGAAGGGTGTAATCCCCCTGTTAGGTCCACTGAAGCTGTTCCCTTCCTTAGAAGCTTGGTTCAAGAAGCAGATTAAGGATACTTGGAAGACTTCAGATCGATTGGTGGCGCTGGTGAAAAAGAGCGACAGATTACGGTTGACGTTTATGCACGCGACTGATGATAATGTCATTCCCTGGCGAAACTCCAATGAACTGTTCTATGCCACTGCGAGCGCTACGAGTGAAGAGATTGTAATGAGAGCTCAGATTGGAGACCACAGCGAAAAACGCGATTTGAGCGAAGGCGGGTGGTCGTCGACTTGGGTCTCGGGAGACAAGATTATCCGACAGAACGTCGTGAAATGTGGAGGCCAGTAACATCCCCATCTTATATCCGAAGTTCGATCTGATTTACCAGGACATAACGGTATAATGAAATGGGCACCGGTTGCACTGGCCGTCTTGAAAAGCTTTGAGCTGAAATGAATATGTTGGAGGAAAACATCCTCGAAACGACGGGGTCTCACAAGGGCGTCCACGCATTTCGAATTCGGGTCGAGGGGCCAAGAAAGGCTTCTCGATTAGGCCATTTAGAGCTCTTTGAGATGATTTCAGAAGTGAAGCTGAGACTATTCACTATCGCTATGAAATCTAACGGTGTCTGACGCCAGGAGTAGGGTTGCGGACTGACTTTGACTAACAGTTCTGCAGTACTTGCGGGAACATCCAAGTAGATCGGGATTTCGATGTCCATCGGTCTGTTAAACCATAGCAGGAAGGTTGCTAGCGAAGGTATGGCGAAGCAAAATGTCGCTGTTCCCAGTGGTGTAATTGGCATATGTTGAGCTGCTCTTCCCAGACATTGTAGCACTAACCGGCCAATTTGAATGCAAGCAAAGATTTTCACGAATCTATCTACCTTGATCCTGTCCCAGATATCTTCTTCAGTTAGAGATGATAGAGCTATGTGTTCCCATTTAACCAAGTAATGAAGTTGGGCGGCATTGATAAGGAAGGGTTCGCTGTCTCGAGGTTCAACCACACACCGCCCATATTCAGAAAGAACGCATGTCTTTTTGTCCACTCGGAGCATCCTATTGATTTCATGGCAACAACGGAATTTCTCGCGGAAACGTATTGTGCGAATGCTGAAGCATTAATAACTTCCGGGACCACGACAGCAGTGGTCATCCATTTTGTTTTCCGGAGGAATACCCGTACTGGAGATTCATCTTTTGCTGGAAGATTGAGGTGGAGTACGGTGTATGTTGCTACAAATATCTTGAACAAGTAACTCCGGATGATATCAATTGTTTCCCGACCGTTTGGTTGATCAACCCATCCATCTGCAAACCCCGAGGGACTTGTGTTTGCAAGTCTGGTCTGGTTACTGCTCATCCTTCGATCAATATTTTGTCAATTCAAGAAGTGACTTGGAGCGGCTATTCTCTTTTCGCTGCAGCCAGCAGCTGAGATATATAGAATTTGAATCTGAGATACCAGCTACAAGGCTAGGTCCAGCCAAGCCCTAGCCGTACCCCTGTTTCAGGGAATCAAAAACCAACAAACGAGCAGACTCCATACTCTCATAAGCAACCGAAGCGCCTAAGCTTGTGTATGACGCCTCATTTGTGCTTTTGACGCTCAATAAGTTAAAAGAGAAGCTCTCCTATTGGTGTGGATACCTAAAGTTTGGGGGCTCTTTTTTAAGTCGCGGTGAGAAATTTCGATAATGATAAACTAACACACGAGAGTGAAGTACTCGGAAATGATACGAGTAAATTTCTAGATCGTTAGTCTGCGGTCACGACTTGTACATTCTCTTAGAGAACTACTCTCGAGTCCCTTAATCGGCTTTGGCCAGCGTAGATAGGTGAGATCAGACAATCGTTTCTGCTCTCGCACTCCATCAACTTGATAGGTGATCAGGACATGCTTAATAAAGAATTTTAACAGTATTTTTCGTAGTGAGAACAACCAATACGATGCTGTGGCAATACTAGTTGCATTATTGTGGATTCGAGCCAAGGTAGGTTACTCCGCGCAGGGCACTCGGCAATCTTGCCGAGCTTGTAGACCTGGTGATCTGCGATTTCTACCAACTAGTCACCTTCTTGATGAAACAACAAACATGGCTTCGAGAAATCAGACAGGTTCTGGTCGCTATCAGAGCTGGAAAAGGGTATACAATACCGTGCCTGCGATGATCTTGAGCCAAGATACATACGCAATATACTTAGATCGCACGTGCCATAACCTATGATACCTATAGGAATCTTATCGTTCGCATCTTATGCTTTTCTCCCTGAAGGAAGATCAATTCTTTTCGGATTTTCAATTGCCTCAAGACATCGAGGACAACAATCAAATCAAATTCTGATTCAGCCTGGCCGCTCAATACTGCCGACGTCTACGTGCATTGGCATTGACGGGTCTCACAACCAAATGGCCAGCATCTTATTATAAGAAATGTGCGTTAGAATGGGATTGGAAATCGGATATTGAGATTCTGCTAAGTGACAGTTTGACCCACGATATGTACACTTCGTCCGAGTGGGGAGAGTCATTATCGCTCTAGTACCGGGAAGGGGCGTGGGACTCACGATTTCTGAAGTCGATTTGCATTCAGATCACGGCTATCACAACCTACTAGTGCTATAGTATGGCCCAATCTTAAAGATTTCTACTCAAGGAGATTGAACGCATTCTAACTACTTTGTAAATGACATTTTTCGCACAATTGTAGATGGTGGGAGGATTTCGTGACTAACACTACATTTTATTTGCATATTTCCTTAGCAGGGGCAAGTAGTCTTTGCCTACGAAGAGCGATCACGAAAACAAAATAAAATTAGAGCGAGTGCTATTTTCGTATTTGTTGGCTTGGTATCCCTGCATGGGTTATGTATAGATACTTGAATAGCTTATACGTCTGTTCTAAAGTCAAGTTAAAAAGATGCCGCAGGAAGTAGGGTGATCAATATTCTAGAAAGTGCAACTCACTTGCGCTTGTGCTTGTAACAATTCCTAGTTGTAGCCCTCCCTAAAGCAGAAACTGCAACTGCGACCCAAAGTAACATCTTAATCTCATTTTCGCCATCGTCATTTCATCAGACGGAACTGTAAGCATTAATTAATTTCTTGCGCGTTTGCATCAATAAAAAGCTCTTTGGCGGCACTTATTACTATACCCTATATATTCTGCATTTCATTCAGCTCAATCTCAAGAGGATTGACTTGCTACGCTCAAGGCCCAGCATGTCACGCATCCTTCCCGAAAAGAGGGTCGAATATCTCAACCAAATCGTCGTCCCCGTGGTTCGCAATCTCCTCACAACATGTCCTCTTGAGGCACCTGTCCCTCTCGACCGCAACACTCATCCCGCTAACCCATCCGCCTCTCAAAAATATGGCACCGTTCTCCTTCCCCTATGGCGGCAAAATTCTCACACAAACGAAAGTAGTCCTCACTGGAAGAGCTACACTAGCCTCATCCAAATGCTCAGCCCGGCTTTCGACGAAATGGCCGCGGGTTTCAAATACGCTGATTCTGAATTAGAAGATCTCTACGATAAGGCGATCCGAATCTATCTTCAAGAGGCTACTGCTCAAAATGAATACAAGCTCGTCCCACCTGAGCCTATGCAGATGTGGAACTGTTTTCGAACCATGCGTCTGTCGGCAAATCTAGCATTGGAGTCTGCGCCTTTGGATGCCGGTGATGGAAGCCGATGGGCTATGATGATGGGCTTTGGGAATGCGAACCCAGAGGTACTTCCCCCGGGTTTCGCAGTGGAATTCAGAGAAATGACGTCTGGGGTTGAGTTGTGTGTGGGACCCGGGTTCAAAGTCGAGACGAAAGCTTACAAAGGGGAATGGTATTCGCTGGAATTGTTTTTGCCAAAGATTGAAGGAAATGGGGAAGTAGATAGCGAGGCGTTAAACTTTATGGAAGTTGTGTGGAGGGAAAGCAGTGCAGAGGACGAGCAATCAATGTTAAATTACGGGGAAGTCCTAGCGAAGATAAGAAATGCGAGGGACGAGAGTCAGGTGAAGGAATTCTTAGGAGCCTTGTCAAAACCCGCAGGTACGAGAGACGGAGAAGTGTACGGCGGGATAGTGAGATGGTGGAATGCAATGGTTAAGGCAAAGGTTGCACAAGATCAAAGCACTGATCACAGTGGACAGCAGGGAGATGGTCGTGTGAAGAAATCGCAGTAAAGCCTATGTGGTGTTACAGCACTCGATTACAATGACTCTTTGTTTTCAATGAAGGCAGCACATTAGGATCCAACTTCATTCGTCACAGGAACTAGAGAGAATGGATTCTTTGCACATGCCTGACATGAATTTAGCGTGGCATGCTGTATGCATTTTGGAGCGGTATCACTGCATGCCGTACTGTTCCAGATTTTCCCCTAGTACAGTATTTCACACGATGAGACTTCTTAGATCTTTGAGGGTTTCCACATCTCCTATTTAAATGAGATCTTTCATTCGTGATCTCTGAAGGATGTGCATGCCAACAGCGCCAAGCTCAGTTACTATCAAAGGCACTATCAGTGCGAAACGGATGGTAATCTAGCTCTGAATAATTGCTGCCGTGCTGATATCAACAGCTGCCCAATGTCTGAGATCAGCAGGCCGGTCCCGAATAAGTTCCTGAACATGCCGGATAACTTTACCCGGAGGCACAAATCAATCTTACCTACCTAAATCATTCCCTTTTAAGAAATGTTCCCGAAACGCTGCCCTATATGAGATAGGAGAAGTATCTATTCAATCATGGAAAAATAATCCACAAGATCTTCGACCCAAAGGACTTCTCTATTACGACCACGCGCCTCAGGCTCAGTAAAGCCGGCCCCTCTTTCCGAAACAAGTAGAAAACCGAGTAGATCGTTCATGGCAATTCAGCGCTTACTGGACAAAGATACTGAGCAAGGCCATTTCGATCTTGTTCAGATGACGGCATCGCTAGCTTTACATGAGACTGCTTATCTGCAGTTATCGAGGAAGCCCCCAGGCTATCTATTTTCTTTTCCTATATTTACAATATTCCTGTTGATTTTCAGGAGGAGGCAGAGACCAATGCTTCCTTCAAGTCTTCTTTGGAACACCAATCAATCTCCCACGAATTTAGGACCTATCAATAATCTGACTTTGGGGGGCAGTAGGGGCACTAGTCCGTTTTTACTACCTAGGATTATCGGCGCCAGTTAGGAGTAGGAGATTGTCGAAATGTCCGCAGTAGGCTTTGTGAGGGTGAGGGGAGAAAGAGGATGGTCCGCAGTTCAACACTTCAAAGAATATTTAGTTTCAGCGAGCGGATAGTCAGACTACTTGCTATTCTTTGGTAATATCAATTCACTATCAATTTTGGTTCAAGTCGAGCTCAGCTTTGAAAGAGCCATTTTCTTTGTTTATCATATCTTTTCAACCTCGGGGCGTCGTCAAATGCGGCCAGTATGAGACTGATCGCTCTTTGTAAGTTTTACTGCGCCTTTGTAAGACTCAGCTGGGGATAAATTCCCAGAGATAAATACAGTTTTATATTCGGAACTTCAATTAATCTACTTTGAATCTCCAAATTATCCAACATGGCGCCTCATCTATCGGAAAAGAATACTTGGGTACTTCTCCTATTTTTAACTTGGTTCTGGTTAGCATTCGTTGTACCTATCACCTCATTTATCCGAGATTCATATACCGCGATCATCGAAACCTTAAAAAATATGGCTGCGCATCCCCTAGGCACCCTAGGCAAATATACCTTAGGAATACTTTTTCTCATAAACTGGTTGTGGCCAACATTTATTCAGCCTGTGACCTCTCGTATCGAAAGCTACTGGGACGAGAATTCTTGGATACTACTTTTCTTTGTATGCTGGGCTTGGATGAAATTTGTTTCCCCGGTTATAGATACGATATTTGACTCCATTGATACGATATTTGACTTCATTGTGGCAATCCCCAGAAGTATTTTGTATCATCTCCGGAGACACCCTTTCCTTATCTTCTTCAGTATCATTTCTGCAGGCTATCTTCAGCAAACAGGCATTCTTCATCTTGGAGGTATTTCCTTGCCCGGGACATGGACCTCCTTGGAGGGAAGTCTCTTAGAAGGAACATGGACATCCTTAGAGGGAAAATGGAATTCTCTAGACTGGGCATGGAATTCCTCAGACGGAAATTGGATTCCGGAGACGAAGTACATTGTCCATGATCGCTTGAAGAACGTCTCTCGCGAACTGGCAAAAGTTGAGCTGAACGAGTATCAGCTCTTCGCAGTATACGACGATATAATAACGACCCAGAAATGGATCAACCAGACTTCAAAGACATTTCCTTGGGTTTACGGTTATCAAGAAAAAGCAGCAGATGTTAATGCTACAGCTGGTGGGATCAGTGACAATTTGCGCCCCGATCAGCAATATGGCTCCAATCTGCATAGAGAGATCCGTGAATCGGGGGGAATCACACTGAACGTCACGAGAGGAATAGAAACCATTGTTGAAGAAAGATTGCAAAATTTTCATCAAATGCATAGAAAGCTCCAAGTTCTTGAAACGACCACGAGGGGATTTCTTCCCGGAGGTAAGGAGGAGTCAGTATCAACGAAGGAGAAATTCAAGAGAGTGTCTCATCACTCGTTAGATGCGATAGACACTATCAACTACCAGTTTGATAGATTAAATTGGCAGGTCAAGCGCAACAAGCTCTTTATCCAGAAATATAAGGAGGAACTGCCGCACATCGAAAGTATGCTGACGCTGATGTATAACCTACACGAAGACTACCTACGGAGCAAGCCGCCGCCCTGGTACGTCCAAATCTTCTGGTTTCTCTACACCGAGGCCCCACAAGAGAAAGACGGTTTACCCGGGCAAGCAAAAGACTATTTACAAGGAATAAGCCTGAACGCCTTATACGCTATCTCTGAGCTGGAGCTTGCAGAGACCAATTTGGACAGAGTGCTCTCTATCAAGTCTCCACTTGTTAAAAGCTTCTGGGGAGGCTTTGGAGGAAGTAACTCGGTCAATGCCGAGGAGATTGAATGGCGAGTTGCTGAGATTGCGGATCTTCGGCGGGAGAACTACCTGAGGTTCATTGAATTTCGTGATCGCTGCAACGAGAACCGCTTTGCTTTTGAGCGGAAACACGGAGAGCCAGCGCTTTATACTTGTCATCCGAAAGTTAGGGCCTAGAATGAGTCTGGTGAGACTTAAAAGAGCCTTGGATTGATGAAGACAGGGTAAAATTGCGTTTCATTTCGAAGTTGAAGGGATCATATTGTTAGTAGAAGTTAAAGCGCGTATATGGGCCATCATAGGATCAAATTTCCGGAAAGCAGGTTTAATTATCATAAGGAGCTCCTGATTTGTAGTCTATTCTTATGCAAGAAGTACCTATGAAATGTTGTAGCAAGATATTAACCCTGGAAATTGTAGACAAGCCAATCCAAACCAGAAGCACTACCATTGCTTGAAGCGTTACTCATATATTTCGCTCTTTTCGCCCAGACTTACCGCACTTTCTGGTTTCCTCTCTCCTCTCGTCCAACATCTCTTCTATTATCATTACCTTCCAGTTTGTAGATCTTTTAACCCTTCGCTTTTAGCTCGTTTGTTCCATAATGACCCATTTCATGGCCTAACTAATAAGAATTATTGAAAACTGTGTAGTTTGTTTCAGCGGTGTAGTTCCTTTTATTCATTCGAATAAGTGCTGGAGTAATTCTTTTCAAAAAGAAAAGGTTGAAAATCAAGCTGAATTGCCCTTAAAACCCCACTTCTGCCACAGGCTATTCCATTACACCTCAGGATTGGAAGTATTTAAGCTTAATTATGGGTATAAACCTACCCCGAGCCATGGGTGGGTGGTCTATTGCGTGGGTCATCTCACCAAATCTAGACCTCCCTTCCAACGCGGTTAGTCACCATCGCCGCTCTGCTCGGGCGCTACTCACCCTCGCCTCAGCCTCTACTAAAGTCACTCAGTCATTCATTAATGTGGAAGTGATGACTCACGTCATTTGGGTTTTCCTAGACCTAAGTTCCTAAGCACGTAAGAATATTCAACAATTGCAATGTTTTTTATTTTATTTTTAATTTAGATTTCAACTTATTATTCTAGTTAAGATACGCCACCGCCCAAAGGTACGGAGAGATTCAAGACTACCTGCCAAGGAAAGTCATCCGCATCGAACCTCTCGTGCTCAAAACATGGCGAATTCCCAAGAGTTGTCTGTCCATCCAGGAGTACCGGCTCATCCTTCTCCCTTACGAGCTTCTTCGTAAATAGTCTCCTCGGATCCAGGCTGAAACTCACTACCGGCTTTACTGAGACATGCATCCAAAAAGCTTCCCTGGGACGGTGAAACAGCAAGACAACGCCACGGAAGGAGCGCAGAATTCCATCCTTGCTGATTTTGTTCTCAGTCAGGTCCCACGTCACAGAGTTCGCTCCGTCATCGTGCTCGTCGTCCTGCGCTAGATCGCCGTGGAGCTCGAAGCGGCCTTCTTCTGTGAGCGTCGTCTCACGAGACCACTTTGCCGAGAGCTGCGCAGAGCCAAAAGGCACCTGGAACACAATGGGGACCTCGATCTCGAATGATTTCTTGTTCTCTCGATCTTTAACTACGCCGAGGATCTCTTTCGGGGCGAAATTCGCTACGATCGGGTCAAGAGAGGCATCTGTTGAGCGTAGAAGAGGGTCCTGGATGTTGAGGGCTTTCTCGAAGGTGACTTCGACCTCAGCGTACGTGAAGCGGCTGCTCGCTTTGGGCGGGAAGCGGAATGAGAAGTCGATTCCCAAGAGGCAGGCTGATTTGCCTTGATAGGTCCCATACTGCACGTGTTGAATATAGGCACTGTAGCTCGTCCTCCCGATGTGCTCCTGCGTCGCTAGAGCCCGGTTGACCCGCTCGTCATTCTTGATGCCGAGCTTGGTGTCGGAATCGTCCGAGAAGATCAAGCCTATTTCAATGCCAAGTGGCTTCTGGGCGCTGGGTTCCGACATTTGACGGCGTTTCCGTGACAAAACTTTAGATGTGTCGCAGTTTAGTATTAATGTAGGAAAGAGCGGAAGCAAGCGGCTGATATGAATTTCGATGAAACGAAGAATCCAATAGCAAGTCGCTCAAAGCGATTTTTCCTCGGGAACAACATCACAATTTGCTAAAAATAACACCATATTCAGTCTATTCGGAGCATTCTTTCTAATTTGCGAGTTTTTCGGAATTTTCTAATGGTTTTGAAATATCACCAAAATTTTGGTGTTCGAGGGGTGAGTATAACCCTTCCTAAGTCTAGCTTTAAAAACTGGTATTTTGTAGCTTTTCAACTAGGTACTAATCGAGAAGAAAGTTATAAGTGCGTAGATTAATTATATATATGTAACTACTATTTCTGTACTTCAGCTTATAAGTCTAATAAGAATTGGCTATATAGCCAGTGAATGCAATAAATTTTATACTAAAATTTATTAAAATTGCACCCGTACTTACTATAGATTTAATAAATCTCTAGCTTAGAAATCCTTCCACATAATAAAAAAAGACTACGCAACCATTAATTTAAGAGTTATAGCGTACTAAATATTTATCAAGTAGTCGTGGGGATTAATATCGAGGGCTCTGGGTTTCTGGTGTTCTCGCTTGCTCGTGCGGTGATTTTAAAGCTAGTGGGCTGAAACGCTGAATGCGTAGATGCAAATGTAAAACGTGACCATTCACGACCGATTTCCGAGCCTTGTGGCATTTTCATATCCTAGATGACCAGACCTCAGCCTCGAGAAGACATTACAAGTCGCAAACCGAAAACTAATCCTCCATGAAACTCTCTATGTGCATGAATTGATCCTATTCTTGCTCGGTGAGGTCGAGAGATGACCGAACATCAATCCCTCGAGGATATCAAGACCACAATTAGAGCGTACAGATCAAACGGCCATTTCGCCGATGGGGCTCGTTTCATTCAAGATTTACCGTTAGATATTAGGCGTAGGAGAAGCATCGCCATCGAGATTATCCAGCTTTATCTTGTCCAGGGACAGCTGAGGGTTGCAGCGGAAATCTGTGACAAAACATCGGCGCCGCTATTTCACGACCTTGACGACGATGACCTGCCACCTTCCATTTGGGAAGCTGAAGCTGCTGCATTTGAGCTCTTGCGGGCGTTCGTGGAAATTGGGCGATATTCGAAGCTCCGAACTGCAATGAAAATTGCCCAGCGAGTGGGTAGCGCTTGGAAGCTTGGTGACGAACATGTCGAGAACCGTGGTGATAAAACGGTGGGTGACGGTAAAGCAACAACACATCGTGATGCGCTTGCCGTCGATTTCCAGAGCCTGGAGAACAAACAAGCACAAAGACCTGATGACGACTTGACTGAGTACAGGGTTTTGTTAGAGTTCTACTACTGGAAGATCACTGTTGTTGCTGCTGAACAGGGCCTGGTGGACGAGAACGCAACCAAGACATCTGCCGCAAAGCATATTTCAATTCTACGGAAGACTCTCCAGTCAGATAATCGCCTTCGAGAAGCTAGATTTCTCATCTATTTCGAAGCTGACATGATTGGGAATGCAGAAGACTCGCTTCAGGAACTTGAACACTTTTCCGAAGCACTCAATGACCCGGGATGGAACGTCGAAAAGGCGATGACACTGCTAGACATTGGTGAACGATGTCTCAGGTCAGTCGACGAAGACGTTGTTGCATCTGCCGAAGAATGCTTCAAGGAAGCTGAAAGACTCTTCGAAAAAACGCATCATGGATTCGGACAGATCGACGTCGACCTCGCTCGTATATCAGCTAACAAGACCATCTCCGCCGGTGAAAAGTTTGTCCTCAAGACTAAAGCTGCAGACCGCTACTTTGATACAGGCCATTTTCAGAATGGCATCCGTTGTCTTGCATTTAGCATTTCACCAGAGATGAACATCGACCTCTACGCCGATCAGGTAGCTAGGGCACTCGAGCTACTGCAGCAAAAGATTGAAGAGGCGGGTAGCGAGATTCTACGGCAGATTTCGTTGATTCACTCCGTTTGCCAGGCTAGTCTCAAGGCACCAGAATACGGCTTTGCGCTACAGAGTCTCGAGACTTACTATGCTAATGTCCCAGAGGAAATCGGGCCCAAGTATCACAGTTATATTGCATCGACCTTGGCAATGGTGTATTCGAGTTTCGGTGAGCATCGTAAGGCTCTTCAAGCAGCGGAAGAAAGCTTTCAGATTGCTAGTTCTGGTGCAACGTATGATGTCATCTCAGACGCTGCATTTAGAGTGGGCATTCACAGGTACGGTGTCTCTGAGATTTACCCGGAGAGTTCTACGGAAGGGGCCACTTGGATGATATCTGCTATGGGTATTTTGAAAGAGTGGGCTGATAAAGACGCAATTCACGGTTACGTTGATGGCGAAATTCAGAAGTGCCTCATGATAGCCGGGTGGGAGAATTTTCGAGCTGTCCGTCACCCTGAGCTTGTTTCTGGCCCTGTTGAGCAACCGTGGGTTGACCGGGTCAAGAAACATATCTCCGACTCTGCCAGTGCTCCGGAACGAGAACAGATCGTAGACATTGAGATCAGGATGCTGATGCGTCAAAAAAAGTACCTAGAAAGTCGAGAAGTCTGCACCAAGCATCTAAACGATCTCAACAATGTCTTTTCTGTGCATCCTTTCACCAAGGCGCAAGCATTCCTCAGATCATCAATCCAGACAAATATGTGCGCCATGAATATGCTCCAAGAAGGCCAGCCATTGCCTCCAGAAACTGCCTATTCTGTCCTGCAACTGCTCTGGTCGGCACTGGATCTCGCTACCAAGGCCCTTCAGCTGTACAGACAGACAAACGGTGCAGAGCCAGTTCTTGACTGCACCGTTTTTGTATGGAGTCTTCTCAGTCAACTTGTCACGATAGACGAATTAAAAGGGAAACAGCTGCTCGGACTTTTCATGGATGAGCTCCACCAAACGGAAAAAATATGTGATCAGATGAGGCGGAGCGTTATACCGATTAGCGGCCTAAAGCCTTTGATGAGCAAAAGGCTTTTGGTATCTAAAAAGGCAAGTCTTAAACTTTACAACATTGGTGTAAGTTTAGCTCTGCAGCTGAATGATCCTGCGAAGGCTTGGGAATGGCTTCAGAAGGGTAGAGCGAGAGCCTTTGCGGACTCCATCGGGTCGAATGTTCTTATTCCAGAGGTGTTGATGGCAAATGTGAACTCTGATCCCGCGGTACGCGATCTCCTGAGGCAGGAACAGAGTATTCTGGAGGCTTTGAACGAGCCCGGAACCAATTACGTCATTGCAGCGAGGCAGTTGGTCTCAGTAAGGAAGAAAATGGAGGAGAACTCGTTGCTGGCAGAAGTAATAGGAACTAGAGATGGTGCTCTGAACCTTGACCTAAATCCTGAAAGTCTCACTGCTGCGCTAGAGAGAACGGGCCTCGCTCCGGCCATGGTCAAGTTTGTTGACTGGTACATACCGTCGTCGAATGGACAGTCGGATTCCCACATCATCTTGTTTGTAAGACAAGTTGACAAGTTGACCATCGCGAAAAGGTTATTAGTAGGTGAGTCGGAAGTCAAAGATTGGGTGAAAAAAGCTTTCGACTACCCCGAGATGGCCGATCCTCCGTTGAGCAAGAAGACTGGCAACAGGTTCCTGCAAAAGATGAACGTCCTCCTTGATGGCCTGTCCGCAATGACGCAAGAGAATGATCTATTGATTCTTTCTCCGTCTGGGGTCCTCAACAATGTGCCACTGCACGCACTTTTCATCGATGGCAAGCCACTAATACAACGGAATCTAATCGTGTACTCTTCTAGCATCGCAACTCTTCGCCAATGCTTGAGCAGGATGAACCCTGAGGTAGGACTGGAACGTAGAAAAAGTAAGACTGGTGATACTGCAAAGTTCTTCGCAGTATATGAAGAGCCATCCCAAGGCCAGGAACGCAGTCTTATCTTTAGTCACATCAAAGACCTGGCGTCTGGCTTCACTGGAACCGTATTACTCGGACCCGATGTGACAAAATCCAAATTTCTCAGCGAGGCCTCGACTGCACGATGGGTTCATTATCATGGCCATGCTCGCTACGGCAACGATGACGTACTGAAGTCATCTCTGGTTCTCAGCGACGGTCAAGATTTATTCACGCAAAATATCGACGACGCCAGGCTTGGGCGAGATGAACTTTCCGTCTCAGAGCTGTTCAACGCAAAACTGATGCGTGACGGTGCCCACTTCACAGTCATAGCCTGCGACTCAGGAACGCAAGACATTGCCCCCGGTGACGAACCGTTGGGGATAATACCAGCATTGCTTCATGCCGGGGCGACCTCAATTCTTGGATGTCAGTGGCCAATTGATAGTCGCGCTGGTCGAGCCTTTAGCGAAGCTTTCTATCAGGAATTGAGTCGCGGTGATGGGCTGGGTGATGAAGGCTGCAATAGAGTCGTGCACTTGGCTAAAGCGTTACAGAGCACTGTTAGGAAAATTAGTAGCGGCGAGCTCGGAGCCCATTACAAGCAGGCTTACTTCTGGGCGCCGTTTGCTCTCCATGGGTTATGGTTCTTTCTGAGTTAGGATTGGTTGAGAGCCGAACGCAAACTTACGAATGAATCAGACGCTGCAGCGATATTTCATCAGGTTCATTTCTCTTTTTTCTTGCACCAGCGCCTACCATTTCATCCACCGTACGCGAACCACATATCACGCCCTCGCTCAGACGTAGGTAAAGGGTGCCAGAACTCCTCCAGCTCTGTGATCTTTTGCAGTGCGCCATGGGCTTACTTGCGATGGCCCCTCCACTTCTCTGATACTTTACTTCACCCATCTTTAGCGCAGCTCGCCCGACTGTTCGAAATTCGCGTCTTACCCTTTAAACGGAGACTTCCAAAGCACCGTACACGTCAGTCTGTGGGCATCGACGCCAAACATACCTCTGGGTGTTCCCAAGACAATAGCATGAGCGAAACGTGGAAGCGTCACAGGGTCTAAGACATGCACTTCCGCAAGATCAAGGCTGCAAATTTCTCCACGAATTAGGACCTGGCAGATCTTTGCAAACGATTTCCAAACACTCTATCATCATATACCAGCTATTTTGTGTTTATTATTAGATAATTGTCTTCAAACTACATCATAATAGCCCGTCCAAATAGACTATTACCATTCAAGCCATTCTTGCACCGTATTTCTTTTACCACCCTTAGTCTTACATCGGATATATTCCAGAAATGCTCGGCGACCCTCAGGCTCAAATTTCACGTCGACGGTTGAAAGTCGTGCCCAATTAGGAACATTATCAGCACAACTGATTTCTCCTAGTCCCTCTTCCTCAATTTCTATCAATCTTTCTGCAATCCTTCCAGTCAATGAGCTATTCAAAATACCTTCTTGGCGTGAAGCGGATTTCAGGAGCAATACAGACTTTCGACGAAGGCTCGGGTGTCGGCATTTGGCGGCAACGAAATATAGTGGAAGAATAATGGTAGTGTCAAGTGAGAAGGCCGGCCGTGGTGCTCCCTTAGAGCCACAGGTTGACATCTTTAACGCAGCAGTCGCATGGACAACCATAGTCTCGAATTCAACGTAATAACTGTCCCAAATCCTTTCGTTCAGATCACCGCCTAGAACTTGTACATCGAAGAAAACACCCAATAATATTCGACGCAATTTCGTTATGTGAATACTTTCCTGCGATACTTTATCGAAATCGTGAGCATGGTGTCGGAGAAACAGTTCAAATGCTTGCGACCACTGACGAAGTTTAACGGACGAAAAGTCTCGTATTAGTCTTAATGTGACCGCGAGTTCTGGTGTTGGGCCGTCGTTCTGGTTGGAGAGTTGAAGAGCGCGCATAGTGGCTGTCGGTAAGTAATCCAGTGCGTTTCTGGCTTCGTCTAAGCTAGAGAAATGATATAGAATATCTGCCTGGTACCCGCGCTCTTTGTGATCAAAAGATGTGCTAAGAAGCTCTCTGTGTCGTCCTAGTACAATTTGGCTGGCTTGATAGTCCAGGCGTACAAAAACAAGCTTCAAGGTCGTCAAGGGCGTAAAAGGCCGTTTTGATACTTCTATTGAGTTCTTCGAGATTTGAGGGTCCACGGTATCTGCTGAAAGCTCGGCAATAATCTTTACCCCGCAGTTTATGTGTGAAAGAGCTGAACCAGGACGTCCTCGGAGCATCTTTTAAATGATCAGCCACCATATTTCGCGTAAGGAGAATAAAGCTCTTATTTCGAATAGACAGCATGACTTACCTCAAAGCAGATGAAAAGTACACAAGTCATTAGCACGACATCAGCAGCTTGCTTTCCACGGTTGTGAATAGGCTGGATGAGAAGCCTAATGGCTTTGACATACTGCTGTAAAGCAAATCCATCCGAGTCAGTATTTTTGTTTAATCCCAGGACCGAATTCTTATCACACTTGAATCTTTGGTGGAGTGACCCTAAGGCGATCGCAGCATGGCGTATGGCTGGTTCGTGGTGGGTAGCCTGAAGTAGCAATCGATTCCAAAAGTTTGTGTCGAAGCCAGATAGTTGTGGGATGGTACAAGATCGGAAGAATTCAAAACAGCTACGCTCTCGTAAAGTCCCAGAAATGTCGACGACAATAAGTTGGTCCTTGCACAGCTCAAATTTGGGATCCATCAAGGTTGGTGCTTTGCTGTGTTCATTTCTGCGGTTATCTGGAGGATATCCATCACATGTTCGGCCAGCCTTGACGCATTTTTCACAGCTCGGTTTCGATGCATCGCATTTAACACGCCGTGTCCTAGAAGATTTGTGTTAGGTTCGAACTCTGCTCTTATTACAAGAGAAGAAAAGAGCACTGTCAGATTTTACTTGTTCTTAGCAGACAGGATGTGGAAGGCAGCAAAATCCAAGAGTAGAAAATAGCTACTAACCTACATGTGATACATCCATCAGAAACATTACGCTTGTAAGCCCGCGAACGTTTCTGAAGCTTGGAGTCGCCTGGATTTTCAGGCATGAGATTTAAGATAGTCATGGTGTCGGTCACTTAATCGAGCAAAATAGAAGCAGGGTTGAAAGGCTTGGAATTCAACCTCGATGTTCTTTCTGGGCAGTAATTGAATCATCCTGAGGTATCAAGCAAGCGTTTCGAGAATCTCCTGATGAAGTCTTTCGCCAAGCGACAGGCGCTACTAGTATTCCTTTCTTAGCAATGCGCCGGAGAACTTGCTGAATGAGGTAATGCCGCACAGACCAAGTCCGATGTGAGCGAGCCAACCTATTGACAGCACTTACAGTAGGATGGTCCTAAATGAAGCCATAGATCAAATGACTGTAACAGTAGGGGTTTCTCCAATTTGCGGTGCTAGATAAGTAGAAGAGGTAGGCCGCCTGTTTCGCTATGTCAATCTTCACTGCTAAGCTGTGCTCCTGCGACAACATTTCCCGTCACAAAGCATTCATACATTACCAGCATGGCAAATGTACAACAAAACCGCGATCTCGCTATCTTCCAATTAGTCGTCTATCTCGTCCTCACACCCTTCGTGCTTTTTGTTTTTATCAAAGTTGCCCGCCGCAGCCTACGCAATGTTCCTGGATGGATCTGGCCGATTTCTGAATGGTTCTGGATGATGGGATTCTTTGGTCTTGTGCTGGCTTCCGCTGGACTTACGATCAGCGCCGGTCTACACTCTACAAGCACGACTGGCTTGGTTCTCTCAGCTGTTGGGCTCTGCCCTCTTTTCTTAGCTGTTGATAGTGCCCTTCACGAGGCGTAAGCACCCATTTTTAGGGGTCTTAGGCACTCTCGTGGAAAAGGCTGATCACTATGTCTAGTGTCTACTCAACTTTGATCAACGACAATCTACTCTTTCACCCGGTAGCTTCTCTTCTGTTACATTTCCTCGTTGTCGCAGCAGCCGTGGTGATAGGCATCGGTGCAAGCGAGCTCTTTTCCTCTTCGTCAACACCTGCGATGGCAGAAGATGGCTCTCATCTTGTCAAAGCCGGAATTCTGCTCTTTTTAGTGATATGGGTTTGGCTGGCTGTCACCACTCTGGTCTCTTTAAAGGGCTGGCGAAGATACTCATCTACCCGAAGTGTATGTCTTAATACACCAACTGCATAGCCTTGACGACACGCTGATCACAAGAATATTATAGATTATCATTGCCATCATCATTTCGATACCTCTACTCGCCTTTCGTGTTATCTTCGGCATCCTCGAATTTTTCCTCACCTCGAGCTCAGTTTTTAATCCGATCAATGGCAGCATAGTAGCTAAGTTGTTGTTGTCAACTTTACCGATGATGGGCGTGGCCATTGTTCTGGTAGTCGCCGGATTCTTTACAGATTACAAAGTTTCCAAGCATGAGCATGAACCTAATGGCATTCCACTTACGCCGAGACATAATTGAGCGGCCAATGGTCGGGAGACTTAGTTTATTTTCGTGAATAAGAGACGTCTTGATCGATTTTCTTCAACTGGATACTTAGGAAACGGCCTATCTTCTATGGTCTCTGCAGATTGGGTTGTTGTGTTTAAGGTGCTAAAATTCCTTTTCTTGTGAGTAATACTGGTTCGAGTTTTGTACTGCTATTTATATATCTGTAACAAACTTACATATTTATAATATTAGCTTTTACATTAGTTCCAATATTTTTATAAAATATAGGTATATTAATAGTCTATATTAAATATCTTTGGACTTTTAGATTAAAAGATTAGAAATTAATATTATATTATTATATTATATAGATTTAGTATATAATTTATCTATAAAATATCTATACTTTACTATAGTCTCTTTGTATAATTTGTTTATCTACAACAATCCTCTGACAATATTCTATATAAATTATTAATATATCTACATTTTCTAGTAATATTATAGCTAATATAAAAACTAATATTATAAATACATAAGTTTATTACAAATATATAAATAGTAAATATAATATTATAATCGTTATTATATAATATACTATTTAATATATTTATATTATTATCCAAATTTATTTTATTTTATTTAAACTATTACTATTATTACACTATAAAAACTTTGCTTAAATTAATATAAAAATATCTTATTTAAATCTATAATA
>Ga0182030_10003381_pt1 | contig 34065 bp, 28 predicted proteins | sample 812S3MmetaG_FD_121299 | JGI IMG/M metagenome (GOLD analysis project Ga0182030, IMG submission 121299) | Permafrost microbial communities from Stordalen Mire, Sweden - 812S3M metaG (Illumina Assembly) | ecosystem: Environmental > Terrestrial > Soil > Wetlands > Permafrost | place: Sweden...
ATCGAGGGCAGGCCGTGCTTCGCCACCACCATGGTGGGCAACGTGGTGACCAGGAGAAGCTCAATGATGCGTGGCTTCGTCAGAGCGACGTACGCACCGATGGTCGACCACCCCGCACGCTGAACCTCAATGGGAGGAGCCTGGGAGGACATTTCGCTCAGCCTACGACGAGGTACCGGCTCCTGACCAAGCGGGAGACCCCGATACGCTTGATCGAAGTGCCTTCTCGACGCCCCCTGACAGTCTCTCGGTCCCTCAGCCATCGCCTCAATGTCCTGGCCTTGGCCCTGATTGCCCTCATCGTGGTGACGGGCGGAGCCGTGCGCCTGACCGGTTCCGGCCTGGGCTGCAGCGACTGGCCAGAATGCTCGGTCGGTCACCTCACGCCCGCCCTGCAACTGCACGGGCTGGTGGAGTTCGGGAACCGGATGGTGACGGTGGTCCTCGTCATTGCGGTGGCGGCCGCGTTCTTGGGGACGATTTGGCGAGTGGGGCGACGGCGTGACCTTGTGTATTTGAGTGCAGGCTTGGTCGTTGGCGTGCTGGCCCAGGCCGTGTTGGGCGGGATCGTCGTCTATACGAAGTTGAATCCGTACTTAGTCATGGTGCACTTCTTCGCCACCATGCTGCTGCTCGTCAACGCCATCGTCTTGGTGCACCGGGATCATTTGGACTACAGCCCGGGATCGGGTCGCCTCCTCGTGCCGCGACCTTTGTTGCAATTGTTCTATGGCGTCTTGACCTTGCTCGCCCTAGTGATCGCGGCCGGCACCGCCACCACCGGGGCGGGTCCGCACGCCGGTGAGTCCAACGGCCAACAGGTGGCGAAGCGCATTCCCGTGGCATTGCGGGACATGGCCGAGCTGCACTCGAGCTTGGCTCTGCTGTTGATCGGCCTTGTGATGGGGCTGGTGATCGGGCTGCACATGGGCGATGTGCCCGAGCGAGTGCGGCGGGCCGGTCGGATCTTCCTCATCACATTGGTTGCTCAGGCGGCGGTCGGCTACACCCAGTACTTCACCCACCTCCCCCCCGTGCTGGTCGAGATCCACCTGCTCGGCGTGACGATCATCGTGATCGGCGCCATCCAGTGCTTCCTGGCCTGCACCTTTCATGGCCCCGAAGTCGAAGTGGTGCCCGACGTGCCACTGGAGGCCTCGGTAAGCACCCCAATCGGCGCCCGATAGGATTTCCCCTTCGCCTGGTCGACTGTGGCTCTGAGCCACTGGCCGATCCGACTTGCCCCCATCGTCCAGTGGCCTAGGACGCCACCCTTTCAAGGTGGTAACACGGGTTCGAATCCCGTTGGGGGTGCTCTGTGGCCTTATCCCCGCTTGGCGTCGAGCCGGGGCACGGTTTACGTCAAACTTTGAGAGCGTGAACGAGCGCTCGTTGTGCCTTGTCAGCTCTGGTACGGCAACTTAACGAGGGCATGCCCGACCGCTATTACCTCAGTTAACTCGGCCGGTGTGACGTTGGCGCCGTTGGCAGGATCGAGCGTCACCGCAACTTCCTTTGACGACGACTCATAAATGTCGACCTCGGCGTGCCCGTAGGTTGTGGTGTCGAATGCGGCCTCGCCCAGGCCTGACACGGCAGCGGCCGGCTTGCCGATGTTCGAAGGATCGGTGGCGACCCACTTGCTCTTGGATACGCCGCCGGGCGAGTCGTAAATCACGTTCAGCTCGTTGCTCCCGTTATCGATGTAGATGCAGGCCGCCGTGCCGCCGTTCTGCTTGTTCGGGCCCTTGAACGTCGCTCCGGTGGCGGTCGTAATGATCGTCGACTTCGGACAACTCAGCGGTCCGACCTTCACGAATTCCTTGGAGCTGCTCTTTGACTTGGAATTATGACTGCTGGCCGAGGCTGGTATCGCCGGAACGAGGGCCACCGAAAGACCCAGCAAAAGAACGCCGCTACCTACCCATGTCGCACGTCGACTCATCTCGCGAGCCCCTCTCTCTGATCTTCAGACGAATGAAGCCATGAAGCGAGTGCGGACAATTCTTTGAGGATTGTGCGCAGACTGAGCTTACTCTTCGGCGAGTGCCGAAACTTCGCACGGAACTCTGTCGAGAGGCGTTATCGGCGACTCCGAGATTCAATCCTGATCGGCGATTCGCCCACGGCTCGCGACTCCGCTTCAGAACGTGTACTCGATGAAGTACAAATCCAAGGACTCCAACCACCAAAAGGGGTGAGAGAACTTCGAATACCGTCGCGCTCGTCGATGGGACTTCGTCCCGACATCATGGCTTCACTCGATGCTCTCGCTGCGATGGCTGCCGAGGCCATGAGACGCTCTATCGGCAGCTGAAAGGGCATCGGAATATCGGGGGAGATGATCCTTAGCTGAGTTCCCTTTTCGGTGCACAAGGTAGGGGCTCGGTAATTCAACGCGAGAGTCCCCACATGAGAATCGTTTCGATGACACTGCGAATATCCGGTCGCGCCGTCCGAAGATTCGCCAACGACGATCGTGGCACACTGATATGCGTGTCAGAGACAATCCCCGGGACTTCGCTGCTCGACCCGGGCATTCTTGCCGCTCCGTACAGCTTTTACGAGAGACTGCGGACTGAAGCACCAGTCTGGGAGATTCCGAGCACAGGGATCTTTACGGTGGCCTCGTTCGAACTCCTCACTGAAGCTGCCAGTCGCGTAGAAGATTTCTCATCGAACCTCAAGTGCCTCCTCTACCGTGACAACGACGGATTACCGCGTCGGTTTTCCTTCGGTGATGCTGGGGTGCAGGCGCTCGCCACCGTCGATCCGCCGATGCACGCACTACACCGAAGCACGGTATTTCCAGAGCTGGTGGCCAAGCGAATGGCGACACTGGAACCGGACATTGTCGAGATCGCAGAAACTTGTGTGCATGAGGCGCTTGGTCACGACTCGGTCGACTTCATGGCAACGGTTGGCAACCTCGTGCCCATCGCCATGATCAACCGCCTGATCGGATTTCACGACAGCGACCTGGACCAACTTTTGAGTGCAGCGTTCGAATCGACCGCGGTGCTGGACGGCGTCCTCACCGAAGGTGAGCTCATGGCGTTGCTCGGCCGTACCGGCGAAATCCACGGATGGGTGGGTGAGCAACTCGCCTCTGCCATGAGTGACCCGGCTGACGATCTCCTGGGAGCCGTCGCCCGCGGGGTAGAAAGTGGCGCATTTACTGAGTTTGAAGGCGTCGTCATCCTCCACGTGATGTTAAGTGCCGGAGGCGAGTCCACGGCGAGTCTGTTGGGCAATGCCGTGCGGCTCTTGGCCGAACATCAAGACGTGCAGGACCACCTACGGCAGCGCCCTGGGCTGATCCCCCAGTTCATCGAAGAGGCACTGCGATTGGAGCCTCCGTTTCGCAATCACATGCGCTTCGTGCCAAAGGCCACGACCCTCGGTGGAGTCGAAATCCCGGCCGAAGCCACGCTCCTCCTGTTGTGGGGTGCCGCCAACCGTGATGCGGCAACGTTCAGCCATCCGGCGGATATCGATCTGACTCGGGAAGTGCCCCGCCGACACGTGGCCTTCGGCCGCGGTATCCATCACTGCGTTGGTGCACCTCTGGCGCGGGTCGAGGCCAAAACCGTGCTCAATGTGCTGCTCGCCAGCACAAGTGACATCTCGCTTGACCCCGAGCGTCCACCGGTGTGGAGGAACAGCCTCATGGTTCGCCGCCATGAGGAACTCGCCGTGCGACTTCAGGCGATCTAAAAGTGCAACGTTCGACCCATTCGCGAGCAATACCTCGGTGATATCCCGATTTTGACTGGAACCAAGCGTTTGCAATTCCCGATCGACACTGGGGCTGTACGTGATTTGACCTGCGTCAATCGCTAAACTGCAACTGCCGGTGCAGCGACGAAAGGGTCGCAGCGTCACACGCCCCACCGCTCAGGCGTAAATCGGAGCGGAGCTGGTGCCCAGGCATGGACGCCGTGAGGGAAGCATCTGTGAACGATTCAGGCCATTTCAATGTCAGCCCGAAGAAACGACGACGTTCGATCAACGTTGCCTGCCGCCGCGAGTAACCGCTATTTCGTGCATGATTGGGCATGAACAATTCGGCGAAGACCCTGGGAATGGCTTGTCGACTCCGCGGCGCAAGCGCCCGAAGGTGGCGACGTTCTTTGGGCGCCCGACTCGGGATCGGCGCGCTCGCCACCATCTTCATCATGTTGGGACTGACGCTGAGCGCGGTGGCGCCGCCTGCCGGTGCCAACACCGTGCACGACATCGCGCCAAATGCGGACTCGGAAGGTCCAGTCGTCGTCGATTCCGCCGGAAACGGCTACGTGGCTTGGCTCAATGTCGGGACCTCGGGCAACGACGACTCGGTGGCTTACTGCAAAATCCCCAGGGGAGGCACCTGCACCAGCCCTATGACCCTGCCGCTGCCCCACGGGGCCTCGTGGAACGACTATGCGGTCGGAACTCCCTATCCCGTAGTCGGCAAGGCGAGCGGAGTGATCTCGGTGGTGGCCCCGAGCTATGACAAAGGCAACGTGGTGATCTGGACTTCGAGCAACGGAGGGGTGAGTTTCCCCAATCCGACAGTCACCAGTGGGTATGCCGACAACACCAGCGCTGATGATGTGCTCGCCACCCCCGACAATGACAATGTCTCGTTGGACTACTTCTCCATTGCCTCGCACAACCCGGGATTGGGCTACACCTTCACCACGAGCGAACCCGGAATGGATCCGCCCGTGGGTTTCACGTACGGCCTGGACGGAGTGCCAGGCGGCGTCACCGATTCCACCGTCGGGTACGGAGCCACCATTAATCCCGGGCCGTCGCAAGAGACCCAGACCGTCGAGGCGTTCTCGACCAACGCCAACCCGAATTACTTGGGCTATTACTGGGCTCCGTTTCCGGGAAGCAGTGGCAGCGACGCAACCGAGAACGGTCCGATAAAAGTCACCAACGGCAGCTTCCCTCGCTTGGCTGGCGGCCCAGACGGCTTGTTCCTCCTCTCTCTCGACGATGGGCCCACGGGGTCGAACAACCTCCTCGTTGACGTACGCAAGTGGAACGGCACCACTGAGAGGTTTGGTGCGCCGACCTTGGTGGCCACGGTGCCCGCCGATCTCGGGCTTGAGGACTCGGGCAGTATCGGCGAGGACGCCACCACCGGCGCGCTCACGGTGGCCTGGCCCGCCTACGACGCCAGCGGTACGCGCGTCATCGAAGTTGCGGCATCGTCTAACGGAACCCAATTCTCGGCTCCAATCGCGGTGGCAGTCGATGACGGCTACGGCGGGGGCCGCATCGCCACCACCGGAGGCCAAGGCTTCATGACGTGGCAAGACGATCAAGGACTCGAATTGATCGACTTACCAGCAACAACCACTGACCCCTACAGTCCGTTGTCCCCGGTGCGCATCTGTGACACGAGGCCAGGTAATCCATCGATATTGAGCCATGCCGCGGCCCAGTGCAATGGGTCGAACAATGCCGGGAATCCCCTCGCGGCCAACGTGGCCCGGACTATCAATGTGGCCGGATCCTTCGGGGTGCCAGCCGATGCGTCTGCCGTAGTCCTCAATGTCACCGCCATCCATCCTTCTGCTGCGGGCTACCTCAGTGCCTATCCGGCCGGGGCTGCACCACCTTCCACGTCCGACATCAACTACGCAACCGGTTCCGTGGTGCCCAACTTGATCGAAGTGGGAACTGGAACCTCTGGAGACGTCTCCTTCTACTCATCTCAGGTGACCAACATTGCGGTCGATGTCGAGGGTTATACCGCCCCGGCTGCTTCAGGAGGCAGCGGCGCAGGGCTCTATAACCCTTTGCCTACACCGGTTCGGCTTTGTGACACCAGGCCTGGGAACCCTTCAACACTCTTGGCACCTGACACTCAGTGCAATGGATTGGCCAATGCGGGTACGACATTGGCTGCCGGAGGAAGCATCGACGTAAAGGTGGGAGGCGACAACAGCATTCCGTCGACCGCCACCGTTGCCGTCCTCAACGTGACCGCCGTGGGTCCAACGGGCACGGGTTATTTGACCGTCTATCCGCAAGGGTCCGGCCAGCCCACGGCGTCGAACGTCAACTACGTCGCTGGCCAAAGGGCTACGGGCAATCGAGTCATTGTGCCGCTGTCTGCATCCGGAAAGGTAACCGTGTACAGCTCTGCCTCCTCCGATGTCCTCGTCGACGTCTCGGGCTACTTCTCTGCAGCTGGCGGATCTGGCGCCCAGTTCACGGCCGAGTCATCCCCGGTGCGCATCTGTGACACCAGGACGGGAAACCCATCAGGACTTTCCGGAGCCAACACCCAATGCATGGGCAAGACCATTGCTCCACAATCCACCTTGACCGTTCACGTCTCCACCTTGGCCGGAATCCCGACAGGAGCCAAAGCCGTGGTCTTGAACCTGACCGGAGTTGCCCCTCCGACCACTACCTACCTGACCATGTTCCCAGGACCTACCCTCCCGACAACTTCTGACATCAATCTGACTACAGGCGTGACCCACGCCAATATGGTCGTGGCCACCATCAACACCAACGGGACCGTCTCGATCTACAACAACAGTGGTTCGGTCAACGTCCTCGTCGATGTCGAAGGTTGGTATTCCTGAGCGCCCGGGCAATGATCCGCGGAAGAAAGTGACCTCTATGGAACTGTGGGAGCTGGTGGCGCGGGAGAGCATTCGGGACTTGGTGGCTCGCTACAACGCCAATGGGGATTCGGGTCGCTTTGATCAGGTCATGGAGTGCTTTGCGCCCAATGCCGTCATGAACATTGAAGGGGTGCTGCATTCGGGGCAGGGAGAAATCCGCGCCATGTTTGAAGGTGCGGCCGATTCAACACGAGATCGGCCCGAGCCGGTCTTGATGCGGCACTACACCAGCACGTTGCAGATCGATGTGACGAGTCCGACCGAAGCGACGTCGCGTTGTTACTACCAGGTGATCACAGCCAAGGGGGCCGACCACTGGGGGCGTTATGTCGATGCCTTCACCGTGGTCGACGGCAAGTGGCGCTTTTCTCATCGAAAGGTCTCGGTGGATGGCCGAATGGCAGGAGGGTTTGCGGCTGGCCGCTGAATTGGTGGAAGTGGAATTGACACCAAATTAGATTCATGTCAGTGTAGTTAACGTGAATTCGAATAGGGCCTACTCAATGGCCGTGCGGAATGAGAAGGTCGAGGCCACCCGCCAGCGGATCCTTGAGGCAACGCGGGAGCTGTTCGACGAGCAGGCGACTGAATTCACTCTCGAACAGATTGCCGCGACTGCGAGTGTCAGCGTCCAGACGGTGATTCGGGCGTTTGGGAGCAAGCAGGCACTCATTATCGAAGCCATCGGCACGTTTCGTCCCACGGAAGAATCGGTCCGCGTCGTCCCGTCGGGAACTGCCGCCGAGATCGTCAAACGGCTCTTCGACGATTACGAAGAGATGGGGGACCGTGTCATCTTCATGCTGGCCGAGGAGCAGCGCATTCCCGCCTTCGCTGAGGTGGCAGCGATGGGTCGGACGACGCATCGCACGTGGGTCGAGGCGGCATTCGCCCCCCAGCTGAAGATGCATCCCCCTCGCCGCCGTGAGCCGATAGTCATCGCACTTGTGACGGCCACGGACGTGTACGTCTGGAAACTCCTCCGCCGGGATCTGCACCTCACCCGCAACGACTCGGAATCGACGATGTCACGACTCATTCGCGGTGTGCTCCCCAACATGAAAGGGACCTAGAAATGGCACGAATCTTGTGGGCTTGCTGGGACGGCGGAGGGAACCTGACCCCGAGTGTCGGTATCGCCTCAGCCCTTGAGCATCGGGGCCACGAAGTCCAGTTCTACGGACGACCTGAGATGGTGCCCCGGGTTGAGGCAGCAGGACTCCAAGCGATGGAGTTCGCCCACGCCCGCACCGATCTTGAGCGCTACTCCTTCCACCCGCTCGCCACCATCTTTGGCTATACGAGTTCGCCGACCGTGGGTGAAGAACTGGTCGCCATCGTCGCCGAGCAGAAACCAGATCTGGTCATTATCGATGCCATGTTCAGTTCAGCTCTCAATGTGGCACCCCGCCTGGCTTCTCCAACAATGATCATGCTGCACACGTTCTTGTATCGGATCCTTGACGGATGGCGGGCCAACTTCGCCATGCAGAGTCAATCGCGAGAACGAGCAGGGTTTGAGGTACTGCCCGACCTCGACGTTCTGTGGGGCCAGCGAGACCTCCTGCACGTGAACACCCTCGAAGCATTTGAAAGTGACCCTTCCGTTTCGTGGCAGAACGTGGTGCACGGGGCTCCCGTGTTGGCATCGGAGCGTCGAGCTGTGCCGGCCGAACTTCCCTGGTCCGCGGAGGATACGACGCCGATCGTTTTACTCAGTTTCTCCACCGTGACGGAACAGCGCAGTCCCGAAATGCTGCAAAGTGCGCTGAATGCACTCGGGGAGCTGCCGGTGCACGTCGTTGCCACCACTGGGTCAATCGTCGACCCCGAAGAACTCTCCATTGCGGAAAACGCCTACGTTGTCCCGTTCGCCGACCATGACGCGTTGATGGACCGAGCGTCGTTGGTCGTCGGCCACGGTGGGCATGGCACCACGATGAGAACGCTCCGGCATGGACTCCCCATGGTTGGCATTCCAGCCTTGGGCGCCGATCAAGCTCCAATCACGCAGTTAATCGAAGAGTGGGGGGTCGGACGGTGCCTACCAACCGACACTGACACCGCCCACATCGCTGCTGCTGCCGAGGAGATCTTGGCCAACCCAAGCTTCGGGGAGGAAGCTCAACGGCGGTCGTTGGCCTTTGGCGACGTGGATGGCGCCCAACTGGCCGCTGACTCGGCGGAGACACTCATTCTGGGCTGAATTGCGCGCGGCTGGGCGCCACGACTTCGGACTGCTTTATCCGTAGGTCGGGTGCTGCGGCCAACCCGGAGGAGAGTCTTCCCATTCCTCTTGGCGACCATAGGCGGCGAGGTCGAGGATGTTGTTGACGAACAAGACGCGGTCCACTCCCCGGGCGGTGGTGCTGTAAGTCCGGTAGATATCGGATCCATCACGAAGGAACAGGCTGAGCATGAAGTAGTCAGCTCCGCAATCGGCCGCGAACGGTGTGCCATGGGATGACACGAACGGCATGGTCCAGCCCATCCGGGCCTTGTAGCCCTCGATCTGTGGCAAGGGCATGTTGGACACCGTCGCCCAAGCCACTCCGTTTTCCTCCAAAGCGGAGAGGTTGATGACGTTGTTGGTGAAGTGGGTGCAACCAGGACAGAACTCGTCTGGTCCATTGTCCATGAACTGATACACCGCCAATTGGGACTGACCCTCAAACAAGTCGAGCAGGGTCTTCGGCCCAGTGGGCGACGCAAAGGTGTAGCGGGAGTTATCAAATTGCACCATCGGGAGTCGACGGCGACGGGCCGCATTCGAATCGAGCGTGCGGGTGGCTTCCTTTTCCGCTTTCAGCAACTCATCGCGCTGTAGTTGCCATTCCTCGGCTGAGACGATCTCGGGAAGACTCGACATGTCATTTCACTCCGCTCTTTGGCCATTGCCGACACGACATCGTGAGCCACCACGATGGCGAACCGCAGCTTCCTACAGGTATGTCGACGCTTCAAGGGCTCGAAATTCATCGGAGCCTGCAGTGAATTCAGGGAGAAATGCCGGTTCCCGCCGGTAGCCACGGAGGCGATTCGAGGCGGTACACCGACTGCATGAGGCGCTCCGTCACGGTCAGACCGGACTCAATCCAGTTCTGGGCCGGTGACCAGCAGTCCCCAACTACGGAGACCTTCATTTGGTCGAAGGGATCGGCCAAGTAGGAGACGACCTGGGCCGAATCGGCGTGGACATTCCACCAGTGGAATCCGTTCCCATAAGGGAGATTTTCCCAATTGATGAAGCCGGCCCAATAGGGCGCAGGTACTGAAACGCCATGGACTTCACTCAACTGGGCCACGGCGGCCGCCACCATATCTGGGGGTGCCGTGCGGGGTGAAGGGGGACCGTTGTACGCGTTGGTCGGTTCGTAACCATCCCAGTAGCCAGCGGGCGCCTGGTCGTTGTAGAGCATCAGGAGCGAGTTCTGGTTGGTTGGATCGCCTCCAGGCTGGTCACCCTCGGTCCCGAAATACCAGATCCGTTTGGCCGGCAGGTCGGTGATGGAGTAGCCGCCGACAATGCCGAGCGCCTTCCACCACGGTTGGGAGAAGCCAAGGAACATTTTCGAAGGCGTGGTCGGTCCGACGGTCCTTAGCGCCGTCTGAAAATCCGTGCCCTGCAGGAGCGGACTGTGCACGGCCAGCTTCTGCAATGGCTCGAGCGGTGTGGTGAGGATCACGCGCTTTGCAGTGACCTTCGAGATTGTTCCATCTGGACTTTGCAACGTGATGGTGGACCCGCCGCCCGCAGCGGGCACGATCGACACGGCAGTCGACGACAGGTGCACCGACGCACCAGCATGACGAGCCATCATGCCCAGCGTCAGCGGAAGTTTCATGTACCCGCCGCTGATCGTGAAGTAGGCCGCATTGGGAGCAAAGTCCCCGGCCAGTTCTTGCATCATCTCCACTGAGTTCCAGTTCTCAGCCAAGGAGGGATACCCGACCCCGTCGGCCACCAGGTCGTACCCCTCTGAGCTCAGTGCACTCTGCATGAGGTTCCAGTAGCCCTGGTCTCGCAGGAGTTGTCCGCCGTATGACGTCGTGGCCTTCACCTTGGTCCACTGCGCACCAGTTAACGTCGGCGCATTGGGCACATAGGTCTCGATCCCTTTCAGCAGGAGCTGGGAAGGATTCATTCCCTGTTCGGCTGCCGGCAAGTTGTAGGGCACCACTGATGGATCGACATATTGGTTCTGGCGGAAGCGAGCACCCCGCAGATAGACGAAATTATTCCCCGCGCCAGCGCTGAAAGGCACCGAGGGGAGCTTCAGGGCGGCGACCAGCTTGGGCACGATCTCCTGATTCTGCAGGAAGCGCATCCCACCGAATTCGGCCGAGAGATGCGGCGCTTGGGGCGGGGTCACCGACCAGATGCGCCCACCCAAGCGGTTGGAGGCTTCGAAAACGGCCACCGATGGTTTGGAAGCCACCGGACTCTTCGAAAGTGGTGTGCCGGTGAGCAGGCGATACGCGGCATAGAGGCCGGAGGGTCCGCCTCCGATGATGGCGATATCGAGCATGGCGCCTGGAGTGCTGGCGCTACTGGCCGTGGCGCTGGCCGCCAACGCCGCTGGGCCAATGGTTCCCGCCAGTGCAGCCGCACCGCTCCAGCGCAAGACCTCGCGCCGAGAGACCCGTCGGTGCTGCCAGCTATCCAATGGACCGTCGGTCATCGCATCTCCTCATCCGTTCTCGAACATCACGATCATGGGGCGGATTACACAGTGAAGAGATGCTGCAAACGCCAAATCGAGCGTAACCCAGGAGGTGACCGTTTTAGCGGACACTGCGACACTGCAGCCTGTCCAACTTCAGGTCAATGCTCGCACTACTCTCACTCGAACCGATCGAGATGAGCGCTTCGAACTGAGCAGGCACGTCTTGGTGGAACTGAGCTGAACTGCACGAGCTGGAGCGAACCGACCGATGGATTCCATAACGATTGTTGGAAACCCACGGGCCGCCCAAGTTGATTCATTCGGATCGACAACTCCGGAAGGTCAAAACGCTCGTACTCACGACGGCTCCCGAGTGGCCACGCATCGTGTGCTGCTTTTCCTGATTGCTGGACTGGCCGGGCTCTCTTACGTCTGGGGCATCAATCACGATGCGCTTGAGCCGTTCTACGAAGCGTCCGTTCGCAGCATGTCGTTGAATTGGCACAACTTCTTCTTCGGCTCCTTTGATCCGGCTGGGACGGTCAGCCTCGACAAACTTCCGGGTGCCTTCTGGGTGCAGGCTCTCTCCGTTCGGATCTTCGGCTTTCACCCCTGGGCCATTGTCCTGCCGCAAGTGATCGAGGGAGTGCTGAGCGTTCTCTTCTTGTACCGGGCCGTGAACCGACTTCGAGGCCCAACGGCTGCTCTCATCGCGGCCTTGATCCTGGCCGCGAGCCCGGCCACCGTTGCCCTCAACCGGGGAAACATCGCCGATACCGCCATGACGCTCTTCCTGGTGCTGGCGGCTGATGCCATTTCGGCCGCCATCGTGTCAGGGCGGCAGCGTCATTTGATTTACGCCGGAGTCTGGGTCGGCATTGCCTTCCAGGCCAAGATGCTCGAAGCGTGGGTGGTGCTTCCTGCGCTGGGGCTGGCCTACTTGTTCGGTCGGACCGACGGGATGGCTCACAAAATCCGGCAGGTGATTGTGGCGGGATTGGTCGCCGGGGTGGTCTCTCTCTCGTGGATGACCATCGTGACCTTCACTCCGGCGCACGACCGACCATATGTGGACGGCAGCCAACACAACTCCGTTTACCAACAGGTCTTTGTCTATGACGGGTTTGGACGCACCGGACAACAGAGTGGCTTTCAACAATTCTCGGCCGGACTGCACCTAAGTCCCGAACTGCTCTACGGCACGCCACCGGCATGGAATCGGTTGGTGCAAGGTGACCTTGGTCGCGATACCGGTTGGCTCCTCCCGGCGGCCATTGCAGTGGGTATCGGTGGACTCTTTACCCGTCGGAGAAGCTTCTTCATTCTCTGGGCGGGCTGGCTGATCCCGATGGCCTACGTGTTCTCGGACGTCCTCATCTTTCACTCGTATTACACCGCGGCATTATCGCCACCAATCGCCGCCGTCCTTGGTGCCGGCGTAGCCAGCTTGTGGGAATCTCGCACGGAAGAACGGTCGGTCTTCGTGCGCGGCGGGATAGCGGCGGCATTGCTGGTCGCCCTGACTGTTGGCTACGGCATTTGGCTGCTCCAATCGTCGGCCGGGCATGTGCCGGGTTGGCTGGTGCCGCTGACGGTCTCGATCGGAGTGGTCGCCGTCATCCTCCTCTTACTCTCAATGACCGATCGAAGATTCTTCACGACCGCACTCGTGGCTGGCCTGGCCGCCATTTTGCTCATGCCGGCGACTGGCGCAGCGTTGTTGGTGTCGGATCAACGCGGATTTGGAGATACTCCATTTGAGTCGGCGACAATCGCGACGCAGGTCGATGCCATTCTCTCGAACTCTTCGAAGGGGTTTAGTTCATACCTGCCCACGTTTGAGAAACTCTCGGGAGGAAGTCCCTATCTCATGGCCGTGTACACCTCTGCCGTGGCTTCGGAATTCAGCTTGGCCACTGGCAAAGAAGTCCTCCCCATCGGGGGATTCACCGGCACCATTCCCGAGCCAACCATCAGCCAGCTCGAAGACATGATCCGCGCCGGCAAGTTTCACCTCGTTCTCTTTGTGGGAGGAAAGGACCCACGCCTGACCTGGATCGCCAACCACTGTCGGCACATTGGACCCAACTCAGTGGGACTCTTTTTCTGCTCACCCAACGACGCACCGGCAGTTGGCGGATGAAAATCTGCTCAAACTCTGGCCAGTGACCCCAAATAGGATCGAACGAGCGCAGTACTTGGAGAAAAGGTCAGGAGGACCTCCATGCCATCCATCACCCCATTCCTTTGGTTCGACAGCGATCTCGCCGAACCGATTGCGTATTACACGTCGATCTTTCCCAGCGCGGACTCCCCTGACGTCCGTCTCACTGAAGACGGCGGTCCAATTTTCACGGCAACCATCGAACTCTTTGGCCAACAATTGATGCTGCTGAACGGCGGGCCAGCCCACGCCGGCTTCAACGAGTCGATCTCTCTGTTTGTCAGCGTCGACACTCAGGAGGAGATCGATGATTTGTGGAACCGCCTGACTGCCGACGGCGGCGAACCCAGCCAGTGTGGCTGGCTGAAGGATCGTTACGGGTTGTCGTGGCAAATCGTTCCCTCGGTGCTGGGATCACTGCTCGGCTCCTCCGACCGCACTCGGGCCCAACAGGCCATGGACGCCATGTTGGAGATGGGCAAGCTCAACATCGCCGCGCTACAAGCCGCCTACGACCGTTGAGTCCGATCTGCACCTTGAGGGAAGAACGCTGGCGGGCGGGACATACCTGATCGGACATATCCTGGCGGCATGCCAATCGATGGAGAGTACGAGCCGAGCACTTGGGACTGGGTCCGAGACCAGGTCGCCGAATATGAAGCGTCCGGTGGCGAACGCGCCAACACATTGTTGGACACGGGAATGCCGATCATTGTACTTACCACCAAGGGCAACAAGAGCGGCAAGGTGCGCAAAATGGCCCTCATGCGGGTTGAGCACGATGGCGAATACGCCTTGGTCGCCTCCCAGGGCGGCATGCCGACCAATCCATCTTGGTATTACAACCTCAAAGCCGATCCGGAGGCGCTGGTCATTCAGGATGGCCCCGAGCCTCATGACTTCATCGCTCGGGAAGTCACCGGTGCCGAAAAGGATGTGTGGTGGGAACGTGCCGTGGCCAAGTACCCGCCTTACGACGAGTATCAAGCAGCCACCTCTCGGATCATTCCACTGCTGGTCGCCCGCCGGGCTGACGCGTAATTTGCACCAACCGCCGTCGTTATGGCGATGACGACCAATGCGAACCGCTTTGGGACACAACCGTGACGTCAACTCCACCTACTGCGATGAGCCCTCCCGGATAGCCGGAGACCGCGAACAGTTCTTCTGGAGTGGGAGATGCGACCTTGTGCCAATTCGTGCCATTGGTGGATTCCGCAATTGATCCACCTCCACCGACGACGATCCATCCCGCCGTTGTCGCAACTGCGCCGCGCCAGGTCACCTCGGTGATTGGCTTGTCGCTGTACCAGGTCACACCATCGGATGACCGGATGATCTGGCCAGCAACACCCACAGCTATGTAACCAGCAGCATCGGACGCCACGGCTCGGAGCGTGCTGTGGATTCCACTGGCGACTGGGGTCCACGTGACTCCGTTGGTCGAATGAATGATGGTGCCGTCAACGCCAACCGCATCGAAGCCGTCGGGACCAACGGCAACCGAGAAGAGGGTCGACTTCGTTCCGCTCTGACCCGCCTGCCAACTCGCCCCATCGTTTGTGGAGTCAAGTACCGTTCCCCCGGCTCCCACGACGACCACCGTTCCATTGAGCGTGGCGCTCGACCACAGTTCGGCGGTCGATCCCGAAATCTGGGCGGTGAAGTTTGTCCCCTCTGTTGAGGTGAGGATTGTGCCCCCTCCGCCAATGACGTACCAGGTGTTCCCCCAATGAAAGACCCCACGTAGCTCGCGCTTCCCGGGCGCCGTGCTGACGATGGTCCAGCCGCCACTTTGTTGCAGTCGAGCAATGCTGCCATTGACGCCGACGGCCAGCGTCTGTCCATCACCAGTGGCCACAGAGTAGAAGGCGTCACGGGTGGAATTCGCACCGGACCATGTCGACAAATCGCTGGAGACGAGGCGGGTGCCACCGGCCCCGACCGCCAGCCACTTCGTCGACGAAGCGGCCGGGCGCCACAGTTCGACACCTACGTCACCCACATCACGGGCCACCCAGGTGATGCCGTCGGTTGACGTGACCGCCGTGCCATCGGAACCAACAGCCAAAAAGGTCCCACGAGCGAAGGTGACGCCCCGCAAGACCTGCGTCGTACCGGACACACGCTTGGTCCAGGTCACCCCATCAGAGGATTGCAGCACCGTGCCACCGGCCCCAGTGGCCAGGAACGTTCCGTCGCCAAACGTCACGTCCCAGAGCCACACGCCGTCCGGAGGGGCCACCTGTGTCCACGTCAACCCATTGGTTGAGGCCACCATGCTGCCGTCATCAGCCACGGCGACAAAATGGCCCGCTCCGTAGGCGATGGCAAAAATGTCACCTTTGGTGTTCGACAGGCGCGGGGTCCAATGAGTGAGATCGGTCGACGTGAGGATCGTGCCCTCTCCGCCCCCTACCACCCAGAGATTGTCGTGGGAGGCCACACCGAGCAAGGTCTGCGCCGTACCCGTGGTGTGCCCAGCCGGATGTTCCGGCTGACCGTTGGGCCACGACACGACCACGCCGCCCGTCCCAACCGTCACCGTGGTAGCACCATCCGAACTAATTCCCCGCAACGTCTGGCCCGTCGCCGACGGCTGCTTTTTCCACGAGACACCGTTCGGCGAAGTGACGACCACGCCGCTATTGCCTACGGCAGTGAAGCCGGTCTTGGTGCCGATGGCGTCCCACAGCAGATCGGTACCCAGCCAATTTGGCGAGGCCGACCGGTTGGATGCATTGGTGCTCGACGAGCCCGCCTGAGCTGTGCAGCCAGCCAGAAGAGGAATGCAGACGACGGCCATGACCGCCAGACATCGCCGCCCCAAAGGCAGCGATCGCTGGCGTGTGTCTGGCTGGCCCACTGACGGCTGGCGGTGAACCGCTCGGCTTTCCATCGGGTATTGACCGGACCCTCGATCCCGCCACGCCGTCATCTCGCCTGCCCCCTCCCAGATCCTGAGTCACTATACGTTTTCTCACCGAAGCGACACATTGGGGTGACCATTTGACGACACCAGCTGACGCCGTTCCCGGGCTTCGAAAAAGAAACTCGCACTCATCATTCCAACAATTTTCGACGTGGTAATTTGATGGGCGTGGAGGCGGCCTTCAGTCGACGGGGATTTCTTATTGCTGGCGTAGCCGCCGTGGCTGGACCGGCCCTCGTGGCCAGTAGCGGCCTTGCCACGACCGACCCCGCCTCGGCATCCGAAGCGATGTTGGACAATTTCGAAGACGAGATTCTCGGAACCATTACGCTCTTCGCCGGCGACTATTCACCGATCGGGTTCAAGAACTGCAACGGCCAAAGCCTGGCAATCTCGCAATACACCAATCTCTACGAACTGATTGGGAACACCTACGGCGGCAACTCGACTTCGTTCAATCTTCCCAACCTGAACGCATCGTTGCCGTTCCCCGGTGGCAAAGCGCCGCACTACCTCATGAATGTGAGCGGGAAGTTCCCGATGCGGGCTAACGGGTAAAGGGACTTCACCATGCCCTCCGAGATCATCGGCATGATCAATCTGTTCACATCGGGTTTCGATCCCCACAACTTCAGGCCCTGCGACGGTCGAGGCATGTCAGCCGCCGATTACCCCGACCTCTACGCCGCCATTGGGACCACCTACGGCGGGAATTCGACGACCTTCAATCTTCCGAACCTCAACACTTCGCTGCCTTTTCCCGGCGGCAAGACCCCTAGTTACATCATCTGCATCAATGGGTACTTTCCGGGAACCAAGCGAGACGTCCAGTTCTTGGGGATCGTCAAGCTCTATGCAGGCACACCTGCGCTGACGTCGTACAAGCATTGCAACGGACAGAGCCTCGCTACCGAAGCCAACGCAGCGCTGTACTCCATCATCGGCACCACCTATGGCGGAAACAGTCAGAATTTCGATCTCCCCAACCTCAACACGCCACCGCCATTTCCCGCCGCGCCCGACGTCAAGTACGTGATCTGCACGGAGGGCGTCTATCCGGCCAGGCCGTAGTTGCCGGCCCCATTCGAAGCATCTACCGAACCATCCATAAGGGGAACAATGGAAATCAGTCGGCGACAATTCTTGGGGGGCGGACTCGGTGTGGCCGGCGCCGGGATCCTTGGGGCCTGCGGGACATCTGGTTCAGATACCTCGGCTGCGACCACCACCTCGAAGTCCGGAAGCGACCTCGGTGCAGTCGAGCACGTGGTCTACGTGATGATGGAGAATCGCTCGTTCGATCACTACTACGGGTCGTATCCGGGCGTGCGCGGCTTCGACGATCGAACGGATGGGGCGGCATCGCGCTTCGCTCAGAAATGGCCCAATGGTCAAAATGGAGCGACCACCCTCCTGCCCTTCAATCTGGCGTCTGCGACCGCGCAGATCTGCGCCGGAAACTCCGACGTTCCCATTCACGATTGGGCCCCACAGCACCAAAGTTGGAACCAAGGAACGAACGATCGGTTTGTGGCCACTCACGTGGAGGTTCCTTACGACGGCCCGGCCCAGGGTCCGCTCGTCATGGGGTATTACACCCGCAAGCAGCTGGGGTACTACTACTCCCTGGCTGACTCCTTCACGATTTGCGACGCCTACCACTGCTCCGTCATCGGACCGACCATGCCCAACCGCCTGTATTCGTGGTCAGCATTCATCGACCCCGAAGGCACGCACGGGGGACCGGTACTCGAAACGCCAGGGTTTTCCAATGCCTCCGACGCCGTCGGTTCCGTGTCGTGGGACACCATGCCCGAAGTGCTCACCGACAAAGGCGTCTCTTGGAAGGTGTATCAACCGCCGGGAACCAGTGTAGGAGGGGGAATGGCCAGCGCATTGGCCGACGGGTTCAATGCGCTTCTGTATTTCAAGCAATATCTCAGTCATCCAACGTCAGCTCTGTACAAGAACGCCTTCCTTCCGAGTTGGCCCAATGACTTTGAAGCGGACGTGAAGTCCGGAGCGCTGCCGAGCGTTTCATGGCTCATTCCACCTCTGAGCTATTCGGAACATCCAAATAGCTCGCCGGCTTCTGGGGAGCTCTTTACCTCGCAGATCCTTTCCTCTCTGATGTCCAATCCCGAGGTGTGGGCCAAGACCGTCGTGTTTCTCGTCTACGACGAGAATGGTGGATTCTTCGATCATGTCGTTCCACCGACGCCACCGCCCGGCACGGCCGGCGAAGAAGTCACGCAAGCTGGAGCACAGGCCGAGGGTGGAGGCGTAGGCGGTCCGATTGGACTCGGATTCCGCGTCCCGATGATGGTGATTTCACCTTGGAGCCGGGGCGGTTACGTCAATTCAGACACCTTCGACCACACGTCGCTGCTCCGTTTTCTCGAGACCCGCTTCGACGTGAAAGTACCAAACCTCACCGCATGGCGGCGGGGTGTGGTGGGCGATCTGACGTCGACCTTGGGCTTCGCCTCAGCAAACGACTCCATACCGAAGCTCCCGGAAACCTCGGACAACTTTGGACCGGGTTGTCCCACCCTGGCTGACGTCGTTACTTTTCTCAGCCCGCCCGAAGAGATCAACGTGCCGATCCATCAACGCATGCCAAGGCAGGAACCGGGTAAGGCGCGGCGCCGCTAAGAGGATCGATTTGCGCGCACCTGGTGGACTATTTAGTTCGCCACGCCAAGGGCCAATGCCGTGACCTGATCAAAAGGAAGCCTTCGTCCGAGCTCAATGGCCTGAGCGGCAACATCGGTCCCCAGAGCTTCCTCGAGCGTGGCCCGATTGTCGACCAAGAGCGTCATGACGAGGGGACTCTCCAGCCAAGCCGAACCGATAAACGCTTCGGCTTGGATCTCAAATGCGCCAGTGAGATTGGCCGCTCGGGCGAAATCTTGCTGTGCTGCGGCGCTAAGAGCCAGTACGAGCAGCAATTCACAGGCCGTACTTGGCGCCATGCCGAGACGGCGAACCGTAGCCATACACCGTCGAGCGATCGCCTCTGCTTCATCCTGCTCGCCGAGGAGGTAGCAGAAGATGGCGAGGTTGCTATAGAGGTTGGTGAGCCACCAGACATCTCCGTTTTCTTCGCCCAGATGCACGGCTTCTTCCACCAACAACTGCGCTTCTCGAATCTGGTCGAGATTCGTGACCTCGCTACGAGCCAGCCACGACAGCACAGACATGGTCCACGTGTGGTCGCCAACCTGACGGAAACATCCCAGCGCTTCAAGAAGGGACGACCGAGTCTCTTCCGGTGAGTCCAGTAATTTTCCGTATTGGAGGAGCACCCCGCCGATGACCCAGGGATCTCCGAGTTGGCGCGCCATGACCAAGGCCTCTCCTGCCCTTGCCCGCGCTCGCTCGAGTTGTCCGAGACCCTGATCAGCCAGGGACAGCCAACTCAGCGCTTGCGCTTCAAGCCACTGATCTTCCCGTGCGTGCGCGATGCCGACTGACTCCTCGAGCATGCCGAGTGCCTCGGCGCAACTTGCCGGATTGAAGAATGCACTGAACACGATCACGATTGATGTCTCGAGCAACGCACGAGCCCGAATCTCCTCCGATACTTCGCCGCCGCCCGCCAGTGCCTCTCGCAACAAAGCGAGGGGCTCCAAATGGAATCGCGATGTCAGCAATCGCCGAACGGCAATGCCCAGCCTTAACAACTCCTCCGTGCCGCCGGGAACTTCGGCGAAATAGGCAAAGGCGGTCCGCAAATTGTCCCACTCGAGGTCGAGTTGATTGAGCCATCGACCTTGATCAGGCCCAAAGAGAGCGGGGCCGCACGACTCGGCGAGCTTGAGATAGTGCTGGGCATGCGCCCGCTGCACCTCAAGCACCCCGTCATCCCCGCCATTGGTCTGCAGCTGGTCAGCGGCGAATTGGCGGATCGTTTCCAGCAGCCGATACCGCAAGGTCGATGTCCGGCGCTCTGCCGTAACCAGACTCTTGTTGACTAACGATCCAAGCAGATCAGCCACGTCGAACATTTCGACCGCGTCGGTCGCGGCCACTGATTCAGCGGCACTGAGGTCGAAGCTCCCACCAAAGACCGAGAGTCGCCGCAGAACTTCTCGCTCTGGCTCGTTGAGGAGATCGTACGACCACGAGACCATTGCTCCGAGGGTCTGTTGGCGGGGCAGCGCGGTTCGGCTGCCTCCGGTCAAGAGTCGGAAACGCTGTCCAAGTCGATCGTTCAGATCCTCTAGGGACATGGACGCCAATCTGGCTGTGGCCAGCTCTATGGCCAACGGGATGCCATCCAGACTCCGGCAAATGATGGCGATCAAGGATGCATTCGCATCCTCGAGTACGAACGATGCATCGTGCAATCCGGCCCGGGCCAAGAACAGGTCGACCGCATCAGAGCCGCGGAGATCTTCCACACTCTCGACCAGTTCCAACGGCAACGAAAGCGAGTTGACCCGGTAGACCTGCTCCCCTTCAATCCCCAATGGCTCACGAGAAGTGATGAGGAGGCGGACCTTCGGACAGTTACGACCGATCAGTTCGGCCAGTTTCGCCACTTCGGAAATGACATGCTCACAGTTGTCGAGAGTGACGATCACATATTGGGCCCGCAGCGCTTCGATCAAGACGTCATGCGATGACTTATCCGCAAGCTGCTGCAGTCCGAGCGCATTCCCCACCGCTGTGGCGACCTGCTCGGGCTCGGAGATCGGCGCCAACTCGACAAACCACACCCCCTCACACTCGCCGTCGAGCAATGCGGCTTCAGCTTGGAGGGCCAGTCGAGTCTTCCCTGAACCGCCGGAACCGGTCAGGGTCACCAACCTCGATGCCCTGATCATGCCCAACACTTCGCCGAGCTCATGAACTCGCCCAATGAAGGGGCTCAGAGAGGCCGGCAGATTGTTTGGTAACTCGGCGTTATCGAGCGACGAAAGTGGTGGAAATTCAGTTTGCAGCCCCGGAGCCAGCAGCTGAAAAATCACCTCGGGGCGACCGAGATCCTTGAGACGATGCGGACCCAGATTGCGCAGGCTGAGCTGTTCCGGCAGCGTGCCCTGCACCAAGTCGGCCGCCGTAGATGAGAGGAGCACTTGTCCCCCGTGCCCCACTCCGGCCACCCGCGCCGCCCTGTGCACCTCGTACCCGACCAATCCAGTATCGGTAGTCGTGGACTCGCCCGTGTGAATCCCCATCCGAACCCGGAACGGCTCCCCGCCCGGCCAGTCATGTTCCGCTAAAGCTCGCTGCATCTCGAGCGCGGCCGCCACGCAGGCACTTGGCCCAGTAAAGGTGGCGAAAAACGAATCTCCTTGGGTATCGCGCTCGATACCTTCGTGCGCACTCAGACTCGAGCGAATAATCGCATGATGGTCGGACAGTACCTGGGCATAGGTATCGCCACCCAATCGCCTGAGGAGCATTGTCGATCCTTCAATATCTGTGAAGAGGAACGTCAGTGTCTCGATACTGGCAGCGTACGCGATGGGTTCCCCCATCGCGGCTTCGTCTTCCTCGAAAACAATTGAGTTCACGCTCATAACGGGAATCGCCGGAAGAGCAACGTCGCTCTAGGAGGCGTACACCATTCGTGGTGTGATGCCGATGCTGGCTCGCACGTCCTCAAGGGGTCGATCCGCCAAGGCCAGATGGTCGATGGTGGCGATATCGGCGGTGCAGGCAGCACCCCGACGCATGGCGTCTGCGAAGACGTCTGGGGCTCCTCTGCGGTCCAGCACCCCCTTGGTGCCTTCAATGTCGAGGACATCGAAGAGCGCCACTTCGTACAGGGCCAACGAAGCCATCAGCGCGCTGAAGTGCTCACTCCCATTGGTCATACTCACCAACATGGCCGAGAGTGCTACTTCGTCAACGGCGTCATTCGGCTTGTACCCGGCGAGAACGTGAGAGAAGTCATGCGCGACCAACGACACCGACTGCTGGTCAGCATTGGTGGGTAACTCGAGTCCCCACTCGTCATAAAAGTAGAGGAAGGCACTCCCAAGGCTGCCAGCGGGACTCTTTCGCAGCGCGTCGATGCGATCAGCGAACGCATCCTCTGAGCGATCCACCAGTTGGGGTTCCGTTGGAGTGGTCCGAGCGAAACGAGCCCAATCGGCCATGAGCAGTTCGCGAGAATGTTCGGTGGCGTCTCGAGCGACGATCATCATGGGTTCATCGACTCCCAAAATTTCGGCGTAACGCTCGACTGCGGAAGCCAATGCCTCGCTGGCCGGATGCCGAGCCAACTGCAGGACGATCATCGTCTGTACCAAACGCAACCGGGAGCTGGGGTCGATGATGATGTCACGGAGCTCCTCGGCCGGAAGGGGAATGAGGTCGATTGATGACTCAATCCCGAAATAGGACCGGAGCAAGCTCTGGATGATGCGCAGCTGCTCATCCGTCGGCCCGCCGTCGACACTCGTCACCTCGAGGAGGCCACCGAGCCAGTAGGGAGCGAGGTCAGGGTGGATCTCGCGCATGCATTCCTTTCTTTCTCGACCAAATGCCGAGGAGCTCAGGCGCAGAATATTCAACCCGGGTTGTTCTCAGGGGGCCAGAAGGTGTTCATTTGGTGGCAGGCGCTCCTGTACCCCGGGAGCGCTTTTCGGGACTCGTCCGTCCCCGCATTCTTGATGTCAACCAAGCCCTCAGGCTCTCCCTCGCACAGGAGCAATTACGGTTGCAGCGCCGTAGAATCGACCCATGCATATCGTCGTCTTGGGTGCGGGCTTCGGGGGGCTGGAGCTGTCCACTCGACTTTCGGAAGAGTTCGGACCTGACCTCGAGCTCACTCTCATCGACCAGTCGGAGGGATTCATCTTCGGTTTCTCCAAACTCGATGTGATGTTCGGCAAAGCTCTGCCGTCTTCGGTACTGCATCCCTACCGCGACATCGTCAAGCCAGGGGTCCGGTTTGTGCAGTCGACCATCCGCTCGATCAACCCGGAAACGAAGACCGTCGAAACCGACGCCGGCTCGTTCGTGGCCGACATTTTGGTGGTGGCGCTGGGGGCGGACCTTGACCCTTCTGCCACACCCGGACTCACCGAAGTGGGTCACGAGTTCTACACGGTGCCGGGAGCCTTTGCCCTGCGTGACACCCTGGCCAATTTCGGGGGTGGCAAGGTGATCGTGGGCGTGACTTCAACACCGTTCAAGTGTCCCCCTGCCCCGAGCGAGACGGCGCTACTTCTGCACGATTACCTCATCGAACAGGGAATCCGCGACAAGTCGGAGATCTCGTTGGTTATGCCCATGGGTGTTCCCATTCCTCCGTCCCCCGCTGCTTCGGAGGCACTACTCATCGCCTTTGCCGAGCGCGGCATCAACTGGCATCCCGAACGGTTGGTCAACAGACTTGATTCCGCACGCAAGGTTGCTGTCTTCAGCGACGACACCGAAATGCCGTTCGACCTTTTTCTGGGCGTGCCCAAGCACTCCGTCCCTAGGGTCGTCGAGGAGTCCGGATTGGCCGTAGACGGATGGATCCCCGTCAATCCGTTGACCCTCGAAACGTCATGTGCAGACGTCTATGCCGTTGGTGATGTCACGAGCGTTGGTACCCCCAAGGCCGGGGTCTTCTCCGAAGGTCAGGCCTCGGTGGTCGCCGACCAACTCATCTCGCGCATCAGAGGAGCGACGGCCTCTTCAACCTATGACGGTCATGGCACGTGTTACCTCGAATTCGGGAATGACCAAGTAGCTCGGGTCAGCGTCACATTCTTGAGTGGACAAGCTCCCGCCGGAGAACTCGAAGGGCCATCGGAATATATCGCCGAGGACAAGATCGCCTTCGGCGCGACCCGAATTCAACGTTGGTTCGATCGGACCTGGTCCGACAGATAATTCAGTCGCCCGTGGCCAAGGCCTCGAAATTCTCGTACAGGCGAGCCTCGCCGATCTTGTTGCGCTCACGGATGGCGGCCGGACCGACCTTGGCCCAAAGGCCTTCGACCCACCACATGTCGAGCACGAGTTCTTTGTTCAAGATCCCTTGCTTGACGAATGTGCCAATGAGTTCGCCGAAACCGAGGACCCGCCCCACCAGCACGTCAGTAGCCGAGGCCGTTTCGGCGTCGAAATCGCCTGACATCAGAAGCGACATGGACTCTTCAAGCCCCATATCGGTCCCCCAACGGACAATCTGCATCATCAGACCAGCATCTTCATAAGTTGCAGGCATCTTCGTCTCCTTTATGTACGGCCTACGTCAGAGGCTATGACGCTGGTGTCTCGGTATCCATCGCGTTTTCGATTCGTCCCCCTCCTTGATGGTTCGTGAGTTGACGCATGGTTGGAGTACTGTCCAAATCCCAATGAGGTTGGTCTGCTACCAAGGTGTTGCCGGACCTACCGTCGGTGTGGTCGTCGACGGAAGCATTGTGGATTTGAACGCCTGTGCTGAGCGAGCCGGCGGCGGTCCCTACGCCATGTCGCCGCAGTTTCGTGACGTGGCGGATGTGTTTCGGGCGGCAGCCATGCTGCAACGACTTGGCGCCCGCCAGTCCGACGGTATGCGCGGAGCCCAACAGCTGGTCGAGCGACTCCTGGAAACTCCCGGTGTTGCCGTGCCGCCTGACGTTGCCCGACTCACACCGGTTTTGACCCCTGAGAAGGTCATTGGGGTCGGACTGAATTTTCATTCCTACGTTGAGCAGATCGGGGTATCGACCCCATTGCATCCGGTCCTCTTTCACAAGACCGCCTCGGCCTTGCTTGCTTGCGGCCAACCCGTCGTGATCCCCCCCAGTACGAACAAGGCGGTAGTTGAAGGTGAACTCGCCGTAGTCATCGGTCGGCGTGCCCGTTCGGTATCCGAAGCTGACGCACTTGACTATGTCGCAGGGTTTACCTGCGCCAACGACATCAGTGCGCGGGACCTCGAGTTCCAGACATCGCAGCTCACCCCAGGAAAGATGATCGAGACCTTCTGTCCCTTGGGTCCCGAGCTCGTCACGCCAGACGAGTGTGGCGCTATCGAAGCCCTCTACCTCACGACAACAATCAACGGTGTCGAGGTGCAACACAGCCAGATGAATGGGCACATTTTCAACGTGAGTGCGCTGATCAGTCGCGTTTCTCAATTGGTGGGGTTAGAGATCGGTGACGTGATCCTCACTGGCACTCCGAATGACCTCGGTCATGGAGACAATCCGACCTTTCTCCGGGACGGCGACGTGGTCGCTATCGAAATTCCAGGCGTCGGACGACTAGAGAACTCCGTTCAAGACGCCTCCTGAAACGAGGCCCATCAACGATGCCCTAGCTGAAGGTGCTTTCCGGAAACATGGGGAGCAGTAGTGCTACCGTCGGAGACGGAGGAACTGATCTCCTGACGCGTTGGGGAACGCATGGGGATTGCGGTGGAGGAGGACGGCATGATCCGTTTGACTCGTGGTATTCGGAGCATTGGGGCCAGTCGAGCAGCGCATCTGTGTTTCGGTGCGGTCGTCATCAGCGCAATGGTTGCGGTGGCTCTGCCCGCATCGGCCAGCGATCCGGGGACACCGGCACCAGCGGTGGTCACTCCAGATCCGTACAATTTCAGTGGCCCTGATGCTGCCGTGGCCGTTGGCTCCGACCTGTACATCGCCAACTCAACGGGCAACACAGTCACCGAGGTGAAGGTCGGCAATGGGCGATTTCTGGCCAGCATTGGCGGAGCGCCCTTTAACTTCAGCGGGCCCACGGCGATCACCGCCGTGGGTAACAGCATCTTCGTCACGAACGGAACAGGAGACTCAGTTACCGAGTTCACGGCTGGCACCAACGCGTTCGTCCAGCAAATCTCGGGCGTGCACGATCCCATCGCCATGACGGTGTCGAGCAACGTGCTCTATGTCCTGAGTTCTGACGCAGCAGTTCCGGCCGACGACGCAGTGACGGCAGTGAACCCTTCAACCGGTCAACTGATTGGCGTCGCATCAGGACTGCAATTCGCCTTTGATGGCCCCACCGCCATCGCAGCAGTAGGGGCCAATCTTTTCGTAACCAATGGGGCTTCGAATTCCATTACGGAGATCAATGCGCAGACCTTGGCGTTCGTCGCCACGGTCTCTGGAACGAATTATCAGTTCGATGACCCAGCCGGTATCGCCGTGCAGCAAAGTCACCTCTGGATCACCAATGAAGGTGCCAGTTCGGTCACCGAGGTTTCGGCCATTAACCGCAAGCTCATTCAGGTAGTGGTCAGCGGGAATCTCCCTACTCCGGGACCGATCGCCCATGGCGACAGTTACATCTTCACTGCCAGTCCACCGGGCGGTTCGCCCATGATCAGTCAAATCGTTCCGACAACCGGCGTCGTCACCTGGATGATGTGCAACACCAACGCTCCTTACAAATTCAACAATCCCCAAGCTCTGGTGGTCGCCGACAACAGACTGTGGGTCGTTAACGAGGGAGGCAACTCCCTCACCGAGATGAATGCCGACACCGGCGCATTGATCGGGAAAGTGATCTCCTAGAGCCGCACCGTTATGGCCGCTGGCAGAAGATGTGCCATCCGGCGATTCCCCAGGCGGCCAGCATCACAATTCGGCTCGTCCAGCAACTCAAGAGCCAGCGGATAATCCGTCTCGGTCCGATGAGCGCACCACGACTCATGACGGCGGCGATCAGCCAGGCCACTACCCCGACACCGAGAACGAGCCATACGACGGCTCCTGGCACAATTGCTCCTGGCATCATTCCGATGCTTTCGTTCGCCAACGCAGCGCGAGGTAGGCACCGAGACTGAGCCACACGGCAAAGGTCAGCCCTCGCCCGATGCGATCACGAGTCACATGACCGATGAAGTAGCTCAGTGTCGGCAACGCGTGAGCTTGAAATATGAAGCTGATGACATCCCACGCCACAATGGCTGCGATCAACACGCACCACGTGACGATGGCAATCTTCTGTGACTTCGAGTGCGTGGTCCAGGTCCTGAACCAATTTGTCGTGTCCCCCCACCAAGATCTGGTGGTCTGGGACTGGCGGCCCTTCCCCAATATGAGCGCCACGAGAAAGACAGCAACGACGATGGCGGCCACACTCACATGTGCGGCCGTGGACGACCGTGACAATCCGGCCTCCCATACGCACAGCGTCACGGCACCGACGGTAAGGACGCCCAGTCGGATCATTGCTCGAGGATCATGTCGAGGCCATCGGAAGCTCTCCGAAGCAACGTGTCGCGGTCCGAGACGAGGTACGTCTGCAGCCTACCGGTGGATGCCCTACGAACTCAGAAGCTCAGGAAGTGGTTCGGAATGCACGATGCTCAGGTGTTGTATGGGTCTGGTCATCGCTACATAGAGCAGCCGAAGGCCTCGAGCGTTGTCACCGGCAATGACCGCCGGTTCGACGACCACGACCGCATCAAATTCCAGTCCTTTGACTGCGGTGGTAGCCACGATGGTGATCCGCTTGTCCATCCCGTCCCGTTCGAGCAATCCAATCTCACCCTGGCCCCGAACGAGTGCGGAGACTTTGGACAGGTGTTCGGGCGACACCACCAGGCCAACTAAGAACCCCTCTTCAGCCAGATTGACTGCCTCATTGATGCTTTCGCTGAAGAGTTGATCCGGCTCAACTCTGATGATCCTGGGTTCTCGCGTCCCGCGCCGGATCGACTGGGTGGGCTGAACGCTGGGCGCCGCCACCGGGAGCAACTTCGAGGCCAGATCGAGCACTTGTCCCGGCGCTCTATACCCGAGCGTCAGTTCATCCCTCCGAGCCGGAGCGGACGACGGCAGGTACTGCAAAATCTCATCCCAGTTTCCATAACTCCAGGCGCCGCTGGTCTGAGCGAGGTCACCGAGGATGGTCAGTGAACCGCTCGGCGCACGACGAGCCACCATTCTGAACTGCATGGGAGTCAGGTCTTGCGCTTCGTCGATGACGATGTGGCCATAGGTGCGGGTACGTCCACTGATGAGGAAGGTGGCTTCGTCGAGCAGGGCCAGGTCATCGATCGTCCATGCTTGCGTCCCCGCCCGTTTCCCCGTCTGACGGAGGAGGAGAGTCCACTCGGTCTCGGAGAAAACCCCGGCGGCGCTGGCTTCAATCCGGCTCACGCTGCCCAAGAGCTCGGTCACCAACGCAACCGGGGATACGGTGGGCCACAGGTGATCAAGCAATTCCTTGAAGCCGTCCGAGGCAATGAGCTCTCGCTCGAACCAGTCCTGATCCGCCTCCAGTCGTCCAGACGCTCGTACTTCTTGGCGAGCCAAGCTGACCAAGCGGGAGCGCAGGGCCAATCGGCCAGCGGAATACGGAGCAGCGCCGCTCGCGATGAGATCGCTGAGCGCATTGATGGCTTCGCAGGAGAGGGTGCAGCGAGTGAAGCGTGCGCGCAGTGTGACGTCCTGATCGACCGGGCGACGACGCAGGTGCAAGGCTCGGGCTAGGACCTCCGACATCCGCCGATCGCCTTTGACGAGACGGACCTCCAAGGGATCTTCGGCTCGCACCTTGGCCTTCGGCGCAATGTCGGCCACCGTCGACTGGAGGACGGCTTCCTCTCCCAGAGAGGGAAGCACCTGGGCGATGTAGCGCAGGAAGGCGCGGCTCGGGCCCAGAACCAAGACACCTTGTTGCGCCAGTTCGGGATGGTTGTAGAGCAGGAAGGCGGCTCGGTGAAGCCCGACCGCGGTCTTTCCGGTTCCCGGTCCTCCTTGGACGGCCAGGAGGAGATTGAGTGGAGCCCGAATCACCTCATCTTGTTCCGCCTGAATCGTGGCGACGATGTCGAGCATTTCGCCCGTCCGCGCTCGTTCCAACTCAGCCAGTAAGGCGTCGCCGCCGCGCAGACGAGTCGTTGTGGCATCACCGTCGTGGTGACCGAACAAGTCGTCGGCGACGGCCACCACCTGGGCTCGGTCCACCATGACTTGCCGGCGACGAGCCAATCCGAGGGCATTCCCCGCCCGTGCTTGATAAAACGGCACAGCTACGGGAGCCCGCCAGTCGATGACGACCGGATCGCCTTCTTTATCCTCGACATGGCGACGACCGATATGCCACGAAGGTCCCGCCTCTTCATCAATCCGTCCAAACAGGAGGGGTCGGGTGCTTTCAGCCAGGACGGCAATGCGATGCATAAGAGCGGCTTGGTAGTCCAGATCCGGGTGACCGGCATCGCGTAGATCGTCGAGCAACGCCTTGGCTCGCTTGTGCATGGCGGTCAACGAAGCGTGGGCAAAGTTCAAATATGTCTGCTCGGCCAGCAGCTCTGGATCGACTTCCGTCGAGGGTTCGGCCATCACGTCACCAAGTCGTTGTCCGGCGTTGCGACCATCAGCCCTGCCAAAAGAACAGCCGTTCTTGGAGACCGAAATACGGTCTGAAATTGCGACGGAGACCTACACGCGGACGCGCAAATATCCCCATTCATTTCAGGGAATATATCCGCAAAAGTGGTTCCCTACAACACCACTACCAGCGGATTTGGCTTCTCCACCCCTTTCACTTTGACGATTTATCAAAGGGGAGTAATCGCTTGTCATTGTAAGAAAAAAATGCCTGGATTGCAAGGGTTTTTTACGAGAAATCGACCCCGATTTGGGACCCACCGTCGCCCCCGCTGCGGGGGAGGTTCGGCCGCTCGATCGCAACGGAACCAGCGGCCCGTCATTGAGCCCCACTGAGAGGGCAGTAGTTTGAGTGGCTATGAAAACTCAGGAACAGGCGTCCCCTGTTCCCGTGGAGCGCCGTCGCCTCACCGGTTGGGGGCGGACGCCACCTTCGATGTGCGACGTCGCTGCGCCACTCACGAGTGATGACGTTGAGCGCTTCCTCACGCAGCCCGAAGGGAGAGGTCTCATCCCTCGCGGCCTGGGCCGGAGTTACGGCGACGCCGCGCAACGATCAGGCGGCCTGGTGCTCGACATGACCAACTTTAAGGAGATTGGTGAGGTCGACCCGTCGACTGGTTTGCTCTCGGTCGATGCTGGCGTGAGCATTGACGAGTTGTTGCGAGTCGTCTTGCCACAGGGGTGGTTCGTGCCGGTCACGCCGGGAACGCGCAGCGTCACCATCGGCGGTGCGATCGCGGCCGACATTCACGGCAAAAATCACCACCGGGACGGAAGTTTCTGCAATCACGTCACTTCCATGACGTTGGCCACACCGACTGGCACCTTCGAGGTGACGCCCGAGAACGACCCCGAGCTCTTTTGGGGCACCGCCGGTGGCATGGGTCTGACCGGCGCCGTCTTGAAAGCCACCGTGCGGCTTCACCCAGTGGAGTCGTCGTGGGTCACCGTCGACACGCTGAGATTTCGCGCCCTCGGAGCGTTGATGCAGGAGATGGAAGCAACCGATCACAGCCACCACTACTCAGTGGCCTGGGTTGACTGCAACGCCGGCGGGAAGCGCAAGGGTCGCTCGATCCTGACCCGCGGCGCGCACGCCAGCGCGGCGCGGGCGCGGCTCGGCAAGAAGGACGTGTACGAGGAATTCGCCCGCCCACTGGTGACGATTCCTCGGGAAGCGCCGAAGGGTCTGCTGAACATGGCCAGCGTGGCGGCATTTAACGAACTTTGGTACCTCCGAGCACCCAAAGCGAAGTCCGACGAGCTCCAGCACATCAGCACCTTTTTCCATCCTCTCGACGGAGTGGCCGATTGGAACTTGCTCTACGGAGCCAACGGGTTTCTCCAGTACCAATTCGCCGTGAGCGATGCTCATGGCGACGTCGTGCGCGAGGCAATCGATCTGGTCTGCGCCGCTCGTGCCCCGTCGTTTTTTGCCGTGCTGAAGCGATTCGGACCGGGCAACGTCGGACCACTCTCGTTTCCCATCGCTGGATGGACGCTGGCTCTCGATTTTCCCGTGGGTCCGCCGGCGCTGCCCGCGTTGGTCGAGTCGCTCGATCAAATCGTCGACAACGCGGGCGGTCGAGTGTATTTGGCCAAAGATTCGAGAGTTCCTCCGGCACGACTTCACCATATGTATCCCCGAATTCCCGAACTGCAGTCGGTACGCAAACGGATCGATCCCGATGGGATCCTTCATTCCGACTTGTCGCTTCGGCTCAATCTCTAAAAGAAGGAACCCTCATGCGTGACGCCTTTGGACATCCCCAATCCGCCGTGGTTTTTGGCGGCACCTCTGATATCGCTCAAGCGATCGTCGAACGACTCATCCCGCTGGGCTGCACCACCGTTGTCTTGGCTGGTCGAGATGCCACTGCGCTCCACACATCAGCTGAAGTGGCTCGAGTGGCCGGCGCCACCCACGTCAGCGAGGTCGTCTTCGATGCGTTGACCTTGACCGACATTCCGGGAGTGGTGGACGAATGCTTCACGGCGGCCGGGGGCGACGTGGACCTCGTCCTCATGGCGGTCGGAGTCCTTGGCAAACAAGAAGAGGATGAATTCGACGCCACCCGGACGGCGCAAGTCCTCACCGCTTCGACCGTCTGGCCCGCCGCCGCGCTGGCGACGTCGTTCGAGAAGTTGAAGAAGCAGGGACAAGGACAGATGGTGATCCTCTCCTCGGTCGCCGGTGTTCGGGTTCGTCGAGCGAATTACGTCTACGGTGCCGCCAAGTCCGGACTCGACGCCTACGCCGTCGGCCTCTCCGAAGCGGCGCGAGGCACCGGGGTCGACGTCTACGTCGTTCGTCCCGGGTTCGTCCACACGAAAATGACCGAAGGACTCAAACCCGCCCCGTTCTCAACTGACAAGGGCGCCGTGGCCGATGCAGTGATCAACGGGATTGAGCACGGCCAGACCATCATTTGGGCGCCAGCACCCCTGCGCTACGTCTTCACCATCTTCCGCTTTCTCCCCCAGTTCGTCTGGCGACGCCTCCCCGCCTAAGGATGGGGCAACTTCAGGCCCACTGGACACCCGAGCGCATCCGACCCATGATCAACCGGTGGAATCTCCGTCGCTGATCAGTACGCTGACTCGGCTGCCCGGCACCCTTCTGCGTATGCCCGGCACCACCCTGCGGGCGTTGGACGCTGTGATCACCCTGGCCGATCGTCTTGACGGACTCATGCAACTGCTCGAGCGCATGGAAACCGGCTTGAACCGAGCCGGCGGCGGAGTCGAGCTGGCAGCTTCGGGCATATCCGATGCCGTGTCTGGTCTGGAGAAGGCCGTTGGCATGTTGGATGGCTCGCTGCCCAGCCTCTCGGACTCCGCAGCGTCACTGCGCTCCCTCACTGAGCGACTGAGCACGGTGGCCATTGAGTTGGCCACCGAGCTCCCGAGAGCAACCGCCACGTTGCAGGACATTTCGCCCGAGCTGGCCAAGGTGGTCGGAACGCTTGATGAGCGGTTCGGTCATCTCGATCGAGTGGTGACCGATCTGGCCCAACTCGTCGAAGCTGTCATCGGTTCGATTCCGGGGATGCGTCGCGTCCTGCGGACCCCAAGTGTCTGAGGAGGCCACCTACATGAGCACGACCGACCACGACGCAGCGCTCGCTGTTGTCAAAGCAACATCGGAACCGATCCACGACATCGGTACGGCGATCTATCTCAGCCCGGACGTGTTCGGTTGGGCCGCTGAATGGGGTTGGTCCAATCCGTTTGCGTTCTACTTCGCCGGCCGCGGCGGCATGCTCGGTGATGTGAGCGCCGATGTCGTCTACTCCGCCTTCGGATGGTTTGAGCCAGGCGTGGTCAAGGCCATGTGCGCCGAAGGCAACGCGGTGGCCGGCTCGGCCGCGGTGGCCCAACGCATGGCGGAAGCCACCGCCCTGTGGGGCCGCAAGTACCTGGCCGACATCGATGGAATCGAAGACATTGCCGCTCTCACCGAAGCGGCAGTCGACGGACTCGAAGGCTCAGCGTTGCCCTTGTTCGTGGGTTGGCGGGGTGCCCCCCGGGCCGAGGATGCCCCTGGGCGAGCGGCGCAGCTGATGCAGATATTGCGGGAATGGCGGGGCGGAGTCCACCTGGTGGCCACTACCTCCGCTGGCCTCTCACCGCTCGAAGCCATCCTGACCAATGAGGGTGAAGGTCAAGCCAAATTCTTCGGATGGTCTGAGCCATTTCCTGACTATGAGGAGAATCGGCACAAGCACCAAGTGGCCGAGGATCTGACCGATCAGTTGTGTGCCGCCTCATTGAGTCGGGCTCTGCCCACCGAGAACAACGCGGCCTTCGAAGCCGGTGTCGCGGCCATCCAGGCCGCCCTTCCGTAACGCTCGGACCAGGGCGAATCCCGCCGGAAGGCACCTCGTCTTGGTCGGCTACAGTGAAGGGCTGCTCAAAGGGAAGATTGCATCAACCCGGAGGGCAACACGGCTCACGCCGTTACGGACCTGTGGTGCAGTCTGGAGTGCACGCCGCCCTGTCAAGGCGGAGGTCGCGGGTTCAAATCCCGTCAGGTCCGCTGCCAGAATCGAGAGTCCAGATGACGATTGAATCTGGTTACCCGGTCGGGTAGCTCAGTTGGTAGAGCGCGCGCCTGAAAAGCGTGAGGTCCGCGGATCGATCCCGCGCCCGACCACCAGACAACATCGTCAAACGGACCATTGCCCCGATACGCGATCTTTGATCAGAGTATTCATGCAGTCATGCTTGTTCGGGAGTGAGCAACCGGACTTCATCGGCGAATCTTGGTACACCGCATCGCTGGAGTCGGTTCAAAATATCGGCAAGGTCGCTGGGTGGATTGACAAGATCTCTCGCCTGCTCTTGGAGGACCCTAAGAGCCAGCGCC
>Ga0182030_10003382_pt1 | contig 34058 bp, 34 predicted proteins | sample 812S3MmetaG_FD_121299 | JGI IMG/M metagenome (GOLD analysis project Ga0182030, IMG submission 121299) | Permafrost microbial communities from Stordalen Mire, Sweden - 812S3M metaG (Illumina Assembly) | ecosystem: Environmental > Terrestrial > Soil > Wetlands > Permafrost | place: Sweden...
CCGCGCGGCCAGTCTTCGCGGGCGTTCAAGGACGGATTTCGTCCGTGAGGCCGCCGTCCGGGCCGCCGAAGAAGTGCTGATGGAAAACACCCCCATCCGCATGACTCCCGGAGGATTCGACGCCTTCATGGCGGCGCTTTCCGGGCCGGCCGCGCCCGTGCCCGAGATGATGGAGATCATTAAGCGGCCGGCGCCTTGGGAAGAAGCCGGTTCGAGAAAGTAAGCGCGGACGCCTTGGCCCTTTCCGCGCCCGAGCCCCTGACGGGGATACATGATGTTTCCGCGTTCTCTTGTGGCAAGCCCGCCCTCGACAACTGGCTGAAGACCCGCGCGCTATCGAACCAGCAGAAGGGGTTCACGGCGGTGATCGTCGTCCATGAGAACCATCGGGTCGTCGGCTATTACGGCCTTGCGCCGGCGTCCGTCACGCCATCGGTCCTGCCACGCTCAATCCGCACGGGCCAACCGCCAGACCCCGTTCCCTGCTTGCTCCTGGGCCAATTGGCGACGGACCTGAGCTGGGTTGGCAAAGGAGTTGGCAGTGGGCTGCTGAAGCATGCGCTCCTTCGCTGCGTAACTGCCGCAAAGCTTATCGGCGGACGCGCGCTGATCGTCCGCGCTGTGGATCCCGAGGCGGCCGCTTTTTGGCTGAGGCGCGGCTTTATCCCGTCCAAAGACGATTCGTTTCTGTTGTTTCGATCGATGGAGGACATCTCCGCATCGGTCGGGCCAGCTTCCGGATAGAAACCGCTTTCGAGCCGTGAACGCGGATGACGCAGTCGCCATCGAAAAGCACACTGTACGCCGTCTGGTGCTCGGTGCGATCCCAAAGCGCGTGGAACTCGCGCTTGCCGGAACAGCTTGAGTAGGAGTTCATCGCCGCTCTTTTGCCAAAGTGCATGTGTCAGATATTCATGTGATGTATTGCGAATACATATGGATTGGGCACTGGCACGTGGTTAAGCTCGTATCGATCTCACAGGCGCTTGTCGTCGCAGAACATTTGAGCTTCAGCCGCGCGGCGCAAATTCTCGGTGTCCGGCAATCGGCGGTGAGCCGTCGCGTGCAAGAGCTGGAGGACGAGCTCGGCGTATCCTTGTTCGAGCGAGACGCGGGCGGAGTCCGACTGACCGAGGCCGGTCGCCGGTTTCTCGAAAGATCTCGCTCGGCGCTCGCCGAGATCGATTACGCCGTGAAGGCCGCAGCCTGCGCAGGGCGCGGCGCCGAGGGCTCGCTGCGGATCGGCGTCGTGTCGTCGCTGTCGGCAGGCTTTGTTCGCGAGTTGCTCGGCGCCTACTGCGGCTCCCATCCTGCCATCGCTACGGACTTCGTCGAAGGCTCCACGAGCGAGCATATCGCGCGGATAACGGAGCGCCAGCTCGATATCGCATTCGTCACCGGGACGCCCCAAGCGTCGCATTGCGACGCCTTCGCGCTATGGCGAGCGCGGGTCTTCGTGGCTTTGCCTCAGCGGCATGTTCTCGCCCACGAAGATAAAATTGATTGGGAGGCGCTGAAGGACGAGCATTTTATTGTCAGCCGAGGCGCGCCCGGTCCGGAGATCCATGACTATATTGTGCAACGCCTGGCGGAGCTCGGGCGCAGCCCGTCGATTGAGCGGTATGGCGTCGGCCGCGAGACTTTGATGCTTCTGGTCGGGCTTGGCTTCGGCGTCAGCCTCATCAGCGAGGCGGGGACGGCGACGCGCTATCCCGACGTCGTCTTCCGGCCCCTTGCGACATCGGCGGATGTCTTGCCCTATAGCGCGGTCTGGCTGCCGGGCAATGACAATCCGGCGCTTCGACGCCTTCTCAGCCTGGCTCGGTCCTTGTCGTCGGGCCGATCGGTGTTCCGGGGGCCTGGGATTGGGTCTTGACGTTTCGCGTTTTGGCGAAAGCCCGGTCGCTCTCGATGAAGCGGGCCAACATGGGCGCGATCAGCCTGGCGGGCTCGCTGATCGACTGGCCGGTTTCCCGCGCCAATGCTTCGGCGTAGGCGATAAGATCGCGGTGAACCGAAGCGGGAAGCTCGACGGTAAGCTTGACTGGCTTATCGTCGGCTAGCGCGCCGAGTTTCAATTTGGCCATCTGTTCCCCCTCAGCCTTGATAAGGCTCGAGCACCAGGTCGTGATTGACGATCACGCGCACGGGGAATCCCGGCCGGATCGTCAGCGTCGGCTGGATGTTTAGATTGCGGCCGACGATTTGCTGGCCGGTCTGATTGAAGCTCTCGGACGCCCCGCGGCGAATGGCTTGCATCAGTTCGTTCTGGCTGCCGCTCGTGCCGGCCTCGGACCCGACGCTGAGCAGAGTCGACAGCAGCGCCGCCTTGAAGAGCGCGCCCCAGTGCTCGTCGACCTGGTCTTCGAGGCCTGAGTAGCCGGCGGCGTCGGCGCCCGGCTGGCGCTCCAGCACGATCGACTTCCCGCTCGGCAGGATGAGTCGGGTCCAGATCAAAAGCACACGGGTCTGGCCGAAGGCGACCTGGCTGTCATATTGCCCGATCAGGCGCGCGCCCTGCGGAATGAGGAGCGGGCGGCCAGTCGGGCTGTCATAGACGTTCTCCGTCACCTGGGCCGTGATCTGGCCTGGAAGATCGGAGCGGATGCCGGTAATTAGCGCGCCGGGAATGATTGTTCCCGCCTGCACGACGTAGGGCGAGGCCGGGGCCGCCAGCCGGTCGGGGCTGGTTGTGCGCCGATCGACCGCGGCGTTGACGAAGGCGAGCTTGCGGTCCTGGCCGTTCTGCGCGAAAGCGGCGTCGGTCGAGGGCTGCGCCGCCAGGCCAGCTGCGGCGCCCGAGTCGGGTGACGGCGCGGCTGGGCCAATCGCCGGAATTGGAAGCTCACGAATATTGGTCGATGCGAACAATCGGCTGAGCCTGGCCGCTTCGATCTCCTGCGCCCGCCGCTGGGCTTCAGGGTCGGCACCCGCGGCGAGACCGCCTTCTGCGCTTGGTTGGCCTTGGGCGTTGAGGATGGGCCGGCCGAGATCGCCCGGAAGCGGCGGTCCGAGCGGGGGCGCTTGCCTCGGAACGCCCGAATAGTCGCGCGGCAGGTTCGCGAGTCCGTCTGCGGTCGTCCGGTGGTCGGTGCTGTAGAGCTCTTCCGGCGCGGCGCCGCGGTTGTTCTTGTTCTGCAAGGCCCAGATCACCGCGCCGGACACGGCGAGGAGCGCCACCGCCGCTCCGCCGGCCAGCACCTTGCGCGACAAGCGGGTGACGCGCGGCCGATCCGGTCGAAGACGGAAGGCCGCGCTTGGCGGCTCCTTCCTCCGCGCGGGCTCAGGGGCTTGGTCCTCCTCCCGGCCGTCGCTCACCTTGGCCTCCCGTCGGTTCGGGAGATGCGGACGATCTGCTGATGCTCGCCGCCGAAGCGAAGCTCGGCGGCTCCGAACAGCCGATCGAGGATGTAATAGTTTTGGCGGACGCGGTAATTGACGAGCTGGCCGTCGCCCTCGGCGCCGATCACGAAGAGCGGCGGCGCCTCGCCTTGCGCAAGGCCGCGCGGCATTTCGATATAGACCTTCGAGCCATCGTCGAAGGCCGAAAGCGGCCGCCAGGGCGGATTATCGCCCGTGATCTGGTAGCGGAAGCGCAGTTTGGCGATATCGACGCCGGCGTCGATCGGCGCCGCGGTCGCAGCCGCGGCATTCTGGCGACGGAGCGCGATGAGCTGGTCCTGTGGATATTGCCAGGAGACCGAGGCCATGTAGGTTTTTTCGGTCGAGCGAAGCTCGAGGAGATAGGTGCGCCGGTCCGTGTTGACGATGAGATTGGTGACAAGGTCCGGCCGGGTCGGCTTCACCAGAATATGAGTGCGTTTGCTCGCGCCGGCGCCGCTCTCCGTATCGCCGACGATCCAGCGCACCGTGTCGCCGGCGGCGACCGGACCGGAGCCGACAAGCTGCTCGGCCTCCTGCAGCGCGATGTCGGTGATCTGGCCGGGCGCGGCATAGACTTGATAGAGCGCTCCGTCCACGAAGGGATAGACCTGTACGGCGTTGATGAATCCGTCGCGCACGGGCTGCACGCGGGCGGCGGCGTTGGCTTGGTTGACGCGGACGGTCGGATCGCCCGGTTCCGGCGGGGATTTCCCGCCAGGAAGGGGCTTCAACTGGCCCGGCAGCGGCAGCGGCTTGGGCACTTCGACCACCCGCACCGGCGCCGGCGGAGCGGCCTCGAGCGTCGCGGCTTCCGCCACATCATCGAGCGCGATCTCCGGCGGTTTTTGCGCGCAGCCGGCCAACGCTGAAGCGGAAAGCAGCAAAGCCAGACAGGCGCCTTTACGGAAAGCCGGAACCGCGGTTTTGCCCGGAACCAGAAAAGCGACGGCGCCAAAGGCCGGAAGAGCGTGATTGGGGAAAGGCCGCGGCTTCATTGCCCCAGCTCCTTCGACCAGTTGATGGCGTTGACATAGACTCCGAGCGGGTTCTTTCGCAGGCGGTCGGCGTCATGCGGAGTCTGGATCACGATTGTGAGGATGGCGGTCCAGCGCTCGGTGGCGCCGAGGCTGCCGTTCTCGTAACGGCGCTGGATCCAGGCGACGCGAAAGGAGTCCGGTGAAGCGCGGATGACGCTGGAAACCTCGACCGAGATCTGCGCCTTGCCGAGATTGGCGAAGGGATCGTTGGTCCGGGCGTAGTCGTTGAGCGCCGCCGCGCCGCGATCGGTGGTGTATTCATAGGCGCGCAGCCATTGCCGCCGCAGGACGATGCCGTCGGCCGGCAGCCCGCGCACATCTTCGATGAAGCGCGCCAGGTGATAGGCGATCTGCGGATCGCTCGGCTGATAATCGGCATCGGCCGGAGCCACAACCTGCGCCTGGCCGATCTTGTCGACCTGCACCACCCAGGGCGTGATCTCGCCTTGCCCCGCTTGCCAGACGAGGCCGCCGGCGAGGCCGGCGGAGAGGATCAGCGAGCCGAACGCCATCAGCCGCCAGTTCTTCGCCTGGACGCGAGCGGAGCCGATGCGTTCGTCCCAGACCTGGGCGGCCTTCTGATAGGGCGTCTCAGGCTCGGGGGTGCGCCCATAGCGCACCGATGGTCGTTGGAACATGTGTTTCAATCCCCCTCGGAAAGATCGACCGACGCGCCGGCCCCGCCGCCGTCGCCGGACTTGATGGCATGGGTCGCTGAGGACGTTCCATGGCTGATGGTCTGGGAGCGCCGCATCCGTCTCGCCCAAGCGGGCGGGCCATCGGCCGATGAGGAACTGGCCGACGCGGCGACGCCTGTTTCCACGCCCGCCGCTTCTCCCGTCACGGCCCGGCCGCCGGCTTCGAAACTCGAAGTGAGGTTGGCGGCGGCTCGGCGCAGCGGGCTGGCGAGGGCCTCCGCGCCTTTGGACAAGCCGGCGGTTGCGACGCCGGCCGCGCCCCCAGTGCGATGGGCGGCCGCCGCGCCGCCGGCGAGCGCAGCTCCGCCACGGGCGGCTCCAGCGATTGCCCCGCCCGCGAGGCCTCCTCCACTTGTAACGAGCCCCGCGCCCGCCGCGACAACGCCCCCGGCCGCAAGGCCCGTCCCGATCGCAGCTCCCGCGCCAAGTTGCGGGCCGCCCGAGACAATGCCATTGGCGACGCCGGGCCCGAATATGCCGAGGCCGAGGAGCGACAAGGCCGCCAGCACGATCGCCATGGCGTCGTCGATCGTGGGCTGCGCTCCGCCAGACCCTGCGGTGAACTGAGAGAAGAGGGTCGAGCCGATACCGCCTATGACGGCGAGCACCATCACCTTGACGCCAGAAGAGATGACATTGCCGAGGACGCGCTCGGCGGCGAAGGCGGTCTTGCCGAATAGGCCGAACGGGATGAGGACAAATCCCGCGAGGGTCGTCAGCTTGAACTCGATCAGGGTGACGAAGAGCTGGATCGCGAGAATGAAGAATGCGAGCAGCACGATCGCCCAGGCGAAGAACAAAACGGCGATCTGAATGAAATTCTCGAAGAACGAGACATAGCCCATCAGGCCGGAAATCGAGTCGAGAAGCGGCCGGCCGGCGTCGAGCCCGACTTGGGCGATACGGCCGGGACGCAGGAAGTCGGCTTCAGCGAAGCCCGTTCCCGACGCCTTCAATCCGATACCCGCGAAGCTCTCGAAAATGATGCGGGCGAGAGTGTTCCAATTGCCGATGAGCCAGGCGAAGACGGCGACGAACAAGGTCTTCTTGACCAGCCGTGCGATGATGTCGTCATCCGGGCCCCAGGCCCAAAACAGCGCGGCGAGCGTCACGTCGATGACGCTCAGCGTGGCGGCGATGAAGCCGACCTCGCTCCCGAGCAGGCCGAAGCCGCTGTCGATATATTGGGTGAAGACCGCGAGGAAACGGTCGATGACGCCGACGCCGCCCATCGTCTAGGGCGCCCGCGGCTGATCGGTCGTGGTCTCGGCCGGGGCACTCGCCGGCGGCGCGCCTGTGAACATGTCGACCGGCGGACGTTCGAGAGGCCGGACGCCGTCCCCAAGGAATCGGCGGCGGTTCTCGGCCCAGACGCGCAGACATTCGGCGTCATGGGCGCCGGCCTCGCCCAGTTCCTGGCAATGGATCAGCTCGTCCCGGAGCGGATCAGCAATGGCCACGGCTGGCGTTGAGGATGTCGCGAGGTCCGGTCCATCGTCGCGCCGCCGGAGCTCGATCGCGGAAGCCGCGAGCGCCAGCATGACGAAACCCATGGCTCCGATCCTCATGGCCGTCGCCGCATTTATGCGCGCCCTCATTGGTGGAACATCGTTATTGTGCTGGACTGATAGCCGGCGCCCGGCGTCAGGAAGCGGCGAAGCTGCTCCTTCCCCTGGTCCTGGGCGGCGGTCTGCTGCGCGGCTTGCAGACTCTGCGCCCGCCCCTGCGCGGCGACGGCGGCTGTGAGGTCGGCGAGCTGCTGCGCCTGGAGGGCGAGGATCTGATTGCCGGCCTGGGCCGCCTGCAGCGCGCCCGTCGCGGACTGGCTCGACGTCACCAGGCTCGACATCTGCGTGCGGTTCGTATCGAGATTGCCGACGACGCCGGCCTGCACCCGCATCGCATCCTGCAGAGCCGCGACGGAGTTTTGCCAGCGCTGTTGCGCGTTGGCGATCAGCGCCTGATTGGACTGGCCTGCGTTCGCGCCTCCATAGGTGGTCTGGAAGGCGCGGTCGATCTGCTGAACGTTGTAGGCGATGTTCTGCGCCTGGGCGAGGAGCTGCTGCGTGCGCTGGATCGAGGATTGAAGCTGCTGTAGCGCGGAATACGGCAGGCGCGCGAGATTGCGCGCCTGATTGATCAGCATCTGCGCCTGGTTCTGAAGCGAGGTGATCTGGTTCGTCACCTGCTGCAGTTCGCGCGCGGCGGTCAGCACGTTCTGGGAGAAATTGCTCGGATCGAAGACAACCATTTGCGCCAAGGCCGGCGGCGCGGCGAGCGCAAGCGACAGGACGAGCAGGCCCGCCGCCGCCAGAGAGCGAAGCTTGGTCATATCGGTCTCTCCAGATTGGCGAGATTGGGAATGAAATCGGCGGCCCAGCCGGCGTCGCGCAGCCGCAGCCAGGCGGACGCGAAGCCCTCGCGGCCATGCTCGGCGAGAACCTGCTCGATGGCGGCCTGGTCGGATTTCGAGGAAGCGGCGGCGAAGGCGAGCGCGACCTCGCCGAGGCCAAGCTCGAACAGGCGGTTGCCGCGCCGCGACTGGCAGTAATAGTCGCGCTTCGGCGTCGCCCGGGCGAGGATCTCGATCTGGCGATCATTGAGGCCGAAGCGCCGATAGATGGCCGCAATCTGCGGCTCGATCGCGCGCTCGTTCGGCAGGAAGAGACGCGTCGGGCAGCTCTCGATAATCGCCGGCGCAATCGCCGAGCCGTCGATGTCGGCGAGCGACTGCGTGGCGAAGACCACGCTGGCGTTTTTCTTCCGAAGGGTCTTCAGCCATTCGCGGAGTTGGCCGGCGAAGCCCTCGTCGTCGAGGGCGAGCCAGCCTTCGTCCACGATTAGCAGGGTTGGCCTTCCGTTGAGGCGGCCTTCGATGCGATGGAAGAGATAGGCGAGGACGGCGGGGGCGGCGCTCGCGCCGATCAGACCCTCGGTCTCGAACGCCTGCACGCTCGCCGCGCCGAGGCGTTCGACTTCGGCGTCGAGCAGGCGGCCATAGGGGCCGCCAAGGCAATAGGGCTGCAAGGCGCGCTTCAAAGCCTGCGATTGCAGCAGCACCGACAGGCCGGTCAAGGTCCGCTCGGGGACGGGCGCGCTGGCGAGCGATCTCAGCGCCGACCAGAGGTGGTCCTTGAGATCCGGCGTGACGCTGATCTTTTCTCGGGTCAGGATGGCAGCGATCCATTCCGCCGCCCAGCCGCGCTCGGCTATATCCTCGATCCGCGCCAGCGGCTGCAAGGCGACGGGTTCGGATGCGTCATCCGAAAGCGCGCCGCCAAGATCATGCCAGTCGCCGCCCATGGCGAGGGCGGCGGCGCGAATCGAACCGCCGAAGTCGAAGGCGAACACCTGGCTTCTTCGGTAGCGGCGAAACTGCAGCGCCATCAGCGCCAGCAAGACCGACTTGCCGGCGCCGGTCGGGCCGACCACCAGCGTATGCCCGACATCGCCGACATGCAGCGAGAAGCGGAACGGCGTCGAGCCTTCCGTTCTGGCGAAGAACAGGGGCGGCGCCTTGAAATGCTCGTCGCTTGTCGGCCCCGCCCAGACCGCCGAGAGCGGGATCATGTGGGCGAGGTTCAGCGTCGAAATGGGCGGCTGACGCACGTTTGCATAGGCGTGGCCGGGCAAGCTCCCGAGCCAGGCGTCGACGGCGTTGACCGTCTCCGTCATGCAGGTGAAGTCGCGGCCCTGGATCACTTTCTCGACGAGGCGGAGCTTCTCGTCGGCGATGCGCGGATCATTGTCCCAGACCGTGACGGTCGCGGTGACATAGGCCTCGCCGCTCAGATCCGAGCCCAGTTCCTGGAGCGCCGCATCCGCATCCATCGCCTTGTTGTGGGCGTCCGTGTCGAGCAGCGTGGACGCCTCGTTGGTCATCACCTCCTTGAGTATGGCGGCGATCGACTTGCGCTTGGCGAACCATTGCCGCCGGATCCTGGTCAGCAGCTTCACGGCGTCGGTCTTGTCGAGCATGATGGCCCGCGTCGACCAGCGATAGGCGAAGGCGAGCCGGTTCAGCTCGTCGAGAACGCCGGGCGTGGTCGCGGTAGGGAAACCGACGATAGTCAGAACGCGGAGATGCGCGTCGCCGAGTCTCGGCTCCAGCCCGCCGGCAAGCGGCTGATCGGCGAGCAGCGCGTCGAGATACATCGGCGTCTCGGGGACGCGAACATCCTGGCGCTTGGTCGAGACGGTCGAATGCAAATAGGTCAGCGTCTCGGCGTCATCGAGCCATCGGCTCTCGGGCATAAAGCCCTCGATCAGCTGGAGGATGCGGCCGACGCGGTCGACGAAACCGCGCAGCGCCTCGCGCGCATCGGCGCCTTCCGCCTGTTCGCGGCCTTCATAGAGGAAGCGCTCGGCGCGCGCGGCGTCCTCGGCCGGCGGCAGGTAAAGGAAGGTGAGGAAATAGCTCGACTCGAAATGAACGCCTTCTTCCTCGAACTCGGCTTTGCGTTCGGCGTCGACCAGCGCCGAAGCCGCGTCGGGAAACCGGCTCTCCGGGTAATGGAAGGCCGGATGGCGCTGCGCCTCGACGAACACCGCCCAGCTCGAGCCGAGCCGGCGGAGCGCATTGTTGAGACGGCCGGCCGCGGCGACGAGCTCGGCCGGCGCGGCGCTGTCGAGGTCCGGTCCGCGGAAACGCGCCGTGCGCTGGAACGATCCGTCCTTGTTGAGGACGACGCCCTTGCCGACCAGGGCGGCCCAGGGCAGGAAGTCCGCAAGCTGCGTGCCGGACCGGCGATATTCGGCGAGGTTCATCATCGGCCAAGTTCCATGATTCCTGGCCTCAGACGCCGAGATGGCCGGGGATGCGCAGATGGCGGCGCACCACATCGACGAACATCGGGTCGCGCTTTGCCGCCCAGACGGCGGCGGCTTGACCGATCGCCCAAAGCAGTAGCCCGGCGATCCACAGCCGGAGGCCGAGGCCGAGCGCGGCCGCCAGCGTGCCATTGAGGATCGCGACCGCGCGGGGCGCCCCGCCAAGCAGGATCGGCTCGGTCAGGGCGCGATGGACCGGCGCGACATATCCGGGGACCGGCTGGTCGCCAGCGAGATCCTGCATCAGATCAGCGCCCCGCCGCCGAAAGAGAAGAAGGATATGAAGAAGCTCGACGCGGCGAAGGCGATCGACAGGCCGAAGACGATCTGGATCAGCCGGCGGAAGCCGCCGGACGTGTCGCCGAAGGCGAGGGTCAAGCCGGTGACGACGATGACGATCACCGCGAGAATCTTGGCGACTGGCCCTTCGACCGATTGTAGGATCTGGTTGAGCGGCTGCTCCCACGGCATGTTCGAGCCGGCGGCATGGGCCGAGCCCGTCGCCAGAAAAGACGAGGAGACGGAAAGCGCCAATGCGGAAAGGATTTTGATGGGACGGCGCTGCGAAAGATAAGGTTTCTTCATTCTGGATCTCCGGGTGAAGCAGGCTTGGCTGCTGAAACGAGCTTGTAGTCGCCGGTCTTGCCGAGCCCGGCGACGCGGACGAGCTCGACGAGCCGGCGTTGGGCGCCGCGTCCGGCAAGCACCGCGATGACGTTGATCGTCTCAGCGATCAGCGCGCGGGGGACAGTGACGACGGCTTCCTGGATGAGCTGCTCGAGGCGGCGCAATGCGCCGATGCCGGAGCCGGCGTGAATGGTGCCGATCCCGCCGGGATGGCCGGTGCCCCAGGCTTTGAGAAGATCAAGCGCCTCCGCGCCGCGCACTTCGCCGATTGGAATGCGGTCGGGGCGCAGGCGCAGCGACGAGCGCACCAGATCGGAAAGCGAGGCGACGCCGTCCTTTGTGCGGAGCGCCACGAGATTGGGGGCCTGGCATTGAAGCTCGCGCGTGTCCTCGATCAGCACCACGCGGTCCGTGGTCTTGGCGACCTCGGCCAGGAGCGCATTGGTCAGCGTCGTCTTGCCGGTGGACGTGCCGCCGGCGACCAGGATGTTGCTACGTTCGGCCGCCGCCCGACGCAGGACCGCTGCCTGGCCCTCAACCATGATTCCGGCCGAGACATAGTCATCAAGGGTGAAGACGGCGACGGCGGGCTTGCGGATCGCGAATGCGGGCGCCGCCACGACTGGCGGCAGCAGGCCCTCGAACCGCTCGCCCGTCTCGGGTAGCTCCGCCGACACGCGCGGCGCGCCGGCATGGACTTCGGCGCCGACATGATGCGCGACGAGGCGGATGATGCGTTCTCCGTCCGCGGCGCTGAGGCGCTCGCCCGTGTCCGCCAACCCATCCGTCAGCCGGTCGATCCAGAGCCGCCCATCGGGGTTCAGCATCACTTCGACGACAGCCGGGTCTTCGAGGAAGCTGGCGATCGCCGGTCCGAGCGCCGTGCGCAGCATGCGCGCGCCACGAGACATCGCCTCGGACTGGAAGGAATGAACCGCCACCTGCGTCCCCGCTCTTTCGGGCTGCGAAGGGCGGCCCTGGATCGGGGATCATTAAGAAAGGCAGCACCTCGGGCGGCGCAATAGCTCTATGAAAGGCGTAGCGCGCTGGCGTACAAAGACAGGAGCGCGGCGGAGTTGCTCGGATTATTGATCAGCGATCGGGGCCAAGCTTTTGTGTAGCCGGAGCGGACATTGGCCCAGCGATGGTGATTCCCTCGTTTAATCCCAGGGCGCTGTTCGCGCCGCACGAGATGATGACCGCTTCGGGCTGTTTATTGGTCAGCGAAAAGCCGTCGCGATCATCACTGTCTCCCCTCTGAGACCGTGAATCACAAAATCAACCCGACTTGAAGCGATACACCGGAGGCGTTTTCAGCAGCTTGCTAAAGGCGCGACCCGGCCGAGACCTATTGCATTGACCTTGTCGGAAAGGACGCCTTTTAAGGTCGGCTGGGCGTGCGGTCATGTTCATCCTGCAGGGCCCGCAATTTCCCCCTTAACCAGATCACAAAAACCAGATACATTAATTAAACGACGGCCATCAAGGGGGGAGTGAGTTGTCGACGAATGGCGCTTATACGAGCGCCTTTTTACTTCTCTTGACCGCAGCGACACTATTCGAAGCGGCATCCGCAGCGCAATACGAATCAATCTGGGTAGACCCCGGACAGAATATCGATGTGTACTGGGAAGTGAATCTCTCCGGGAAGGTATTCATTGCAGCTGACACCGATGGGCAGCCGGCATGTGTGAACTACTGGTGGATCACGTGGCCCTTCGGACGCAACGTTGATGTCGGACGGCATTGCGGTCGCGCGGAGTTCGAGTTGCCGGGATTGGGTAGTTTCGCAGTTGGCGGGAAGCTCCGGGCCGGCGGAGCAGATGCAAAGACCAGAATACGGGGAACAGCGGACGAGCATGTTGCGAGAATGTTCCCGGAGATCAGTTTCTAGCTATCGGGCGAGGACATTATGACCGCGCGAGTCGGACCGCCGCTCCTATTGCTGATATGTGCAGTATTTAGTGTCGCAAGCGATGCGCGTGCGCAAATCGCAACTGCCGTCGCCGTCGTTGGTGGCTCGTTTGCTCTTGGCAAGGCCGGGAATGAATTCCGGAAATCCATCGAATCCGCCCGCGCGGCCGCGTCATCCATTCTGGTACAGGCGAACGATATAGCCCGAGCGAGGCTTGCGGACATCGACGAGATCGCTAACCGCACAATCTCGGACATGATCGGCAAGACCGAGGGTGTGGCAGAGAAAATTTTGCATGACGCCAACAAGAAGGTGAACGACCTCGAGGCCAAGATCATGGCCGATGTGAGTGAGGTGACTTGGAAGGTGGAGTGCGGCTTAAGGCGCTGGACGATACGCGATCTCGGAACGGCGCTGGGCGATCTCGGTCATTTGGTTGGAACTAATCGGATTCGCCTTGCACCGCCGGTCAGGGTTCGCCCGACGCCAGCGTGGTACACAGGCTGTTTCTGGTGGTGTGATCCATACGTTGTTGATGCTCTAGACGATTTCGGGCAAACGTACCAAAAGATTGAACGCTTGATGGATGAGGCAATAGCGCCAGCACAAATCAGTGATGATACTCCCGCAAATAACCTTGTGGGGACCTACGAATATCTCAGCAGTTTCGCAAAAATAACCTCTTGCTTCTATCCAGGAAGCGAGCAGCGTTACAACCGCGCGTATATCGATTACCAACATAGGGCGAGGCAATGGAACGATATCGTCATCGTAATTTTTTGACAACTCATAGGGCTGCCTTCTTGATTGGGGTTGCAGGTTGTATGATGGGCACTTGCGATGCCAACGCCTTGGCTGACTGCAGGACGGTCAAAGAGTGCGCGCAACAAATGGTGGCCGTGGTAAACGAGTTGAATCAGGAGAACGCCGGACTGCTGAAACGCGTAGAGACTTTGGAAGGCACGCTGCAACACGGTATTCCGGACTCATGGATTCAATATCGTCCTGGCGCTCGCGTTACAACTGGCGCCTCGTCTACAGTATTGCTTGAGCCTATAGCCAGATGCAATGACGATGAAACTGTAATTGGCGGCTTCTGTACTCATAATTTAACAAATCTTATCCACCACGCTACTTCTGCTAGGCGCAATGACCACGAATTTGGCTGCATGTTCTATGCGGGAGCAAACGAACTTGCCAACGGCATCGAAAGGCGGGGAGCTCAGGCGACTGCCGTATGTTTACGCTCCCACCAATAGTCACTCCGGTTTCAGTTCATATTTTTGATTTAATAACCTTGCGTTTATATTCATTAATTTCGTCGGTTGCTACAAATAAGGCGCAATATACACTATAGTATATCTTAATTTCGTATCCGCCGAGTTCAATGTCAAAGCCTTTAGGGGCGCCAATCATCTCTCCTCGCCTGTTTTGTCCTCTACATCTTGTGGAATCTCATCGAGCAGGCTTTGTCCCTTTTGCAGTCGACGGCCAAGCGCTTCAATAAAACCTTCGTAGCGCTCGCGGCCTTTGATCTGCGCCGCCGCTTGCGCATCGCTCGGCAGCGGCGGCGTGACGGTCAGCCAGAAGCGGATGAACAAAGCCAGCGTCTCGGTCGAGATGCCGACATTGCGTTCGAGCCGCTGGACCTGCCGCGAGAGCCGGTCGAGACGGCGGGCGAAGGCGGCTTCGCGGCGGTCTGCCCCATCCGGCGACAGAAAGGAAGCGACGGCCGCCTCCACGATCGCCGAGCGTGAGAGCCCCTTTCGGTCGGCGAGATCGGCGATCTGCTTCAAAAGCTCCGGCGGGAAATAAACATTCATCCGGTCGCGCATCGAACGTCACCTCAAAGCTCGAGGCCATCGCCGGGATCGAGAGAGGCCTGCCGCGCGAGACCGCGCATCTGTTGACGAAGAACTCGCGCCTGGCGCGCATTGTCCTCCGGCTCGTCGTCGATCATGGCGAATTCCTCCTGCGAGGGCGGATTCGCCGTCTCCTTCACGATGGCCACATGGTCGGGGAGTTCCGGTTCCCGGCGCAGGCCGCCATTGGCGGCGTCCTCGGCCTTTTCGAACTTGCTGACCAACGAGGCTGACGGCTTTTGTGGCGCGAGCTCGGACCAGCGATCGGGTTTCGATAGTCCCGCCGATGCTGTGAGCGTGGGCGGCGGCAGAACGCGCTCGCTGAAGCGTTCGTCCTCAAAGTATCGCGCTTTCTTCGCCCGGATCGGCGGCGCGCCCGCGATCATAACGATCTCATCGGCGGGCGGGAGCTGCATGACCTCGCCGGGCGTGAGCAATGGCCGGGCCGTTTCGGACCGCGAGACCATGAGATGGCCGAGCCATGGCGAAAGTCGATGTCCGGCATAGTTCTTCATCGCCTTCATCTCGGTGGCGGTGCCGAGCGCGTCGGAAACGCGCTTCGCGGTCCGTTCATCATTGGTCGCGAAACTCACGCGGACATGGCAATTGTCGAGGATCGAATTGTTCGCGCCATAGGCTTTCTCGATCTGGTTCAGCGACTGCGCGATCAGGAACGCCTTGAGGCCATAGCCCGCCATGAACGCGAGGGCGCTCTCAAAGAAATCGAGACGGCCGAGAGCGGGAAACTCGTCGAGCATCAGGAGGACGCGATGCCGCCGGTTCTTGGCGTGCAGATCCTCAGTCAGCCGCCGGCCGATCTGGTTGAGCACAAGCCGGATCAGAGGCTTGGTGCGGCTGATATCCGACGGCGGGACCACGAGATAGAGCGTCGCTGGGCGTTCGTCAGCGATCAGATCAGTGATGCGCCAATCGCAGCGGCGCGTGACCTGCGCGACCACGGGGTCGCGATAGAGCCCCAGGAACGACATGGCGGTGGAGAGAACGCCGGAGCGTTCATTGTCGGATTTGTTCAAGAGCTCCCGCGCCGTCGATGCCACCACGGGATGCGGCCCCGCTTCGCCCAGATGGGACGTCGTCATCATCGCCTTCAGCGTCATTTCCATCGGACGTTTCGGATCGGAAAGAAAGGCGGCGACGCCGGCGAGCGTCTTATCCGCCTCGGCGTAAAGGACATGCAGGATGGCGCCGACCAGCAGCGAATGACTGGTCTTCTCCCAATGGTTCCGACGCTCCAGGGAACCTTCAGGGTCGACCAGCACGTCCGCGACGTTCTGCACGTCGCGGACTTCCCACTCACCGCGGCGCACTTCAAGCAGCGGATTATAGGCGGCGGACGCCGTATTGGTTGGGTCGAAGAGCAGCACGCGGCCGTGCCGGGCACGGAAGCCAGCGGTGAACGTCCAGTTCTCGCCTTTGATGTCATGGACAATGGCCGAACCTGGCCAGGTCAGCAGCGATGGGACGACGAGGCCGACGCCTTTGCCGGAGCGCGTCGGCGCGAAACACAGGACATGCTCCGGGCCGTCATGGCGGAGATAGTCGCGCTCCAGCCTTCCCAAAACGACGCCGTCCGGGCCGAGCAGCCCGGCGCTCTTCATCTCAGTGGGTGTCGCCCATCTCGCCGATCCATAGGTCTCGACGTTCTTTGCCTCGCGGGCGCGCCAGACCGACATGCCGATGGCGACGGCGATCGAGATGAATCCGCCCGAAGCGGCAATGTATGCGCCCTCTACGAAGATCGACGGAGCATAGGCGTCATAGGCGTACCACCACCAGAAGAATGCGGGCGGTAGATAGACCGGCACACCCCGCGCGAGCTCGAACCAGGGTCGACCAAGCTCAAGCTGGAAGCCGACCCGCCATGCTGTCCACTGCGTCGCGGCCCAGATCGTGACGAGCACGATCAGGAAGACGACGGTGATCTGGCCCCATAGGATTTTGGTGGCGGACAGCGCTTGGCTCCTCAACAGCGAATGCCATTAAGGTCGGCACCCAGCGCCACGGATTACAAGACGTCTCCGTTGCGGATCGCAGGTTCGGCGGCGGCAGCGAAGAGACACAGGGAATGGCGTAAAAGGCCCGGAGACCGCTTGCGACCCAACTACGTCGTTCAAGCGCCAATCAGCTCTTCCCGAAACCAGTCATAGTGGGGGCGTAGGTCTCAACCGTGTTCGACGACTTCTGGCGGTGCGTTAGCGCCTTGGTTGCAGTCTCGCTGAACAAAGGCTCCTTCTTGCCGCCAGTTTCCTTATCGTCCTTCCCCCTTAAGGCGCGCTGGGCGGATCTTTCCTAACGGTTTCGTCTTGAGAATGTGCTTTGATCTCGGCGTCGCCGGACGGCTTCTCCGTCGCATCGGCGTTTTGTTCAATCAACATCTTGGCGACGGCGGATCGCGAAAGCAGGTCCGGCTGAGTTTCGCCTTCGAGCGCTTCCGAAATAATGTGGCGCGCAAGATCGTCCCGGTCGATCTCGGAGTCGAGCGGGGTCTCTGGACGATTTATAATTTCGTCAGCTTTCTCGAACGCCTCGGACAGATTTTTCGTTTCCGAAGAATCGAACACGCCTTTGCAGGGGTCGGCTTTGAATTCGGTCATTTTCACGCTCTCGAGTTGCTGGAGTTTTGACGAGCTGAAGGTGGCGACCGCCTCCGTACTACGCGCCACAGTTCCGTGCGTTAATCAATACGCCAAGCCTAACTGCCCCGACATCAGAAGTTCAGCCGCGGTGCACGGCATCGGCTTTGGCGAGTCCGCCGCGATTCGCAACGCGTTTGTCCGTTATCGAAGATCGATGAGGCATCGTTCATCCCCGGGGCGGTGACGCGCTTCCGCCATTCCCCGAAGCAGCCGTTCACGAAGTGGGGGCGCGGGCTTCATAGCACCCGTTCAAGTCGCTTAATGAAAATGGGGAGCTGCCGAAAGCGAACACCACCGACTCGGCGTGCTTACGGGGCGCATTCATCTCCAATCCCAACTATCGGCTGTGCAGGCCTCAGAGATGTACGTCATAGCGGTCGAGCATCATCACCTTGTCCCACGCCTTTACGAAGTCCGTCACGAAACGCGCGTGGCCGTCGCCGCTGGCATAGACTTCCGCCACCGCACGCAACTGGCTGTTGGAGCCGAATACGAGGTCGCACCGCGTTGCCGTGAAGCGTTGCTCCCCCGTCGTGCGATCGTCGAGCGCGAAGGTCATGCCCTTTGCGTCTGCTTTCTTCCATTCGTAGTCCATGCTGGTCAGCACGGTGAAGAAGTCGTTGGTGAGCACGCCGACGCGTTCGGTGAAGATGCCATGGGCGGAGCCGTCGTGATTGGCGTTCATGGCCTTGAGGCCACCCACAAGTGCCACCCACTCTGGCGCCGTGAGCGACAGGAGCCGTGCCTTGTCGAGGAACATTTCCTCAGGCGCCACGCCATGCGCGATTTCCTCGAACCCTTCGTCGAGATAATTGCGGAATCCGTCAGCCACGGGCTTCAACCACTCGAACATCTCGATATCGGTGAGCTCCTGCGTCGTGTCGCGGCGGCCCGGCGTGAAAGGAACGGCGATCTTCACGCCCGCATCGGCCGCCGCCTTTTCGAGCGCGGCGCAACCGCCAAGCACGATGAGGTCTGCAAGCGATAGCTTCTTACCATCCATCTGTTTGCCGTTGAACGTCTCCGTCACGTGGCGGAGTGCTGCGATCACCGGCACGGTCCGACGGTTGATTGCCCAATCCCTTTGCGGCGCGAGGGCCAGCCGCCCGCCGTTGGCGCCGCCTCGCTTGTCGCTGCTGCGATGCGTCACAGCAGCGGAAAAGGCAGTGAAAACGAGGTCGGACGGTGAAACACCCGCAGCCAGGATCGATTGCTTCAGCGCAGCAATGTCAGCCTCGTCGATCAAGTCATGATCGCAAGGCGGGATGGGATCCTGCCATAGCAGACCGTCCTCGTTCCTCTTTTCGGGGCCAAGATAGCGCTCACGCGGCCCCATGTCGCGATGGGTCAGCTTGTACCACGCCTTGGAGAAGGCCTGGGTGAAAGCGTCGAAATCGTTGAGAAACTTCTCACACACCTTCCGATAGTCGGGGTCGACCTTCAGCGCGAGATCGCTGGTCATCATCATCAGTGGAATCATCTTGCCCGGCGTGTGCGCATCCGGGGTTTTGGGAGCATTGGGGTCTGTCGGTGTCCATTGCAGCGCGCCGGCAGGGCTCTTCGTCTGCTGCCACTCGTATTTGAACAGATTTTCCAGATAGCTGTTGTCCCACTGGGTTGGGTTCGGCGTCCAGCTCCCCTCGATGCCGTTGGTCATGGTATATTCGGCGAAGCCCGTGCCCTCGGGATTCTGCCAACCAAGGCCCATCGCCTCGATCGGCGCGATCTCGGGCGGCGGGCCGACCTCATCCGCCTTGACCATGCCGTGGCTCTTGCCGAAGGCGTGGCCGCCGGCGATCAGGGCGACGGTTTCCTCGTCGTTCATGGCCATGCGGGTGAACGCGATGCGAATGTCGCGCGCCGAGCCCATCGGGTCGCCATTGGCGTAAGGGCCCTCGGGATTCACGTAGATCAGTGCTTGATGGGTCGCCGCAAGCGGGTTTTCTAGGTCATAGTCTCCATCGCCGTTCTTGCCGCGCCACCGCTTGTCGCGCGTCACCATGCTGTCGGACGACGTCACGTTCTTGGGATCCCAGACCTCGGGCCCCCAGTAGGTGCTGTTATCCGCTTCCCACGCGTCGCGCCGACCGCCGCCGAACCCGTAGGTGGGAAATCCCATGATCTCGAGCGCGCAGTTGCCAGTCAGGACCATCAGGTCGCCCCAGGACAGCGCGCTGCCGTATTTCTGCTTGATCGGCCAAATCAGCCGGCGTGACTTGTCGGTGTTGCCATTGTCCCACCAACTGCTGATCGGCGCGAAGCGCTGCAGCGCCTCGCCGGCGCCGCCGCGGCCGTCGGCAATGCGGTAGGTGCCGGCCGCGTGCCACGCCATGCGGATCATCTGCGGACCATAATTGCCATAGTCTGAAGGCCACCAAGGGACCGACGAGGTCAGGAATGCCTTGATATCCTGCTTCAGTGCGCCGTAATCGATGGAGTTGAACGCCTTCGCATAATCGAAGTCGCCGCCCAGCGGATTGGCCCGCGGCCCGTTTTGGTGAAGCAGCTCGACCTTCAGCCGATCGGGATACCAATCGGAAAGAGCGGGCGGCGTACCCAAGGCGCCGCCGATGCGATCCCCGCCGAAGGGGCACTTCCCCCTCATGTCGAAGGTGTCGGTATTGGTCTTGTCGTGGATTATGTCGTTCATGACGATTTCCCTATAAGATTTCCGATCCGGAGTAAGGTGGATCGCCATTAGGCATCAGAATGCGGGTTCGGCCTGGGCCGCCGGGGCCTGCTCATGGCCGATAAAGCGGGCGAAGAGGGGGGATGGCGGCAACGCCGGCCCCGATGAACAGGGATAAGGCGGCGCGTTGGCCGGGCTGGCAGCACCAATCGCGGATTCCAGAGTGCATGCCGGTTTCATCGATGCATCGGTGGAGGAACCGAAGCTCATAATGCGAACGCCACCATCACGACAATGGCCAAGGACACGCAAACCGCGCTAGGATTGCGTGCATAGCCTCCCAGATCTTTCGCTTGTCGGCGAATATGCCGACGGACTCGGCAACCAAACCTTACTCGATGCACGGTGCTTCCAAATCGCTTCGCGGCACCCTAAACTTCTGGCGGCAGGCGGATAACGCGTCCACCCTTTCGATCGTTCCCTCTTGAACAGGTAAACTCCACTTGAACGAAATCGATCAGCGCTACCCAGTATAGCCTCAGTATAATACCTGTATCCGCACGCTACTCACCTCTCGGGTGGCGTACGCTCCAGGGCGTAGAGGCCCGGAGCGCACGATCCATTTCGTTGGTTGAGTCTGAATTTGTTTCAACGCCGGATTATTCCTTCTCGGGCGGGCGATTTTCTGACGACCCCGAGCGCGCGGCGCAAATCATCGCCTATTTACCGCGGCCGTGATCGCGGCAATGCGCGGGTTTGCTGCGGCTTTGGGCGACCGGGGCTCGGCTGGCGTCACCCCCGGCACCTTCGAGTGTGCTAATTGTGCCGGTGCAAACTGCCGAATCGATCGCCGTGAGATCCGCTCAGCCCGTAGGTCCCAAATCAATGCCACAGACTGTCAAGCCGATGTCGCGCACTCTTGCCGTCGAAATCGCAACGAAAACCATAGCCGTCGTTAACCCAGCTAATCGCGGACTGCGAATGGCGGATCTGCTTGAAAAACATGGGTTCCGCCGCGTCCGTGAACCCGAATTGGATATCCTCAGCGACCAGGCGCGCCTCGTGAGTTGGTTGCGAGAGACCTTCAGAGTCGACTGAACGGAATCTACGGAAGGGGGACCCAAGAACCGCAGGCGTTTATCAGATGGTTTTCAGGACCGGGACAAAGGCGCTACCGCGATTCCCCCAGCTGTGTTAGTTTTCGGATAGTTTACCACACACGCCGTCGGGACGATTTGCGACGCCTGCTAAAATTTCTCCATATGATGGGGGCGGTCGGCTTCATGGGCTCGCTCGCCTCCCTGCTCCTGCTCGAAAATCTCGCGCCGCCGCCGAGTTCGCTGGCCGGCTACGCGCTTATCCGCGGCGCGATGACTGCGATCGCGACATGGGTCTTCCTCCCCTCGTTCCTCCTGACGTTGATCCCGGGTCTCCTGGCGATCGCCGTGACCCCCGCCTTTCACAATGCCGGCTGGGCCTGGATCAAGGCCGCGACGGGGATCCTGATCTTCGCGGGCGGCCTGCACGCGCTTGCGCCGATCCAAGACGAGGCCCGGCTCAGCGCCGAAGCCGTCGCCGGCCGGCTTGACCCCGCGACGCTCGCCGGCGCCTCTGAGGGCGAAGCGGCCACGATGTGGGTACTTTTAGCCGTCTCGACCGCCAATATCATGCTCGGCGTCTGGCGCCCGCGCATCATTCGCTAGTCAGGCATGGGGCCGCGACGAAGCCCGCCGCGCGGTGAGAATGCGGCCACGGCGCGGGCATCGCAACGAGTCGGACGCCTCCAAAACCTCTAGACTAGTGGAAGCGGCGGCGACTTGATTTATTCGGCCATTTCGCGATCAGAGTGTAGACAAGACATTCGCTGGCTAAGCAATATTTGGACGTCGCCACCGCGCGCGGGATGATGTCGCCGCCTTGGACGCTGCCTCGGTAAAGGTCCGCTTTGCCTCCGAAAGCAACCCGTTTCGTGCGGCGAGGCGTGAATTCCGCAAGAACACGACACAGCGGCCTGCGTTGGAGCGGATTGAGGAGTTTCGCCATGTCCAAGGAAATCGCCGCCTCGCCCGTCTATACGCCGCCTAAGGTCTGGCGATGGGATAAAGAAAATGGCGGCGCGTTCGCGAACATTAATCGCCCTATCTCAGGCGCCACGCATGACAAGGAACTGCCGGTCGGCCGGCATCCGTTGCAGCTCTATTCGCTCGCCACTCCCAATGGCGTGAAGGTCACGATCATGCTCGAGGAACTCCTCGAGCAAGGCCATGCCGGCGCGGAATATGACGCTTGGCTGATTAAGATCGGCGAGGGCGACCAATTTGGCAGCGGTTTTGTTTCGGTGAACCCGAATTCGAAAATCCCGGCGCTCATGGATCGGAGCGGCCCGACCCCAATCAGGATCTTCGAATCCGGGGCGATCCTCATGCATCTGGCCGAAAAGTTCGACGCTTTCCTGCCGCATGATGCGGCGAGCCGAGCGGAATGCCTGTCATGGCTGTTCTGGCAAGTCGGCAGCGCTCCATATCTCGGCGGCGGTTTTGGACACTTTTACGCCTACGCGCCGACAAAAATAGAATACGCGATCGACCGCTTTGCGATGGAAGCGAAGCGACAGCTCGATGTGCTCGACAAACGCTTATCCGATCAAGCCTACTTGGCCGGCAATCGCTATACGATCGCCGACATAGCCGTCTGGCCATGGTACGGCGGCTTAGCGAAAGGGCACCTGTACGACGCCGGTGAGTTCCTCCAGGTCCAGGACTACGTCAATCTCCAGCGCTGGGCAGACACCGTCGCCGCCCGGCCCTCCGTAAAAAGAGGACGAATGGTCAATCGAAACTTCGGCGAGCCGTCCAGCCAATTGCACGAGCGCCACGACGCGGGCGACTTCCTGACGAAGACGCAGGACAAGGTTCTTGACGCGAAGGCGTAGAGAGGCAAATCGCGGCTACCCACAGCACGGCCCCGGATTTCCGAATTGGGAGGTCTCCTCGCGACCCAACCTCGTCGTTCCAAGACTAGGTTCCGATTCTCAGAAGCTGTCGTTTAAGAAGTTGGGGTGCCGACTGCAGAGCGCCAATTGCAGACGATTAGTTTCCAATTCCCTCTTAGGCCGCGGCGTCCGCAGCGCTGGCGTTGACCATATCCACCTTACAATAGACGTTTACGAATTGCCTCTATAAATCGAAGTAAACATTTTGGTGCATGATCACAGATTTGCAGCCATGCCTTTCAATGGAAGGAGGACACCGTGCCATACCCAGCGGGCGTGACTTATAGGCAGATTGCTGAGGCGCTCAAGCCTTCGAAGTCGTTCTATCCGAACGCCACTACTCTTGCAGAATTTCATCCAAATTCACTTACGTTGCACTTTCACTACCTGAGCAGGGAGGATTGCGCTGGAATCACTGAGCGCGGAATGTCAGGTGTTGACCGTCCAAAACTCGAGACCATTGTACACGAAATTACGCACTGGTCCGATCAGGTTAGTAGTGTTTGGGGGCAGGACTACCTTGTTAATTTGTTCAATGCTTACGAGGCGGCGAATGCCAATCACGAAGATCAGTTTTTCAAGGTACTTGAACAGTATGACGAGGAGCGTCGCATCCTTTTTCCTCATTATTACCATGTACAAGAAAAGAATGCTCGCCCCCACGACAAAAATAAGCCGTGGCAAATTGGCTTCAGCGCAGGGCAAGAATTCAATGCGGATGGTTTTATTAACCCGGCTCGCCCTATTTTCTTTGTAAAATTTGGTGATAATGTAACAAACGAACTAGTAGCTCGCCAGCCTATCACCATTGGATCGCTGCTTGAGACCACCGCGACTTGGGCCGAGCTGAGAGCAGGCCTCGCCACCTTGCGTTTGATCCCGTCCGACGAGCGGACGGTCGAAACCTCTCTTTGGACGGGCGAGCGCTTAAAGGCTCTCTACGAGCCCTCACTGACAGTCTATACTGCACCGGTTCATATGCTTGCGCGCTTTGCCAACACGACGGATTTGCTTCACGCATATGAACGAGGAGCGATTTTGGCGAATGTTGTTCTTAATCTATCTGGGGAGCACTTTGACTGCCTAAAGCATCCAGATAACTTCGCTCCCTTTGGCGATAGACAAGCTGCCTTCGCTCGTGCGCGGGATCGCGGCTACGCATTTGCTGTCTTAGCGTGCCACGCCTCCAAGATAGATTTCGATCAACCATCCAGGAAATGGCAGGCCGAGGTGCTCCAGCGTGCTGGCTTGCCTTCGTACGAAAACATTTTACACGATGCTTATGCACATCTCAATAACCTCGGCAGAGGACTGCCTATTCGCTCGGCTTTGGATCAGGTAAGAGATTACTTGCTTGAGATCGGACGTGAACGGTTTCTGAGCCGTGCAGCCACTAACTTTACATCAGATATGTTTGATCCCATAGGCGGTACCGACGGACCAATGCCACCTATGTTCGACCGTGACGCAAACCTGTTCTATATCGGATCTAAGCCTCTGGATCCAAAACATTTTGACCCTGAAGCGATGCACTCTCAAGAATGGCAGCTTCGAAAATTTACTGATAACTTCCTTCAGGGATGCCGTGGGATGGGTATCATTCCATAATGACGGGACAGCCCTAGGGGTGAGGATCAAAACAAACATCCGCTTCGTTTCAATCCAGATTAGGACACTCATTCCCACCTGCGTCACGAGCGGCACTCCGCCTGATCGCAACCCATTTGCCGGAGCCGGCTAGGCCACGCCATAGGCAGAATGACCGCTTTCCAAATTGCAGGCCCGCGAGCGGACTGGCCGAATCCCACCCGACTGCGCCATTCGGGAGCATTTACAATCCGAGCCCCCGCTTCCGTCCGAAGCTCCATTCAATTCCACCTCCGTCCTTCGCCACGCCGGCGACATGGCGGCCTAGCTGCTTCTCCAGCGACGGCGACCAAGGAACGAGCTGGAAGCCGAGCCCATTGTCGATCATGGCGAACCGGCCGGAGGAAAGCGTCAGACGCTGACGATACGTGCCGGAGACATGCTCACCAGCCGTCGACTGGACATGGGGCAATCCCATCTCGGCCGAGAGCTTCGCCCCGACAGCATTCAACTCGCGCCGTCGCAGCGCATCAAGGAGATCGCGCTGGAGGATGATGCGCTGGCCCTGCCGGCGGGCGAGCCCTTCCTCGGCGAGGTATTCGGCCCGGGCCGTCATCGCATCGCGGACCTCCCGCCCGAAACCGCCCATGGAGAGTGGCATCGGCTCACGCTCTACCAGGCGATGATCGAGCCAGGTGGCGCCCGGCGCCGTCACTTGCTGGGCGAGGTCGATGTCCGAGCGGTTGGCCAACATCAGCGTCGGCTGCTGGTCATCGGCACCCCCGAAACGACGGACTTCGACGATGCCGCCGATCGGCGGGGAATGCTCGAAGGCTTCGACTCCTCGGAAACGGACATGGTGGGCGCGGCCGTCCGTGCCGTCGATCACGGCATAGGCTTCGCCCGTCAGTTCGTCATGCAGGCCCTTGTCCACCAGGCGGCCGATGATCGCCGCCGGCGCCGCGCCCGCATCAATGACATAGTCGCTGACGCCGCGGTCCCAACCTTTCTCGGCGAAGGCGCGGTGCATGGTTTTGATGATATCGCCCCGCATGCCGAGGTCGCGCAGGCTGCGTTCAGCTTCGAGGCCGATCATCCATTCGCCTGGGCCGGCGCGCGCGGCGAGCCCCATCTTCTCCAGATGCTGGAGCCGGCCGATCATGAGCCTGCGGATTTCGGGGTCGTTTGAGCCCGGATGGTCTGGGCGCAGGTCGATGGCGCCGGTCTCGTCGGCGGCCATACGGATCTCGGCGTCGAGGCGTGTCCAGCGCTCGGCGCCGACCTCCCGCTCGAGAGCAGAGCGGATCTCGTGCTCGGGCTTGGGACCAAGTTCGATCGATGCAAGCTGCTCGGCGCGAGAGCGTAGGCCCCGGCTGATATAGTCGCGGGAGATCACGAGATCCTGGCCGTTCTGGTCGACGCCGCGAACCAGCAGGTGGATATGCGGATTGTCGGTGTTCCAGTGATCGACGGCAACCCAATCGAGCTTCGTCCCAAGGTCGGCTTCCATCTGACGGGCAAGGTCCCGGGTGAAGGCTCTGAGGTCGGTCATCTCGGGGGCGTCTTCGGGCGAGACGATGAAGCGGAAGTGATGCCGGTCGCCCTTGGAGCGGTCGGCGAAAGCCGCGTCATCGGCCCCGTCAATGTCGGCATCGAACATGCGCGCCTTCTGGCCGTCCCGGGTGACGCCCTCGCGCTTCAGATAGGAGAGATGCGCCGCCATTGGCGCGGAGCGGAAGGCACGGCCCTGATGGCGCGCGATCCGCGCCTTCACCACGACGCGGCGGCTCGTCGCGAACAGGCGGTTGCAGCTGAAGGCGATCCGGCCGCGACCAAAGGTCGAGCGACCCAGGCGGGCACGCTTGCCAGCGCCGGTCTGCGAGGCGGTATGGCCGGCCTTCTTCGCGGCGCGCAGCACCTGATTGACGAAGCTCTTCGGCCTGCCGGCGCGGGCGCCGCGGATGCGTCCAGGCCGGACGCGGAAATCCTCGCCGCTGTCGCTCATCGGCAGGAGTCTGACGGCGGGAGAAAGGTAGAGGTGCCGAAAGTTTCATTCAAATCCTTGATCTTATGCCCTGGAGCGGCACGCGGCCCGACCGACCGGCACGGAGAAAGACATGGCCTGTCAAGGGCTTGGATTGCCACCGGAGAGACGCTTTTATCTCGCCGTCTGATGGTCGCGCTTCCCTGATCGTAAGCGTCCGGTTCTCGCACATCGAATTGGGGGTGCGTTGGCGGTCCATTTCGGGTTCCTTCGTGCATTGGAGGATCTCCGGTGGCGTCGAAACATTTTGAGAACAAGGCTCGGCAGGCGTGGTGGTCGGTTCACGTCGAGGCATGGCGCCGGAGCGGTCTCGACCGGACCAAATATTGCCGCCAGCATCGCCTGACGAAGGCGACGTTCGATCGCTGGCTGCAGTATCTGGAAGGCGAAGAAGCCGCGCGTAAAGCGACGGAACTCCTGCAGGAACAGCGTCGTCAGCGCCGCCGTCGAGGCGCCTCTCCGCTGTGCACGTCGAAGCGGTCGATCGCCGTTCAGGCGTTCTGGGCGATGCACGTCGAAGCGATGATGTGGAGCGGATCGACCGCCACACATTACGCCGCCGCGCATCGGATTTCGGCCAACAGTCTGCGCCGCTGGCGCGATCTGCTGGAGTCCGGCAATGTGGAGGTCGACTGGCGCGCCCGTCTTCATCCGAGCGCCCGCCCGCCAATAAGCACTAGTGCTAAGGGTAGTGCTAACGATTGCGCGGCCGAATCCGGCTTGACAACCGCATCGGACGATGACCCGCGGACGCCAGAGAAGCAAACCCGCCGCAGCTTCAGCTCAGAAGAAAAGCTGGCGATCGTGCTCGAAACCGAACGCGCCGGCGAGACGGTATCGTCGGTCGCACGGCGGCATGGCGTCGTCGCCAGCATGTTGTTCCGGTGGCGCGCCGACCTCGGCTTCGGCAAGAACAAGCGCGCGAAGCTGGCGGCCGTGAAACTGGCGGATGGCCAGACCGGCGCCCCGGCTGCGCCACTTGTGCTGCATAATCTGTTGCAGCCCCCCGATGGCATGACGGCTGTCGAACTGGAGGACGGGCGACGGGTCTTCGCGCCTATCGGCAGCGATCCGGAAGCCGTCCGGCAGCATGTTCTCAACCGGGAGGCGGCGCGATGATGATCGTTCCGGCCGGCGTAAAGGTGCATCTGGCGCTGGGCTACACCGACATGAGGAAGGGCATGGACGGCCTCGCGATGCTGGTTCAGGATACGCTGAAGAAGGATCCGTTCAGCGGTCATCTCTTCGCCTTTCGGGGAAAGAGGGCGCAGATCATCAAAATCCTGTTCTGGGACGGGAACGGGCTGTGCCTGTTCACCAAACGGCTCGATCAAGGCGGGTTCGTGTGGCCCCGGATGGCCGGGATCGAAGGCTCCATCACGCTCAGTCCGGCGCAGCTCGCCATGCTGATCGAGGGCATCGACTGGCGCGTGCCCGAGCGCGTCTGGAGGCCGGCGATCGCCGGCTGAAAAAGCGCTAAAACCCACGCAGTTCAAGGCACTATTGCTTGGGAAACAAGGCGCCTTGAAGTAGAATCGGGCATGCGGCTCGATCTCGAAAACCTGCCCTCCGACGTGGACCTCCTGCACCGGCTCGTGCGCGAGATGGCGAGCATCGTCGAGAGCCGCGACGGCGAGATCGAACGTCTTCAATCCATCATCAAGAAGCTCCAGCGGGCGCAGTTCGGCCGTCGCTCCGAACGCCTCGATCCCGATCAGCTGGCGCTCGCGCTGGAAGACCTCGACGGCGATATCGCCCGCATTCAGGAGAGCCGTCCGGGCGTCGAGAAGCAGCCATCCGAGCGGCCATCCCATCGCAAGCCGCTGCCCGATCATCTGCCGCGCGAAGACGTTCTGCTCGACATCGGCGATGCGGTTTGTGCGTGCTGCGGCGGCGCGCTCCATGCGATGGGCGAGAGCGTCAGCGAGATGCTTGACTGGGTTCCGGCGCAGCTCCGCGTGATCCGCATCACCCGCCCGAAATATGCTTGCCGTGTCTGCGAAACGGTGGCGCAGGCGCCTGCGCCAGAGCGATTGATCGCAGGCGGCCTGGCGACGCCGGCGCTGCTCACGCAGGTTCTGGTCAGCAAATATTGCGATCACACGCCGCTCTATCGGCAATCGCAAATCTTCGCCCGGCATGGCGTCGATCTGGCGCGTTCGACGCTGGCCGGATGGGTCGGCGGCGCCTGCTGGTGGCTCGAAGCTCTGCACGAGCGGCTGTGCAAGAACGTGTTCGCCTCCGACCATCTCTTTGCCGACGACACGCCGGTTCCGGTGCTCGATCCGGGCCGCGGACGCACCAAGACGGGGCGGCTGTGGGTCTACTCGCGTGAGCAACGGCCGTGGGCCGGACCCGAGCCGCCAGCGGCGGTCTATCTGTTCGCACCCGACCGCAAGGCTGAACGGCCGGCGTCGCATCTCGAGCGCTTCAAGGGCGTGCTGCATGTCGACGGCTATGCCGGCTTCGAGCGACTGGCCGCCAACGGCGACATCGTGCTCGCCGCCTGCTGGGCGCATACGCGGCGCAAATTCTACGAGGTCGCGGAGGCCACCGGATCGCCCATGGCGGCCGAGGCTTTGCGCCGGATCGGCGAAATCTATGCCGTTGAAGCGGAGGCGCGAGGCCAGTCGCCGCCGCATCGGCTCGCAGCCCGAAGGGGCAGATCGAAGCCCGCCGTCGAGGCATTGCGTGTCTGGCTCGAAGCGCAGCTTCCGCGCATACCTGGACGCAGCTCCCTCGCAGAGGCGATCCGCTACGCGCTCTCGCGCTGGGATGGACTGACGCGATTCCTGCACGACGGCCGCGTCGAACTCGACACCAATCCGGTCGAGCGCGCGATCCGTCCCGTGGCGCTCGGCCGCAAGAATCATCTGTTCGCCGGAAGCGATGGCGGCGGCGACCGTTGGGCGATCGTCTGCTCGCTGATCGAGACCTGCAAACTCAATGGCGTCGAACCCTACGCCTACATCGCCGACGTGCTCCAGCGCATGGTTGGCGGACATCCCGTCAATCGGCTCGACGAACTCCTGCCGTGGGCCTGGAAAGCAGGAAATCCTGTCAAGTCCTGACGTCACGTGCAAACTCCGGACGCATACGGTCGTGCCACCCTGATCTCTCCCTCCCACCACTAAACATGCGATGAAGTCCGCGAGAATCCTATGGGACGCGCTGGCGCTCATCGGACCACCCCGCGAGCAGAGAGTTGCACGAAGAGGCTGTCTGATCGCGGCACGAGGGCGGACACATCCACGACGCGACGGCTGTTCGACGGATGATTTGGCGGTGCCTGTTCGACGGCCGACGCACTGTCATCCTGCCCGATGAAGAGCGGCGCCGCTGTCCATGAACGCGCCGCGGTGGCGACAAGGATCGTGTTATCGACCCGTTCATCGTCGATCAGAGGCGCGATCGCGGCGACATAGGCCCGCGTCTCGGCCGGCAGCGGTCGGCCTGTCGCCAGATAATCTTCATATCGACCGGGACCGGCGTTGTAGGCGGCCAAAAACCCCGGCGATCCGTATCGATCGTGCAGTTCTCGGAGGTAGGCCGCGCCCGCCAGAATGTTGTCGTGTGGATCGTAAGGATCCACTCCGAGACGGAGACGGGCGCGCAGAAGCGTCCAGGTCGACGGCATGATCTGCATCAGGCCCATCGCGCCTTTCGGAGAGATGGCGTGAAGATCGTTCTGGCTTTCAGCGCGCATGACCGCGCGTATCCACTGTTCCGACACGCCGAAACGAAGCGAAGCTTCGGCGACGAAGCCTCCGTAGGGGTCGGCTGGCCGCGCTATCGAAGCCGGGTTGCTTTGCGCGTATGCCGGCAACGCGAATGGCATTGCGACTGGCGCGCCGCTAAACGCGATGGCGATGGCGGCAACTGCCATTCTTCCGACACGAGTCGCATTTCCGATTGGACGCGAGAATGCTCTCAGGCGCGCATACTCTGACGGCGAAACATGAGCGCCGAGTTCCGGCCGCCCCTGACCGACGCCGCGCGCAATTGCGTCCATCGCGTCGATCAGGACAGAGGGATTGATCAGCTCCCAATCGAACAAAGGAATTGGCCTTGCGCGACTTGGGCACTGGGCGAGAAGTGAGCGAAAGTGCATGGCGTCATGCTCGCTCTTCGCGCTTCGGCGGACGGTTCCAGAGGAGATGGAAACTCGATCCCTTCGCCTCGGCCTGGAACAAATTGGCGCGGATCGACTGGGCGAGGACCGGGTCGTCGATCAGCAAGGAGACATATTCTCCGGCCTTCTCGCCGGTGCGCTTCCAGCCGGCGCCGACCTCGGGGCCATCGGCGCTCTCGCCGCGGTGAATCCGGAAGTCCGGCGCATTCTCGCCATCGCCAGAAATGGCCGGCACGAGGGTGAGTTCGACGTCGAGCGAGAGCGTGCGAAGTCGGCCGGAATAGCCGTCGGCCGTGCGTGTGAAAACGCCGATATGAGCCATGGAGATGTCCTTTCCTTTCAAATGGCGCCGTGGCGTCAGTGGGTCGCGGCGCGCCAGACGAAGCGGCCTGCGCCCTCTTCGTCGGTCCAGAGAGGCGCGGCGCGGCCGAAGATCGAAGTGGCGGGAAGAATCCCGAAATACCGGCCGTCCAGGCTGTCGGGCACGCCCGGATTCATCAGAAAGACCTCGCCGAGGCGAAGCGTCCGGCATCCTTGCCAGGAAGGGAGATCACGCCCACGACGGTCGCGGGCTTGCGCCTCGCCGACCTCGACATGATCGATGGTGATGCGGAGCCCGTCGCGGCAGACGGTCTGTCCCGGCAGCGCCAGAACCCGCTTCATCAATGGCACGCCGCGCGGCAGGTAGCCGCCATCGGCGAGAAAGCTCGCGACCGGCTCTGGCGGCATGACGGCGACGAGTTCGGTGTCGTCGAGCGCGCCTATCGGTCGCAAGGCATAGAGGCCGATCGGCGTGCTCGCGCTGGCGTTCCAGATTAGCTTCGGTGGCGGATTGACGAACGCGGCGCCCGTCGCCGCCACCGCCGAGAGAGAGGTCACCATGACCCATCCGAAGCTGGTCATGGCTGCGCCCTGCGGCGCAAAAGCCACGCGTCGTGCTGGGCGCGCGTATAGGCCCTCGGCTCAAATCCCGCGGTCAGACGGCTGTGGAGGTGGCGCCAGTGCTCAGGCGCGGCGTCGCTCGGATCGATGCCGATCGCCTCCACGCCATCGACCGCCTGCAGCACCCGCTCGACCTTGGGCCAGCCATCGGCGCGCAGTAGGATCTCGCCGCCGGGGCGGACGAAGGGCAGCGTCTGATAGGGTTCAGCCGGACCGACGGTGCGCGCGATGTCGATGCGCGAGACGACTGTTCCGAAGTCGTTGGAGGCCCAGCGAACGAAAGCGAAGATACTGCCGGCGCGGAAACTGACGACGCGCCGGCGACGGTCGAGGATCTTCTCTTCGACGTACCGGCCGAAGCGAATCCAGTGCTCGATCTTCTTCTCGACCCAAGTCAGTTCGACATGGGTGAGACTATCAGATGGTCTGACCGCGAGCGTCCTGTCGCGATGCGCAATCGGCGGCGCGTTATCGTTCATGATGCGTCTCCAGGGGTTTCGGGAAATTCGCGCGCGAGCAGTTCGCGCAGCATGTCCGCGACGGTGACACCGCGTCGGAAAGCGGCGACCTTGATGCGGCCGCGCAATTCAGTCGTGACGTCGATCGTCAGACGAGCGGCGAAAAGATCGGCCTTCGCTGGAGCGGCAGGCAGCGTTTCCGACGCCTTAATCCAGCTCTCGGCGTCACCAGGGCGGGAAGCGAAACCGCGTCTTGAATCGCGGCCGGTCATCGGGCGATCCTCTCGACCTCGGCGGCGAGCGCTGCAATCTCGCGGGCGGCTGGACTGTTCGAATCGAGATCGGAGACAAGGCGGCCAGTGCGCGCGGCATCGGCGAAGGCGACGCGCTGGCCAATCGTGGCGGCGAGGACCGGCGGCTCGTGGCCGGCCAACATCTCGGCAGTCTCGCGAGCGATGATCGTGCGCGCATCGCAGCGATTGAGCACGAAGCGCGCGCCGAGCTGGGGGCGGAAGATCCGCGCCTCGTCGATCAGCTTCAGCGTCTCGCCGGAGGCCCAGCCATCGAAGGGCGACGGTTGGGCCGGGATGAGGACCAGATCGGCTGCGAGCAGCGCCGAGCGCATCAGGCCGGCGACGCGGGGCGGGCCATCGATGACGAGATGATCGGCGGCGCGAGCAAGCTCGGGCGCTTCGCGATGCAGGGTATCGCGGGCAAGGCCGATGATGCTGAAGAGCCGGGGAAGTCCTTCGCGCGCCCGCTGTTCGGACCAGTCGAGGGCCGAGCCCTGCGGGTCAGCGTCGATCAGGGTGACGCGCTGTCCTTGCCGAGCCCATTGGCCGGCAAGATGCAAAGCCAGCGTCGTTTTGCCGACGCCGCCCTTCTGATTGAGGAGCGCGACGATCATGGCGCTTCTCCGAGCTTCGGACAGAAGGGCAGCTCGGTGGTCGACGAATCGGATTGAGAAGAAGAGACGGTTTTACGGAAGGACGTGCGTTGCGCTTGGTCCTGATCGTATCGCCCCTCCGTCCCGGGATGCGGGTCGGGGTCGTTCTCCACAGGCACCGAGGCAGCAGTAAAGTTAGATTCTCTGTTAGACTCTAAGTTAGGGGCGCGAATTTCGCTTTTGCGCCCGTGACTTAAGGGCGATTTCGGTTCCCGATAGCACGAGGGCCCGGTTCCTGATGGCACGATAGTGCCGGTTCCTGATAGCACGAGTGTTTCCACAGGTTGTCCACAGGGCACCGGCTCGAAAGCGAGCAACACGCGACCACCGGCCTTGACTTCGACGCATAGGGCGTATCCGGGCAGCGGCTGGCGGCGGATGACGTCGCGCAGCTCGAAGGCGAAGCGCTTGAACGGCGACAGGCTGCCGGACTTCAGGTGAAGGTGGCGGAAGTCGAACCGCCAGCCAGCGCGCTGCCGGCCGCCATGCTTGCGGACCAGGCGATAGAGCCAACGCTCCAGTCCTCCCGTCAGAGCGAAATACGCCCGGTCGATCGTCAGGACGAGCGCGTCGTCAAGGACGGCGCGGTAGAACCAGTCGGGCACGATCAGTTCGACGCCGCCGGGATGGCCATGGCAGTCGGCGCGCTCCGTCCATTCGTTGATCCAGGAGAAGCGGTGCATCCGCCGCTCAGTCGGCTGGCGGAGCGATGTCGCAACCGTGGTCGATTGCAGCCGATCGAGCGCCGCCTTGAGCCGCTGATAATCGCGCAGCGAGGTGCCCCTGCCGATGAAAGTCAGAATCTCGTAGGGCGTCGCCGCCATCAGACGCGACGTGCGCAGGCCAGAATCACGCGCCTGGACGATTTGCGAGGCGGCCCAGATCAGAACATCGGCGTCCCAGATGGTCGCCATGCCGTGCTCGGGGACGGCTTCGACCCGGATGGCGATATCGCCTGAGCGGAAATCGATCGGCGTCGTGCGGTGGGTCTTGGCGAGGCTGAAGAAGGGATAGGCCATGAGGTCCTGAGCGTCGCGCGGCGCGAGATCGCCGGGGAGCGCGCGGAACAGCTCGAGCTGCTCTCGTTCCGATCGTGGGCGATGTCGCGTCGACATGATGGGAGCCGCCCGAACGATCAGCGGCGCGGCTGGCTGGCATGGGCCGGCAAGACGGAGGGATGGCGCTTGGCGGAAAGCACCTGGCCGACGCCCGGATCGGAGGTCGAGGCCTTGGCGCCGAGTTCGACCCAGGCCTGCAGGTCGTCGAGCCGATAGACGACGCGGCCGCCGAGCTTCGAATAGCGGGGGCCGGTGCCATA
>Ga0182030_10003383_pt1 | contig 34054 bp, 31 predicted proteins | sample 812S3MmetaG_FD_121299 | JGI IMG/M metagenome (GOLD analysis project Ga0182030, IMG submission 121299) | Permafrost microbial communities from Stordalen Mire, Sweden - 812S3M metaG (Illumina Assembly) | ecosystem: Environmental > Terrestrial > Soil > Wetlands > Permafrost | place: Sweden...
ACGCGCCGGACTCCATCGGCGCTCGAAGCATCTCGTCGTGATGGACGCCGACTCGACTCTTTTGCAGGACGAAGTGATCGACCTGCTGGGCGCGGCCTCGGGACGAGCGGAAGAAGTAGCCGCTATCACCCGCGCGAGCATGAACGGCGAGATCGACTTCGCCGAGGCCCTACGACAACGCGTGGCGCTGCTCGAGGGCCTTCCCGCCAGCGTGCTGGATGAGATTCGCGCGTCGCTGCGATTGACCCCGGGCGCGCGAACTCTGATACGCACGCTGCAGCGGCTCGGGTACGTGCCCGCCGTGGTGTCGGGCGGTTTCCTGGAGGTGCTCGCTCCGCTGCTCTTGGACCTCGACGTGACCCACGTGGCCGCCAATCGTCTCGAGATAGAAGGCGGCGTCCTGACTGGGCGAGTACTGGGGGAGATCGTGGACCGGGCGGGCAAAGCGCGCGCCCTGGAGCGTTTCGCAACCGAGGTCGGCGTGCCTCTGGAACAGACGGTGGCGGTGGGCGACGGGGCCAACGACATTGACATGATTTCGCTCGCCGGTCTTGGCATTGCCTTCAACGCCAAAGCCGTCGTCCAGGAGCACGCCGACACCGCGCTGTCGGTGCCCTACCTCGACGCCGTCCTCTATTTTCTCGGGATTAGCCGCGAGGAGATCGACGCAACCTGAGCCGCCGCTCCGTATACAGTGCGTTTGTTACCTGGTAGTAAGGTCAGCGATAGTACGACGGAGGGGGAACCGTGAGGGTGGTCATCGACGGCGAACTCTGTCAGGGACAGGGTCGTTGCTTTTCCATGGCGCCGGATATTTTCGGCTTCGACGATCTCGGAAACGGTGTCGTCCTCGGCGACGGCACCCTAGGCCCAGAGACTCTTGATCTCGCTCGCTTGGCCCAGGCCAACTGCCCGGAGCACGCGATCTTCATCGAGGACGACGAATGAGCGAGAAGCCTCCCGTCACCGATTTCGCCACCGACTTCGATCACACTGATCCCGCCTGGGTCGCTGACCCCTATCCCATCTGGCAGGATCTTCGCGAGCGTTGCCCAGTCGCCCACACCGACCGCTACGGCGGCGCGTGGTTTCCCGCCACGCACGCGGGCGTGACGACCATCGCCAAAGACACAGAGAACTTCACCAGCCGCGCCGTCATCATGGAAGAGGGTCGACCGGGCGAGGAGGCGCTTCCCGCACCGATCGGGGTGGCCCCGCCGATCACCTCGGACCCGCCCTTTCATCAGCTAGCGCGCAAAGTGATCCTGCCGGCCTTCGCGCCGGGTGTGATCAATCCCTTGGAGCCGAAGATTCGCGAGGTCTGTCGCGCACTGCTCGAGCGCTTTGGTGGCGACGAGGAGGTCAACGCCTCCTGGGACTACGCGCGACTCATTCCGCCGACGGTCATTCGTGAGATGTTGGGTTTCCCCGAAGAGGACACTGAACGATTCATCGAGATCGTGCACATGATCACCGAGTCGGTTGACAACCCCGAAGAGCAGCGCATCGCCGAGTTTGAGCCCATCGAGGCGTACTTCGTACAGCAGATGGAAGACCACATGGCCAATCCGCGCGACGACCTGACCTCCTATCTGTTGAATGTGGAGATCGACGGTCAAAAGCTCGCACCCGAGCACGTCTTTGGCACGATCGTACTCATCCTGGTGGCGGGTATCGACACCACGTGGGGCGCGGTCGGTGCGTCGCTGTGGCATCTCGCTCACCACCCCGAGGACCTCGCTCGTCTCGTGAACGAGCCTGACCTCATGCCCGTCGCGGTGGAGGAGTTCTTGCGCTTCTACGCGCCGGTCACCATGGCGCGACTCGTCAAAGAGGACATGGAGTATCTCGGCTGTCCGATGAAGGAGTACGACTGGATCCTGCTGGGTTTTCCCGCGGCTAATCGTGACCCGGTCGTCTTCAAGGACGCCGATCAGTTCATCATCGATCGAGCGGAGAACCGCCACGTGGCCTTTGGGCTCGGCATCCATCGCTGCATCGGCTCGAACCTGGCGCGCCTGGAACTGCGCGTCGCGATCGAAGAGTTCATCGCGCGTTACCCCAAATTCGAACTCGCCGATCCCACGGCGGTCACCTGGGCCCCCGGCCAGATTCGTGGGCCGCGCCAACTGGCGCTGCGGATTCTTTCGTGACGACCGACTTCGACGCGAAGAGAGAAGTACTCGACTTCGCAACGGACTGGGACCACACCGATCCCGCGTGGGTCGCGGACCCCTATCCCATCTGGGAAGACCTGCGCGAGCGCTGCCCGGTGGCGCACACCGATCGCTACGCCGGTGGCTGGTTTCCCACGACGCACGAGATGGTCTCCAGCGTGGCCAACGACACGGAGCACTTCACCAGTCGTTCCGTCGTTGTCTCGCACAATAAGTTCCCGCCCAACGCGGTAGCCCCCATTGGCGGAGCGCCGCCCATCACCTCCGATCCGCCCTTTCATCAGATCGCGCGACGACTCATCTTGCCGGCGTTTGCGCCTGGCCCCATAAACGCCATGGAGCCCCAAGTGCGCGCCCTGTGCACGAAGCACCTCGACTCTCTGGAAGGCCGAGCCGAGATTGACGCGGGCGCGGACTATGCCCAGTTCATTTCGCCCGGAGTCATCGCCACGATGCTGGGTTTTCCAGAGGAAGACGAGGATCGTTTTCGTGACTTCGTCCATCTGGTGTTGGACCTCGTCGATCTCTCACCCGAAGTCCGCGGACCAATGTTCATGCCCATGGCTGAGTACTTCGACGCGCAGATTGAAGACCACCTGGCGAATCCTCGTGACGACTTCACGAGTTATCTTCTCAACGTCGAGATCGGCGGAGAGAAGCTCGCTCCCGAGCATGTGCGCGGCACGATGGTGCTCACGCTCGTCGCCGGCATTGACACCACCTGGTCGGCGATTGGCTCGGCGATTTGGCACCTGGCTCAAAACCCTGACGACCTGGCCCGACTCGTCAACGAACCCGAACTCATGGGCGTCGCGGTGGAGGAGTTCCTACGCTTCTATGCGCCCGTCACCATGGCCCGCATGGTCAAAGAAGACATCGACTTCTACGGGTGTCCCATGAAGAAGGACGACTGGGTGCTGCTCGGCTTTCCCGCGGCGAACCGTGACCCCGACGCCTTTGAAGACGCCGACAAGTTCATCATCGATCGCGCCCTCAACCGTCACGCGGCCTTTGGTCTGGGCATTCATCGCTGCGTGGGATCGAACTTGGCGCGTATGGAGCTACGCGTCGCGATCGAGGAGTTCATTACGCGCTACCCGCGCTTCGAACTCTCCGACCCCGACGCCGTCACGTGGGCGCCGGGGCAGGTCCGTGGTCCGCGCGCCATTCCCCTGCGTATCCTCGCGACGAACTGACTCCGCGAACGATGTGACGTCCTAGACGTCTCGTTTCGCCATTCGCCACGCCCCGAGCGCGGTCCAGGCGACGATCCAGCCGACGATGACGCAGATCGCCGCGGTGAGTGAGATCGGGAGGCTTCTCGTGGCCCCGGGACCATTTTGCCCACCGAACACGGGAGTCAAGGCGCTCGGCTGAATGCGGGCCATGGCCACTCCGACGAAGCCTCGCTGGACGTTGATGAGGTGGGAAATCGTATGGTCTGCGAGCAGTGGCGTCAAGATAAGTTCAAACACGATCAGAATGACCACCGGGACCGTGCGTTGACCCATGAGGGACGAGAGGCCCAGACCGATCACGAAACCAAGCGTGGCTTCGAGCTCGATCCACAACCCGGTTTCGATCATGAGCGACACCGGAGGAACGCGGAACGTGCCTTTGTAGGCGTCGTAGTTCTGATTGGCGATCTTGCCGGCGATCTGGTCGAGCTTCGCCTTCGAAGGCAGCTTGACGACCGGCGGCAGTTGCTTGCCGGAGGGGATTCCAGTCGGCGTGCAGGGAAAGTTGAACGGAATATTTCGCGAGGGCAACTCACAGTCCACGGCGTCGGCGTGCTTTTCGGCGTATTGCACGAACGCGCTTCGACTCAAGCCCGCAGGCACATTCAAACCGTCGTACTGCGCCTTGGCGGGGGCGGCGAAGACACAGACGACGCACAAAATGGTGAATCCCACCGCGACCAAGGGGATAAGTATCGCGAGTCCCGCGGGGATTCGTGCCAAGTACAAAGCGACACGTGACCTGCCGGTCACTACCAGGTGACGAAAGACCCCTTCGGTGAGGTCGACCGATCCGGCGAAGCAGCCGAGCGTGGCCGCGACGATGAATCCAAAGACAAAGAGAACGCCGTCCACGACGTTATTAAAGATGTCGTAGCCACCAGCGGGAGAGTACGAGTGGGGGTCTACGGCGTGCAAGATGATCCGAACGAGAAGGAAGATCGTCGGGAGACCGATGAAGACGACGATCAGCGCCGCCATCAGTCCACGGCGCTTTCTCAGCTCCATCAGCCGCGTCGAGATCATGGCGCCGTTAGGGATGGGTGATCCGCGATGATCGGCCGGGCGTGAACCTCGCTGGGCGGATGGGTCGGATTGAGTTGTCGGCACGACGGTCACTCGGATTCTCCTAGTCGGCTCGTTACTTCAAGGAACCACGATTCGAGCGACGCCTGATTGGCTTCGAGGCGATAGACCGCGATGCCTCCCTCCACCAGTTTTCGGTTGATCTCGGCGATGACGTCTCGAGTGGTATCAGGGGGAAGACCCAGGTGCAGCCCCTCGTCGGAGACGGCAATCTGCGCGCCCCCGAGGTTGGTGGTCGCGAGGAGGTCGCGAGCGACGCCGGGGGTGGAGCACTCGACTTTCAGTTCAAAGGCGGTGCCCGAGAGCAGTTCGCTGATCGAGCCTTGACGAATGACCTTGCCATGGTCGACGATCGCGACCGCGTCACAGGTTCGTTCGATCTCGTCAAGGAGGTGCGAGGAAAGCATCACCGTTCGACCCTCGGCGACAAATGAGCGGATCATCTCGCGCATGTCCTGCATGCCGGCGGGGTCGAGGCCGTTCATCGGCTCGTCGAGGATGAGGAGCTGGGGGTCGCCGAGCAGACAGCAGGCGACCCCGAGGCGCTGGCGCATGCCCATCGAGTATTTCGACACGCGATCGTTCGCGCGGTGACTCAGACCAACGCGCTCGAGCGACGCGTCAATGCGTCCGCGGGCTTCTGGTTCGCGGGCGGCGGCCAGTATTTGAAGGTTTTGACGCCCGGTGAGATGACCGTGAAAGCGGGGCTCGTCCACAATGGCGCCGACCCGCACGAGGGCCTGGTCGCGGTGGCGGGGCACGGGGTATCCAAGCAGTGACATGGAGCCGCCGTCGGCGTGGGTGAGGCCCAAAAGAACGCGGATCAGCGTGGTCTTCCCGGCGCCGTTGGGACCGAGGTACCCGAAAGCGCTACCCCGAGGAACGCGAAGGTCGACGCCGTCGACGGCCGTGCTCTTCCCAAAGCGCTTGGTGAGTCCCTTCGTCTCGACAGCCCACGAGTCGTCAACGTCTGGCTGGGTCTGGTCCGTAACTGCTGTACTCACCTTGGCGTTTCCTTCGCTCCGACGCATGTGGTCATACGCCGCCAGCCTAGAAATACCTCGTCGTGGGCGATATGGGGGGGAACCCTGACGCCACCCGGAGGACCCTCACGGGGTGGTCGGGGTTTCACGTCATGGAGACCAGTGATAGCAGGGCCTCTCGTCGCCAGGCTGCCCGGACTCTAGAGGCCGAGGTTGGGCGGGGACTCGCTCCAGAGTTCCGCCATCCACGCTTCGACGTCGTCGGCCGCTCGGGGTAGTCCCGCCGAAAGGTTTCGCGAGCCGTCAGCGGTAACCAGGACGTCGTCTTCGATGCGAACCCCGATGCCGCGGTACTCCTCGGGGACGGTGAGGTCGTTCGGCTGGAAGTACAGGCCCGGCTCTACCGTGAGGACGTAGCCCTCGTGAAGTTCTCCGAGGTAGTACTCGTTTCGAGCGTTCGCGCAGTCGTGCACGTCGATCCCGAGCATGTGGCTCGTGCCGTGCAACGTGTAGCGACGATGGAGTTGACGGTCTTTGCGCAACGCGTACTCGGGCTCTTCCTTCAAGATGCCCAACTCGTAGAGACCCTGAGCGAGCACCGCCATGGCTGCGTCATGAGGGTCCATGAACTTGGCCCCGGGGCGAACGGCGGCGATGCCCGCGCTCTGAGCCTCGTAGACCAGGTCGTAGATGCGACGTTGGGCGGGGGAGAACTTCCCGTTGATCGGCATCGTCCTTGTGACGTCGGCGGTGTAGAGCTCGTGCCCTTCGACACCGGCGTCGAGCAGTAGGAGATCGCCATTGCGCACGGTTCCGGTATTGCGCACCCAGTGCAGGGTCGTCGCGTGAGGGCCGCTGGCCGCGATCGTTTCGTAGCCGATGTCGTTTCCTTCAACACGCGCACGAAGGTTGAAGACTCCTTCGATGACGCGCTCGCCGCGTTCGATGGCGCTGGGTAGTGCGCGCACCACGTCGTGGAAACCTTTGACGGTCGCGTCAACGGCGAGTTGGAGTTGAGTGATCTCGAACTCGTCTTTCACCAATCGGAGCTCACTGAGCGCGACGGCGAGCTCGTCGTCGAGTTCGGACTCTTCGTGCAGGGCGTCGACACTCTCGTCAAATCCTCGGAGCGTGACGACGCCCAGTCCTCCGAGGGCGACGAGGTCCTTCTCCAGCGTCTCGAGCGGGGCCGTCTCGACGTCGAAGTAGACGGCGGCTTCAAGTACGCCACGTCGCGCCCCCACCCACAGCTCGCCGTAGCGCGCGTCGGTGTAGTACTCGTGAGTGGACGCGTCACGACGGTGCGGAACGTAGAGCGTTGAGCGAGGACTCTCTCCAGGAGAGATCACCAGTACGGCGTCGGGCTCTTCGCAGCCCGTTAGGTAGAAAAAGTCGGTGCCCGCGCGAAAGGGGTAGTCGGTGTCATTCGCGCGAACTTTGAAGTTGCCAGTCGGCACCACGATGGTCTTGTCGGGAAAGCGTTCGGCGAGGCGCAGGCGCCGTGCGGAGGAGTACGCGACCCCCGGATGAACGTCACTTGGCACTTCAGCAATAGCCCAATTGGTCGTCATGTGATCGAACAACACGCGAGGACTGGGTGGTCGATGCGCGCCTACCCAGACCCAATTCTCTGAGACCGGGTGCTCTTCTGAGACGTCGGGCTCGGGGATTTCTACGTCGTCACTCATGGCCACAACTTACTCCCGGGCCTACGCCGGCCATATAGTCACGTGATGGACATCACGCTTCGCGACGAGGATTCCGTCGCTGTCATTACCTGGAACGACGGCGAAAATCGCGTCAATCTCGACTCGCTCGCGCGTCTGAACTCGCTCTTCGACGAGCTGGAAGAACGCTCGGGGCCCCTCGGCGTAGTCATGACGGGAACGGGAAAGTTCTTTTCGAATGGGCTCGATCTCGAGAGGTTCGGCTCCCTCCCGGGTGAGTTTGGCGACACCTTGGTCGAAGCGAAACGGACCATCGGGCGACTGCTCGTGCTGCCCGCCTACACCGTGGCGGCCATCAATGGGCACGCCTTCGCCATGGGCGCTCTCATCTCCTTGGGCTTCGACTCGCGCGTCATGCGCGAGGACCGTGGCTATTGGTGCATGAACGAAGCCGAGATCGGACTCCCGCTTGACGAACAGTTGATCTCGATCTTGAGTCACCGCCTACCCGCCGCGACGGCGGTGCGCGCCGCCTTGACCGCCGAGCGCTTTAGCGCCCCTAACGCCCTCTCGGCGGGGATTGTCGAGGCCACGGCGAGTGAGGCTGAGGTCCTGACGCAGGCGATCGCTCTCGCCCAGCGCTACGCGGGTCTCGATCGAAAGATTCTCGGCCACCACAAAGTTATGGTCCACGGCGGCGAGGCCGCGTTCCTTGGTGCCACGACGGCGAAGTAGAGAGTTTCTACTGTTTCGTCGTGCGATCGACGAGTCGCCACGACGAAGGTAGTGCGACGCCAGCCACGCCGGCCTTGATGAGTTCGCCCCAGACGAAGGGCGTAAGACCGAAGGAGATGGCGGTAGCGACCGACACGTGAAGGTCGTACTTCAGCCAGGTCACTCCAATCAGAAAGACAATGGCGTCACCAACGGCCATGGCGACAAAAGCCCACCCGACGTTGCGGTCGGCGCCTCGTGACGCCACCCAGCCGAGCGCCGCGCCGGCAACGATAAACCCGATGAGGTAGCCGAAGTTGGCACCCACGTACCCGCTCGCGTGATCGGCGAACCACGGCAGACCGAGCAGCCCGGCCCCGACGTAGAGTCCCATCGCCGCAAACGCGCGTCGCCAGCCGAGCGCGGTGCCGGCCAGCATGACGCCAAGAGTCTGACCGGTGATCGGAACCGGCGTGAAGTTCACGTGGATCGAAATCTGCGCAAGCGCGCCCATTAATGCGGCGCCACCCACGATGAGTGCGATCTCGGCGAGAGCCGAGCGCGACACGAGGTCGGCGAGCACGCGTCGGGGCTGGGGGATGGAGATGGCGGACATGAGAACTCCTCGACTCTGCGTTACGGTCACTTTATGCGATCTCGCGCGGTGCCTTCGCCGAGAGATTTACCTTGCGGTAACTAGATCCACTGCTGATCGCGGGCGATCTGTTCGACGTCACCAATGCGCATACCGGTGCGGTGCTGGAGAGTGCGAATGAGACCACCCGCTTCGTAGAGCGACTCGTACGTGCCGGTGTCGAGCCAAGTCGTCGCCCGCGAGAGCACTTCTACGCGCAGTTCGCCTCGCTCCAGGTACGCGTTGTTCAGCGCCGTAATCTCAAGCTCGCCGCGCGTGCTGGGCTTCAGCTGATGAGCGAACTCCGATGCTCGCTCATCGTAGAAGTAGATGCCGGGAACGGCGTAGCTGCTCTTGGGCACCGCGGGCTTCTCTTCAATCGAGATCACGGCACCGCTGTCATCGAACTCGACCACGCCGTAGGCCGACGGATCGGACACTTGGTACGCGAAGATGAGCGCGCCGTTGACGTCAGTGTTCTGTTGGAGATGAGTGCCGAGCCCGGGACCGTAGAAAAGGTTGTCGCCCAAAATGAGCGCGCATTTCTCACCGTCGAGGAACTTCTCGCCGAGGATGAGCGCTTCGGCGAGCCCATTGGGCTGGTCCTGCACCACATATGTAATGCGAATACCGAATTGCGTGCCGTCACCGAGCAGGCGCGAGAACGCGTCCTGATCGTGAGGGGTGGTAATAAGAAGAATTTCCCGTAATCCACTGAGCATCAGGGTGCTGAGCGGATAAAAAATCATCGGCTTGTCGTAGATCGGCAGCAACTGTTTGGAGACCGCACGGGTGATCGGGTGCAGGCGAGTACCGGTGCCACCAGCCAGAATGATTCCCTTCACCCCATTAGTATAGGAGTCCACTTCTCCCTTTCTAAAGGCCAGGTTCGTCATGCGCGTTGTGATTACTGGGGCGGCAGGGTTCATCGGTTCGCGACTCAGCGAGATGGTTCTGGACAATGCTGAGCACCTTGGCTACGACGACGTCGTCTTTCTCGACTCGCTCACGTACTCGGGAAGGCTCGAAAATCTCGAGGTCGCACTGCGCGATCCGCGGACCTCGTTTGTGCGCGGTTCGATCACCGACGAGCTTGTCACCGACGAAGTGCTCAATGGCGCGCACGCAGTGTTGCATCTCGCTGCCGAGAGTCACGTTGACCGCTCGATCTCCGGCGCGCGGGTCTTCTACGAGACAAACGTTCTCGGCACTCAGCAGCTACTCGAGAGTGCCCGGCGTGCGGAAGTCGAGCGTTTCGTGCACGTCTCCACTGATGAGGTGTACGGGTCGATCGATGAGGGCGCGTGGCCCGAGGACCATCTGCTCGCACCCAACTCGCCGTACTCCTCGAGCAAGGCCGGCTCAGACTTGGCCGCTCTCGCGTATCAGCGAACGTACGGACTGAACGTCATGGTGACCCGATGCTCCAACAACTACGGTCCGCGTCAGTTCCCCGAGAAGTTGATTCCGCTCTTTGTGACGAATCTCTTCGACGGGTTGAAGGTGCCCCTCTATGGGGACGGACTCAACGTGCGTGACTGGCTGTTCGTCGACGATCACTGTCGAGGGATCTTGCGCGTGCTCAAGGGCGGGATACCCGGCGAGATCTACAACATCGGTGGTGGCACCGAGATGACGAACTATGAGATCACCCACTATCTGCTCGAACTCTGCGGCGCCGACGCGTCAATGATCGAGCCCGTAGAGGATCGTCTCGGTCACGATCGTCGCTACAGCGTCGATTGGACCAAGATCAGCGACGAGCTCGGATATCGCCCCGAAGTCGACTTCGCGGAAGGCCTCGCGCGGACGGTCAAGTGGTATCGCGAGAACGAAGCGTGGTGGCGCCCGATCAAGGACTCACTCTCGTGAAGATGATTGAGTTGCCGATTCCGGGCGCGTACGTCTTGGAGTCTCCCGTGTGGGAGGACGATCGAGGGTACTTTCGCGAGTGGTTCAAGTGGGGCGATCTGGACGCGGTGGGTGTGGCCTTTCCGATTCAACAAGCCAACCTCTCGATGTCCAAGCGCAATGTCGTTCGCGGCTTGCACTACTCACTCGCCCCCGAGGGTCAAGCCAAGCTCGTCACGTGTGCCTACGGTGAGTTGGACGACGTCCTTGTTGACGTTCGCGTGGGCTCGCCAACCTACGGGCTCGTTGAAGTGGTCCACCTCTCAGCCAGTGAGGAGCGCTCGGTATTGCTTCCGGCGGGTTTGGCTCACGGTTTCTGTGTGACGAGCGAAGTTGGGGCGTTGACGTATCTCTTATCATCACCGTTCAACGCCGACATGGAGCTTGAGATCAACCCGTTCGACAAAGTCCTGAACGTTCCTTGGCCTCTCTCGGACGAGGCAATCGTGAGTCCCAAAGACGAGAAGGCTCCCACGATGATGGAACGCTTGTGGTCAGGGAAACTACCGCCGTTTCGCGCCGCCCTATCCTGAGGTTGTCGACACAGGGGTTGCTAGCGTGAGCCAAGTGAGTATCGCCCCACTTCGCCTCGTCACCGCCGACGAACGAGGAGTACATGTTCCGGCCCAGGCGTCGCGCCCGGTCGTTGAGTCCGAAACTCAACTGCGCGCCCTGCTCGGGGGGCTGTCCGGCGTTGACGCCGTCGGTGTCGACGCGCGAGCCGCCAAGTTGGCCACTCGTTCTCTCAAGAAGTCGACGAAACTGGCCGCCCTCGATCTCGCCATATCCATGGTTGATCTCACGACGCTGGAAGGTTCGGACACGCTGGGGAAGGTCACGTCACTCTGTGCCAAAGCGCGCCGACCCGACCCTTCAGACAGCGACGTTCCCAGTGCAGCCGCCGTCTGTGTCTATCCGGATCTGGTTGCGCACGCGCGCCACGTGCTCCACGGGTCCTCTGTGAAGGTCGCTTCGGTGGCGACGGCCTTTCCTTCGGGCCGCGCGTCGATGAACGTGAAGTTGCTCGACGTGCACGACGCGGTCGAAGCGGGCGCCGATGAGATCGATATGGTGATCGATCGGGGTGCGTATCTCTCGGGTCGACTCGGTCAGGTGTTCGATGAGGTCGTCGCAGTGAAGGCGGCCTGCGGAGCGGCGCATCTGAAGGTCATCCTCGAGACGGCCGAACTCGCGACCTACGACAACGTTCGCCGCGCCAGCTGGATCGCCATGCTGGGTGGCGCAGATTTCATCAAGACGTCAACGGGCAAAGCCGGTGTGTCGGCCACGCTCCCCAACGCGCTGGTAATGCTCGAGGCCGTGCGCGACTTCGCCGAGATGTATGGCGAACTGGTCGGCGTGAAGGTGGCGGGCGGCATCCGAACGTCGAAGGACGCCCTGCGTTACCTCGTGCTCGTCAATGAGACGGTCGGCGCGAGTTGGCTCACTCCGGATCGGTTCCGCTTCGGTGCGTCATCGCTGTTGAATGATCTTCTCATGCAGCGTCGCAAACAGCGCACTGGCGCCTACGTCCGTCCCGACGAATTCAGCAGTGACTGATGAGTGAAGACCTGACCTCTCCGCTCGGTTCGATGGTCTATGACCCGGCGCCAGAATCGGCCAGCGTCGCGCACCTTCGTTCGAGCTACGGGCTCTTTCTCGACGGAAAGTTCACAGACCCAGAGAGTCACGCGTCGTTCGAGACGCTGAATCCTGCGACGGAGGTACCGCTCGCGCGCGTCGCTCAGGCATCCATCGACGACGTAGGTCGCGCCGTGGCCTCGTCGCGACAGGCGTACGAGAAAGTCTGGTCGAAGACGACCGGCGCGGAGCGAGCGAAGTATCTCTATCGCATTGCGCGACTCATTCAGGAGCGCTCGCGGGAGTTGGCGGTCGTGGAGACACTCGATAACGGCAAGGCCATTCGAGAGTCGCGCGATATTGACATTCCTCTGGCCGCGGCGCACTTCTTCTACTACGCCGGCTGGGCCGACAAGCTTGACTACGCCGGCTTTGGACCGAACCCGAAACCGCTCGGCGTCGCGGGTCAGATCATTCCGTGGAACTTTCCGCTGCTCATGGCGGCGTGGAAGCTGGCTCCGGCCCTCGCGACGGGGAACACCTGTGTTCTAAAGCCCGCGGAGACGACGCCCTTGACCGCGCTGGTGCTGGCCGAGATTCTCCAACAAGCCGAACTGCCCCCGGGCGTCGTGAACATCGTGACCGGCGACGGATCGGTGGGCGCCGCACTCGTTGATCACCCCGACGTCGACAAGATCGCGTTCACCGGATCGACGGAAGTGGGACGAGTCATTCAACAGAGCGTCGCGGTCTCCCACAAGCACCTGACGCTGGAACTGGGCGGCAAGGGCGCCAACATCGTCTTCGAGGACGCGCCAGTCGACGAGATGATCGAGGGCATCATCGACGGGATCTTCTTCAATCAGGGCCACGTGTGCTGTGCGGGATCGCGTCTCCTCGTGCAAGAGTCCATTGCCGACGAGGTGTTGCGCCGACTGGTGCGACGTGTTGACCAACTTCGTGTCGGTGACCCGATGGATAAGAACACCGACGTCGGAGCCATCAACTCAGCAGCGCAACTCGCTCGGATAGAAGAACTCACCCAGTACGGCGAAACCGAGGGTGCGACGCGCTATACAAGCTCCTGCGTGCTGCCCGATAAGGGCTACTGGTTTGCGCCGACGATCTTCGCCGACGTCTCCCAGTCGCACCGCATTGCGCGCGAGGAGATCTTCGGCCCGGTTCTCTCCGTGCTGACGTTTCGCACGCCCGAAGAGGCGGTCGCGAAAGCCAACAACTCCAACTACGGGCTGGCCTGTGGTGTCTGGAGCGAAAAAGGCAGTCGCACGTTGTGGGTCGCGCAGCGCCTGCGCGCCGGAGTCATCTGGGCGAATACGTACAACCGTTTTGATCCAACGAGTCCTTTCGGGGGAGTTCGTGAATCGGGCTTCGGCCGCGAAGGTGGCCGTCACGGTTTGGAGGCGTACCTCGATGTCTGATCGCCTCGACGTTCGTAAGACCTACAAGCTCCTGGTGAACGGCGCCTTCCCGCGATCAGAGTCGGGTCGCAGTTACGAAGTGCTGTCAGCCTCGGGGGAGTTCCTCGCCAACGTGGCTCAAGGTTCGAGGAAGGATCTTCGTGACGCCGTCGTGGCTGCGCGCGGGGCCCAAGCGAAGTGGTGGTCTCAGACGGCCTACAACCGGGGCCAGGTGATCTACCGACTCGCCGAGATGGCTGAGTCACGGCGTGATGAACTGACCGAGCACGTCGGCCTGGCCGAAGGACTGAAAGGAAAGTCGGCGCAGCAGAGCGTGGAGCGGGCGATTGACCGGATGGTCTGGTATGCGGGATGGACGGACAAGATCGCACAGATCCTCGGCTCGTCGAACCCGGTCGCAGGGCCCTTCTTCAACTTCTCGGTTCCGGTACCCAGTGGCGTCGTCGCCGTCCTCAGCGTTCAGGACTCCTCGCTGGAGGGTTTTGTGGACGCCGTTCTCGCGCCGATCTGCGTGGGAAACGCCGTCGTCGCGGTCGCCAGCGAACGGCGTCCGACGCCTGCGGTTTTGCTCGGCGAGATGACCGCGACCGCCGACTTTCCAGGCGGCGTCCTCAATATCGTGACGGGCTTCACCGGAGAACTCGCGCCCACACTGGCCTCGCACGAAGACGTTGACGGCATCGACCTCACCGGCGTCGATGAACCCTTCGCCGACGAATTGGCGGCACTGGCCGCTGGTTCCATAAAACGTGTTCTTCGTCCGAGCGAGCCCCAGAATCCCCTGCGCCGCCTGCGCGCTTTTGTCGAGACGTCCACCGTGTGGCACACGATCGGGCAGTAGTGGTCAATCCCTACGAATTAGCCGAACGCGCCGCGGGGGAGCTCCGCGAGAGAAGCGGTGTCGATTCTTACGACGTCGCCGTCGTGCTCGGATCGGGATGGAAGGAAGGGGCCGCCGCATTGGGCGAGCCGAGCAGCGTCGTCGATGTCTCCCATCTCAGCGGATTCTTTGCGCCGACAGTCGCCGGACATGGCAGCGAGATCCTGTCAGTCGTCGTTAACGGTGTGAATATCGCTCTCGTCGCTGGTCGAGTCCACCTCTACGAAGGCCACAGCGCACATGAGGTAGTACACCCGGTACGAACGGTCATCGCTGCCGGTGCTAGAAAGATCGTCCTCACGAACGCGGCGGGGGGACTTGATCCCGCGATCCCACCGGGACGCGTCGTCATCATTCGTGACCATCTCAACTTCACGTCCACATCGCCGCTGGAAGGGGCCCCGCCTCCAGCCGGATACCCCGCACGCTTCGTTGACTTGACGGACCTCTACAGCGCAGAGCTTCGCCGGGCGCTGCTCAGAGCGCGACCCGAACTTAGCGAGGGTGTGTACATGGGATTTCGCGGACCGCACTACGAGACGCCCGCGGAGATCAATGCGGCCGAGACCCTTGGCGCGTCGCTCGTGGGCATGTCGACGGTGCTCGAAGCGATCGCCGCTCGCCACCTCGGCGCCGGCGTTCTCGGTTTAAGCCTGGTATCAAACTTCGCCGCTGGCGTGGCCGACGGCGCGCTGAGCCATCAAGAGGTTCTCGAGGCTGGCCAGGCCGCCGCCGCCTCGCTCGGCGCATTGCTGTTCGACGTGCTGCGCATCCTGTGAACGATCATCTGCGAGACGAAGTAGAGGCGTGGATCGCGCGAGACCCTGACGCAGGAGACCGCGACATGTTGACGTCGCTCCTTGAGACCAAAGATGAGCCGGAACTTGAGCGGCGTTTTGGCACGCCGCTCACTTTTGGCACGGCGGGTCTACGTGGTCCCGAGATGGCGGGCCCCGGCGGCATGAACCGCGCGACGGTACGACGAGCGACTGTTGGCGTACTCGCCTGGTTGAAAGAGATCGGTGGTGACGCGAGTCGCGGTGTCGTGGTCGGGAGAGACGGCCGTCGCGGGTCGGAGACGTTCAATGACGAAGTCGTCGCGGTGCTCCTTGGCGCCGGCGCCGTGGTCTACGAGATGCCCTCCGCACTGCCGACCCCGCTCGTCGCGTACTGCGTCAAGGCTCTGCACGCCGCCGCGGGCGTCATGATCACCGCCAGTCACAATCCGCCCGAAGACAACGGCTACAAACTCTACGCCGGCGACGGAGCGCAGATCGTGCCGCCCGATGACGAGATCGTGGAACGTCATATGCGCGATGCCTCGGACGCGGTGCTCGGCGAGCGCACGAGCCCACTGCACTCTTACGTGTCCCAGTCGGTCCTCGACGAGTACCGACGTCACGTGGTCGAACGCTTCCACCCCGCGGATGAGAGCGATCTGGCGATCACTTATACACCGCTGCACGGCGTGGGCGGAACGACCATGACGCGTCTCTTCACCGAGGCGGGTTTCTCCAACGTGGCGACGGTGGCACGACAGTTCGAACCCGACGGTTCGTTTCCGACGTTGGCCTTTCCGAACCCCGAAGAGCCCGGCGCGCTTGATCTCGCGATCGAGGCGGCCAACGCCGCGAAGTCCTCTCTAATCATCGCCAACGATCCCGATGCCGATCGCCTCGGGGCGGCGGTGCGTGACGGCGACGCCTGGCGCGTGTTGCGCGGCGACGAGATCGGCTGGCTGCTCGCCTCGTCGCTCATCGACGGCATTCGCGTTCGAGGACAGGCCCTAGCGACAACCATCGTGTCATCGACCCTGCTGGAAAAGATGGCTCGCGCCTACGCAGTGCCCTACGCGACGACCCTGACGGGCTTTAAGTGGCTCGCCCGCTCGGCGGGCGACGGCGAGCTTGGCTTCGCCTACGAAGAGGCGCTCGGATTTGCCGTGGACTCGAACGTCTCGGACAAGGACGGGCTGTCGGCGGCGCTGGCTCTCGCCACGCTCACGAATGATCTCGCGGTGCGCGGTTCGTCACTGCTCGAGCGCCTCGACGAGATCGAATCGCTGTACGGGGTGCATGCGACCACGCAGTTGTCGATCCGCGCAGAAGGCTCTGAGGGGCTCGCGCAACTGCGTCAAAAGGTCACGGATCTGACGGATCGTCCGCCCCGCGACCTGGGTGGTGTGGGGGTCACTGAGGTGAGCGACTTGGCCTCAGGGTTTCGCGGTCTCATGCCCGCGGACGGCGTATGGCTGGGCCTTGGCGAGATCGGCCGCGTGGTGGTGCGACCGTCGGGCACCGAAGCGAAGGTGAAGGCCTACATTGAGGTGACCCCGCCACAAGAGGGCTCACTGACAGAACAACGGACGCTCGCGAAGGGGATTAGCGAGGGTGTGCTCGCCAGTCTTGGCGAACTACTGAGCCTGTAGCTCGCGTAGCGCCGCGTAGCCCGGCTTGATCACCGTATTGATCATGGCCAGGCGGATATCGAACTCGTAGAAGGCGCTCTTGGCCGCGTTCAACGTCAGCCACTCCATATCTGCGAGGTCCCAACCGAAGGCGGAGGCGCAGGTCTCAAACTCACCGGAGAGCGTGATCCCGCTCATGAGACGGTTGTCGGTGTTGAGGGTGACGCGAAAGCGCAGGCGCTTGAGGAGTCCGATGGGGTGGGTCGCGATGGAGGCCGCGGCGCCAGTGTGGACGTTGGAGGTCGGACAGACCTCCAGAGGGATTCGACGATCGCGAACGTAGTTGGCGAGTCGACCGAGTTGGTACTGGCCGTCCACTTCATGGATGTCGTCGGCGATGCGTACGCCATGTCCCAGGCGCTCGGCGTTGCAGAACTGCACCGCCTCCCATATCGAGGGTAGCCCGAACGCCTCGCCCGCATGAATGGTGAGGTGAAAGTCTTCGCGCTGGATGAGGTGAAAGGCCCGCAGATGTTTTGTGGGCGGGAAGCCGTCTTCGGGTCCGGCGATGTCGAATCCGCAGACGCCTTCGTCGCGAAAGTCGATCGCTAGTTGAGCAATGGTCTCACTGAGAGTGGCCTGGCGCATCGCGGACAGCAAAGTGCGAACCACGATGCGGTGACCCTCATTGGCGGCTTCCTTCGTGCCGAGCGCAAAACCATCCAGGACCGCGCGCACCACCTCGTGGAGCGTGAGCCCGCCGTCGAGGTGCAGTTCGGGCGCGAAGCGTACTTCGGCGTAGACCACACCGTCTCGGGCGAGGTCGATCGCGCTCTCGGCGGCGACGCGCTCGAGTTGATCTCGGGTTTGCATGAGTGTGGTCGTGTGGGCGAATCCTTCGAGATAGCGAACGAGGTCACTGCCGGGCGTGTCCACGATGAACCAGCGACGAAGGTCATCGGGGTCGTCAGTGGGAAGAACGGTGTAGCCCACTTCGTGAGCCAGTTCAAGAACGGTCTCGGGACGCAGGCCACCGTCCAAGTGCTCGTGCAGCAAAACCTTCGGAGCCCGGCGAATCAGATCCAGCGTCAACGGCGTGCTCGTCATGTGCTCCAGGCTAGCGAGGGGTTACTCGCGAATGAGATCCCGTTTAGGACTGAGGAGATGGGCGTAGGGCCCGTCGCCGAATCGGACGGCGTCTTGGATAGCGTGACGTCCGGCCTCGAGGTGTGTGTCGTCGTCGGCGTACAACTCGAAGAGTGGTTGGCACTTCTCGACGCTCTCTCCTTCTTTGGCGAGACAGATCACGCCGGCTCCGACGCTCACCGCGTCTTCCTTTCGCGACCGGCCGGCGCCGAGTCGCCAGGCGGCCACGCCGACTTTCAGAGCGTCGACACCGTGCACAATCCCCGACTGCGTCGCGAGCACCTCGTCGCACAAGGGAGCGGGGGATAACACGGCGTCGGGATCCCCACCTTGGGCCGCGATCATGGCGCGATACACCTCATATGCCGTGCCGTCATCTAGCCGTGCCGCAGGGTCGGCGGTGATCCCGACCAGTTCGCACATGGCCTGGGCTAGTTCAATCGTGAGGTCGCGCACATCGCTCGGCCCACCTCCGTGCAGGACGTCGACGGATTCATTGACCTCCAAGGCATTGCCCACCGCCCGCCCGAGCGGCGACCACATCGGCGTCAGCTTCGCGACCGTTTTCACGTCGTGCTCGAGACCGAGGCGCACCATGGTGTGAGCCAGTTCCGTCGCGGTCTCCATGTCCTTGATAAATGCGCCGCGACCGAATTTGACATCCAGCACCAACGCTTCGGTACCTTCGGCGATCTTCTTCGACATGATCGACGACGAGATCAAGGGGATCGACTCCACCGTCGATGTCACGTCGCGCAGCGCGTACAGTCGCCGATCGACCGGGGCGAGCGACGCGCCCGCGGCGCAGATGACGGCGCCGACGGTTTCTAGTTGCTCGCGAATCTCCTCCAGCGTTAGTTGGGCTCGCCACCCGGGAATCGACTCGAGTTTGTCGAGCGTTCCCCCCGTGTGGCCGAGTCCCCGCCCTGACAGCTGCGGCACGGCCGCGCCGCAAGCCGCCACCAAGGGGGCGAGTATGAGCGAGATCTTGTCGCCCACCCCGCCGGTCGAGTGCTTGTCGACGGTGGGTCGAGAAAGATCACGCAGGTTGAGTCGTTCACCCGAGGCGATCATGCGATCGGTCCACGTGCGCAACTCGCGGTCGTTCAGACCGCGAAAGAAGATGGCCATCAGCAGCGCCGACATCTGTTCCTCGGCAACCTCGCCCGTACCGTAGGCGGCCAGCGTCCAGCCAATCATCTCGTCACTGAGCTCGTGTCCGTCGCGTTTCGCCGCGATGACGTCGAGCGCCGAAAAGTCCATCACCGGTTGCGTCGCGTCCCTAGGTCGTTGGAGCCGAACGCGTCGGGCAGAAGCTCGCCCAGGCGACGAGGAGGCTGATCGTCTCCCGCATCCAGGAGAAGATCGTTTCCTCCGTGCTCGAACAACAGTTGACGACAGCGGCCACACGGCGCGATGGGCAGGCCGTCTCCGGCCACAATCGACACCGCGAGCAGACGTCCGCCCTCATTTCGAACGAGGTCGCTCACGAGAGAGCACTCCGCGCACAACGTGAGCCCGTAACTCGCGTTTTCGACGTTTGATCCAGACACCAACTGCCCGTCTGAGCACAGTGCTCCCGCGCCAACGCTCACGTGTGAATAGGGGGCGTAGGAGCGCGTCGCTGCCTCAACGGCGAGAGCGCGCAACTGTACCCACGCGATCTCGGGGACTGCATTCACGTACCTCACTGTACACTTTGCGCTGCGTGAGCAACTTTCGAATTCCCTCCATAAGTGTCTCTGACGAAGTTACGACCGCCCTCAGCGAGGGCCACGGAGTGGTCGCGCTCGAGACGACAATTATTGTTCAGGGCCTTCCCGCGCCCGTCAACTTTGAAGTCGCGAACGAGTGCGAGGCGGCCGTGCGGAAAAACGGCGCGACCCCCGCCACGATCGGGCTGCGCAATGGCCACGTCGTCGTGGGGCTCACGAGTGACGAACTCGAAGAGCTCGCGGACCCCGATCGACACGCCGCGAAACTCTCAGCCCGCGATCTCGGGCTGGCCCTCGCCGTCGGCACCGACGGCGCGACGACCGTCGCCGGGACGATCGCCGTGGCCCACCGGGTCGGCATCTCGGTCATGGCGACGGGCGGGCTCGGAGGCGTGCACCGCGACGCGGCGACGAGTTTCGATGAGTCGGCGGACCTGGCCGCCATGGCGAGGACTCCGGTGCTGGTTGTCGCCTCGGGCGTGAAGTCGATCCTCGATGTGGGTGCGACGCTCGAGCGCCTCGACACCCTCGGTGTCCCGGTTGCCGGATTTCAAACACGACAGTTTCCTGGCTTTTACCTGAGGGATAGCGGATTCACGCTGGACTGGGCCCTTGCCAGCGCGGAAGAAGCGGCTCTCGCCTTTCTCGCGCACCGCCAGTTCTCGCCAACGGGTTTTCTCGTCGCCAACCCCGTGGCCGCTCACCAGGAGTTGGACCAAGCCCGCCACGACGAGGCCCTGGCCAGCGCTCTATCTCTCGCCACTCTTCAAGGCGTCAGCGGCAAGGACGTCACCCCGACGCTGCTGGCGGAGTTTGCGCGTCACACGGCCGGTGCGAGCGTGCAAGTGAATCGGGATCTCGTGGTATCGAACGCGGGGCTTGCGGGGGAGATTGCCGTCTCGCTCGCGCTTCTCTCGTGATGCGTCGAGTCGTCGTCCTGGGCGACGTGATGCTCGATGTCATCGTGCGACGCCTCGCCCCACTCGCTCCTACCAGCGACACTCCTTCGAGTATTCGCGTGGCCCGCGGCGGTTCAGGTGCGAGCCTCGCTCTCGCCGTCGCCACCGCGGGACACGAAGTGATCTATGTCGGAGCGGCCGGAAACGACGGTGCGGCGACCATCGTGCGTGACGCTCTGCGCAGTGCGAACGTGACCGCCCAACTTGAGACGGTCGACGCCCCGACCGGAACGGTTGTCTCGCTCGTCGGTGACGATGGTCAGCGCGCGATGCTCACCGACCGTGGCGCCAACTCACTGTTGAGTGAGTCGTTCGTCTTCGGGCGACTCGCCGTACCCTTCGACCACCTTCACGCCTCGGGCTACGTCCTTCTCGATCCCGCGACGCGGCCGATCGGCGTCGCGGCGCTGGCGCTCGCGAAGGAGCGCCGTCGTAGCGCGTCGGTTGACGTGTGCTCCGTGTCGTCACTGCGCCACATGACTCCCGAGGTGTTTCTGGCGGCGGCAAGCGACGCCTCGCAACTCTTCGCCAATGAGGAAGAGGCTCTCGTGTTAACCGGAACGAGTGACGTCGACGATGCGCTGGAGTTTCTGGCGGTGCGATTCCACGAAGTGGTGATCACTCGTGGCGCTCACGGCGCCATCGCGGCCGTGGGCGAGACTCGTACTCGGGTTCGCGCCCACGATGTTGCGGTGTTGGACACGACGGGGGCGGGCGACGCCGCGACCGGAACGTACCTAGGCGCGCGACTGCGCGAGGAGCTTCCCGAACGAGCGCTCGAAGAAGCGATGAATGCTTCTGCGCACGTGGTCGAAGGGCTCGGCGCGGACTAGCCCGGGATGTAGGGCTTGCCGTCGGCGGCGGGCGGACGAACTCGGCCGATCAGTCCCGCGACCACGGCGATGGTGATGAGGTAGGGGAACATCTGCAACACGTACAACGACACCGGTACGTTATACGTGACGAGTTCGTAGGACAGGGCAACGGACAGTCCGAAGATGATGCAGGCCACCACCGCCCCCGAGGGACGCCAGCGCCCAAAGATCATCGCGGCCAGTGCGATGTAACCAAGTCCTGAGGTGTAGCCCACTTGGAACTGGCCTTGAGTGGCCATGAACGCCACCCCACCGAGACCCGCGATCGCGCCGCCGAGCACCACGTTGATGTAGCGCAGGCGGATCACGTGGATGCCGACCGTTGCCGCCGCCTGGGGGTGTTCACCCACAGCCCTCACGTGCAGGCCGTACCGAGTCTTGAAGAGCGCGAAACTCACCACGCCGAGCAGGATGAGCATCGCGTACCAGAAGCCGTTCTGGTTGAAAAAGACCGGCCCGATGAGGGGAATCTTGTGCAGGAGCGGGATCGGGATGTTGGCAGCAGTGTTGCCGGTGTTGAAGTTGGGAAAGGGCGTTAGGACCTGGAGGTTGAGATACGACGAGAGACTGCTCAACATGGTGACCAACACAATGCCGACAATGATCTGGTCGGACTGATAGCGCAGCGAGAAGAAGGCCAGCACGAGGCCGACTAGCCCTCCGATGAAGATGCCGCCGATTGCCGCCAGATAGAAGTTGTTCGTGGTCGAGGCGATCATGCTGCCGAGAAACGCCCCCGCGATGAACTGACCCTCGATGGCAATATTTACCACGCCCGCGCGCTCACACATGATTCCCGACAGGGACCCGAAGACGAGCACCATGACGGTCGCCGAGGCGCTGACGAGCAGCGAGGTGACGTTGATGAAGCCAATGGGCGAGGGGCCTGGACCTCGAGAGGCCCACACGAGCAGGGTGAAGAGAAACAGAAATGCGACTATCCCGAAACGACCCATGACAAAGCGCCGGGGCTCGCGCACGAAGACCTCGCCACCAATGAGAATCATGACAATCCCGAGCACGATATTTGTCCAGTGCGCGTCGAATGTGATCGCCCCGAGGTGCCAAGGGGCGTTGGTCGAGTTGAGCGGGTCAAAGGTGAATTGCGAGTGGGAGCCCGCGTGAGTTCCCAGACCGAAGACGAAGAAGGAGAAGAGGCCAATGGCCACCATGATGCTGGCGATGACCCGGGTGCGACGGTTGCGCGCGACCGGTGAGTTGCTTTCGGTGACGGGAATGACGAGACTCACGTGCCCCATCCCGTCGTGGCGATTTGGAGAGAGGACGCGGGCGCCTTCTTTAGTCGGAAGACCTCCTTCACAAGGACCGGCGTCGCGACAAAGAGCACGATGGCTGACTGAATGACCGTGGCGAGGTCGAGAGGGATGCCGGTGGAGGCTTGCATGTTGCGTCCTCCGACGCTCAGGGCCGCAAAGAGAAGAGATGCCCAGACGATGCCCATGGGTCGATTTCGTCCCAGAAGGGCCACCGTGATGGCGGTAAATCCTATGCCGGCGTTTCCGATCAGGAAGCCACCATCGATGTAGTGAGTAGTGCTCGCGACCTGGACGAACCCGGCGAGTCCGGCGAGTCCACCCGAGATGAGAAAGGACGCGATGATGACGTAGCGCGCGTTGATTCCCGACGCGCGGGCCGCCGAAGGGTTGGCTCCGGCCACGCGAAAGTCAAAACCAAGTGACGAACGATCGAGTAGCCACCACGCGAATACGACGACTGCTATGGCGACGAAGATGCCATAGCTAACCCGCAGACCGGAACTAGTTCCAAACAGTGGTGACAGGACGGCCGAAGGGTCAAGAGTGCGAGAGATGTCGTTCGACTGGCCCGGCTGTTGAAACGGCGTCGAGAGCACCGCGAATAACAAGAACGCGTAGGTCACGTAATTGAACATCAACGTCACAATGACTTCGTGCGCGCCGGTATATGCCTTCAACACTCCCGGCAAGGCTCCACAGACCATTCCGCCGACGATCGCGCCAATCAGGGAAAAAGGCAGATGAATGAAGGTAGGCAGGTTGATCATGGATCCAATGACCGTTCCCGCGATGCCGCCGATCACCGCCTGACCGTTGGCGCCGATGTTGAACAGTCCGGTCTGGAACGCGATGCCCACACCGATACTGACGATCACGAGAGGCGTGGCGTAGGTCAACGTCTCAGAGATCGGCGTGAGCGTGTTCGGCCAGCCCCTGCCGGTCGTGAGTGAGTGCCAGAAGCCTTGAGGGTCGATGACCGAGCCAGTGAAGATCGCGCGATACGCGGCACCGACGTTATTGAATGTCACGTTGATGGCGTGGGGGAGTCCGTCCCAGTGATGAAAGATGCTTCGCCACGCGTCAAGGACGACCGGAGTCGTGGCGGCGATGACGATGGCGCCAAAGATCAAGCCGAGCACGAGGGCCAAGGCGGCAATCAGGAGAGGGTTAGCGGATGTGTAGCGAGCCCACAGGGAGGGCTTCTGGTTTTGGACAGGGGCGACCGCGAGATCAGACACCGGCCGCCTCCATGGACGTTCCGGCCATTAGAAGGCCAATTGACTCGCGGCTAATCGAAGGATCGACGATGCCGCTGATTCGTCCCTCGTACATCACGGCGATCCGATCGCCGAGGGCGTACACCTCGTCGAGTTCAGAGCTCACGATCAGTGATCCCTTGCCGCGGTTTCGGAACTCAATGATTTGGTTGTGCACATATTCGATCGAGCCAACGTCGAGTCCTCGGGTGGGTTGGGAGGCCACGAGAAACTCCAGGTCGCGCGAGAGCTCCCTCGCCACAATGACTTTCTGTTGGTTGCCGCCGGAGAGCGAACCGGCCGGCGCCGTGATCGACGACGTGCGAATGTCGAAGTCGTGCACGAGCTTCTCGGCGTTCGCGTTGACGGCCGCCAGATTCCTCGTCCCTCGGCTGGCGAAAGGGGGTTTTCGAGGCGTGTTCAGCACCAGATTGTCCGCGACGGACATCGTGAGTACTAACCCGTCGCGCTGACGATCCTCGGGAATGTGACCGAGTCCCTCGTCCAGCGCCTGGCGTGGGGTGCGGTTGGCGATCTCTTTGCCGTGCAGCAATATTGAGCCTGACTCCACGTGGCGCATGCCCACCAACGCTTCGACGAACTCCGTCTGACCGTTACCCTGGACGCCCGCGAGAGCCAACACCTCACCTTCTCGCACGTCGAGCGAGACGTGATCGACAGCGACGAGACCACGGTCGTCCAGCACGACAAGGTCGCGAACTTCAAGTACGTTCGCGCCGGGCGTGAAGAGGGACTTCTCGACCACGAGTTGAACTGCTCGTCCGACCATCATGGTGGCGAGTTCTGCTTCGCTCGCGCTCGGCTCCGCCGTTCCGACCACTTTGCCTAGTCGAATGACGGTAATGACGTCGGCGATGGCCTTCACTTCTTTGAGCTTGTGGGTAATGAAGAGAATTGATTTTCCCGCGTTGGCCAGTGAGCGCATGATCGCCATAAGTGCGTCGATCTCTTGAGGCGTGAGGACAGCGGTCGGTTCGTCGAGGATGAGGAGCTCCGCGTCGTGGCTGAGCGCTTTGAGGATCTCCACACGCTGCTGGATTCCCACCGGCAAGGACTCAACGATGGCGTCCGGGTCGACCTCAAGCTTGAACTGTCGGGAGAGTTCGCGAATGTCCTTGTTGGCTTTTTTGTAGTCCACCTGAACGAGCCTTTTAGTGGGCTCAAAGCCCAGCACCACGTTCTCGGCCACGCTAAAGACGGGCACCAACATAAAGTGCTGATGGACCATGCCGATTCCGCGCCGCACCGCGTCGCCAGAATCGGCAAATTTCACCACTTCGCCGTCGATGAGGATCTCGCCGTCATCGGGATGCAAAAGTCCAAAGAGGACATTCATCAGCGTGGACTTACCCGCGCCGTTTTCGCCGAGCAGGGAATGTATTTGACCGGGCTCAACGGTGAGACTGATGTGGTCGTTGGCGGTAAGCGAGCCGAATTGCTTCGTTATACCGCGCAGTTCAAGTTGCATGAAGTTTCATCGTATGTCACGACAAAGACCCGGGGAGCTCCCCGGGTCTTTGTCGTGGTGAGCGAAGAGCTCGTTATTTAGGTGTCGCTGGGTACTTGTTCGGGTTGACCGAAATCGTGCCCGCGATGATGCCGGCCTTGGCTGAGGCGATCTTCGCCTTGAGTGCCGCGGGGATTGTGACGCCGCCGTACTCGAGCTGCGTGCCATCGTTGGCCAGAGTACCGATGTACGAGCCAGCCTTGAAGGTTCCGTTCGCGGCAGACAACACCGCTGCTTCCACCGACGGCTCGACGCCCTTGGCGACGGTGCCGACGAAGTACTTGCAGTCCGATGCGTCCGACTCACAACCGTTGCTGTCGACCCACATTACGTAGTGACCGGAGCCAGCAGCCTGCGCAGCGGCGACGGAACCCAGACCGACTGATCCCGCGACGGGGAAGACAATGTCAGCCCCTTCGGAGAAGAAGGTTGTGGTGTCGGTCTTGCCGGCCGTCTGGTCGGTGAAGTTGCCGATGAAGGTACCGGTGCCCGCGCAGGTGGCGAGTGTGCAGACGCCCTTACCGGGAGTCCAACCGAGGACCTTGACCTTGGCCTTGTACTTCTGGTCGTAGTAGCGAACGCCCGCGACGTATCCGTTCATGTACAGGGTCACGGCGGAGAAGTTCTCGCCGCCATACTCGGCCACAGTTCCGGTCTTGGTCATGCCGGCGGCCAGGATGCCTCCGAGGAATCCGGCCTGGTCGGTCTCGTACTGCAGCGCCAAGACGTGGGTTCCGGCTTTCACGGTCGGCGCGTCGTCGACGATCGCGAACTTCTGACTGGGGTGAGCGTTAGCCGCTGCCGCAGTCGCCGCGTCCATCAAGAATCCGACGGTGATGATGATGCCACAGCCCTTCGAGATGAAGCTATTGATGTTCGGCGCGTAGTCAGATGACGATGTTGACGACAGGTACTGAACCGAGATGTTGCCTTCCTTCGCGTGCGCAGCCTTCAGGCCATCCCACGCCGACTCGTTGAACGACTTGTCGTTGATACCACCCGTGTCGGTGACTACGCAGGCTTTGAACTTCGTGGCGGCCGAAGCCGGCCCCGAGCCCGAAGCCAAGCTCACCGTTAACGTGCCGAGAACCAGCGTGCTGGCTCCAAGCAACATAACGAGGCGACGAATTCTCCCCATGAAAATCTCCCTTTATTCGTTTAGCAACCCGTGAAAGGCTGTCCTCAGTTTGGATGAGCTCCCGACCCGGCGTCATCACACTTTGGATTTGTCAACCGTGACACTAGCCCCGAATGATGAGACGATTGAGGGCGACACCCTCGCGTTTCTCGGGATTAACTTCCCCGAAACCGATTCTTTACGCGGGGCGGACTCGACCCGTCATGCGCGGGAGAAGAAAGGTCACCGCGAGGGCCACGAGGGTGATGACAGCCGAGATCTGAAAGGCGCGCTGATACCCGGCGGTCAGGGCGGCGTGGGCCGACACCGCGTGAATCAATGAGTTGGTGCGGTCGGTCGCGACGGTGGCGAGAATGGCGAGGGCCAACGAGCCTCCGACCTGGCGCGCGGTATTGAGAACGCCTGAAGCAAGTCCCGCGTCGGCCCGGTCGACACCGGACGTCGCTGCCATGGCCAGGGGAGAGAACAACAGGCCCATGGCGAAGGCGGTGATAAATGAGGGGGCAAAGACGTGACCCCAATAGTTGCTGTCTGGTTTGATGAGCGAAAGCCAGAAGAAGCCCAGTGTCGCGAGCGTCGCCCCGATCTGAAGGAGAGGACGTATACCGGCTCTCGCGATAAGCCGTGACGAGATCTGTGCGCCGAGAATGATGGCGATGGCGGTCGGCACGAAAACGAGGCCGGCCTTCACGGGACCGTAGCCGAGGACCAACTGGAAGTAGTAGGTCAAGAAGTACCACATGGCGAAGAACACGCCGCCTACCAACACCATGACGCCATTGGCGGTGGAGAGCGAACGTGATCGGAAGATCCGAAACGGCACAAGGGGATGCGAGGCCACCCGGGCCTCCCAGAAGAAGAAGACGCTGAGCAGCACGAGACCCGCGATTAGCCACTCGAGCGTGAAGCTGGAGGTCCAACTGTGGGTCGTCGTGTTCACGACGGCGTAGATGACTGAAGCGAGGCCACCGGTCACAAAGACGGCGCCGGTGACGTCGAGCTTGGAGGTCGCATCTTTGTTGCGCATTTCGCGAAGGTAGAGAGACGCCGCCACCCCGGCCACGACCCCGATAGGAACATTGATGAAGAAGATCCAGCGCCACGAGACGAGGCCGGTCAGGATGCCGCCGAGGAGCGCTCCGGCCGCCCCGCCCGCTCCCGCGACCGCACTCCACGTACCGATCGCCTTAGGAAGACGCGGTCCCTGGAAAGTCGTGACGATGATCGTCAGCGTGGCGGGTGACAAGATGGCGCCACCCACGCCCTGAATAGCGCGAACGATAATCATCTCGGTGCCGTTGTGTGCGAGTCCCGCGCCGATGCTCGCCAGGGTGAACACGACGATTCCCGTTAAGTACACGTGGCGGCGACCGAAGTAATCCGCGGCTCGCCCGCCAAGGAGAAGAAAGCCTGCAAAGGTCAACACGTAAGCGTTGATGACCCACTGAGCGCTTGAGTAGGTGAAGTGAAGGTCGTGTCCCATTCGTGGAAGGGCGACGTTCACGATGGAGACATCCAGGACGACCATGAACTGCGCGATGCACGCGATGAAAAGGATCAACCAGTCCGGAGCATGTCGCTGCGGCGCGTCCACGAGGATCGTGTCTTCAGACATTTTCTGAGTGTAATGGTGGCCTGTCTCGCGCCATCTTCTGAAGGATGTGCGGGTGTCGCGCGTTACCGGGCAGACTGGAGCCCGTGGTTGCTCAATACATCTTCACTATGCGAGACCTCCGTCGGTTCTATCCCCCCGACCGCGAAGTTCTCAAGGGCATCAATCTCTCCTTCTACCCGGGCGCCAAGATCGGCGTCATCGGCGCGAATGGATCAGGGAAGTCTTCGCTGCTGCGAATCATGGCCGGACTGGACGACGGATTCAGCGGAGAGGCTCGCCTCACGCCCGGGTTCAGTGTGGGGTACCTGTCCCAAGAGCCCCAACTGGATCCGACGAAGGATGTGGTCGGCAACGTCGCCGATGGGGTCGCCGAACAGCGCGACCTCCTCCTGCGCTTTAACGAGGTCTGCGCGGCAATGGCAGATCCCGAAGCCGACTTTGACGCGCTCTTGAGCGAGCAGTCCGACCTTCAGGCGAAGATCGACGCGGCGAACGCGTGGGACCTTGAGCGCACGCTCGACATCGCGATGGACGCGCTGCGACTTCCGCCGCCTGATGCCGACGTCTCTACGTTGTCTGGCGGTGAGCGCCGACGCGTCGCTCTCTGCCGTTTGCTCTTGTCCAAACCCGACCTGCTACTTCTTGACGAGCCGACGAACCACCTCGACGCCGAGTCGGTGGCCTGGCTCGAGCGCACCCTTCAGGACTACAGCGGCACCGTCGTCGCCATTACCCACGACCGTTACTTTCTCGACAACGCCGCGCAGTGGATTCTCGAACTCGATCGCGGACACGGCATCCCCTGGGAAGGTAACTACTCGTCGTGGTTGGAGCAGAAACAGGCGCGACTGGCCGCCGAAGAAAAAGCCGACAAGGCACGTCAAGCGTCGCTCCAGAGAGAGCTCGAGTGGATCCGTCTTTCCCCCCGCGCCCGTCAGAGCAAAGGAAAGGCTCGTCTCAGCACTTTCAACCAATTGGTGGCGGAGTCCGAGTCGGCCGATCGACGCGCAGACAAACTGGAGATCGTCATTCCCCCCGGTCCCCGTCTGGGCGACGTCGTTGTCAACGCCGAAGGACTCACCAAGGGATTCGACGATCGCCTCCTCATCGAAGACCTCACGTTCTTGTTACCTCCCGGGGGCATCGTCGGCGTCATTGGGCCTAATGGTGCGGGGAAAACGACGCTCTTTCGAATGATGGTGGGTCAGGAAAAACCTGACGCGGGATCCATTGAGGTGGGTTCCACGGTGCAGTTCGCCTACGTTGACCAGTCGCGGGACACATTGAACGCCGACAACACGGTCTTCGATGAGATCAGTGGGGGCCAGGAGCACATGGTGGTCGGGACCCGCGAGATCCACGCGCGCGCTTACGTCGCGAGTTTTGGTTTTAAGGGCAGCGATCAGCAGAAGAAGGTCGGCGAGATCTCCGGGGGAGAACGCAACCGCGTGCAGTTGGCAAAGGTGCTCCGCAGTGCTGGCAACGTGTTGCTCCTGGATGAACCGACCAACGACCTTGACGTTGATACCCTGCGCGCGCTGGAAGATGGGCTCCTGGACTTTCCGGGGTGCGTCGTCGTGATTAGCCACGATCGCTGGTTCTTAGACCGCATCTCGACCCACGTTCTCGCTTTTGAGGACGACGCCGTGGTGCGCTGGTTCGAAGGCAATTTCTCGGACTACGAAGCCGAGCGCCACAAGCGACTCGGTATCGATGCCGATCAGCCGCACCGCCTCCGCTACAAGCCAATCACCCGCTAGCAGACGTAAGGTCTTCTCGTGGCTAAGGGGACGGACTACTCGACCTACCTGCGCATCAATGACCTGTTGAAGTTGCAGATTCCCCTGACGGACCACGCACCCGACGAGCTGCTCTTCATCGTCGTGCATCAGTCTTACGAACTGTGGTTCAAGGTCATGATTGATGAACTCACTCGCTCCGCCCTCGTGCTCCACGAAAACAAACCCTGGCGGGCAACCGCACACTTGCGTCGCATGGTCGAGGTCGAAGAGCTTCTCCTCACTCACTTGCGCCTCCTCGACACCATGTCGCCCGAAGGCTTCTTGCAGTTTCGAGACCCCCTCGATCCCGCCTCAGGTTTTCAGTCGTGTCAGTTCCGCGCCATTGAGTTCTTGAGTGGAGCGGGCAACCCTGCGACACTCAACTACGACTTCTTCGACGAGGAGCAGCGCACCTGGCTCGCCGAGGTGGCTCAACTCCCCAACGTCTGGTCGGGGTTCGAACATTCACTACGCGTGTCGGTGGGCGCGTCGGCCAATGACGACCTCTTGGACCTCGTGCGCGCGCTGTACCTGGCCCACGACAGTGCCCAGTTGACGGCTCTGCACTCGGTCGCTGAGCTCTTGGTCGATCACGACGAGAACCTCGCGATCTGGCGCTACCAGCACATGCTGATGGCCGCGCGTCAGATCGGGCGTCGCCCCGGCACGGGCGGTAGCGAGGGCCTTGCGTACCTGGACACGACCATCGAACGGCGCTTTTATCCGGTCTTGTGGGAAGTGAGGTCGATACTGTGACGAGTCGCGAGGACTGCGTCGCCCTTGACGCCGCTGACGTGTTGGCGACGGTGCGCGAGATGTTCGCGCTCAACGACGAGGAGATCTATCTCGACGGCAACTCTCTCGGTCCCGTGTCACGCACTGTCGCGCCGCGCGTCAACGAGGTCATCGAGAACCAGTGGGCAGAAGGGCTGGTGCGAAGTTGGGGTCCGTGGATGGACCGGCCGCTAAGCGTGGGCGAGCGCATCGCGCCCCTCATTGGGGCAAAGCCCGGTGAAGTTCTCGTCGCCGATACTCTCACCATCCTCCTGGCGAAACTCATCGGCGCCGCTTTGGCGCAGCGGCCCCATCGCCACGTGATCATCACCGACGCGGTTAACTTCCATTCCGATCTCTACATCGTCGAGGCGATGGCCAAACTCGCCGGTCGGCCCATCTCCGTGAAGGCCATAGACCGGTCCACGCTTGGCGACGAGCTCGACGATGACGTGGCGCTCGTGATGTTGACCCACGTCGATTTTCGCTCGGGTGAGATGCTCGACCTCGCGGCGATCACCGCCCAGGTCCACGCGGCCGGCGCGCTCATGCTGTGGGACTTTGCCCACTCGACGGGCGCTGTGCCACTCGACGTTGAGGGCGCCCTGGTTGATTTTGCCGCGGGCTGTGGCTACAAATATCTCAACGGTGGACCAGGGTCACCGGCGTTTCTCTATGTGCGTTCTGCGTGGCAGGACTTCCTCAGCAATCCTCTTCCCGGATGGCTCGGGCACGCGCGCCCCTTTGACTTTGAGCCGACCTTTGACGCGGCCCCCGGCATTCGAAAGTTCATGACGTCCTCGCCCTCCATCATCGCCTTGGCCGCTCTGGATGGCGCGCTCGATGTGTTCGACAACGTCTCGATGAAGGACGTGCGTCAAAAGAGTCTCGCTTTGACGGATCTTTTTCTTGAGCTGATCGACACCCGTCTTGCCGGTGTTTTTGACGTGGTGACGCCCCGCGAGCACGCGAAGCGCGGGAGTCAGGTCGCGCTCGCCCATCCCCAGGCGTACGGAATCGTTCAGGCGCTCATCGCGCGGGGCGTCGTGGGCGACTTTCGAGCTCCCGACGTTGCCCGATTCGGCTTCACGCCTCTTTACCTCCGCTTCGTCGATGTCTATGACGCCGTGGAGATCCTGGTGGGCGTTCTGGAGTCGGGGACTCACCAAGACCGCGCCTTCGCGGTTCGCAATCCCGTCACGTAGTACTCGGAGGATCCCCTTGATCAGGTATTTCAAGTTATTCACGTCCCGAAACTTGACAAAAGACTGTTAACGATATATCGTTATAGTCACAAACCTATCGAAAGGATACGTTTATGACACACCGAGATCATTCGGAACACTCGCCATTCCGGCGAGGCAGGAACGCGGAAGGTAGCGACGCCAACCCCTTAGGTGGTCGCTCCGGCGACCGTCGTCGCCACGGCCCCCACAGGGGCGGTCACCGCGAAGAAGGTCGAGAGCGTGAGTTCTCGACGCGAGGTCGAGGAGGACGAGGTCGCGGTCGCCGCGGCGACGTTCGCTTCGCCATTTTGGCTCTCCTCGATGAGCATCAGATGCACGGCTACGAAATGATGCAGGAACTCGACGACCGGACCCAAGGTCTATGGCGCCCGAGTCCTGGGTCGTTGTACCCGGCGTTGCAGTTGCTCGAGGACCAGGGGCTCGTACTCTCCGAAACGACGGAGGGTCGTCGTCAGTACACACTGACCGACGCCGGTCGAGCGGAGTTGAGTTCACGGCCACGTGCGTCCGCGCCGTGGGAGTCAATGGTGCACGACGCCGACCAAGGTGACATGGCGCTTCGCGCTGCGTTACATCATGTCGCCATTGCCGTACACCAAGTCGCCGAAGCAGGCACGCCCGAACAGAAGGAACGCGCTGACGCATTGCTCAAAGAGCTGCGCCGTCAGATGTACCTCTTGCTCGCGGAGTCACTTGCCCCGCGCGACGACACGCCGACGGCCTAACAGCTAGCGGCAGTTCGAGAGGCCCGGTCCCGAAGGACCGGGCCTTTTAGATTCTCCGGCGACGAATCGTGCGCCAACTCAAGGTCGCGATCGTGGACAACGCCGCGAGGACGAGAAGAATGAAGAGCACTGGTCCGGCCAGGCGGATGAGCCACTCGAAGCCTGAGACGAATCCGCTCACACTGTCGTGCCACGCCCTATCGATGCCAGAGCGCTGTGTCGACGCCACGTGGTGAGCGGGCGTGGCCACGTTCACCGTAAGACTGGCGTAGGTCGTCTCGTGGTTGAGGACGTTGAGTTGTCCCTGATCCTGTTCGATTTGACTTTGGATCTGATCGATCTGATTCTGGACGGCGAGAATGCCACTAATGGCAGTAGCGCGCGTCATGATCGTGAGGTACTGGTTCAGACTTACTTTCAGTGCGTCGATCCGAGCTTGCAGGTTGACGTACTGGCTGGTGACGTCGTCGGAGTTCGTCACGACCGACGTCGTACGACCAGTCCGTTCCACCTGAGCGACCAACAGGCTAAATGACGCTTGGGGTACTTCAAGGACGATGGTGCCCGACGTGAAAGTCCCATGCGTGCGCGAACCGGTTGATGCCTCCGAACTATTGACGAAACCGTGATCGCCTGTCACGAGCGAGGTCAGTTTGTTGAACGCGTAGTGGATGTGGCCATCGGTTACCGAAACGCTGACCGTGCCGGTCGACTCGATCTTCTCCGACCCTGCCGATATCGACGTCGTCCGTGACTTCAGAGAATTCGGCGACACAGTTTTTGACGGAGCGAATGCGCTTCCGCTGAGGGTTGCCGCTCCTGTTTGGGCTGCGCTTGGAGCGCCGCGAGTGTAGGGGACCTTCGCCACTGCCCCGTGCACCAGGGTGATGGGCCGACGGGTCTCGTGGACAGCGAGCGGTACTCCGACTCCAATTGCGATGACGAGCGCCGCCGCTCCCATGAGAACATTGCGTGCCCGTCCGGGTTCACGCACCAGTCGTGTGACGCCAGTGACCGGTGTCGTCTCCTCGTAGTGCATCTGGTCCACGATGCGCTGGGCCGCGCTGTCCGACACATCGAACGCGTCGGCCGTCGCTCGAAGAGCGGCACTGAGTGTTCCTTCATCGATGATGGTCATCCAGTGACCTCCTCACTGGCGGGGGCGGGCGAGTTCTCGCGCAACGCAGGGTGAGCGGCTAGCCGGCGACGAGCGTCGTGAAGACGGGACTTCACGGTGCCGGGCTTGCGGCCGATGGCGATGGCAATCTCTCGTTCGCTCAACTCGGCGTAATAGCGAAGAA
>Ga0182030_10003384_pt1 | contig 34049 bp, 32 predicted proteins | sample 812S3MmetaG_FD_121299 | JGI IMG/M metagenome (GOLD analysis project Ga0182030, IMG submission 121299) | Permafrost microbial communities from Stordalen Mire, Sweden - 812S3M metaG (Illumina Assembly) | ecosystem: Environmental > Terrestrial > Soil > Wetlands > Permafrost | place: Sweden...
ACGCCGCGCGCTTTCGCTTTGGTTTCTTGGCGGTGGCGCTGTTGCTGTTCAACGAGTGGGTGCTCAAAATATTCATGGACCAGGCGCTCGCGCGAGGATCGGCGCTGGGCATAGGGTTCGGTCCCTGGCACGGCATATCGGCGCTGATTTATCTGGCCGCGTGCCTTGCCGTCGTGGTGGCGGTTTGCGAGTACGAGCTGTGAGAATGACATGAGAATCCTCAATGTATGTGGCGCGGGGTTTGCACTGGCGGCGCAATGTGCAATGGCAGCAACGTTCGATTTCGATGCGACTCCCGGACGTCTGCCCAAGTACGTGGTGCCGCTCAGCTATGAAGTTAGCCTCAAGCCGAGCGTCGACACGTTGTCCTTGACCGGCACCGAGTCGATTCAGCTGCAATTCAAAACCGCCGGCGCATCGATTCAGTTCAATTCGCTCAACGAGCGGCTCGATCACGTGCTGCTCGATGGCTTTCCGGTGAAGTCTGTCGATTCGAGCGACGTCAAGCAACTCACGACGATCACCCTGATGAACCCAGCGTCCGTGGGCGTGCATGTTTTGAGCTTTACCTTCACAGGCAAGATCGAAACGGCGCCGCACGGTTTGTTCGCGCAAAAGTACACGCGCCAGGACGGTTCGCAGGGCGTGCTGTTGAGCACGCAGATGGAAGCGACGGACGCGCGGCGCATGTTTCCTTGCTGGGACGAACCTGCGTTCCGGGCGAGCTTTCGCCTCAACGTGAGCATCCCAAAGGCTTGGGCCAGTACGTCCAACATGCCGATCGCGAAACGTGTGGTGCACGGTAAATTGGCCAGCGTCAGCTTCGGCGAAACGCCGAAAATGCCATCCTATTTGATCGAATTCACGGCCGGCGATATTCGCGCGATCAGCGCCAAGAATGGCAGCACCAGCTTCGGCGTCTGGGCGGTGGCCGGTCAGGAATTGGAGGGCGCGACCGCGCTGCGCAACGCGCAGCAGATCTTGGGCGATTACAACGATTATTTCGCCTATCCGTTTCCGTTGCCCAAGCTCGATTCGATCGCCGTGCCGGGAGGATTTGCCGGTGCCATGGAAAATTGGGGTGCCATCACCTACAACGATCAGGTACTGCTGGTGAGTCCAGCGAGCACCCTCGCGGACCGGCAGGAGGTGTTCAGCGTGCAAGCCCACGAGATGGCGCATCAGTGGTTCGGGGATTTGGTCACCATGGCGTGGTGGGACCAGACCTGGCTCAACGAGAGTTTTGCGTCATGGCTTGCCGCCAAGGAGACGGCTGCGCGCAATCCCGAATGGCACTGGTGGGAACTCGAGGACCTGTCGAAGGAAGTTGCAATGCGCGCCGATGCGCATGCAGCCTCCCATGCCATCGAGCGGCCGGTGACAGATGAGCTGCAGGCAGACGAGTCGTTCGACCCCGACATCACCTACAACAAGGGAGAAGCGCTGCTGCGCATGTTGGAGTCGTATCTCGGCGAGGACGTGTTTCGCGACGGCATCCGCCGCTACATGAAGATGCGTGCCTACTCGAACGCCACCTCGACGGACTTGTGGCAGTCCTTGAGCGCGGCCAGCGGCAAGGATGTCGGCCAAGTGGCCACCGATTGGACTACGCGGCCGGGTTTTCCGCTGGTGTCGGTGGAGGCGGTGTGCGATGCCGGCATGCGCACGATAACCCTGCACCAAACGCGATTTCTGCTAGACGGGGCGCTGGCAGGCGCCGCGCAGTCGGGCGCGACGCCAGCAGACCCGCCGCAGTCGAGAGCCACACCGATCGGCGCTGCGCATTGGCATGTGCCGCTGCGCATCAGAGCGGGCGACGCCGCTGCGGCCCGCGTGCTGCTCGAAGTCGACGGGCAGAGCGCGGCGGCGGGACGCTGCAATGAGCCTCTGAGCGTGGATGCCGATGCCGTCGGCTATTACCGCGTGCAGTACGATGAGGCGACTTTGGCCATCAACACAGCTACCTTCGCCAACGCGTTAAATGGGGATCGAATTGCGCTGCTCGATGACCAGTGGGCGCTGGTCGAGTCGGGTATGGCGCCGCTGAAGAGCTACTTGGCGCTCGCCGCGGGAATGCACGACAACTTGGATGTCCGCGCCTGGCAGCAGATCACCGGCGCACTCAGCGTGGTCGAATATGCCGAGCGTGGTTCACCCGGCCACGACGGGTTCGCAGCCTTTGCGCGCTCGCTTCTGAAGCCCGCTGCGCAGCGGCTGGGCTGGCAGGCACGGGCTGATGAAACGCCCGATGTCACCAGCCTGCGCCAAACATTGATTGCCGACCTGGGCAGCTGGGGCGATGCAGACACCATCGCGGAGGCGAAACGGCGCTTCGAGGGCTTCCTCGAGGATCATAGGTCCCTGACCGCGGACGAGCAGTCGAGTGTGCTCGGCATCGTGGCGCAAAACGCCGACGCCACGACTTTCGCGCAGCTGCACCAACTCGCCAAGATGGCGAAGAACGAAACTGAACTGGAGCGCGATTATCTGGCGCTGGCCGCGGTGCGCGATCCCGCGCTTGCCGCCCAAGTCGCACAAATCGCCGTATCGGACGAACTGCCGCCAGAGGCTGCAACGACCGGCATCAGACTGGTGTTCAGCCTGTCGGGACGTTTCCCGCAGTTATCCTGGAATGCCTTCACCGCCAACTGGCAAAAGCTCTTGAAGCCCTTTCCCACGCTCACCACGCTGATCCTCGGTCAGAATGTGCCCGAGATATATTGGGACTCGGTACCCGTGGCCCAACTCGATGCTTGGGTGCGGGCGAACTGCCCGGCGGAGGCCGCCGACAGCATCGAAGGCGGCATGCAGACGGCGCGTTTCAAGCTGGCGGAGAAGCAGGCGTTGATTCCCGCGGCCGACGCGTTCATCAGCGCGCAAAGCCGCCTCTAGCGAACGAGATCTCAGGTGTCCGGCAGAAGGATCTTGGGCAGCTGCGGGCGGCGGCGGTAAAACACGCCGACATGCCCGATGCGCTGCACGATTTCGCTCATGGTGCGGGCGGCCAGCGTGGCCAATGCCGTGTCGCGCGCCTCGCGCGCGCCGACGCGCGCCGCCACTTTCACCAGTTCATGGTCGTTGAGTGCACGCTCCAATTCGCTGATGACGCCGTCCGTGAGACCCGCATTGCCGAGCATAACGAGGGGATGGAGCGGATGCGCCAGCCGACGCAGGTGCTTTTTTTGCTTCTCGGATAAGGCCATGACGCGATTATAGTCGTAAGGTTAATGCCCAAACGTTCAAAAAGCAGTGCCCGTTGGCTGGCCGAACATGCCAACGACGAATTCGTGAAGCAAGCGCAGAAGCAGGGCTGGCGCTCGCGCGCGGTATTCAAACTGGCGCAGGTTCAAGAGAGCGATAAGTTGCTTCGGCCCGGCATGCGCTGCGTTGATCTGGGCGCGGCGCCCGGCGGCTGGAGCCAATACGCGGCCAAGATCATTGGGTCTAAGGGCCGCATCGTGGCCACCGACATCCTGGCGATGGACGGCATCCCCGGGGTCGAGTTCGTGCAGGGTGATTTTCGCGAACCGGAGGTGCTCGAGGAGGTGCTGCGGTGCGTGGGTGCGGACAAAGTCGACCTTGTATTGTCGGATATGGCCCCCAACATGGCTGGCATAGATGCGCTGGACCAGCCTAGATCCATTTACCTCGCGGAGCTCGCGCTGGAGTTTGCAGAGCGCGTGTTGGCACCCGGGGGCGACCTGCTCGTGAAATTATTTCAAGGCGAGGGATTCGACCAGTTCATCAGGGATGCCCGCAAATTCTACGGAAAAGTCGCCACAAAAAAGCCGAAAGCGTCACGAAGCCGCAGTCCTGAGATCTATCTGTTGGCGCGGCAGTTTGGGATGGTGTAAGTTCGGGGCTTACCCGAAGGGAACGCCCGTCATTCTTTTTTGTCGTAAACTGATTACGACTGTAAGGTGAAACTTGAACGATTTGACGAAACAGATTCTCTTGTGGGTCGCATTAGCGGTCATTCTGCTGGCGATATTTAGTCAATTCGGAATGCGCACGGGCGCACCGTCGCCGGTTGATTACTCTCAATTCCTCACCGAAGTTAAGAGCAACAACGTCGATTCCGTGACCTTCAAGGGCGATGTGCTCGAGTGGAAGCGCCGCTCCGGCGAACAGGCAGTGACCAATAATCCGGAAACCAGCAACAGCGCCTTGATCGGCTTGCTGAATGACCATAACGTCAAATTCCGCGCCGAACCGCCCAAGCAGCAATCGGTGTTCTTACAGCTGCTCATATCCGCCTTTCCCATCCTGATACTGATCGGCTTCTGGGCATACTTCATGCGCCAGATGCAAGGTGCGTCCGGCGGGCGCGGCGCCATGTCCTTCGGCAAGAGCCGTGCACGCTTGCTGGGCGAGGATCAAGTCAACATCACGTTTGCCGATGTCGCAGGCGTCGAGGAAGCGAAACAGGAAGTCGTAGAAATCGTCGACTTCTTGAAGGATCCGGGCAAGTTTCAAAAGCTCGGCGGCAAGATCCCGAAAGGCGTGCTCATGGTCGGTTCGCCCGGCACCGGCAAGACGTTGCTGGCGCGCGCCATTGCCGGCGAAGCCAAGGTGCCGTTCTTCACGATTTCCGGTTCTGACTTCGTCGAAATGTTCGTCGGTGTCGGTGCCTCACGCGTGCGCGACATGTTCGAGCAAGCGAAGAAGCATGCGCCCTGCATCATCTTCATCGACGAAATCGACGCGGTCGGCCGCCATCGCGGCGCGGGCCTGGGCGGCGGTCATGATGAGCGCGAACAGACCTTGAACCAATTGCTGGTCGAGATGGATGGTTTCGAGGGCAACGAAGGCATCATCGTCATTGCCGCCACCAACCGGCCCGATGTGCTGGACCCGGCGCTGCTGCGTCCGGGCCGCTTCGACCGTCAAGTTGTGGTACCGCTGCCCGATGTGCGCGGCCGCGAGCAGATTCTCAAGGTTCACATGCGCAAGGTACCGCTCGGCGACAACGTCAAGCCCTCCGTCATCGCGCGCGGCACACCGGGATTTTCGGGCGCCGATCTTGCCAACCTGGTCAATGAGGCGGCGCTGTTTGCCGCGCGCGGCAACAAGCGCTCGGTGACCATGGAGGAATTCGAACGGGCCAAGGACAAGATCATGATGGGCGCCGAGCGCCGTTCCATGGTCATGACCGAGGAAGAGAAGCGCAACACCGCTTATCATGAGTCCGGGCACGCCATCGTGGGGTTGAGCGTTCCGGAGCACGATCCGGTCTATAAGGTCACGATCATTCCGCGCGGCCGTGCGCTCGGCGTCACCATGTTCCTGCCCGAGGCCGACCGCTACAGCACCAGCAAGCGGCAACTCGAGAGCCGCATTGCCACGCTGTTCGGCGGCCGTGTCGCGGAAGAATTGGTATTCGGCGCCGATGCGGTCACCACCGGCGCATCCAATGATATCGAGCGTGCCACCGAATTGGCGCGCAACATGGTCACTCGCTGGGGTCTGTCCGACCGACTGGGTCCGCAAACTTACAGCGAAGAGTCCGGCGAGGTGTTCCTGGGGCGCAGCGTCACGCAGCACAAGCAGGTGTCCGATGTGACCGCGCATGTCATCGACGAGGAAGTGCGGCGGGTCATCGACAGCAATTACCAGCGCGCTTACAAGATCCTGCAAACCAATATGGACAAGCTGCAGACCATGTCGGAGGCCTTGATCAAGTACGAGACCATCGACGAGGAACAGATCAAAGACATCATGGAAGGCCGTGTGCCGCGACCGCCGCGCGATTGGGACGACACGCCGACGCCGACGGCGCGGGGGCCTTCGGCGGAGAAGCCAGCGCCTCCGTTGGTCAGCCCGGCGGGCCAGCACTAGAGCGCACGCGCCGACGCAACGCGACGGCTCCACGCGGTTCGCTACGCGTCACGCAAGCTACTTAAGGCCGATGGCAGTGCCGTGCCATCGGCCTTTTGCTTTCATGGAGAGGTTTAAGGCATGCAATGGCGTTGCCGTGATCGATTCATCGACCTGTCCCACCCGCAAGTGATGGGCATACTGAATGTGACGCCGGATTCCTTTTCCGACGGCGGCCGCTACGCCGAGGTCGAGGCCGCATTCAGACGGGCTGAGCAGATCACCGCCGAGGGCGCAGCCATCATCGATGTGGGCGGAGAGTCTGCCCGACCCGGCTCGCTCCCGGTGAGCGAGGCACTCGAGATCGCGCGCGTGGTGCCGGTCATCGAAGCCATTGCCGCAAAGCTCAAAGTGGCGATTTCGATCGACAGCAGCAAACCGGCGGTCATGGCGGCCGCGGTGGCGGCGGGCGCCTGCATCATCAACGATATTCGTGCGCTGCAGGTGCCCGGTGCGCGGTCCTGCGCCGCGAAAACCCAGGCTGGCGTGTGTTTGATGCACATGCAGGGCGATCCCGGCACCATGCAGGTACGCCCGCACTATAATGACGTCACGGAGGAGGTGGCGGCGTTCCTGCGCGCGCAGATTCAGGCATGCACCGCCGAAGGTATCCAGACGGACGCCATCGCCATCGATCCGGGTATCGGCTTCGGCAAGACACTCGAGCATAGCCTGGCATTGCTGCGAGACCTGCCACGCTTGGCGGCGCTGCGAGTGCCGGTGCTGGTGGGCGTGTCGCGTAAGAGCGTCATCGGCCGAATTCTAGGGGGAAGGGATCTTCATGATCGATTGCATGGCGGATTGGGTTTGGCGGCGCTGGCGGTGAGCTTCGGCGCCCGCATCATTCGGACGCACGACGTCGGCGCGACGGTCGATGCCGTATGCGCGGTCGACGCGGTACTGCAAGGAGCGATCCCATAGCCAAGTACTTCGGCACCGACGGCGTGCGCGGCCGGGTGGGTAGGGCGCCCATGACGGTGGATTTTGCGCTGCGGCTGGCAAGCGCCACCGCGCGCGTTTTGGCACCCGGCGGCGGCCGGGTGCTCATCGGCAAGGACACGCGCGTATCCGGCTACATGTTCGAATCGGCGCTGGAGGCGGGTTTCGTGGCCGCGGGCGTAGATGTGATGCTGATCGGGCCGCTGCCCACGCCCGGCATCGCGTACATGACGCAACGCTTGGGCTGCAGTTTCGGCGTGGTCATCAGCGCATCCCATAATTCATACGAGGACAACGGCATCAAGTTCTTCGATGCCACCGGCAGCAAACTCTCCGACGCTGTCGAGCAGCAGATCGAGAGTCTGCTGGATGAGAACGTTGTCACTCAGGAATCGCAGCATCTGGGCAAGGCGATTCGCATCGATCGCAGCCGCACGCAATATCAGGATTTTTGCGCCTCCACGATCCCGCCGGGCATGAACTTGAAGGGCTTCAAGATTGTGGTCGATTGCGCCAACGGCGCGGGCTACAAAGTCGCGCCACGCGTGCTGACCGATTTGGGCGCGGAAATAGTCCCCCTCGGCTGTTCGCCGAACGGTCGCAATATCAACGATGGCTGCGGCTCGACCGCTCCGGAGCTTTTGCAGCTGACCGTTCCCAGCGTGCGCGCACAGGTGGGGTTGGCGCTGGACGGCGACGGTGATCGGGTGGTGATGGTCGATGATCTGGGCCGCTGCGTGGACGGCGATCAGCTGCTGTTCATTCTGGCCACGGCGCGCAAGTCGCGCGGTGAACTCACCGGTCCGGTGGTGGGCACGGTGATGAGCAACTTAGGGCTGGAGCATGCCCTCGCGGAGCGCGGCATCGAATTCAGGCGCACTCAGGTCGGCGACCGCCATGTGTTGTCCATGCTGAATGAGACGGGCGGCACGCTCGGCGGCGAGACCTCCGGACATATTCTGTGTTTGGACAAGACCACCACCGGCGATGGCCTGATCAGTGCCCTGCAGGTGCTCGCCATCATGAAGCAGAGCGGAGCGGGGCTCGCTGAGCTCGGCGCCCCGATGCGCAAATATCCCCAGGTGCTGCTCAATGTGCGCGTCGCGAACCAGAGGGACCCTTTGGCGGATCCCAAGGTCGAGTCGGTGGTGAAGGAGGTCGAGGGCCGCTTCGAGGGCCGCGGGCGCATCGTGTTGCGCGCCTCGGGCACCGAATCAGTGATTCGCGTCATGGTGGAGGGCTTCGATGCGGCATTGGTCAAAAAGGGCGCACGCGATATCGCCTCCGCGGTCGAGGCTGCCCTGGGCGCACCATGAAGGGGCTTGCAGTTCGGAGTCAGCGCGGATAATCTTCGCCGCCTTTGCGGCAGGGCACCGGCACGGGAGTTGGCTATGCGTCGTCCGATGGTCGCGGGCAATTGGAAAATGCATGGATCGCGCGCTTCTAATCAAGCGCTGCTGGATGAACTCGAGAGCAGCCGCGAGCCAGAGTGGCCGATCGACGTGGCCGTGTTCCCGCCCTATGTTTATTTGAGCGATGCAGTGCGTCATCTGGAAGGGGCCCGCATCGAGGTCGGGGCGCAGGATGTGTGTGCCGAGGGCAGCGGAGCGTTCACGGGGCAGGTCAGCGCCGCGATGCTGAAGGATGTGGGATGCACCTACGTCATCGTCGGGCATTCCGAGCGACGGCGTTTGAACCACGAGGACGATGCGTTGGTGGCGCGCAAGTTTGCGGCGGCGCAGAAGGTCCGCTTGATACCGGTATTGTGTGTCGGGGAGACCTTGGAAGAACGCGAGACGAAGATGACAGAGGCGGTGATCGGTCGCCAAGTGGATGCGGTCATCACGCTGCATGGCATCGGCGGATTTTCCGCGGCGATTTTAGCGTACGAGCCGGTGTGGGCGATCGGTACCGGCCGCACCGCCTCTCCGCAGCAGGCGCAGGATGTGCATGCCTTCCTGCGGGCTCGTATCGCGGCTCATGATGCTAAGATGGCCCACGAATTGCGCATCCTTTATGGGGGCAGCGTCAAGGGCGGCAATGCGGCGGAACTTTTCGCAATGCCCGATGTGGATGGTGGATTGGTAGGCGGTGCTTCGTTGAGCGCCGATGAGTTTCGGCAGATTTGCGCGGCGGCGGCCCTGCAGGGCGCGGCTCGCCATTAGAGAGATTTTCTTATGTTGCGTGGATTCATATTAGCGGTGCACATATTGCTGGCGCTCATGATCATCGGGCTGGTGCTGCTTCAGCGCGGCAAGGGTGCCGAGGCGGGCGCGGGTTTCGGTTCCGGCGCGTCGGGCACGGTGTTCGGGGCACGCGGCACCAGCACATTGTTTTCCAAGCTGACGGCTGTGTTTGCTGCATTGTTTTTCGCGACCAGCCTGACGCTGGCATACCTCGGCACGCACGGTCCGGCCGAGCCGACCAGCGTGCTGGAACGCGCCGCTCAGGCTGCGACGGCGACCCCGCCGCCGCCACCTGCCAACCCTGTCAAGAAGTGATAAAGCCGACGTGGCGAAATTGGTAGACGCGCTAGTTTGAGGGGCTAGTGGGGCAACCTGTGCCGGTTCGACTCCGGCCGTCGGCACCATCACTGCAGTTGACCGTTACGCGGCGCTACGCGCCGGTGCCTGATACAATTATGGTCAATCCGTGTAGTCTACGGCGCTGAAATGCTCCAGAAATACTTGCCAATTTTGATCTTCTTGTGCTTGGCCGGTGTTCTCGGCGTGGCATTGTTCACGATAGGGTGGGTGTTGGGCCCGCGGCGCCCCGACGCTGAAAAGCTGTCCCCGTACGAGTGCGGCTTCGAGGCCTTCGAGGACTCGCGCATGCGCTTCGACGTGCGCTACTACTTGGTCGCCATCATCTTCATCGTATTCGATCTGGAGATCGCGTTTTTCTTTCCCTGGGCCGTCTCACTCAAGCTGACGGGCACCTTCGGATTGCTTGCCATGTTGGTTTTCGCGTTGCTGCTGGTCGTTGCGCTCGTGTACGACTACAAGAAAGGGGCGCTGGAATGGGATTAGAAGCCATCTCTGCCGAGACCGGCACGGCGCCTGGCTTCGAAGTGACCACTGTCGACAAGCTGATCAATTGGGCGCGAACCGGTTCGCTGTGGCCGATGACCTTCGGATTGGCGTGCTGCGCGGTCGAGATGATGCATGCCGGCGCGGCGCGCTACGATTTAGATCGCTTTGGCGTGGTATTCCGCCCCAGCCCGAGGCAGTCCGATGTGATGATCGTGGCTGGCACGCTGGTCAATAAAATGGCACCCGCTTTGCGCAAGGTGTACGACCAGATGCCCGAACCGCGTTGGGTCATTTCCATGGGCTCGTGCGCCAACGGCGGCGGCTATTACCACTATTCGTATGCGGTGGTGCGCGGGTGCGATCGCATCGTGCCGGTGGATGTGTACGTGCCCGGATGCCCGCCTTCGGCCGAAGCGCTGCTGTTCGGCATCATCCAATTGCAAAACAAGATCAGGCGTAACAAGGCGATTATTCGATGAGCGCGGACCCGGAAGCTTCCGCGGCGGTTGTGAAACCGCCCCTCGAGGCCTTGAGCGATGCGATCGCTCGCGCCTTGCCGGACGGCTTAATCGCGGTACCCAATCACGCCGGCGAATTGACCTTCGAGTTGCCGGCCGAGCGCCTGCTCGAACTGGCAACGGCGCTGCGCGAGCACCCAGAACTCAAGTTCGAGATGTGCATGGATGTGTGCGGCGTGGATTACCTGGAGTACGGACGCGCCGAATGGACGACACAGAGTGCGACCAGCTCAGGCTTCAGCCGCGGCGTGGCGCAGCGTGGCGACGCCCGGCGCAGCGTCGCCGCCGACAGCGTAGCGCCCGGCCTGCGCGGGGACACCCGACGTTTCGCGGTGGTCTATCATCTCTTGTCGATAGCCCACAATCATCGCGTGCGGCTGCGTGTGTTCTGCCCCGATGACTCGCAGCCGATGGTCGATTCGGTGACCGGCATCTGGGCCAGTGCCGACTGGTTCGAACGCGAGACTTTCGACATGTACGGCATTCTGTTCAAGGGCCATCCCGATCTGCGCCGGCTGCTGACCGATTACGGCTTCATCGGGCATCCGTTCCGCAAGGATTTCCCCCTGTCCGGCAACGTCGAAGTGCGCTACGACCCGGAGAAGGGCCGCGTGGTGTATCAGCCGGTCAGCATCGATCCGCGCGTGCTGGTGCCGAAGGTGATCCGGCACGACAACCGCTACGATCCGCAGCTGACCAACGCGCCCGCTCACATCAACACGCTCGAAAAACCGAATGGCTGAGATCCGCAACTACACCATGAACTTCGGTCCGCAGCACCCGGCAGCACACGGCGTGCTGCGTCTGGTGCTGGAGCTCGACGGCGAAGTCATCCAGAAAGCCGACCCGCACGTCGGTCTGCTGCATCGGGGCACCGAGAAACTGGCGGAAAGCAAGCCCTTCAATCAGTCGATCGGCTACATGGACCGGCTCGACTACGTCTCGATGATGTGCAACGAGCATGCGTACGTCATGGCGATCGAGAAGCTGTTGGCATTGGAGCCGCCGATCCGCGCGCAATACATCCGTGTGATGTTCGATGAGGTCACGCGCATCCTCAATCATCTGATGTGGCTGGGCGCGCATGCCTTGGACATCGGCGCGATGACCGTGTTTCTCTACTGCTTCCGCGAGCGCGAAGATCTGATGGACTGCTACGAGGCAGTTTCCGGCACGCGCATGCATGCCACCTACTACCGTCCGGGCGGGGTGTATCGCGACCTGCCCGAGACCATGCCGCAGTATCAGCAGTCCAAATGGCGCAGCAAGAAGGACGCGGACCGCTTCAACGAGCGGCGTTCCGGCGGCCTGTTGGAGTTCATCGAGGATTTCACCACGCGCTTTCCCGCCTGCGTGGATGAGTACGAGACGCTGCTGACCGATAACCGCATCTGGAAGCAGCGCACGGTGAACATCGGCGTGGTCACTCCGGAGCGTGCCCTGCAGCTGGGGTTTTCCGGGCCCATGCTGCGTGGCTCGGGCATCGAGTGGGACCTTCGCAAAAAGCAATCCTACGATGTGTACGATGCAATGGATTTCGACATGGCGGTGGGCGTGAACGGCGATTGCTACGATCGCTATCTGGTGCGCATCGAAGAACTGCGCCAATCGAACCGCATCGTCGAACAGTGCATCGCCTGGCTGAAGAAGAATCCCGGTCCGGTCATGATCGACGATCGCAAAGTGCGACCGCCGCGCCGCGAGGAGATGAAGGGTGACATGGAGTCCTTGATCCACCATTTTAAATTCATGACCGAAGGCTACTGCGTGCCGGAAGGCGAGACCTATGCCGCGGTCGAAGCGCCGAAAGGCGAACTCGGCGTGTATCTGGTGTCCGATGGCGCCAACAAACCCTATCGCCTCAAGGTACGCGCCCCTGGATTTTCGCACCTGGCCTCCCTCGATGAGATGGTGCGCGGTCACATGTTGGCGGACGTGGTCGCGGTGATCGGCACTCAGGACATCGTATTCGGCGAGATCGACCGATGAGCGTGCCATTGTCGGCGCATGTGCGCGAAGAGATCGACACGTGGATCTCGAAGTTCCCGCCGGAGCGCAAGCGCTCCGCGGTGATCTCGGCGCTGCACGCCGTGCAGCACGAAAACCACGGCTACCTGACCACGGATTTGATGGACGCGGTGGCCGAGTATCTCGGCCTGCCGAATATCATGGTGTACGAAGTGGCTTCGTTCTATTCCATGTTCGAGACCAAGCCGGTGGGGCGGCACCACATTTCGGTGTGCACCAACATCTCGTGCATGTTGCGCGGCTCGCAAGCCGTGGTCGAGCACGTCGAGAACAGGCTCGGCATCAAGACCGGCGAAAGCACCCCGGATGGCCGCATTTATCTGAAGCGCGAGGAAGAGTGTCTGGCCGCTTGCACGGGCGCCCCGATGATGATGGTGGATCACGTGTTCCACGAGAATCTCAATCCCGAGCGCATCGACCAGATCCTGGATGAATTGAAGTGAGTAGAGGGGCCTAATGGCGTACGAGCAAAATCTGGTTCTGTTCGAAGCGCTGAAGTACGAGCGGCCGTGGACCCTGGATGGATATCGCCAGTTCGGCGGCTATCAGGCGTGGGAGAAAATTCTGCGTGAGCAGCCGCCGCGTGAAAAGATCATCGACGAGGTGAAGGCCTCGGGGTTGCGCGGTCGCGGCGGCGCCGCATTCCCGACCGGAGTGAAGTGGAGTTTCATGCCGCGCTCCTCGCCGGTGCAGAAATATGTGGTGTGCAATTCGGATGAGTCCGAACCTGGCACCTGCCACGACCGGGATATCTTGCGCTACAACCCGCATTCGGTCATCGAAGGCATGGCGATAGGCGGCTACGCCATGACCGCCAGCGTCGGCTATAACTATATCCGCGGCGAATTCCTGGGCGAGCCTATTCCGCGTTTCGAAGCCGCCCTGGCCGAAGCCTATGCCGCCGGCTTGCTCGGCAAGAATATTCTAGGCTCGGGAGTGGACTTCGACCTGCACATGTTCATCGGCGCCGGCGCCTACATCTGCGGTGAGGAGACCGCGTTGCTCGAGTCGCTGGAGGGCAAGCCGGGCAAGCCGCGCTTCAAGCCGCCCTTCCCGGCCAATTTCGGTTTGTACGGCAAGCCGACCACCATCAACAACACGCAGAGTTTCGCGTCGGTGCCCACCATTCTGCGCAAGGGCGCTGCTTGGTTCGCAGGGTTGGGGCCGGCCAATTCGGGCGGCACCATCATCTTCTCCGTATCCGGTCACGTTGAGAAACCCGGCAACTATGAGCTGCCGATGGGAATTCCGTTCAAGGACCTCATGGATATATGCGGCGGCGTTTGGAAGGGCCGCAAACTCAAGGCGGTGATTCCCGGCGGCTCGTCCTGTCCGGTAGTTCCCGGCGATACCATGTGGAACACCAACATGGATTACGACTCGGTCAAGAAGGCCGGTTCCTCCGTGGGCACCGGCGCAGTCATCGTCATGGACGAGACCACCTGCATGGTGCGTGCGCTGGAGCGCCTGGCACGCTTCTACATGTCCGAGTCGTGTGGTCAGTGCACGCCGTGCCGTGAAGGCACCGGCTGGCTGGATCGCATGCTGAAGCGCATCATCGCGGGACAGGGCCGCACCGAGGATCTGGGTCTGCTGTTGGATGTGGCCAATCGCATCGAAGGACATACGATTTGTGCACTGGGCGATGCGGCGGCGTGGCCGGTGCAAAGCTTCCTCAAACACTTTGGCAACGAGTTCAAATACATGATCGAGCATAAAGGCCGCTCGATCGTCGACGGCGCGCCGCCGCCGGGCGCACCGGCACCGGCCGACGCTCAGTCTGTGGCGGCGTAGCGCAATGAGCGACGATACGGTAAACATCGAAGTCAACGGCATCGCCGTGAAGGCCCGCAAGGGCCAGATGATCATGCAGGCGACCGATCCGGTCGACATTTACATCCCGCGTTTTTGTTATCACGACAAGCTCAGCGTCGCCGCCAACTGCCGCATGTGCTTGGTCGAGGTCGAGAAAGCGCCGAAGCCGCTGCCGGCATGCGCGACGCCGGTGACCGAGGGCATGAAGGTGTTCACGCGCTCGCCGAAAGCGGTGGCCGCGCAGCGCGCCACCATGGAGTTCTTGCTCATCAATCATCCACTCGATTGCCCGATCTGTGATCAGGGCGGCGAGTGCGAGCTGCAGGATTTGGCGATGGGCTACGGCCGCGACATCGCGCGCTTCAGCGAGCGCAAACGGGTGGTGAAGGACAAGAATTTGGGTCCGCTGGTGTCCACCGACATGACACGCTGCATTCACTGCACCCGCTGTGTGCGTTTCGGTGCGGAAATTCAGGGTTATCCACAGATGGGCGCCACAGGCCGCGGCGAGCACATGGAAATCGGCACCTACATCGAGCACAGCGTCGATCACGAACTCTCGGCCAACATCATCGATTTGTGCCCGGTGGGCGCGCTCAACAACAAACCGTTCCGCTATCACGCGCGTGCCTGGGAAATGACGCAGGCCGCGCTGGTCTCGCCGCATGATGCCTTCGGCACGAATTTGTACGCGCACGTGCTGCGCGGCAAATTGATGCGTATGGTGCCGCGTGAAAACGAACAGATCAACGAAACCTGGATCGCCGATCGAGACCGATTCGGATTCGAGGGCATGTATTCGACTGACCGCAGCGACAAACCCATGCTTGAGATCGACGGCACGCTGCGCGCGGTCGACTGGGAAGTCGCTTTGAACCAGGCGGCGGAGCGGCTGCAAAAGGTGCGTGTTGCGCACGGCGGTCCCGCGATCGGCTTCCTGAGCACGCCGTCGGCCACCGTCGAGGAATTGTATCTGCTGGCGCAGATCGCCCGCGGTTTGGGCAGTCCGAACATCGATCATCGGCTGCGGCAGCTGGATTTTCGAGCGCAGGAGAGCGAGCCGGCGTTTCCGCATCTGGGGCTAACGATCGCCGATGTCGAAGCGCTCGAGGGCGCACTCATCGTGGGCTCAGACTTGCGGCATGAGATGCCGTTGCTGGCGCATCGGTTGCGCAAGGCGGCGGTGACGGGCGGCGCGAAAGTGGCGTTCTTGAATCCGCGCCGCCTCGACTACATGTTTCCCGTAGCCGCGTATTCGAGCGCCGAGTTGGTGGGCGAGCTCACCGCGTTGCTGCACGCCGCTGCGCAGTCGGCCGGAAAGTCGGTTCCGGAAGGAACGGCGGCGGCGAGCGTCAGCGATGAGCATCGCTCCATGGTCGGCGCCCTGACGCACGGCACGCGCCGCGCCGTCATACTCGGTACGTTGGCGCAGCGCCACCCGGCCTATGTGCACCTTAAATCGCTGGCGAGCGCGCTCGCCAATCTTTGTGACGCGTCGGTCGGATTCATCACCGAGGGCGCCAACGCCGCGGGCGCATACCTTGCCGGCGCGGTGCCGCACCGCGAGCCCGGCGGCGCGCCGGCGCGCAATGTCGGCCTGCCGGTTCGCGCCATGCTCGATTCACCGCGCAAGGCCTACGTGCTATTCGGCGGCATCGATCCGCTGCTGGATCTCAGCGAGTGTCGGGCTCTGCAGAGCGCCGAGCTCGTCGTTGCCGTCACCACGCACCTGCCGGAGAGCCTGAAATCCTTGGTGCACGTGGTGTTGCCGATGGGCACTTTTGCGGAGACCTCGGGCACCTACGTGAATGCGGAAGGGCGCTGGCAGAGTTGGGCGGGCGCCGCCAAACCGCTGGGAGAGAGCCGCCCGGGCTGGAAGATCCTGCGGGTGCTGGCGAATCTGCTCAACTTGCACGGCGTCGATTACGACAGTTCCGAGCAGGTGCGCGACGCACTCAAGGCGCTGTGCGGCACGCGCATCGATCCGGTGAATCTCGCCGAGTTTCCCGCGGCCATATCCGGCGGCGATGCCGTGGGATCATGGGTGGATGTTCCGCCGTACCAGGTGGACGTGCTGGTGCGCGGTTCGGATGCACTATCCAAAACCAAGGACGGGCGCATGACCCGCAGCGTGCTGTAGCCGTGTGGGACTGGACGCCGCTGCGCGAATGGCTCGAGGGCCTGATCACGCCGTACTGGACCACGCCGCTATTGACGGTGGTGCAGGGACTGATGACCACTATCTCCGTTATTCTGGTGATGGCGATGTACGTGCTGGCGGAGCGCAAGATCATCGGCTGGATCCAATTCCGCAAAGGACCGAACCGCATCGGCGGCCTGCTGATCCCGGGTCTGGCGCAGCCGTTCGCGGACGTCGTCAAGCTGATGTTCAAGGAAATCATTATTCCGGCGGATGCCAACGGGCTGTTGTTCCGCTTGGCGCCGCTATTGGCGCTGATTCCGTCGCTGGCGATTTGGGCCGTCATTCCGTTTCGGCCGGAACACGCGTTTGCCAACATCGACGCCGGACTACTGTACATTTTGGCGCTGACATCAATGGGCGTGTACGGCATCATCCTGGCCGGCTGGGCCGCCAATTCGAAGTATGCGTTCTTGGGCGCGATGCGATCGGCGGCGCAAATCGTCGCCTACGAAATCGCCATGGGCTTTGCCATGGTTGGTGTACTGATGGCGGCGGGCAGCCTCAACATCGGCGACATCATTCAGAAGCAGAGCGGCATGTTCGGCTGGAATTGGACCTGGCTGTTCCCATTGCTGATCGTGTATTTCATTTCCGGGGTGGCCGAAACCAATCGGGCGCCATTCGATGTGGCGGAAGGCGAGTCGGAAATCGTCGCCGGATTTCACGTCGATTATTCGGGCATGGCGTTCGCTCTGTTCTTCGTGGCCGAGTACGTCAACATGATCCTGATCTCGGCGCTGACCGTGATTTTCTTCTTCGGCGGCTGGCTCTCGCCCTTCGACGGTTGGCGCATCGTGCCACAGGACTCGTGGCTGGCTGCACCGAGCTTCTTCTGGTTCGGCTTGAAGACGTTGGCGCCGATGTTCACATTCCTGTGGCTGCGCGCGACCTTTCCGCGCTACCGCTACGATCAAATCATGCGACTGGGTTGGAAGGCGCTGATACCCGTCACTCTGGTGTGGCTGCTGGTCGAGGGCCTCATGGTGTATCTGCAAGTGGGTCCGTGGAAGGGGCAATCTTGATGCAGCAAATTCGCAGCTTCTTCAAGACTTATTTGCTGGCCGAGATGCTGCAAGGTTTAGGGGTGACCTGGCGGGCGATGTGGCAGCGCAAGGTTACGGTGAATTACCCGGAAGAGAAAACACCGCAAAGCTATCGCTACCGCGGCTTGCACGCGCTGCGCCGTTATCCAAACGGCGAAGAGCGCTGCATCGCCTGCAAGCTGTGCGAGGCGGTGTGTCCGGCGCTGGCCATCACCATCGAGTCGGACGTGGCCAGCGACGGCACGCGCCGCACCACACGCTACGACATCGATCTGTTCAAGTGCATTTATTGCGGTTTTTGCGAAGAGGCTTGCCCGGTGGACGCCATCGTGGAGACGCGGCTGCACGAATATCATATGGAGAATCGCGGCGAGAACATCATGAGCAAGGATAAATTGCTCGCCATCGGTGAGCGCTATGAAGCCATGATTGCGGCGGACAAGGCCGCCGACGCGCGGTACCGCTGATGTTCGCGACGATTCTATTCTTTGTTTTTGCCAGCGTGCTGGTGTGCGCGGCGCTGGGCGTGATCCTGTCGCGGAATCCTGTTTACTCCGCTTTGCTCCTGGTGCTGTGCTTTTTCAATGCCGCCATCATCTGGGTGATGCTGGATGCCGAATTCTTGGGCATCGTGTTGGTTCTGGTGTACGTGGGCGCGGTGATGGTGTTGTTCTTGTTCGTCGTGATGATGCTGGACATCAACGTGGAACAACTGCGCAAGGAGTTCGTGGGCTACTGGCCGTTGACAGTGGCGGTGGCGGGCTTCGTGGTATTCGCCATGATCAACGTCATCGTGGTGAAGCATCTCGGCGGTATGGACCTGAAGAGCGCGCCGGCAGTGCCGGACGATTACTCCAATACCCGCGCACTCGGCGCCGAACTGTTCACGCGTTATGCGTACCCGGCGCAGATCGCGGCGCTGATCCTTTTGGTGGCAAGCGTCGCGGCCATCGTCTTGACGCTGCGGCAGCGAAAAGGCGCGAAACCTCAAGATATCGCCAAGCAGGTGGCGGTGCGCGCCAAAGACCGGGTGCGGATCGTGAAGATGATTGGAGAGAAACGCCCGTGATCACGCTGACCGATGTGCTGACCCTGTCGGGAATATTGTTCGCCATCGGCGTGGCCGGTGTGTTCCTGAATCGTAAGAACATCATCGTGCTGCTGATGTGCATCGAACTGATGCTGCTGGCGGTGAATTTCAACTTCGTAGCATTCTCGCGCTTCTTGGGAAATATGGACGGTCAGGTGTTCGTTTTTTTCATCTTGACCGTGGCCGCTGCCGAGGCGGCCATCGGGTTGGCGATTCTGGTGGTGTTGTTCCGCGAACGCAGCAGCATCGATGTGGAAGATCTGGATTCGCTCCAGGGCTGAGGAAAGCGAACGATGCAGCGGATTTATCTCACCATTGTCTTGGCGCCGCTGCTGGCATGCCTGATCGCCGGATTGTTCGGACGCGCCATCGGCAAGAAGGGTGCGCACAGCGTCACCATCCTGGGTGTGGCCATTTCCTGCGCCCTGTCCCTGTACGTGCTGTACCAATTCACGGCAGGCGGCATGCAACCTTTCAATGCCACCGTGTATACCTGGATGGTGTCGGATGGCGTGCACATGCAGGTCGGATTTTTGATCGACCGGCTGACCGCGGTGATGATGGCGGTGGTGACCTTCGTATCCTTGATGGTTCACATCTACACCATCGGCTACATGCACGATGACGACGGTTATCAGCGTTTCTTCAGCTACATCTCCCTTTTCACCTTCTCGATGCTGATGCTGGTGATGGCCAACAACTTCATGCAGCTGTTCTTCGGTTGGGAAGCGGTGGGCATGGTGTCGTATTTGCTGATCGGGTTCTGGTACACGCGGCCGACCGCGATATTCGCCAACCTGAAGGCGTTTCTGTTTAATCGTGTCGGCGACTTCGGCTTCGTGTTAGGCATCGCCGCGATACTGCGCTACACGGGTTCCTTGGACTACGCCACGGTGTTCGCGCACGCCGATCAAATCGCGGCTGCGCAGATACACATCAGCGGCGCGGTGGCATGGCCCGCCATCACCTTCACGTGCATATGCCTTTTCATCGGGGCGATGGGCAAGTCGGCGCAGGTGCCCTTGCATAGCTGGCTGCCGGATTCGATGGAAGGGCCGACGCCCATTTCGGCGCTGATCCACGCGGCCACGATGGTGACGGCGGGCATCTTCATGGTGGCGCGCATGTCGCCGCTGTTCGAGTTGTCGGAAACCGCCTTGTCGTTCGTTCTGCTGATCGGCGCCACCACTGCCTTCTTCATGGGGCTGCTCGGAATCGTCGCCAATGACATCAAGCGCGTCATTGCATATTCGACGCTGTCGCAGCTCGGTTATATGACCGTGGCGTTGGGTGCCTCGGTCTATGGCGCGGGCATATTCCATTTGATGACGCATGCCTTCTTCAAGGCATTGCTGTTCCTGGCGGCGGGCTCGGTCATCATGGCAATGCACCACGAACAAGACATGCGCAAGATGGGCGGATTGCGCAAATACCTGCCCGTCACCTATTGGACCTGCTTGGTGGGATGCCTGGCGTTGATCGGTTTTCCGGGAACCTCCGGCTTCTTTTCCAAGGATCTCTTGATCGACGCGGTGGCCGCCGCTCATGCCGCCGGTCATCGCACCTTCGCCGGCTACGCCTATTTTTGCGTACTGGCTGGTGTGTTCATCACCGCGCTGTATACCTTCCGCATGTTCTTCATGACTTTTCACGGCAAGGAACGCATGGATCATCACACCCAGGAGCACTTGCACGAGAGCCCGTGGGTGGTGACCGTGCCTCTGGTTCTGTTGGCCATCCCATCGGCCCTGATCGGCTGGTTGACCGTAAAACCCATGCTGTTCGGCGATTTCTTCGAGGGCAGCATTCACGTCAGCGTGGCGCATAACGTGCTGGAGCACATGGGCGAGGAATTCCATGGCCCGGGCGTCTTCGTGCTGAGGGCTCTGGCCTCGCCGCCGCTGTGGCTGGCGGCCTTCGGCGTATTGACGGCGTGGCTGTTTTTTCTCAAGTTCCCGGCGTGGGCCGACAGGGCGGAGCGCTCCGTCAAGTGGCTGTACACCATCCTGGTGGATAAATACGGGTTCGATTGGTTCACGGAGCACGTCATAATGCCGGCGGCGCGCATGCTGGGCGGCAGCCTGTGGCGCTACGGTGATCAGATGATCATCGATAATGGCTTGGTGAACGGCAGCGCGCGCACCGTGGGTTGGCTGGGATCGATCATGCGCTACGCGCAGTCGGGCTACCTGTATCACTACGCCTTCGCCATGATCCTGGGGTTGGCGTCGTTGCTGATGTGGCTGGTCTGGCGCACATGATGTTCGGTGGCCATCTATTGTCGTTATTGATCTGGCTGCCCATCATCGGCGGTTTCTTGGTGCTGGGCTTGGGCAAGAATGTGCCCGCGGCCAAGTGGTTGTCGCTGGGCGTGAGTGTGCTGGCCTTGCTGTTGAGCATTCCGCTTTGGACCGGCTTTCAAGCCGGAATATTTACCATGCAGTTCGTGGAAGAGGCGCCGTGGATCACGACCATCCACTCGCAATTCCATATCGGCGTCGATGGCATATCGATGCCGCTGATTCTGCTGACCACGTTCACGACCGTGCTCATCGTCATTTCCAGCTGGGTCAACGTCGCTAAGCGCGTAGCGCAATACTTTGCGGCTTTCTTGATTTTGGAAGGCTTGATGATCGGCGTGTTCGCCGCCTTGGACGGCGTATTGTTCTACGTGTTCTGGGAAGCGATGCTGATACCCATGTTCATCATCATCGGCGTGTGGGGCGGCCCGCGGCGCGTGTATGCCACCATCAAATTCTTTTTGTATACCTTCATCGGTTCACTGCTGATGTTGGTTGCCTTGATTTATATGTACCTGCGAGCGGGCAGCTACGAGCTTTCGGCTTTCCAGACGCTGCCGCTGACGCTCACCGAACAGACTTACATCTTCCTGGCGTTTTTTGCCGCCTTCGCGGTGAAGGTGCCCATGTGGCCGGTGCACACGTGGTTGCCCGATGCGCACGTGGAGGCGCCTACCGGCGGTTCTGTGGTGCTGGCGGCTATCATGTTGAAGATGGGCGGCTACGGCTTCCTGCGCTTCTCGCTGCCCATCGCGCCGGATGCCAGCCGCGAATTGGACTGGTTGATCATCTCCTTCAGCTTGATTGCGGTGGTGTACATCGGCTTCGTGGCCCTCGCGCAGCGCGACATGAAGAAGCTGATCGCGTACTCGTCGATCGCGCACATGGGCTTCGTCACCTTAGGGATGTTCATCGGCTTTCAGATCGTGGAGCATACCGGCAAGACCGGCGGCGTGCAGATGGGCATCGACGGCGCCGTGGTGCAAATGCTATCGCATGGCTTCGTGTCGGGCGCCATGTTCTTGTGCGTCGGCGTACTGTACGACCGCGTGCACAGCCGCGAGATCAGCGACTATGGCGGCGTGATCAACACCATGCCAGCGTTCGCGGCCTTCATGGTGTTTTTCGCGCTGGCGAATTCGGGGTTGCCGGGAACCTCCGGCTTCGTCGGGGAGTTCTTGGTGATACTAGCGTCGTTGAAGGCCAACGTCTGGTATGCATTTTTTGCGGGCACTACTTTGGTTTTGGGCGCGGCTTATAGCTTGTGGCTGGTGAAGCGGGTGATATTTGGCGAGATCGCAAACGACAAGGTGGCGGCGCTCAAGGATCTCAACGGCCGCGAGTTGCTGGTGCTGGGGGTTCTGGCGCTGACGGTGATTCTGTTCGGCGTATGGCCCGCGCCGCTGCTGGACGTGATGCGCGCCAGCACCGATCATCTGGCCCAGCAGTTGTTGATCTCGAAGATCGCGCCTTGAGGAAAGCATGAACGCCGGCTCATTCAATCCTAGTTACTTCCTTCAGGGGCTGAGCTACGCGGGACCGGAAATATTCCTAGGATTGGCTGCTTGCGCGATTCTTATGCTGGACTTATTGCTGAGCGATGCGCAGCGCCGTTGGACCGGCGTGCTGGCCGTGGCCAGTTTGGTTGTAACCGCCGTGCTGGTCGCAGTGCAGCCGGTGACGGGCAGGGTGGTGGCGCTCGGCGGTCTGTACGAACTCGATCCGATGGCGCAAGTTCTCAAGGCGGTCACGCTCATCATCGTGGCCGCCGTGTTCGTGTACTCGACCGATTACCTGCGGCGTCGCGCCATATTCAAGGGTGAGTATTTCGTTCTCGGCTTATTCGCCACGCTGGGCGCGCTGGTGCTCACCTCGGCGGCGAACCTGATCACGCTGTACCTTGGACTGGAACTCCTATCCCTGTGTTTGTATGCAATGGTGGCTTTCGATCGCGATTCAGGCATCGCCGCGGAGTCAGCCATCAAGTATTTCGTGCTGGGCTCGATGGCTTCGGGCACATTGCTGTATGGCATGTCGATCGTCTACGGCGTGACAGGCAGCTTGGAGTTGGCGGCTATTGCGGATGCGGTGCACAACGGATTGGGCGACAACATCGGACTGATTTTCGGCATCGCTTTCATTATCGTCGGCGTGGGTTTCAAGTTTGGCGCGGTGCCCTTCCACATGTGGATTCCCGACGTGTATGAAGGTTCGCCGACCTGCGTGACGCTGTTCATCGGCACGGCCTCGAAGCTGGCGGCATTCGCTCTGGCGATGCGGCTGCTGCCGGAAGCGTTGGGAAGTGCGCAAGCGGATTGGAGTCAGATGCTGGTGGTGCTGTCGGTGTTGTCGATGGCGGTCGGCAACATCGTGGCGATCGCACAGAGCAACTTGAAACGCATGCTGGCGTACTCCACGATCTCCCATGTCGGATACGTGATCCTAGGGATATTGTCGGGCACAGCGCAGGGTTATCAGGCGGCGATGTTCTACATGATCAGCTACGTCATCGTCGCCTCCGGCGCCTTCGGCATGATATTGCTGCTGGCGCGCCAAGGATTCGAAGCCGACAAGCTCGTGGATTTCAAGGGACTGAACGCGCGCAGTCCGTGGTTCGCCGGCATGATGGCGATTTTGATGTTCAGTCTGGCGGGGTTGCCACCGTTCATTGGTTTCTGGGCCAAGCTGGGCGTGGTGCAAGCGGTCTTGGGCGTGGACATGAACTGGCTGGCGGTGGTGGCGGTGCTGTTCTCGGTGGTCGGTGCGTATTACTACCTACGCATCGTCAAGCTGATGTACTTCGATGAGCCAACCGACGCATCGGTGATCGGCGGCTCGATGCTGATGCGCACCGTGCTGAGTTGCAACGCATTGGTGGTATTCGGCCTCGGGATCATTCCTGGAACACTGCTGCAAATCTGTCAGAGGGCATTGCAATGATCACGTTGTATCACTCGCCGATGTCGCGCTCCGCCAGCATCGTGTGGCTGCTCGAGGAACTCGAAGTTCCCTATAAAACCAAGCTCGTGGATGTTCGCCGTTCCGACGGCAGCGGCTCGCGCGATGCGTCGAACCCGCACCCGCATGGCAAGGTGCCGGCGCTCGTCGATGGCGATGACATGGTTTTCGAGGGCAGTGCAATCGCGCTCTTTCTGACCGATAAATATCCCGCCAAGAAATTGGGGCCGCGGCCGGGCGAGCCTCGGCGCGGCGAGTATCTATCGTGGCTCGCGTATCGTCCGGGCGTGATGGAGCCGGCATTCATCGAGCGCCGCTTCGACATCAAGCACGTGTTCGGCGTCATGGGATGGGCGCCGCCCGCAGAGGTTGAGGAAGTGATTTCACGCCATCTCGAATCGCGCCAATATTTTCTCGGCGATCATTTTTCGGCGCTCGACATCATGGTGGGCGGCGGCGCGCATTTCATGATGATGGCCAAAATGATGGCTGAGACGCCTGCCCTCAAGGCTTATGCGGCGCGCATCACCGAGCGGCCGGCATTCAAGCGGGCGGTCACATAGGAGCCTCCCAGCGTCAGCCAGACGCGAAAGCATGCGCTGCATCGGCCGAGCGAATTCACTCAGTCGAAGGACTGGCGATGATAACCGTGCGCTTGCTTTAGGGCCCGGGGCAGGTACAATGGGCGGCTCTTCCGGTGCGGGGTGGAGCAGTCTGGCAGCTCGTCGGGCTCATAACCCGAAGGTCGTAGGTTCAAATCCTACCCCCGCTACCAACGACCTCTCAGAGCCTACTGCAGCCCTGAGAAACAATATCGCTGAGCCCTAATCTCGCCGCCAGGTAGTTGCCTGATTCGTTGGGAAATACGGGAGGCCGTCAGCGCGCCTCTTGGCCTGGGCCGCATCCTCGGCCTCGATCACTTCCGTGATCACCCGGGTGTACGTCACCAGGTACTTCATAACCCCGCGCGCGACTGGTAGTGGGCCTTCACTGCTGCGGCGTAAGGACTGCCGGATAGATCCCCATTGGAATCGCTGATCAGCGACCAGCCGCCGTAGCCGAAATTCCACGTCCAGGCGACGTAGCTCACGCCGGGGAAGGAAGCCCCACCGCTCGTCAGCGCCTGCGAAGCCCTGCCGCCCGGATCGGCCCAGCCATAGACCGCAGTTGTATCGTTGGTGGTCCCATCGTCATCACCGTACTCAGTGAGGATGATCGGGATGTTTTTGTTCAGTACGACATTTGCGCCCTGCTCGTACTTGGTCGCAGTATTGTAATAATGCTGGACCGCAACGAGCTGCGGAGTACTCAGCGTATCGGTGGGCAGGTGGAATCCTGGCGCGTTGTCGGCGAAGCCGGTTCGAGACGGGTTGTTGTTGCCGAAAGTGCTGGCGTAATTCAGAGTGTCCACCAGGACAACATTCGTCGCGCCCGCAGCTCGAATTGCATTCAGCAACTGCTGGGCGCCAGTGTCTTGCGGGCCGGTGAGTCCGCCAGTGATGTAGTTATTCCAATCGTTGGTTGTGGGCGGGTAGTTGCCCTGGGGCTCGTTGAACAGCTCGAACATCACTGCAGGGTTGCCCTTGAAAGCGGTGGCAACCTCACTCCAGAATTTCGCTGAATAGGTGGTGTCCGCCATCGCATTTTGCCCGTTGGCGCAAAGGTTCGGGACGGCAATCCAATGCAGATCCAGAATGACATAGATGCCAAGAACATTCGCTTCGCTCGCCGCTGCCTGAATTGCTGCCTGGTATACGGCAGGGGTGACTCCCGCATTGAGACTTGTGCTGCAAAGACCAAGCCAGTTGCCTTCAGCGAGAGGCAACCGGACGACATTGATTCCCCAGGTCTTCATGGCCGCAAAATTGGGTTTCTGTCCGCGCCACGGATCGTTCTCGAATGACGGCCCCTCAAGGCCGCTCACGTTCACGCCGCGCAGCTGAAACTCGTTCCCCTGCGCGTCGATCAGCTTGTTGCCGGATACCGAAACGGAAACTGAAGCGGTGCTCGTAGCGGAAGGATTGATCGTCACCAGCGTCGATGCCGGTGACCCGACGGTCGCATCGCTGGGATTGGACAGAGTCACGCTGAAATTGACCGCTTTGCCGATCGTCGTGGAGCTAACCGGCACCACGATGTTCTTGGCGGTGGTATCGCCATCCGCCCAGCTTAGCGTGCCACTCTGCGCCGTGAAATTTTGACCCGCTGTCGCAGTACCGTTGCTGGTGGCGTAGCTCACCGAAGCGGCGCCCGATGAGCCGCTGCGAGTAGCCGTGACGGTAACGGAGCCGACACTCTGCATTACCGCATAGGCGGGGTTAGCGAATTCAAAAAGAGTGCTGGTCTTCCCCGGTTTGGGAGTCAGCGTCGTGCTGGCCGTGGGCGGCGTGCTGGTCGGCGCGGTCGTCGAACTGCTGGTGATCGTGGCGCTGCTGGTCGGCACGGTTGTCGTCGTGCCAGTCTTAGTGGAGCTGCTGGCCGGTGCGGTCGTCGTCGTAGTGCTGCCCGCCGGCGCGCTCGCCGTACTGCCGGTCGACGTGGTGCTGCTCGACGGAGTCGTGGCCGTACCCGTGCTGGCCGTGGATGAACTCGTTGAAGCTGTACCGCTGGCCGATGTATCGGAACCTCCGCACGCGGATAGCAAGCCGATCAGGACCATTGCAGAGACGCAGCGAAGTGCGTTGGTATTAGACATCAGGCTACCTCGGATTTCCTTTGATTGCAGTCCAAAACTCCATCAGTAAAAAAATCTGACGGCGTCATGGTTGAAAATTAACCAGCAGCATCGTTTTAACGACTATGCAAATCGGTTGCGACGTGTCTCCCTAAAGCACCATGGGAATCCGGTTTGTCTGCAAATGGCGCCAACGAGGGACAAGCGCCGAGCGGCAAGAAATTGCCGCTTTCCGTGCGTGCTTTAAAGTTGAAATTGCGCAGTAGTTCCAGCTTTGCGAAGCAAAGTCATCGACAAGCGCTGGCTGACGAAGGGATGCGCCCGTGCCGGTGGGGGCGAGCGGCCCCAGCTTGAACGTTGGCGCTGCTATCAATTACATATTGCAGTACCCGTGGAGCGGCACAGGTAGTGAGCTTTGACGTAGGCGCCGTAGCCCTGGGTGGGATCGCCTGCCGCATCGGTGATCAGAACGAAAGGAGTTGTCCCCCGTCCACACATCCCAGGTCCAGGCGACATAGCTGATGTTGTTGACATCGGCAAAAGGCAATAGAACCGAGGAGTCGGTGCTGCTGCCGTTTTGATCGCCGGCTACTCGGGGATGATCACCGGGTAGCCGGCGGCCTTGATCCCCTGAGCGGCGGTCAATTTCTGGGACGTAGTGAAGTAGGCATGCCACACCACGGCGAGCTGGTTGGCCGAATCGTTGGGCTTGTACTGCAGCCATTCGGAAATGATGGTCATTTGTCTGCAAGCGGCGTCAGACTCGTACGGGGTCTGTCCGTCGAGGGCTCCGTGGGGCCGGTGGTAATTATAATAGTCCTCCCATTCCTGAAGCTTGTCGTTAGACAAGTGGATGTCGTCGGCGATTGCAGACGTCGTAGATCTTGAGTACACGGATGCGCGTGCAATCGTCGATGGCCGTGAACTGATAGAGGCGTTTCCTGGAGCCAGCGATTCTTTCCAGGAATTTCACGTCGATCTGCAAGCGATGCCCGGGCTGCGGCTTCTCGTATCGGTGCCAGGGACGTCCCGTGAATTGGCGCTTCTGATTGACAGGTAACCGGTTCATCCCATAACGGATTAGGATGCGGTGTACCGTAGACCGGGCCACGTCCATGTTGTGGAAGCGGTGCAGATAGCTGGTGATCCGAGCCGGGCCAAATCGATAACGTTCTCGCAAATACAGGATCTTGGAGATAACCACGCGAGAGATGCTCCGCGGCGAGTGGAGAGGGATACGGGGTCGATCACACAGTCCGGCTCACCTCGACTCTTGTACCTGGCTCTCCACTTGTAGAAGGTTTTGCGAGAGAGGCCGAAGTGCCGGCAGGTCTGAGCTACGCCCTGGGTAAGTCGTTGGCCTCTCGCAGGATCTTCAAGCGCCAGGCGACGACTCGGTTCTGTTCGTTCTTTGTCATGAGCTCTCTCCTGGGTTAGGAAGGGAGCCAGAATGTCACCTTAGTCCTGGGACTTCACATTATGGTCCTTGTAGATCAGCGATTTCGAGTCACATTTGGTATCGGGCACTTCCCGCTATTCACTTGTGAGCGACCTCATGCTACACAACGCTTCCGCGCGCGTGCAGCTATAAGGGATCCAAGGTGACGGATAATCGAGTACCAGCAGCGCCGCAAGGCGCGAACAACCCGGTTCTAGATGGTTCCTCCCAGGGGGATTGATGTAGTTGGCGGGTTCAACCCCGGTGGCAACCCACCAGTAGGGATCTGCCCGTGGTTCGAGCCGTGAGGAAGTATCAGCCCTGGCAGCACCGCCGGGCGGGTCTTGCGCTTGGATGGGTATTGGCATCGGCTCTATGGGGCCGAACAGGCCTGGGAAAGGAAAGTGTCACACCGGTTCCCACTTTCACGCGGAATGTTGCACCCATCCTATTTCAGCACTGCGTGCGATGTCATCGCGACGAGGGTGTGAAGTCGGATTTCCCGCTGAACACCTATCGATGGGCCACTTCAAACCTGCAGGCGATACGCGACAAAGTGATGCGTCGGGAGATGCCGCCCTGGCCGGCGGATGCCGGCGCAAGCCTGGCCTTCGCGAATGACGCCAGGCTCGATCGCCGGGACATCGCCACCATCGTGGCTTGGATCGACGGGGGCGCGCCCCAGGGGGATGAGGTTGACTTGCCATCGGAACCGACCTTTCCCTCGGGTTGGTCGCATCCTGATGGCCGAGCGCCGGATGCGGTAATCACCTTGCCGCGAGTCAGGCTCGCCGCCGACGGTACGATTCCTTATCTCGAACAACTGGTCAAGGTGCCATTCGAAAGAGATCGATGGCTGTCTGCGATCGAAGTCCACGCTGGGAATCCCCGAGTCCTGCATCACATGGGCATCACGGAGGTTCGCCTGCCCGCAGGAATGACGCCTGACGGTTTATCTGAGCTCGATTCCATAGCCCGGCAGATCGGCGCGCCGAGCGGCCGAGTGCTGGTGGAGAAGCCTGCAGTCGAGGATCCGCAGTTCCTCGGTTCCCACGACATGGTGGGTATCTACACGCCGGGCACGACATTCGAGAGTTACGGCGCGGGGTACGGCAAGCTGCTGAAGGGCGGCGAGAACCTGTATCTGAATTTCAATATCCACTACACGACGTCGGGCCGCGAAGAAACCGATGTGTCACGGTTGGCCCTGTGGTTCGAACCGCAGCCGGCGTTGCATCTCATGATCCGTGCACCCTCGGCGGTGGCTGCCATCATCGCGAATGGGCGGCAGCTGTTCACCGACGATCCGGGTACGAAAGCCGAGGGTACCGCCTATGCGTTGCCGCCGATTCCCTCCAACGAGTCTCATTATGAACTCATTGGCATGACCGCCTTCACCCGAGCGATCACCATCCATCAGCTCCAACCCCACGCGCACGTACGCGCCCGGGATTTTCTCTATAGGGTCGTGTACCCCGATGGTCGCGAGGTCTCGGTTCTCAGCGTGCCCGCTTACCGCTATCATTTTCAATTGGCTTATACACTGACGAAGCCGCTGATCCTGCCGGCCGGCAGCAAGCTCATCGTGGTCGCGCATTATGACAACTCAACGGGCAATCCGGAGCTGCAGCATTTGGGATCCAACATGGCCGCGCAACGCTGCGGTCCCGACAAGGTCGCGTATTTTGGACAGCAGAATCAAAGCTGGGATGAGATGTTCTCGCCCTTCATTCAATACTCGGACGAAGCCGCAGAGTCTGATCCCGGCCATGACCTGCCCCTTGTCACCGCCGTGGGCTGTCTCGTTGCGGGGCGTCGTGGTTGGATGCTGCAGCGTGCCGCTGAGGCAAAGCGGGCGGCATTCCAGGGCATGTCTTCGGCCGACCTCGCCGCGGCTGCGAAGACAGCGCCAGGCGCGGCCGAGTATCGCTTGCTAGGCGTCGATCAGTTCTCAGCGGTGCTGCGCGAACGTAACCGCGTTGCCGTCAACGGCGTGCTGATCCCCGGGGCACGGGGCGCAACCATCAATGTCACCTCGATGTACTCGACGCCGTCCGCTTGTCGCTGACGGATCCGGGGTGATCAGGGAGCCGCCAGCAAGCTGATGTCGTGGGTCCAGTCAGCAACGCGGGTTGCGAGTGTTCCAACCAAACGCAGTCGTCCCGTGCTGTCGCATACGTAGATCCCGCTCGAGTGATCGATGCTGTACTCGTTGCCCCGCGGGACCTTGGCATAGTGAACCGCGAAGCTCGAGGCGGCTGCGTTGATCTGGGCACTTGATCCGGTCAGCCCGACGAACCTCGGATCGAAGAATGCGACATAGGATTTCAATGCTGCCGGTGTATCTCGATCGGGATCGAGAGTGACGAACAACACCTGAATCCGGTCGGCAACGGCGCCGAGTTCCTTCATCGCCAGCGCCAACTTCACGAAAGTCGCGGGACAGACATCGGGGCAGTGCGTGAAGCCGAAGAAAACGATGGTGACCTTGCCCCGATAGTCGCTCAAGCGGCGGGGCGCTGCGTCAGTGTCAACCAGCTGAAAATCCGGTACAGGCATCGACGGGGGCCATTGTTCCAGATGGAACGTGTCGGCCGATCGAACCAGACCCGACGACAGGCACGCGGTGAGCGCCGCCAACATCATGCTGCGACGTACGGATGGCATGGACCTAGTATCGCATGTTCCCCAGCGCAAGCGTCACACGCGGTGTCGGGTGAGCCTCGGCGCTCCTGCCAGGCGAAGACTGATCTGCGATCAGACGGTGATCTTGAGTGGCTTCTATTCGCCAAAAGGCTTTCCCGTTCCGCTCAGTCGCATCAAGTAAATCGATCCGCAGACCCACAAGCGCCTCAGGACGAGATTTGACCGCTGACAGCCGTCCTATTTTTTTGGTAACGATGGTTTCGTAGGATCGTTGTGAGTACTATTCAGTGTCATCTCAGCACGTAGTCGGCAACACATGACACCATTCGTGTCGAGATCAGTCTGGAGTTTTTTTGGGATCTCATGATTCGACCAATGGTGGGAAATACAGCTTACGAAGCCCTCCATGGCAACGTGCAGCCGGACAAACATTGAGGGCCAGGGGTCATGATCCGTTCGCCGTGCGTTTGTCATAACGGGGACGCGCAGCCCATCAGGTTAAGACTCAAGGCGGTTCTTCCGGACCAGCGTGACGATGTGCTGATGACCCTGAGTACGCTCTAAGTCCATGGGTGTGCGCGAAGTGATGGTGATGGCTTGGTTCATCGGCGTGATGGAACCAGTCATCGCACAAGCCGCGGAGCCGTCACGGGCGTGTTCGAGCATCGCTCGATACGACGTGGTGCCCTTGCCGTTCACTCCGAGACTCGTAACGCCATCGGGTGTGGTGGCGGGCATCACCGAACTCGGTCGCACGGTGGTCTGGCACCTCAAGTCTGGTGTTGAGGAGCTGAGCATTCCGGATGGCTTCAATTCCACCGAGCCCGTAGCGATCATACCGACCGGCGAGGTCCTGATCGATGCTCTCGATGCCGAAGGCCATAAGCGTGGAGCTTTTACATATTCCAATCATCGCCTCGTCGCGCTTCCGGGTAAGCAAACCTGGGCGCGTGGCGTGGGCGCTCCGGGCATGATCGTCGGCGAATGGGTTCCGGAAGGCGGGACAACTACCGATGCGGTTTACTGGAGCAACACGGTGCCGCACTCGATTGGCCTATGTTGCGGCGGAATATTGAAGGCCGTCAACGAGCGCGGGACGATGATCGGCGACGCCTATGATGACCGAGGCCATTATCATGCATTCAGCTGGAGCCTTGCGGACGGTCAGCGCCTCATCGATCCGACGGATGCCTACAGCTCTGCGGTGGCGATCAACAGCGCCGGACACATCCTGTTGCAAGTGGCGGGCCAGGGATACCTGTATGAAAATGGTCAACTCAAGCGTTTGGATCTGTCTGTGAAGTTTTATAACAGCATTCAGGCCATGAACGACTGTGATGCAGTAATTGGCGGATATGGGCCGGAGGGGGAGCACTACCGCGCTTTCCTGTGGTCACGGACACAGGGATTCCGGGACTTGAATTCTTTTCTTCCGGCAGATTCTGGTTGGAAACTCAAATCCGCCGCTGCCATCAATGATCGGGGCGAGATCGTAGGGAATGGTAGATGGCACGGCGACGCACGCGGATTTCTGCTGATTCCGCGGCATTGAATATTGCCCGCGAATACCTCGGGTTTTGGATACACTCGAAGCGGTAACCGGATGAGTACAACGATGAACGGATATGGCGCGTCACAGGACACTCATATCAATGTGAAAAATAACTTCAGGGATTGAAACGATGACTGGGAAAATTCGTGCAACAATTTTGGCGGGTGGCCTATTGTCGCTGACTTCCCTAGATTGCGGAGCGCAGGTCAATGTCACGACCTGGCATAACGATCTGGCACGTACCGGCGCGAATACGCAGGAAACGACCCTGACAACCGCCAACGTCAACTACAGTACCTTTGGCAAACTGTTTACGACACCCGTCGACGGCCAGGTGTTTGCGCAACCGCTGTACTTGAGCAACGTGTCCATTGGCGGCGGCACGCACAACGTGGTCTATGTCGCGACCGAGCACGATAGTGTGTACGCGATCGACGCGGATTCCGGCACGATCTACGCACGCGTGAGCCTAATCCCTGCGGGAGGCACCACGGTCAGCAGCACTTCGGACCTGAATTGCGGCGATATCAACCCGGAAGTCGGCATCACTGGAACTCCGGTCATCGATCCGGCGAACAATATCCTTTACGTGGTTTCTAAGGCGAAGGTAAACGGCAATATCCTGCAGCAACTGCATGCGTTGAGCACCCTCTCGCTTGCTGAGGAGCTCAATGGCCCCGTGGAAATCGATGCATCGGTGCCGGGTACCGCGCCCGATGGCAATGGCACGACGGTAGTCTTCAACCCGAAAATGGAACACCAGCGCGCGGGCTTGGCATTGACGAACGGTCACGTGGTGATCGGCTGGTCCGCGCATTGCGACCTCGCGCCGTACCATGGCTGGATGATGTCTTACAGCGCCAGCACTCTCTCGCAAGAAGGTGTCTGGAGTTCGACACCGGACAGCGAACATGCTGGCGACGCGCAATCTCCTCAAGGGGGTATCTGGATGGCCGGGGCAGCTCCCGCGGTCGATGCCAGCGGCAATATCTATGTCACTAGCGGCAATGGCTACTGGGACGGTGTCAGGGACTTCAGTGACACTGTGCTCAAGCTCGGACCCCCGGCCAATGGTACATTTCCGCTGCTGGATTACTTCACACCCTTCGACCAGGGAGGTGTTGGCGATTCGGATGTCGGGTCGGCTGGCCCGGTCCTGTTCCCGACCACTTCCTCGGGTAAGCAACTGCTCGCCCAGCAGGGCAAACAAGGCACGATCTACCTGGTTGACCGCACTAACCTCGGCCATGATTGCGCCAGCCTAACGCAGCCCTGTACTTCTGTGGATGTTCAGATCCCCGAAGAACTGCGGGGCGCGACGCCTGGTGTGTTGAGCTCGCCGGTCTACTGGAACGGCAACATCTTTTGGCCGTCCTTCAGTAACCTGTTTGCATGGTCCGTCGACCCGGCCAGCGGCATGATTTCTCACTCACCGACTTCCCAGAGCGCGCAACAGTTTGACCGAACGGTCGCGATCTCAGTTTCCGCCAATGGTGCGACCAATGGCATCGTGTGGCTGATGCAAAACACCGCTGAGCTCTTTGCGTTCGACGCCACCAATTTGGGCAACATCCTGTGGACGAGCGCCCAGGCAGCGAATGGCCGCGATCGTATCGACTCGGCTGTGAAGTTCGAGCCGCCGACTATCGTCAACGGCAAGGTTTATTACGGGACCCTGGATGAACTCGTGGTCTTGGGTCTGTTGGGGGGTACGACTATTCCACCGCCCGCCGCGACGCCGACTTTCTTACCGGCAGCGGGGACCTACACGGCAGCGCAGTCGGTAGCGATATCGGATGCTACCAGCGGCGCGACGATCTACTACACGACCAACGGTGCGACGCCGACGACGGCGTCGACGCCGTACACCGGGCCGATTGCCGTGAGCGGCAGCGAGACGATCCAGGCCATCGCGGTGGCCAGCGGACTGACCAAC
>Ga0182030_10003385_pt1 | contig 34041 bp, 37 predicted proteins | sample 812S3MmetaG_FD_121299 | JGI IMG/M metagenome (GOLD analysis project Ga0182030, IMG submission 121299) | Permafrost microbial communities from Stordalen Mire, Sweden - 812S3M metaG (Illumina Assembly) | ecosystem: Environmental > Terrestrial > Soil > Wetlands > Permafrost | place: Sweden...
CATCCTCCCATTTATTGCCCAAACCACCCAGTCCCTATTAGTTAGACTAACCTAACCACCACCAAATATTCACCTTCTGAACCTCACTCCCCTCCAAAAAAGCCTCGAATCGCTTGACAATTGATATCTCCACAAAAGTGGACCCAACACCCACAACTAAGCTCACCCCTCAAAAAATTACAAAAAAAAAGAACATAAATTCTCCCCTACTAAGACTCGAACTTAGAACCTCTCGATGACCTGTTATTTAACAGTCGAACGCGCTCCAGAAAGATCAGTATTTGAATGTTATGGGCGGAGGAGAATAAGTACCTAACCATTGCGCCATAGAGGAAGGCATATTTTACTGTTTGCTTTGTTTGTTTGGGCAGCTTAACTTATCGCTATATATACGACTTGGAGTGAAATGGGGGTTTGCGAGGTTTGGTGTGGCTAGGTTAGGAGGAAAGGGGGATTTAGACGGCAGAGCTGCGACAGTGGACATCCTTTCCCGTCAATGTTGCCATTCCGCTAGGATATGCTTCCCTATTGAAGATTCTCCTCCATGACACAATAGTAATCATGAATATAAGGAATGAATGGCTTAATAGCTGCTCCCCATTGAAAAAAGACTTGGTATAGAGATTCGAGGGATTGTAGTTCAAGGCTTACGGCAACGTTTATGCACGCAACAAGATCGCAGATTCATTTCTTCTGCAAAATTTTTATGCAATTTAGGTACAGTGGTTTCGTAGGACTAAAGGTGAATGAGAAGTTGCTAATAGTAACGTCTTATATGGTATAAATTTGCAAGGTTTGGGGAAAGGGCCCATCAATCAACAAATTTAAGCAAATGCGTCCGGCCAATCCGCTGCAGGCCCTTCAAACCCCCATAATCAATCTAAGTGGCTTTAAGCTAATCGAACCGGACCGTATGAAACAAGAAGCCTGGCAATCAAAGTACAGCATCTTGCTAGCCAATATAACTGCTTTGAGGTAATCCCTTCTGTCAAACCCTTACTCCAAGTTTCAATATATTTCCAAATGTATTATTAACAAAAATGGAAACTCAGCATCAAAAGTTAGTAAATCCTACTTTGCTGCTGGGACGATTCCAAGCAGCTTCATGCCATTCTCTAACACTTGCCGCGTTGTCTCAAACAACACTACATAAGCTTTAGGGACCTCAGCAGCTTCCTCAATCTTATCAAAGCACAGCGACAACTGTTCCGTGACATTGGTGAGGTATGAGATCACGGGAGCGGACTCCAAGCTTTTGTAGGCGGAATGAGTAATGTCGGGGTACTGGATGAGGAGACGAAGGAGGTTGGTCTCATCTTCTTCTTCCAGGGTGGCATGTTCATCCTCCGACAGCTCAATAGAAACTGAACTAGCCTTGAGGGCTGAACAAAGCTTCGCATGCCAGTATTGAAGGTCTGGACCAGTACCTGGGGAAAATGACGTGGAGTGGCTAATGTCAAAAGCGGCGTCGTTGGCCCTCCTGGCTGAAAGCTCGTGGGTTATGAGGGCAGAGATCCCCAATGCACCAGCAGCTTCGGCTGTTTCCCCAAGTAGAGAAGCTTTTTCCGGGTTTGCTTTCAACAAATCTTGAGTTACATTCTGATACTGGTCGAGAACGTCACCAAGAGTATCGCCATGCTCTGCCTTCTTCGAATGAGAACCATCACTGAAATGGACATGTTGTAATTTGCTCGCTAGCTCCGACATACCCATAAGCTCTAAGATCTTGAAGAGTCGAAAGAAGTGTATAGTATGCTGGTCGGCTGCAACGACGTAGACCATTTTGTCGAAGGAATATTTCTTGGCGCGCTCCAGCACAGCTGCGAGGTCTCGGAGCAAGTAAGTACTACTTCCTGCACGATCTCGGATAATTGCTACTCCAGATTTCCCTGTATGTTTCTTCAAGTCAATGATCCAGGATCCTCCGCTTTCCTCGCTGAGTCCTTTGTCCTTTAAGATTTTCTCAACCTCCACCATGGTCGTAGGACTCACTTGTGATTCTCCAGAATAATCGTCGAAGCTAATATTGAGTCGAGAGTAGAGCTTAGTATAGCTCTCAATACTGGCCTCGTGGACTTGCTTCCACAATCCGAGAGCTTGCTCGTCGCCATCTTCCATCCTCTTGAAGAATGTATTACGCTCAGCGAAGAGCCCGTGACTCTCAATTTCCGCTGGATCGCCCCCATCATCCCTAGCTTTCTTGCTCGCCATTAGCTCGGGTACAAATAGGTCGTTGATTCTGTGGAAGACGTCAAGGAGATGTTTTTCAGGGTCCGAGTGAAACGCTTCTTCTGAACCAAATCGCTCCCATCCAATACCCAATAGAGCCATTGGCTTGCCCCAATCTCCAAGATAGTTCAGTCTCACGACCTCCCAGCCCATGGATTCGTACAGGTTACTGATATAAGCTCCAAGGATGGTACTTCGGAGGTGCCTGCTCAGAAATTTATTGGCAATATTTGGGGACGAGAACTCAATTACCACTTTCTTATGACCTAGATTAGGCCCAGAGCGATTCCGAAGCCCGACTGAGGGATCTCGACCATAAGAGTCTTTGCGCTCTTTGACGTAAGGGAACACAATGCGAGGAATTACCCGTGACTTGAACATAATCCGAAGATGAACACCTTCTGGGAAGGGAAGGACGAAGAGAGAACATTCTGGGAACTTGTAGTAGAATGTTAGCTTAGCCCGATACGGCTTGGACCCAAGATGGGAAAGAAATCACGAACTCTTTTCATGAGATCGAATGCCAGAATGTTCGGGTCGGAGCCGGGGACGAGCTTTGGTAGGATAATGGTGAAATCTCCACTATAGATATCACCCGGCCATTGAATGGAGTTGTAAGCCACTAGTTGGTCACATTCGATGAGGCTGCAAAAAATATCTGCCAAGTAAGAGCGGCCAATGTCCAAAGGCTTGTTCAAAACATCGGCATCGGGAAAGTGCGAAATGGGGACTTCGAGCCCCAAACTGTCAAGCAAGATTTCAAGGCCATCTGCAGTCAAAGTCGTCATGATCTCAGGCGTCTATTTTCTATCATTGGTGCTTAATATTTGGCTGATGGAAGTCTGCTAATCACGGGGACGACGATATGCTTGACAAAGTCGTTCTTGGTCGCAAAATCTGCCTTTCCTGGTATCGGTGAAGGTTGGATATCGTAAAGTCAAGCATTTAGGGGAGGCAGTGCACGATTCTTTCCCAAGATTGAGTCTGCTGATAACATTCCATTGACTTCATGTGTTGGGCATGCGTTGTTGGGCAGCCATCTACCAGCCTCGTGGTTGACGCGGATTGGCATAATACTCTGCATGGCCGGAGGTAACCTCCAATGGAATCGACGACCATCTATTTTCCATTGCATTCCTCGGAACTGTAGAATTTGGTTGGGCTCGTCGCATTTGATATACCTCCGGTATCAGGTAGAAATGAGCTCACTGTGAGGTCTAAAACTGCCATCTTGCGCATGGAAGGATACATTAGTCGGCCAACCATATATTCACAGATCGAGCTAACGGTCAAATGACCTCGTGAACGACCGAATATCCACATTTATGCGGCTCAAAAAGCAGCATGAAGTGTTTTCACACGCCAAGGTTTTCAAATTCAACGAGATCTGTGGTTCTCTCGGGAGACCTATCCCCGTTCCAAATAAGACTCCTGCGGTAATTATTCACCACTCTGCGTCGGTTGGCGCCTTCCGTCCTGTGCATCATCCTCATCCATGTGGAAATCTTGTTCCACCACCAAGGCCTCCTCGGTAGAGCAGATAGTAGGACGAATAGCAGCCTTACTAAAACCATTATGACGAGAATGGCAAGGATGAAGGACTTAGGATCTTGTTTGAACGGTATGACCGCTTTTGGCATAGAGAAATAGGCGGTGACGATCGCGAATGGAGATATGATCTGGATTAGATCAGCGTTGGATATACACAGGGGAACGGGATGTACACACCAGGACTGTGAGCTCGGTGGTTACTCCATTGTGTTGCGCAGTTTCGTTGCTCTCCAAGGTCAAACAAAGTTGTAGCTATCATAATTAGCAACGTAGTCGTCAATCAAATAGCAGTTATATTGAAGAGGAAGAATCCAGACTCACGGCTTGGGCAGAGTTTTGACAAGATTGATCTAAGAGTAGCAGTTTTCGTCGGAGTCCATCTAGCATTTCAAATGTCTCCTTGATAGCACGAAGTTTCGCTGGCCCTGTGGGAGGAGGCGAGATCCCAAGAGAAAAGTCAAGATCAGAGAAATAGCTAATATCCCCGTTTGGAGAACTAAATATGTCCCAGGCCGTAGCCATTTCCGAAATGACATCTAGGAGCTTAGTCAGGAGCTCCATAACTTGACGATTCCAGTCAAAAGCTTGTTTTAGGCTTTCCGCTCGCTTTCTAGGGAAATCAGGTTGTTGTGATAGAGCAGAAGAGTGACATTCCCTCTGATCTGCCTGTTAGCGGGCTTACAATATCCTCCGTAAGCAGCAATTCAGGCAGTGAAACACACCGACATACATATTCCTTGATGCTCCTTTCCACGCTTCGGACCAAGAGCATCCACTCTCGGCGCACTCGATCGATTCGAATCTCAAATATTGTGAGGAAATACTCTCTCGGATCTCCAATCGGGAAACTTGCATCGAGTTCCCCATCCGAAGCAATTAGATCCTCGCAAAGACCTCCATGAGCAAAGTCTTCGTCTCCTAGATTGTTGCTGTCATAATAGGTATCATCGAAAGCATAAGCAGCCCATCTTGAATGATCCGACCCACATATGACAAACGAAATCTGGGCTTCATATATACCATGCCTTCCTTGACCTTGGGATTTGGGGAGAGGTATGTTCAGAAATGAAAGATCTGTCCATTGTCTTGCTGAACGAATTTTTACATTCTCTGCAGGATCCCCTGGTGATGGGGATGATCTCAATGCAAAGTAGGGAAGATGGAACTCCAATTGAAAGATGAAGTATCCTTTGGACTAATGAGTTTATAGTAAGCGAGCAGACAGAAATCTAAGATTCCTTATTACTAACAGGAGTTTTAACCCGGATCGAAGTTTGAAGCGCCAAATGTTTCCAAATAGCGTCTCGTAGCGCGGGAACTTGGTGAAATGACGCGGTTTCTGCCAGAGCAAGAATGTAGAAAGGGTCGAGATTGGCGATGTATCTGTACGAGGTGTTTAAGAAAAGTCTTCCCGTGAGGATATATAGACATGATACTTACATTAATCGTCTGTCTGCATCGGGCATGTCCGCATGGCCATGATCGAAACGCTAATATGAGTGTGATCAGCTTCGAGAGGACCATTAGGATGAAAATTCATCAAGAGTCATACGCGTTCTTTCAAAGCTCGATACAAACCCGTAGCAGTGAGCGGGTTGAGGTAATGCCTTGCGTATCCATCACTTGGGAGATCAGAGCACCTGTCATCCATCCAAGCACTACGGGAGTGTCCCGCTGAGCCATTTCCTGATTGGAGATCGACAAGAAGTGAACCCTCACAATACTCTTCGATCTCTGTATTCTGGCAGGAGGGTACCACCCCATCAAAGTCTTGTAGAAAGATACTAAGACCTTCCGCATCGGCATCCATCCGCCTCTTGAATTCGACATAAGACCCGTCTTCCTTGAAATTTCTCTTCTGCGAGAATATAGGGTCCCATTGCTTGACAAAAATGTCGGAAGGATAGGCTCTATGTTCTTGTTTCATTGTAATCTGCTGTAATACGCGAGGTGAGTGTTCTGACTGGCCAGTCATTGTCCTTACAACTCACCTTGTGCAAACCGGTCAAGGGCTTTGTTTTGAGTTGCGGGATATATTTTGGGGCCATTTCCAGTCATAAATGATCGCTGTCGGTCTCTAGGATTCGCTGTGTTCAGAGATAGTTGATCAAAGGTAATACGGAGTCTCACAATCCTACCAACAGGTAGCAAAGCCAAGTACTTATGACACAGATGATCTTAGTGAGAGTGTCCCATAGGATCAGAACAAGAACTTCGGTTGTGCATATTCGCTATCCGATCGATGCAGAAGGATAGATGTTGAGAACGCCGCGTATCGGCCTCATATTGTCTTCCTAATCCTTTCCAACTTGGTACAATAGGAATTATGATACTTCCGCATGGTCTCCAATGCTTCCTTTCCCACTTGCACAACATCTAGCGCATTGGCCATCCAGATAAACCAACCTATCGAACCTGAATCTTCGTTGTCTGGCAGTTTGCACACCTTCCGACTCCACACTCAGGGCAAGCACCAGCCTGTATGCTGATACCTGATAATCCGCATGCACACTACTCGGGCGTTTCGTTAGGCTTCGGCCGAATATATTCTCTTTTGTCCACTCACGCATTGCCAGATATACACATATTTTTTCTTCGGGCCCTATAGAAGGCTTAGTATTGGCCACTATACGAGCTGTAGGGGGGAAATAGGGCTTACGAATTCAGTTATCGGGATCGTTGGCCAATCTGCTAATGTGGAGAGCAGCTGAATAGACACCGCCTGACCAGAAGGATCATCCAATGAAGAAATCCCAGGTGAAGATGACATTGACTTAGACGGCTCATAGATGGCCAATGATATTATTACATGGTTATGATAGGTGGGATACTGTGGTTTTTATACAAAAGCCTCTCGATATGGATAGACTCGAGAATGTGGTGAGAGGAATGTCAATTCCACCTCAATCAAGAATGCGGGCGCCGGAAGAAAATCCAAGAACAATATGATACACATGGCAGTAGCAATGATACACGAAAACCAAGCTCCTTAGGTTACAGGAGGGTACAAATATCCCTTGTGCGCGTCTGGTTGTGAGAGGGAATCAAGGACCATGGTGGTTGGAGCTCGCGTGGCTAGCAGCATGAATCGTTGGCCTCGTTAGCAATCATGCCTCGGTGCGCAGTTATCAGCATGTCTCAAGCTCATGGGTCATATTGAAGAAAAAGTCGACCAAGGCTTTATTTGAATTGGTGAGATGCTGTTATTAATAGCAGTGCACTAAAATGCGCTACGGCCATTTAAAGGGACCCTCTAGTTGGTCCATGCGTTTAGCGATATAATACCCCACTAGTTCAAGATAAAAATCGTCTACACCCTACTGCTACAATCATCGTTTGACTTGTGTTACATACTAAGGGGGGTCAGACTTATGGCGATCTGCAGCATCGTGGGAACAGCCCTGCCTCATTTTCTCTCTAAACCGTCACAAGAGGAATACATGGTACCTTTGTCCATTCTGAGACGCGATCTCCATGCTTCTTGAATTAAGTGACACTGAAAACCAATCAAATTGTCAGTGAATAATAAATTAGGTCTTGATCGATCTATATCAAAAAAACTCTATGTTGTATATAAATTTCAACCCTATATATATTGTATCTCGCTTAATATTTACTTCAAAGCGGCAGCCCTGACAAGGCACCACGAATTAATCTTGTGACAATTTAGGGAAATGGAATAGTACGAAGGACTGGCCAGGTGCTATATCCGCCCAACGATTGAGCGAACTGCCTTGATTGCTATCACTTATTATCTTCACGGAGGAGAATTTCTCTCGGGACACAACGCATTGCAACAAATTTTCTCTACTGCATGTGTGATCGACCTTGTACCTTGGATATCAGCGAAATGTCATACCTGGTACAGGGCTACCCTACCACATTGATGATAGCATGGATGGGAATCATCTCTCGAAAATCATCAGGACTTTGACATATCCCTTCTTATGCGCGCCCGAATTTTGCCGGCGAATGGTTAAACTCAAATCCAGAAGACTCTCGCAAAAGTAAACGATCTCTAAGAAGTAGTTTCGACCTCTGCCGAACATATTCAGAACTCTTTGAATAGACATTCTGAAATCAATATGGAGACCCAGACATAAATCCAGCAAGCAGCTCTCACTTTTTTTCTAACCCTGTGGGTGATGAACCTCGCTGATGGATTTCACAAGACCATCAATTTATCTTCCTTTGAATGCAGGCCTCAATTCCAAAGAGCTTCTACAGGCCACACGGTCATAGTCAATAGCAAATTCATATCTCTGTTGTGTTCTCCTCTCCTAGGCCAGCTTAAGAATTCCGATATCCAAAGTATTACCATTCAAGCATAGTGCCCCCCTATCATTCTCACTCACCGAACAGTCAACACGACTATCTAAATTCTCATCCACACATTCAACAATCCACTCTACGTGCTCTTATAGCTTCTTACATAACCTCATTCTCCCGCCTAGAAAGCTTCCCCATCCAATCACAATATGCACTCCATTCACACACAACGGCAGCTATCTCATACAGATCTACTATGGGCAATCCCTCCAACGCCGTCCTCAAGCGCAAAAAATCGTATGAAAAGCTTCAATGCCACTCCTGTTTTTCTGCCAAGATATCATTTGAGTGTACCTCTAGAGAAGGAAAAATTCAGAGCCAAGCCAAGCTGGAGATTGGGAGGGAAGCGGCTCGAGAAGCCCTGAATATATATATAATTGAGATCGCTATGAAGATGTCATCCAAGGAATCCACGTCAGCATTACAACCCCAAACTCGAGCAATAAACTTTCGCCAGAAGATGTAAATATCACTGAACAGAGACCAAACTGCTCGCTGCCAGAAACCCTGCCAGACACAGATTACGGAATCATAGCTAGTTTAGGTCACAAGAGATGAAATTCATATCTTTCCGTATCTATCAGAAACCAATACACACAACACAACAGCGATGGCGCCCCTCCCCAAACCCCCACGCAAACCCCCCACAAAAACCGCCACAACGCCTACATATCCCTCGGCGCGACCTGAAACCTATCCTTCCACCCCTTCGCTTCCATGATCCTCAACACCGCCTTGACCTCCTCCTGATCCTGTACATGCATGCATATAATTTCACTCCCTGCCGTACCCCAGATGATATTCATGCGGCTCGCTTCGTATCTTTGAAGACCAATTAAGTGATTAATGTTGGATTTATCTTGCGCAATAATTTTATCGACTTGCTGGATGAAGTCTGAGAGTTCTGGTTCTGGTAAGAGGGAGAGGACCGCGATAACGCTACCTAAGTGCTGTGGTGAGGCGTACTGAACTGGCTAGTTGGCTGTTTGAGGAGGGAGTGGGGAAGAAGAAGGTGCGTGGGGTGGGGAGTGGGGCATTTTGACTTCGGAACTGTACATTTCCGATGGTATTATGTGGAATCCTTGAAAGATGTGGAGGTGGTTTGGCCAGAGGTATAAAGATTGGTTAGGAATGATATCCCTGGCTGTTTCATTGAAATATGGGGGTGGTTGATGCAAAGAGCAGCGCTCAAGAACAGAAGTGCAGAGAAGAAGCACAATTCACCTTCTATGCAGACGCGGTTCTTTGAAATTTCTATGCACTGGGACAGTTGCAAGCTGCCAGCTACACTCATTCACTGCCACCTAGGGGATGATTTATGTACTAAAAGAATGAAGGAAGAGAAGTACCATTAAAGATGAGAAACTTGCATTTTGGGTTCCATATCTGAAGGATCTCATGTAGCCATTTGCCGTTGAAAGGAATAATTGAAAGGAACGAAAAACTTCCACATAATATCACAAACAGGTTAGAGTATCAGCGACAGGAGGTTGTCCAACTTTCTATAAATGACCACACCAAACTCCCAGCCTACAAGCCCATCATCTCCCATCACATATTCGCCAGCCGAACACAAAAACGATCCTTCCAGCACCTACTCTGCATCATCCTCAAGCAAGCCCAGAGCCCATCCGCATTTCTAATAGAGCTTTCAAACCCATCGTCCCAGACAGCTCTCAAACTAGCGACCCTACGCTCCGTAAATTCCTCTCTTGAGCTATCCAGACCAAAAGCCGCGTCATAAACTGCTTGCAGGATCTTTTCGGTGAAGGTTAGGAAGTTTTCGCTCCGCAATACGTAGACGATTACGAGCTTGGGCTCGGGAACTTCAAGTATGCTGCGTTGGATTCCAAGCAATACTGGTTGGCCTTCAGGGGAAAGAGCGACGAAGGTGTTAGCCATGATGACTGCACCAGGGTGAGATGATGGTTCTGACGAGATGGTTCGATGTTGCGCGTGGAGAGATTGCAGAGGAAGTTGTTGAACTTTGACAAGGAGGATTGAGTAAGCTGCTCAACATGGGATGATGCCTACCTTAAGTATTCCCACCTCTCCGGTTTGCCTTTCCTGTTCAAAGGGCTCTGCTGGATAAAAGAATCCTTTCGATTGAGGAGCCTGCATTCCATGATCTGCAGACGTAAACACAATGTCAACAAGGGCGTTGGTGGCTCAGAAGAGCTTTAATGTAGCTGAAAGATAAGAAAAATGGAAAGAAAGAGGCTTGGGAATGCAACTATTTAGCCTATGCTAAAAAAAAAGGGGAGGGATGGGTGGGGAGGGGTGCGGGGGCAATTTCACAGAATGGAAAGAAGAGAAGGGACACTGGAACTCCACTAGCCCTGTGCTCCATTGCTTGCGCAATGGTCTTCTCAAATATCACAGGATCACTGCTCTCCCCATAAAATACAGTCAACCTGCAGAAGGGGTGCGAAGTTACCGAGGCTAGCGTTGATATTCGAGAAGTACTGGGTGATGGCTGGGAGCAAGAAACTTGCCGCCAGACATAATGACTAGCCTCCAGCAAAAAGGATTTTCCCCCAACGTCCAGAAAAATTCCGAGTATAAAATGTGAAATATGCGAAGCGCTGACGAGATAGATTGATCGAACAAATGAATTCCATAATTCCATCGGTAGTGTCCTAGCCTTAGATATTCCACGCGCTCCAATTGAAATTTCCCAATAGAGAGACCCATTAACACTAGATAGAAAACATTCATGAAAGAAAAGGGTACATTTATTACCTGACTCAAAAAATACATCTTAGATGCAAGAAGATCCATATTTGAAAAGATTCTTCCAGAAGCCAGTGATGGGCTTCATACCCGCAATCAGCAAATACATATGTTGCTTGGGGCGAAGAGATCACGGAGGCGGAGGTACATTGACAGCTTCTGAAAGAAAGACCATGTATTGATATGAAGATAGATCTGAAAGGGTATTGCTTTTGACTTTCATCAACCACAAACTAAATACGTGGGTGCTTGCCACAACAGAAAATCGATCCAAAAAGACAAACCCCGAGCAAATACTTTCTGATGAGTAATGAGCAGATGGAAGATCACATGCATCCTTGATGCCATAAGCTGGAAAGAAGGGGGGGTAGGAAAGAAAAAGGCCCCATCAAGCGCGCGGAAGTGCCGCAACCCCCCTCGTATAGAATCCTTTCCCTCCTCACCCAGCCTAACCTCCAATCTACCCACCCACCCACCCACCCACCCACCCAACCCTCGCCTCCATCATCCTCAAACACAAACACACCGTCAGCTCCTCCGGCTCGCGAATCCAACTCGCCGTAACATCAGTCAATTCCGCCCAAATCACCCGAAACCCCTGTCCTTTGTACGCGCCCAAATCGAAGTTCCCTGATTCGATGACTTGCTCGATCTTGAGAGCGAGCGTGATGCGGACCTCGTCGAAGACGGCGTAGATGATGGCGAGGGGAGAGGTGCCGCCTGCGGTTACGGGTGGGAGTTCGGTGAGGACGGGGACGCTAAGGGGTGGGGGGCGACGGAATAGGTGGGAGGAGTCGGGAGGGTGTTGGTTGGTGGGTCGGGTCGTACGGGATAAGATATCTTCTAGTAAGTGTGGATGGTGTTGAATAGTTAATGCGGGAGTAAACTCGCAAGGATTAGATGATTCGACGTTGATCTAAAGTATGCGACACTCAAATAAAATATCAAAATCTTGATGAAAGGGCCCTGAGATGAAAAAGGCGTCTAGGAAATGGGAGACCATATTCATTCAGCTCACCGTAGTTGGGAGGTCAGATCGAAATCCAAGTGCGGCCTTTCCTTCCAGAGCTTTTATGGAATTGCTTCCAGCCCTGGAATTTTTTTTTTCCCTAAGTGCCTAAAAAGGCATTGCCTTGGAAGTCGATTTCTCCTGTGTCTACCGCTGGGATGTACGCTCTGAGTGTCGAGAAGGGCGTTGAGTATAGCAACGAGGAATGGAAATGGATGAAAAGAAAATGAAGAGATTGCCGAGTTGCGCAATCGTGGGGCCTATGTTGGAAATAGACTATCTTAACCTTATCATTAACCCCCGTCCTAGAGAGTAGACAAAGACATTTTGGTGCACTGGCATCCCCGCCGGAAAGGAAAATCATAGATTTTTAAAAGCCCAACTACGATCTATTACTTTTTGTCCCCATCACATCCCAGCAGCCAAAAAGGGAATGGAAATTCCCTCGATCCCATTATGATACCTCCGCAATCAACTTCCCACCCATACCGCCACCAACCTGCTTCGCCCCACCCTGGAACATCGCTCCGACCGGACCCTCCATCCATTCCTCTGGAACACCAATTCGATTTCCATCCTTGTTGCTAATCCATCTCACAAAAGTCGGATTCGGCTTTTGGGGTTCAGCGTTAGGAGTTCCATCACTATTTTCGGCGAAGTTGTTTCTTCGGGCATTGGTCTTGGGTGCTTGCTTTTTGAGGAGTTTGTTGATGGTTTCCATCTAGTTGGATGTTAGTCGGAATCTGGAAAGGGTAAAGAAGAACATACCTTTTCTTCCTCGTTGCGCTTTTCACTGAGGTTCTTTCTTCTGCGTGCCATTTCTGCACGTCTCATCGCGTGTTCCTCTGCGGTCAAATGCTTTTTGACTTGAACCTCTGCAATTTTGTCAGTGATGTTTGGATTGCCGAATGCGGGTTACTTACCATCAGGTAAAGCCAATAAATGACCGCTTCCGCCTTCCTCCAATCTTGCCCGTTGTCGCTTGGTCAGTTTGTTGAGATCCGGTGTTGAAGCCCGACTACCTCCAGCTGGCGTCTCGTCATCACTATCAAGTTCCTCGTCATCCTCGACCTCTTCTTCAACCTCGATCTCCTCCTCCTCTCCCTCTGCATCTTCTTCATTGCCCGTCTGCATTCCTTCCTCCTCCTCAACCTCCTCAGCAACATCACTCTCCAACTCACTCAACTCTTCATCATCGCTGCCAAGTTGCACTTCCTTGTGCTCGACGGATATCGTGTCGGAGTCTACCAACCTTGGCTGAGCAATAAGGGTAGATTTCCCAGACTTGGCCTTAGAAACTTTGATAATGGGAGGTGGGGGTAGGGCATCCATATCAATGTCCCCATCAGCATCTTCATCTCCCAATCCATCATCGTCTTCGTCATCTTCCTCAACGCTCTCCCCCTCTGCATCATCATCAGCTACATCCTCCATCTCCTCGTCTTCATCCTCATCGCTATCGGACTCTAAAACATAGCTCTTCCTCTGATTTCTCGCTCGCTTCCCCGTGACAATCTCGCCACCAACAAATTGATCCCGGCTGTTCGACGCCGCCGTAGAAGCTGCTCTCGTGGCCTCTCGGAGCTTATTGGACGAGGTTTTGACTGTGAGACGCATTGATGTAGGACTCTTGGATTGGGCTGTAGGCGGACCACGTGAAACCGTAGCAGTAGAGATATGGTCTGAAGCCGTCGAAGCCGTGCGGCGCGGTCGCGTTGATACTCTATCATTTGCACCATCAGCAATTGCCACCTTAGCCTTTGTAGCCGCCGAGCGCTGACTCCGACGCGACGACATGGCTGCGATGAATTTGATGATACGATGGGAAATGTGAATATTGAAATGCGATGTGGCCTTGCGTCCCAATATTACGTGAGGCTGGGTGTTTAAATGGAGACGGGAAGATGAGAATGATGAGGCGACGTGAGGAATGAACCTCAGGTTGCAAGGACTTCTCGGGATACTGCCTCGATAAGACAACTCAAGGATACGGGGGGGGACGCGGAGACAGACAGATGAGGTAGGCGCGTCGCATAACGGCAGCGCTTCCCGCAAAAATGCTGATCCAACCATAAACGTGTCCTTCACTCTCAGCCCATGTGGCCCCTTGTACAACGTGAAATTCTATGCAACAATCAATCAAATAAGAGGTGATGATTGGAAAAGGAATTGTGCTGTGGTGCGCCACAACCACAACCACAACCACAACCACATCATTTGAATCCAGTCATTTTGATGGGATGGGATTGGATAAATCATGAATAACGCCCCGTTTGGGCGATTTTGGAGATGCTTACTCGTTCTTTTTCGATGTGGCTTGAGCTTGATCAGCCCTACCAGATGTTCTTCTCTTCTCAAGCCAATTGAATCCTTCTTCTGTGCCCTCAGAGTCTGTACTCAATCTTCGAAGGCGTTTACTCGGTCGGTCGCCTCTTCCTGTCATTTCTTCTCGGCGCGCTTGGCGGTGAGGGTGCTGATGCTGATGCTAACTTGATTTCGGGGATGCTTGTAGATTTGGTAATGAGAACGATATCTCAATAATCATCGGGTTGAAAAATCTGAACGAGATTGTCGGTATTCAGAAGGGATAATATCCAATTTATAGATTCAAGGTGAGGTTCAAAATTGATGAATATTTCAAATATACTTGGTGACCTTTGACGGTTTGGAATTTTGAGATGTTGGGTTTGAGATTTCCGTTATGAGCTCTCATTGGCCGTCGAGGAATTATGTAAGCGATTCTTGGGCCGAGGCTGGTGCACCGACAACAATCAGCTCTTGAATGCGCCGGAGCTCTTTTTGCTGTAATCCTCACCTTGCACAATGAGCGATTCCGACTCAAGTCCCAAGAAGGGAGGAGTGCCTTCATGGCAGCTCAAGCTGAAGGAGACAACGCCGACGGAAGGTGACACCGAACCCGAACCCCCCAGCCGGGAGAAAGTTGTTGAGCAAGCAAAGAAGTTCTTAGAGGAGGACGAAGTACGCAATGCTTCTACCGACAAGAAGATCGCGTTTCTTGAAAGCAAAGGACTACAGAATGAAGAAATACAATCTCTGCTAGGAATAACACGGAATCCAGAAGCCACAAGCTCCACTCCTCAGGTAAACATTCCCCTGCATCCTTAACACAACTAATCCGCTCCATCCTCAGCATACAAACTAACATCCCCAGACCTCACCCACTCCCCCGCCCTCCCAGTCAACTTCACAACAACCCACACAATCATACACCAATTCCAAATCCACACCACCCATAATAACCTACCCCGAATTCCTCACTACCCCCACGTCCCCCTCACCCCTCGTTACCAAATCGCGGCTCCTAACCACCCTCTACCTATTCGGCTCTCTCTCCGCGCTGCTATACGGCACAAACACCTACCTCATCACGCCCATGCTCGCACAACTCACCACCTCCCGCCTCTCCCTCGCCGAAACCGCGTCTTCAAACCTCCAAACCCTAATCAGGAAGATAGAAGGGTTGGTGTCCGAGATCCCAGTCTCGGACGGGGCACATGTAAACGCGGAAGGCGAGGCGGAGAGCGAGGATGAAGATCCTACAGAGATGTTTCATCGTGATATCGGCGTGCAGACCGAAGATGCGCCTTCAGCATCACTAGAGCCTGTGGACCTATCGGAAGATACGCTTTCCCAACAAACATCATCCCTCACCACCCTCTCCACCTCCCTCTCCTCCCTCCTCGATGACAGCACCACCGAAGGGTCCTCGACCTCGGATCTCACAACCACGATTAGTATATTAAGAGAATATTTAGATGGATTAGCATATGTAGCGCCCAGTTATGGGTATGGGGTGGGGGGATATGGGGGTTTTAGTGGGAGCCAGGGGAAGGAGGATGATGAGATTGCGAGGGTAAAGGGGAGTATTAGGGGGGTTAAGGGGGTGTTGCTGAGTGCGAGGAGTTTTCCTGGGGGCGGGGCCGGGACTGGGGCAAGAGTAGGACGATAGGCAGGATATATATGTTCTAATAGAGAAAATGAAACGGTTCAAGACAGCAAGATTAAGAGTCTTGATCATGGTTGATTTTGAGGTATGATAAGATTGACCAGTAAAAGATTCTTGCGGCCGTCTGGCTTGCCGTCTCCATATGTGAAATGCTCCCTGTAAGTCCGGTCATCCAAATCCGGTCTTAAGATGGGATCCAGGATTTTGGCGGCTGCTTCTTCTGTAGTTGAACACCAATCTCACCATATTCATTCCAAGATCGAACCCTAAACAGTCTCTAAGCAACCCGAGTGCTATCTGCGTGACTAATAAGGCTAGGCTTGAGGCCTTATTATGTGATTTCGATTAAACCTCCACAAACATTCTTCAAGAGTATAAAGAGAATCTCAGGCAAAGATAATGAAGTTTATAGGTGGTGTGATATTGTAGAATTCTGCGTCCCTGGGTCGGCCTTAACAGTATTCCCGAGTCAACCGATAGCAACCCCCTACCGAAAATCTAAGATTTTCAGTGGTCTATGCCCCATAACTCCCTGTAATTTCCCGTACATTTATAGGGCACATTATCGGTTGTGGATCATTATCGGTTCACCCGGGAATACTTTTCTACGCCTAATCATTGAACACGCCTCCTTCATTTCTCTTTCTCAAATGCTACTTCTATGCAACATGTAGAATGTTCGTTGTCCAAGTAGATATATAAGCACTCGCTGGGAGAAACCCGAGGGAGCGAAATATCTCAACAAGCATAAACAATCGCGCCGCTACATACAGCAATCCGAAGCACACATCCCAACCCCGAATGAATCCCCAAGGTACCCTCTTTACACCCATATACAATCTCAAAATAGCGGGAATGAATAAAATGGGGAGCAGTGTCGTGATGATAATGCTGGAGGTGCGCCATAATACCATCTCTATGGACGTTGGAAATGTAAGTCGCCATCCAGCGACATGTACGCTGCCAAAGATCACTGCTCCAATTATAACACCAAAGAGGTGGTAGTCATTCTCGAGAGCATCGTTAGATACCCATCCCATTTTCGTCCTTCGATGAGTCGAGCTGACACCGAAGAACTGAGGCATGAATCTGATCACTCGACTCCTCCTATTTCCAACGCTGTCGGTCTCGTTGTTCAAGAAATTTAATGCTGCATCTCGGTCGCATTCTGCGACCGCAATTGCGATTTGAACTCCTTTTGGTTCCCCAAAGAGTATGGAATAGGTGATGGCGGCGCAGATCGAGAATGCTGTAACCGCGAGTTCCAGTTGAGAAACATCAAGCTGTCTCACCGTCCGCACGATGACTTGCAGCATGGTCCAGAATACTTGTACCACTGCAAGGCTTTTGACAAATATATCCCCTTTACTTTTGTCGCTTATCTCAGCTGCGGAAATGCTTGGAAGTTTTTGAAGGATACCCTCTCGCCGAAGGGCATAGATGTCAGAGCCTGTCAAATGGACTGCTTGATGTCCCGTCGCCTCTTCGAGCTTCTCAGGAGTTCTATCGTTGGCTTCGAGACCGTTTCCACGTTCGGTCTCGTTCAACATTGAAAGTCTAGTGACATGCCCAGGGGTTGGTGCAGCTGGAGCTAAAATGAAGCCTCCCATGTTTGCAAAGAAGCCATGCACGAGCCCCCATTCAACGTTGTCCCTTTGAGCTGTCCTTTTCATAATGTTCTTCGATTCATACGCTGCCAGCAAGTCGCCGAAAGCCTTTCCCAGGATATACTCTGGGGCAATCGTCGTTACAACCATCCATTTTCCGTTTGACCAAAGCCCTTTCAATCCCCACCAGAGATCTCCTTTCCATCCAGGTTGCCGATACCCACGCTGCTCTGGCACATTGAGGTGCTGGATAGTCCAAGTGCAAGCAGCTATGGTGAACAAACAACTCCACAAGATGTCGAGGGTGCCGCGAGTATCTGGCGAGAAAACGAAGCGGGCCGTGTTATCGGGCAAGGTGCATTGGGTGTGGAAGTCTGTGCGAGAATGTGCCCCGCCAACGAGCAAGGCTGCGCAGACTATGATGAAGGCCATCAGGGAAAAGCAATGGTAGAGTACCAACTACGTTGGGAAATTCAAGCAATTGGTTTCAGACAGGCTCAGTGTCTCCATGTGTCTTATCCAGGACGATGAACAATAAAAAAATGTGCCTTTCTTCCAAGTTTTTCTCATGTGCCGACTATGAGGCTGGCGGTCTGCAGGCTCAGCCACTTCACGATCACTCCATTTCTAAGCTTGTTGCACCAATTAAAAATGCATCGACTGCTGAAGGCTTGCTTGTTTCGTATATACCCTGTAATTATGTTTTCTTGATTGGATTATTCCACGGGAGTTGGCTTCACACAATGCAAGGAGGAGGATCGGGCTTACACACGGAATAACACGAGATCACAAGCTTTCTGCTTCTTGACCATGGAATTCCCACATTGCTGGCACTCGACCACGAAATCTTGAATTTCTTCGTCACAATCAAACGATTTCTAAATCGATAGAGCTGTCCACCCACCTCTGGTCTTCTTCCACGCTGCTGTGCTCCAACTCAGTGACAGGACGATTGGCGCTTAGCCGCTCAGCCGCGTTCGATAACAGACCGCCACACCGGAAGGGATGTTATTATGGTCATTATGGGTTAGTTCTATCCTGCCTACCAATATCAAGCATGCCCACATCAAAAGCCTACCTCAAAGTCTTATACGCAAATCGGTATTCTCTCTTGCTAATACCGCCCTCTTCTCCTAGCTGAACCCAAGAATCTCGGCAGTGAACTCCAGAGTACAGGTGAAGGAAACAGCTCTATTTCTACGAACAACACCAATGCCGACGCAATCGCCGATTCAAGAACCTCCAGATCCGAGCATCTCAACCATGAGGCAGAAGTACCGCCTAATTCCATTCCTATGAATATACTACATAAAAGCTCTAGCGCTGGAGCGTTGGAAATAAGTGTTGAGAAAGAATTGCTCACTCGGTTTGGAAAGCCTGGCAAAAGGGCAAGCGCCGAGTCACTTGCGAAGATGACGACAGAGGCCGCATCGACTCCATCCATATTTCAACAGCAGGGCATACTAGATACTGTTCCAAACAAATTAAAAAGACAAAGGGCGCCTACGATAACGATCGATACATCGGCTGTTGCAGCGGAGCCGCGGAAAAATGCAAATTCAAGCGCGGTAGTTGCAGGTGGTGGAGAGAGTGCTCATATAGAGAGCCTGTGCAGTTCATCCGAAGTGCCACCACCTACGACTGAAGGGGCTCATCTATCTGGGGCCGGTTCGATTTTTGCAAAGAGCCTTCAGCCAGACGGCTTCAGTGCTCCACAACCAATACCCGAGTCTCAAAGCGGTGGCCAAAGCAATCGATCAAGGTCCAACTCGGCTCCCGACGTTCCCACTGTTACGACTGGCATAATTGCCGGCAGTGTTGCTGGTTGGTCACCTCTCGAGCGTAGCGCTACTGAAACGGACGTGTCACATAACGAATCAGCACCTACGACTAAAGCACCGCAGCCTTCCGGGCTGCTCCAAGTCCCCGGATTAGAAAGACAACTGCTGGTAGATCGACCGCCAAACGATGAATTATTGAATCCCTCGGACGTTTATGAGCCCAGTCCCTCTCCTTCAGAACTAGAGTCAGGCAACAGACTCCTGCGCAGGTTTCAACGGAAACGTGTCCAGCCCGAGCATGCAACAAGAACCAGCGACGACCGTCCGCCAAGTAATGAAAGTGCCCAGACCAAGAGAAAGAGATTTCTCAGTCGGTTCAGAGATGATTCCCAAAGCCCAAGAAGGGATCTAATGCGTTGCAATCCGTTTACGATTCGAAATCAACTCCAAAGGACCATCTTTAATTCTTGGATCAATGTTTTGTTGCTGTTTGCCCCAGTAGGAATAGCTCTCAACTACATCCCAACATCACCTGTCCTTATTTTCGTCACCAATCTCCTGGCCATCATTCCTTTACTCGCACTGTCCAGCTTCGCTGTTGAGGAGCTCTCTCTTCGAACGGGAGAGACACTTGGGACCTTACTTTCCGTAGTATTCGGGTAAGTATCTGAATTGACCCGGCTACAGATCAACATAGAACAAATCTAACGAACCATAGGACTGCTGGTCACCTCATCATAGGTGTCCTAGCTCTTGTTCGCGGTAACATCCTCTTCCTCCAATCATTTCTGATGGGTAGCCTCATCGAACCCTTGTTACTCCGTCTGGGGTTATGCTTCTTTTTCGGAGGTCTTCGACGAATAGAACAGTACTTCAACCAAAAACCTGCTCAAACAGCGTCATCTACGCTCAACGGCGCTGTGGCGTCGATACTTATTCCCACGTTCGTCACTCTGTCGGCAGAGGCTCCCCTTTCTGGTGCAAAGACTTCACGAGGAACCGCGATCATTCTCCTGGCTCTTTACATCGCTTTTTTGTATCAAGAAATATGTGCTGGTAAAATCAACGTGTTTAACGAGGCGAGCAGGGAGGTTTCTATGAGGCCCCGGAAGCACCGCCTTCCAGAGGGCTCAATTTCGCATGGCTTAGCAAAGGCTGGGGGCATCGGCCATCGTGCAGCAATTAGCAAAGAGACACGAGCGAGAGCACGAGAAAAAGCAGAAGACGCAAAGGGCGACGCTGACGAGACCTTCGAGACAACCCCAGTTGTAGACGATGATGGTGATGACAACGACGAAGAACCTATGTTGAATGTATATGTTGCGCTCTTCACACTGGTAATATCGACTGCCCTTACTGTGCTTTGCTCTATGTTCTTGGTCAATAGCATCGAGAGTGTTACATCCAAAGGACACGTCAGGACGGAGTTCATTGGTCTAGTTCTTTTGCCACTAGTGATCGGCATGTGCGATACAATGACAGCAGTCACCGTAGCGTGCAAGGACAAGATGGATCTCGCGTTAGCCGTTGCAATCGGTTCTTGCATTCAAGTGGCACTCCTCGTTATACCTATCACAGTACTAGTCGGATGGATGACTGGCGAGGAAAAAATGACCTTGGTCTTCGATTCCTTCCCGACAGTGATCTTAATCATTGCAGCTTACATGGTCAATAATGCTGTCGGAGATGGGAGCTCAACTTGGTGGGCTGGAGCCCAATTCATGGGATTCTTCGTCATTTTCGCTCTTTGTACTTGGTTTTTCGAAGATACGCTTAAACCTTAAATTCTTGCAAATTACAAAGACTCTATAGCAGACCGTACCCCATTCGTGTTGTAAAAGAAAGTCTACTTCTCTAACTTTGTTACATGTGTTAGTCACGAGATATGCAATAAGAATTTTGAGGCTCACTCTTAGGTCGGTATTTTCGGGCTAAGGTCAATTCAGTGTCTGCAGTGGAATAATCAAAGCCAAATCTCTATTGGCTGAACCTGAAGATAGCTTATTGATCTATTGTATCTGAGGATTCATGGCGCCAACCAATATCAGCTTCTCGGGTAGCAATCATACTGTAGTATTCACGGTATCTACTTTACCCCGCAAATAAGCCCAATTGATCATTCCAAGCCAGGGCTTATTTTGATGCCCAAACGAATTATTTTAGACCTGCATCTTAGGTTGAATGAAATCTCATTATTTTCTGTTTCACCATTCCGTCGATCCATTTATCGAGCTCGTCTTTAACATATCCTTGTGTCGCGTCGAAAGCGCCTAGACGGACATCGACAGGGCTACCCCCAACGACATACCCCTTTGCGGAACGATGAGAGATCTACAATTAGCAGTACGCCTAGAGGAACCCACTATCAATCACGATTCAGTATGTCAGACAAGCTTACTAAAGAAGAGTGCCGCAAGCGATTTACCTCTACGAGGCGAACAGTATTCGCAAAGTCCCGCCTGAATTACCTAGAGAAAGTAGGTAATAGTGTCAAATATTGGGTGAGGTTGGAGGGCTGTTAAGGTCCATTTTTCATACATTATGGAATTGATATGAGATTATGCTTGTGCTGAATAATGGGTGGACTTCAATAAAATATCAATTGCTGAGCTTGAATTTGCTTGAGTAACTATAAATAATATCAAGTACGTCAAGAAGACTCAATACAATTTGTTAGAAGAGGTCTTCTGATGTTGAATCAGATGACAATAGCCAATGCCTAATCTTGAAACATGAAACCGCAGATGATAATTTAAGACTGTAACGCAAGAGACAAGGCAGATCATGAAAGCCCAAAGAAGTATAGCGCAGGATTCCATGGTGTCGGCGGTGGGAATAGAGTGTTCAAAATCCGCATTCGCCCATACCTTGTACTAGGACTGCCGATGAACGTCCGTATAGTGCCAGTTGAGGGAGTTTTGGTCCAAGATGGCATTGCAACCAGGCTCCGTGCATTTGAAAGACAATTCTCGTTTGGATACTTGATAGGGTGGGGCATCAGGATGTTCCTCTTTCCTGTGATTCCTGAGGTCTTTCTCCCGGAAGTAACCTCGCCTCCCAACGCGAGGACATCCATCGATATCACAAGGATAAATGCATTCATTGTGTTCCTCGCGCATATGCTTTGTGTACTCGGATTGGGTGGCGAATGGTTTACTTGATTCTTTGGCTAAACGAGGAAGTTGGAAAAACTCGGGCCCACGAAATTTAGGACAGTCCGGATGCGAGCAGGTTGGGAAAACATACTGCTTCTGACAGCGGCGATATTCTCCAGGAGAATCATTATCATTTCCCGTCTCGTGATGGTGATAGCTCCGCATATGCTGTTGGAGATGATCTGCTCTTCTGAATCCGTTTTCTCCCCGATGGTTTCGGCAGAAGCGACATGGATATTTAGGGGTAGTTGTGTCAAAAGATTTTAGATGTCGATTTAGGACATCCAATCTTGAGAACATTGCACCACATTCGCAGCCGTATGGTTGATGTTGTCTTTCTTTTCCATGGCGGAGTAAATGGACTTTGGACTTCAGCGATTCAAGACACTCGACGCAATCGAATGGTGTGGGGGTTGCAACGCGTCCATGGCCTGAGGTATGTGGTATTCTTTGATGAGCACTTCGCTCCAACCAGCGAGTGAAGCCTTGACTGCAGCCAGCGAAGTTGCATCGATAAACTGCGTGCCGACTAGTCTTTCCGTGAGACTCCAAAGCCCAAATATAAAGGTAAGAGAAGTCACAGGTGACGCATTTGAAAGGGAAGTGGCCAGACTCGCTCCCATGGTGTTCCAAGGACCAATAGTTTCGACAGACAGTATGGCAGACGTCACATGCCCAATTATTACTGTACAGAATTAGTCACTGACAACCGAATTAGACGTGATTCTTACGGATCTCCAACTACTGGTTGTTCAGGTGTTGTATCATCCGAAGAATTGAAAGAAGGACCGTTGGTGTTAGAATTGCTGCCGATGGGAGCGATTTCGAAGTCGCCAGTGAAGTGCAGCTGAAGATCTAGTTCGGGCATGTCCTGCGCAAGCAAATGGGTAGCACAACCAGCGTCCGCACGGTCGTCGGGACTGACACCCTTTTTGTTAGCGACTCGTAAAAAAAAAACTCACCTGCCAAGACCCATGCCATAAGGCACCAGGTCATAGCAAGCATCCAAGAGGTCGATATTCGTCCAATCCATTGGTGGAATCCAGCCATCGAAGACCAGGTTTGGTTGTTCCGATATGGCGTTTTCGAAAGCGGCGTGAGATTCCATGAGAACCAAGTGCGGCGTGTGCTGAGTTTGTGTGTGATTTGGGTGAGCAGTGAAGATTTCAGCGTGCGAGAGGACTGACATCCTTATTCGCACGAGGAAAAGAACACTCGCTGCTTGAGCACTCGCTTGCATGCAGGCGTCGGTGAGAGGGTGGTTGAAGGGCGGACACGTCGCCCTGTTTTGCTGGTGAGAGGCGTGAGGCGTGAGGCGTTCAGCGAGGCAGATTTCGGTGAGAGAATCAAGTTGTGGTTGGTTCAAAACGAGGAAATGGGAACATGAACCACAGGGCAAGTCACCAAAAGGATTAGAATCAGCAACAAATGATCTAAATTTGAGGAGGAAGCAAGGAAGGAACGTGGAGGATATCCCGTGCGATGCAGCCTGAACGGAAACTGCCCGAAATCACGTGAGTTCACAGGACCATCATACCTACCTACCTACTCCTGGTAATCCTGGTCTTCTGGGATCATCAAGAACATGTTGACTAAACCCATCTTTTAAAATGTTGCACATATTTTCCTTATTAGACGTTTCAACCCAATATATCACATGCTAAGTGAAGATGAAGTTCTTGTCTCAACGGGAAATGGGAACCCTACACCAATGTCTCGTAGCCACTTCTCTCCCTCTACTTAGCTAGAACCACCTTCTTTTAGACAAAAGGTCAAGAAAAGTTCAACTCCTAATTCTCTCGCCAGATCTTCATCCTGAAGATGGTGGAATTCAATGCCGGCTGGAGACTGTTCGACTCGGAGAATGTCAGCCATATGAGGCCGTCTCCTACTCCTGGGGCGCGTATGATAACTTCGGCTTGAAGATATGGCTTCGGGGGTTTCTCTTCCCCATTCGCAGAAATCTGTTATCAGCCTTGCAAGATGTGAGTGTCAACTAGAAAACTGAGCGCATTCTCTACATAAACGCGCTATGCATTAATGAAAAGGATCTCGCGGAGCAAAGGGACCAGTCGGAATGATGGGGCATATATACCACAATGTAGATTATGTTCGTGTGTGTCTTAGTGATCATTCTGACTGGCAATTAACCATAATGGCAAAACCAAGAACTGCAATGAGTAAGTGCCAGCCTTTGAATTCGCGAAGCTGCTTCGGAAAGAACGGATCGAAGCGCAACCACTTGATAGGTCGTTCGATGCCGACATCTCAATTGGAAAATATTGTGCACACTCATATATTCCACATTGGCGACAATTAGCTTCTCTCTTCGAGTCGCCGTCCTGGACCAGGGTATAGATTGTCCAGGAAATAGTACTAGATTAGAATATCACTGTGCAATATGGTAGTGCGTCTTGTGAGTGGGATGATTTCTGAGGCTCATATTTCTTCTCTCAATCCAGCAATCCATCAATTGCGCCTTGTCTAGCAAAGATACAACATTAAAGACTGCTCCAAAGGATCACGAAGAATAAAGTCTCTAACGAGGTTCCTCAACAATAGTCGTTCGAAACTCTCGTGAACGGTTGCAAAGAACTTTGTGCAAAGCGAAGAGACAAGGTCTACACCCTTCTTGGCCTCGCAAAAGATGTATTCGAAGGTGATATCAGAGTCAAAGACGAGAAAAACCTGCCCAGCTTTGGACAATACAATAAAGACTGGGAAAAGTGCTCGCCTCGCCCAAACACTGCAACGAGCTCGTTGTACGCCGACATCCCGCAACGGTGCTCCTCGTTTGATCTCGGCCTCCTTTTTGAAAAAGTCAACTGGAATTTGCAAGTCAAACTCGACATGCAGGTAGACATGAAAGGCGTGGTTCAATTTGTAAAAGGAGTCATTCAACATAGACGCTTTCGCGGATTGTCCCATGTTCAGCATACAAGTACTGACGACGGGCTAAACCGCACTTGTTGTAAAATACGCAACGTAGACAGTGAGAATATCCCCGTAGATGTGGATGTCTAATAAAATTCTCAAGATTGGATATTGAACCTCCGATTAATTTGGACGAAAAGTTGTCAACTAACGGGAAAATAGCCATGAAATTCAACATGTTTAGAAGTTGCAGAATTTTAGAGAGTGACGCCACTGAACCCGATAGTCTTATCGGGTTCTCACTCGAAAGAATTCAAAACGACGATAATTCTATGTCAACTCCAAGGGTGTCACGTGGCGGCAATCCTACGTCCCAGATATCCAGGATCTCGCAAGGGGGAAATTCAAACATTATTTCACAATCAGAGAATATACAAACACATCTTCCTTCGATCCTTGCAACCGCAGAGCCCGTCTGGAACCTGAAGACCTAGAAATTCTGGGATTTTGAGCTGATCAGCCACGCCGTCATCATGAATCCTCGTGCTCCAACTAGCTCCAGGGGACAGTGTTGGCCAATGCCAGATCCTTAACGTCCGTCCCTGCGTAGCGAGACGCACCCCGTAGCGAGACAAACGATCGGTACTTTGAATTCAAAAAAATATAACTTTATAAATAGATTGAAATTTCTTCTATTTTTATACCAGTTATATATTCACATTAACCCCGGACATCCTTAACCTACTATTCCCAAAATTTACCACCTCGTCGTCGCTGTCCCACTGATGCAATCAAGGCTTCATTATATTATATACAATGACATCACGACCTTTGAACCAACCACTGAGCTTTTATTTTTTTTTAAAATTCATAACACGATTAGATCTAAGTCTTCGAGCTTCTTTACAATATTAAGAAGAAATTATTCGTTGCGTGGCGAGCATGCGGGCTATATTGAGTGGCGATCGTTACAGCTATTGGTACTTCTGATCAGACGACCGGGGACCCCTAGTAAGTCTTATATACCAGTTACAGTAATTAGACGTAAAACACCTAGCCTAGGTGTGGCTAGTAAGACGTCCGAGAAGTTCCGTCTCCCCGACATACTCCGAAAATGCACCCTTAAACGAAGCGAAAAGTGAGTTCCGGTTCTCCCATCGCGGCCAAAACTTGACCATTTTCTCCTCTGACAAAACTGGCTTCTCGATTTTCTGATGCAAGGCACCACATTGGAGCCTACTGCCCAAAGTAGGTACCCTTTTCTTTACTCACAGGATTATTTTTACAGTACTGCAGCTATCTAACTTAAGTATAGAAGTTGTTTTGAGTGGAATTACGTCCCTCTACTACAAACCCCCCCCGACGGCAACCGTTGGAACGACGATTAGGATGACGGTCCGACCAGCGGCAGACCACCATTAACGATTGCGACTACGATTGTTACTACAGTATCTTGACTCATTACCTGATCCTTAAAACCTAGTGATGACCCCAACGACAAAACCTGTCAAAGGTCGCAGGCGTACCGAGATGAGGTAAGCAAAGACATTGAGAGGAGGCCCAGACGACGACAACGTCGCAAGACGGTGACGTGCACGGCGGTGCGTCGCACAACGAGACCAGGCACATCAAACGAGGACGACAACAGACAACTGCCGATTGCAGGGGCATAGGGGAAGTCTCGTAAGAGCAGGAAGAAGCATGGCAGGACAGAAGTTGGTGCAACCGTACCAGGAATCGATGCAGATTAAACATTAACTCTATATATCAACAAGTCTCGAGCCCAGCCCGAGCTTGCTTCGACCGAGGACCAGATCTATCGACTCTATGAAGGGTATCACGGTAGCAGGCAGCCGTATCCTCCTCCACTAAATCATCTGCGCTACTGGGGCTCTGTATAGCCCGGGCACAATCTCATCTTTCGCAACCAGTATTCTGCCCATCTGTACAACTGAGGCTCCCGCGGAAGCTGGCGCCTTGCTCATCCGTGCCACCTTGACACGGGGCTCGGGTGTCTCTGCAACGCTCTTCCGCTTCCGACCTCGTCTTACCGTATCTGCGGTGCCATCTGTCTCCGGCGTACCGCTCTTACGCTTCCGACCACGCTTTTTCTTGCCCTTGACGGACTCCTTTTCAGCATGCTTGGCTCGTGCTTCCACAAGCTCTTCATAACTCATCACCTTCCCCTCCCCCTTCTTCGCGTTCGCTAGCACAACTGACCTGGTCGACCGCCGAACTTTGGCTTCGTTATTAATCTCGGTCAGCAATTGGATTTGGTCATCTTTGAGGATGCCTTCAGCAGATGTTATCTTGATAGCTTTGACAAATTTCTGTACGTGCTTCTCTAAGTTCTGTCTGCTTGTCTCATCAAGCGTACGAGCATCCTGTTGAATGATTAGGTTTTGCAGCAACGTGAGAGCCTCTGCTGACACCGGGGTTGCAGGCGTTGCAGGTGGTTCTACGTCTGGCCGATAAGACTCTACCCTCACCTCATCGGCTCTCGGGATAGCTAGCTCAACTGGGGGGATGGGCATACTGCTGAGTACTCGATCGGGATTCAAAGGGAACAAACCACACGCAGCGAAGCCGGCCTTGATATTCTTCGATGTGAACGCAGCTTTCCTGGCGGGACTGTATAAGGAGGTGAAATGCTCCTTGCCGATGGTATTTACGCCTCCTCGCTCTAGTCGATCAACTTGGTCTCGATAGTGTGCTTTGAGGGGGGCGAACACTGATACATCACATGGCTGTAGCTTGTGAGAGGTGTGGGAGGGGAGACGACAGAGGATGATGTTATTCTCGAAACAAAACTCGAGGATCTCGAGGGTCTCGTGTGTCCCAAACCCATCGCAAATCAATACCCGTGGTTTCCCGTTAGCTTGTTCTCTCGTTTCGGGATCAAAGATACGCTTCAGCCACTCTAAGCTGATCTTAGAGTCAGTATATCCTGATTCAGAGCATGCATATTGCCACCCGGGGGTAGGGAACGTGGTCCAATTACTTCGATGGGTTGTCGCCGGCCAGATTATCATCGGGTTTAGATACCTACCATCAGCACTGATACATTCGATCGCAGTCACGGTCGTACGCTTGATTCGCGCACCTCTATAGTCTCGCGTATCATCCTTACCTACGAGGACTTTAACAGAGCCTGGCATGGACAGCATCACTCCAGTCTCGTCCATATTAAACACATTCTTGGGCTCGATAGCCGGGTCTTGCAAGACCCTAGCGATCACCTCGAACCAGCGTGTGATCTTCCGATATGTGTTCTTCTCGTGACGATTCCAGTCTAGGGCCTTCAACCTCCTTGCTCTGAGCTCTAGATGACGGTTTTCTAACGCCTTTGTCCAGTTCCGTCCAGGAGGCTTGAGCGGCCTCTCTGCAGCAGGGCGTTGGCGAGTGACACTAAAAGCTATCGAAGGGATAAATTTCATTCGGATCGGGTACCCTAGATCGGACATCTGCAGCAGATACTTAAGGACAACTTCCTCCTCCCATGGAGCGAGGTACTGTTGGTCTCGGGCCTTGTTCTCCATCGAGGGTCGCCCGCGAGCACGATGATGGAGGGTCGAGCGAGGGACATTGCGATGATCCGCAAGGGCTCGATAGGATTTGGGGACACCAGGAGGCACGCCCTGGGCCAGGGCTTGACTGGCTCTGTCCATGCTGATCGCCCCGTATCGCTGTCTCGTCGTGCCATTCGACCACGACTGTGATGTGGCAAGAGAGGCAGGAGGCAGGAGGCGAGAAGCGGGAGGGGAGCGGCGAGCAGGGCGCTCCAGGTACTCTGCATGTGTTCCTGCCGATGGAAGGATCTGGAAGACCTGCCTTCGCACCAGCCCACATGGCCTGGCCTGGGAACCGTGGCTAGACGCGGGTTGCCGCTAGGGCAAGCTCACTGTACCTACAGCATGCTATTTATAGATCATCTCTTACCCGCCGTTTTTCGCGGTTCTATTACTGTTCACTTATCTGTTGCATGTAACGAGACGCACAAGAGTCTCTTCTAAGCGGTCCGCAGATTAAACTTAGCTGTTTGACCCAGGAGCAGTCGATCCTGAGTTCGGCTTGTGGTTGATATCCTCAATGAGTTGCGCGTATCGATTAGGCATAGGCGCTGGCGCAGGCGTTGCCGCCGCCCATCCGCCTCTGCTCACAACTCGGGAACATCTTCCAGCGCGGCAATCTCATGCGCAGTAAAAACATGTGATCTCTTGTTACTATTTATAGGATTAACCACGAGCTGTCGTCCGCCGTATTTTCTACGCGCGTCTTTCCACGCTGGATCACTCTTTGTTGCCTGTACATTAGGGAGCAGACGATGTTGTTCTTGTATTTGTACTCTCACTTCTCTTGCTCTCGATATGCTAATTGACTTTCCTGTCAACGAGTCGATACAACAAATCAACGATAACTCTTGGATCATTGGAAGTCGACTCCTTCTCTCTCGTTAAAGCTTACCTCCACCGCGCTTCACTTGGAGTGACGGCAAAGGCTCGTGGTACGTCATTTCAGAAGCGCCGTGCCTATTACCGCAATCTCATCCACTGTCGGCTGGCTTTTGGTGGGCCTTGTGCACAAGGCAACCTCCGCTCCCCATCCATGACCAGCCATCCTACATTAGTAGAGACAACTGTGATCTCAATCCTTCCTCAATCCGATCCCTTCGAGAGCGTCGCATGGCTATATGTGTTAGCTCACAGTACTTCTACGATTGATTACGATAGTCCGGACGCAAACCTTTCTAGGATTGATATAGCGACTAGAAAGTAATGCTATGGAAGATGCTAGAAGATGGTAGAAGATACTAGGAGGTAACTCTACAGATCTATAAAGGCATATGCTCCCCTTGACCCTCTGTAAGAGAGGGAATAAAAAAATATATTATATAACTATTAGAAGCAAAGCCAACTATCAGGTATCTATCTTAGTCCAAGCTTTTTAAATAGCCTATGCCTTCTTGATGTCGGTAGAGCTCTTTCAGAATCTAAATGTAATATCTCTTGAGAATTATGGATTTTAGTATCCAAGTCTCGAAGATTTTCTTGCAAACTCTGACAGTTTGGATGATTAGGTCCTACGACTTTCTTATATCCGGTAAGAGCCTTTAAATACATATTCCTAGCCTTTGCGAAGTCAGTTTGAATCTCAAATAAAGAGCCAAGATTCCGTAACGTATTAAGCGCAGGGATATATGTTGCGATATTACCTGCTCCAAGCGCCTTCTCATAGCCGTGCAGTGCTCGCATATACATAGTCTTGGCTTCGGCCAGCTTGCCTTGGGTTTTGTAGAGGTTCGCTAGATTATTAACTGTATCAAGGATCAATGTATGGTCTGATCTAAGTATCTTCTTATAACTATATAGTACTTGTATGTATATAGTCTTGGCTTTGGTTAGCTTACCTTAGGTTTTGTAAAGGTTTACTAGATTATTAACTGTATTAAGAATCAATGTATAGTCTAGCCTAAGTATCTTTTTATAACTATATAGTATTTGTATATATATAATCTTGGCTTTGATTAGCTTATCTTAGGTTTTGTAAAGATTTACTAGATTATTAATTGTATTAAGAATTGATATATAGTCTGGTTCAAGTATCTTTTTATAGCTATATAGTACTTATATATATATAGTCTTGGCTTTGGTCAGCTTATCTTAGGTTTTGTAGAGGTTTGCTAGATTGTTGACTGTATTAAGAATCAATGTATGATCCGGCCTAAGTGTCTTTTTACGGCTGTACAATGCTTATATGTATATAGTCTTGGCTTTGGCCAGCTTACCTTAGGTTTTGTAAAGGTTTGCTAGGTTATTGACTATATTAAGGATCAATGTATAGTTTGGCCCAAGTGTCTTTTTATGGTTGTACAGTGCTTATATATATATAGTCTTGGCTTTGATCAGCTTGCCTTGGGTTTTGTAGAGGTTTGCTAGGTTGTTGACTGTATCAAGAGTCGATGTGTGGTCCAGCCCAAGTGTCTTCTTATAGTCGTGCAGTGTTTGTATATATATAATCTTGGCTTTGATCAGCTTACCTTAGGTTTTGTAAAGGTTTACTAGATTATTAACTATATTAAAAATTGACATATAATCTGGTCCAAGTATCTTCTTATAATTATATAGTACTTGTATATATATAGTCTTGGCTTTGGCTAGCTTACCTTAGATTTTATAAAGATTTGTTAGATTATTGACTATATCAAGGATTAATATATAGTCTAGTCTAAGTGTCTTTTTATAGCTATATAATACTTATATATATATAGTCTTGGCTTTGACTAGCTTACCTTAGGTTTTGTAAAGGTTTACTAGATTGTTGACTGTATTAAAAATCAATGTATAGTTTAATCTAAGTATCTTTTTATAACTATATAGTACTTGTATATATATAATCTTGGTTTTGGCCAGCTTATCTTGGGTTTTGTAGAGGTTTGCTAGATTATTAACTATATTAAGAGTCAATATATAATTTGATTCAAGTACCTTTTTATAGTTGTACAGTACTTGTATATATATAGTCTTGGCTTTGGCCAGCTTGCCTTGGTCAGAATAGAGGTTTGCTAGATTATTGATTATTTGAAGAGTCAACGTATGATTTGGCCTAAGTGTCTTCTTATAGCCGTGCAGTGCTTGTATATACATAGTCTCGGCTTCGGCCAGCTTGCCTTGATCAGAATAGAGAACACCTAGATTGTGAAAAACCCAATACAGTCCGTCTATATCTAACGTACTATCTTCTATAAAGTCGTTCTGCCGTATTGCATGCTGAAGAAGTCGCTGTTGTAAGAGCCACCAGTCTTTCTCGTTTTTACTAGGAACCTCTGAGGCTATACAAGTAAAGGCCAGACGTACAAGGCTCTTGTCCCACTCCTTGTTGTTGAGTACAGATACTATCCATGAGTGGACACAACTATGTACACTATAACCTCTAGGCCCAACCTGCTGCTGAAGAGATCTGTCTGGCTCTACTAGTCCGAAAGTACATAGTAGTGTAATGGCCTCATTGAAGTTCAGTTCGTCTTTCGTAAGCTCTTGTATCAATTTATCGTCCATGGAGTTTGCATGTCGAAGAAGGTCAAACCACAAGTCCTGTCGATCAAAATATGCCCATAGCTTGAGGAGTTTTGCTGATGCTGCATTCTGTTGTTGGATCCGATCGAACGTAATCTGCCATGTTGTATATAGTGTACGGTCTTCATAGGAACTTAATGGTGGACTTGTCATCTGAAGCTTTAGCCATGATGCCTTATAAAGCCGAAGATAATCCGAGAAGCTGGTTGTCACGTGCTCGAGATATGCCCCAGCTGTAGATAGAGCAAGTGGTAGGCCGTCGAGTTCCTTGGCAAGTGCTATAGCATCAGGGTCTGTCTTGTTAGTATTGCCTTTGTCTTTACTATTATCAAATCATACCGACTTACCCTTTTTAATATCCTTACGTCCTGACATATTAGATACAATCTGAAGGCCTTCCTTAATATCTAGTAATTTCTGAACATGAATTCGTTCACCTAGTCTGACTTGCGACGACCGTGTTGTGATGATAATCGATCCGTGATCAGACTGAGGGAGAAATTGACGTATATCGACTGCCGAGGTATCGGTGTTACTAGACGTCTTAGGATTGTCGAAGTTGTCATAGATTATCAGCCATTTTGTATTCTGTGGAAAATCGAGCCAGGCCTTGACTCCACTAACAACTTGATCGAGGTCTTTATCTTGGTCTATGCTTGAGAGTACATTAGTCGAAGGGTGATCCCTTAGCACCTGTTGAGCGATATCCCGAAAGCTTAGCTTAAGAGTGTCCTTGTCATTCGCGTTCAACCAGAAGATCGCCGTATACTTCTCCTTATGTCGTCTAGCATATGTGATAGCAAGCTGAGTCTTTCCCATACCCCCAAGACCATGTAGGACGACATAGGTTTGACTACTATGATCTTGAAGCAGCTCGTACATCTTCGACAGCTCCTTCTCTCTAGCAACAAACTGTGTAGCTTCAGGAAATGATACGAGGTTAAGTCCGACAGCAAACTGTTCAAAGTCGACGCCTGTGCTGGTTAGCTTTGTTGTTTAAGTTAACATACCTACGCAAACAACGTACCTTTGTACATCCTCTGGATCTCATCCTCCAGTCGTCTAAATGCCCGGTCCCTACCCTCTCCGTAATTTGGCACCATAGACACATCGAAGATCCCAATCAAGCAGTAGGCTTTATCCTCTTCAATAGAAGTATTGCGCAGTTCTGCCCAGGATCTCCGCTCTTTGATATTGAAGTACGTTAACGCATCACCTCGGAGAGCATTGTTTGCGATGCCGGTAATCTCGTGTATCTCAGACTCAAGAGACAACTTGCTCCCAAGTCGTCCACCCTCTAAGCTAAAGAAGTCAACTAGCCTTGGTGCAATGAGCTCCTGAAGCGTCCAGCAACGAGTAAACCAACGACTCTTCCTGAAGGCTTCATCCCATGCCCTCTGGTCATCCATCCCGGGGTCAGGTTTCGAGACATCTGAAAGGTAGACATAGCAGCGCGCTGCGTTCTGATACCACCGAAACATAGAGTTGATCGCCGCACCAAGCTCGACCGCATTTCTCTTGTCGATGCAACAGGAATCTACCCAGAAGTATTGTAGTCCATCGGCTTCAGCCTGCTTCGCGCAGAACTCGATCTTCCTCCACCCAGCCTGGTTCATAGTCTTTCTTATGTCCGCACCAGGTTCCATATCCTGAAAGATAACCTCATCTTTTCCCCAGGTATGAGAGAGTATCGCGTAGGCAGGGACTTCGCCGCTGGTAGGTTCGCGAAAGAC
>Ga0182030_10003387_pt1 | contig 34036 bp, 31 predicted proteins | sample 812S3MmetaG_FD_121299 | JGI IMG/M metagenome (GOLD analysis project Ga0182030, IMG submission 121299) | Permafrost microbial communities from Stordalen Mire, Sweden - 812S3M metaG (Illumina Assembly) | ecosystem: Environmental > Terrestrial > Soil > Wetlands > Permafrost | place: Sweden...
CACCTCGACGGCCGGCCGCAACCCGGCAACGGTCCCGGCGCTTGTCAGGCTTTGCGAACTCCTGGCGCTGCCCGTCGCGAACTCGGGCTTCAAAGCGTATCACTGTTTTCCGAAGCGTCATCCGCTCTATCTCGGTGATTACCCGTTGAAAGAGGCGGACGTCGTCGTCGCGATCGATGCAAACGTACCGTGGACGCCGGGACCGAAGGCGCCGCCGGCAAGCGCGTATGTCGCGGTGATCGACATCGATCCGGTGCGCCAGCGGATACCGACATACGAATTTACCGCCGACGTGCGCGTCACGTCCGACGCGTTGCGAGCCATCGAGCTGTTGAAGCAACTCGTGGAAGAAGAGCTCACCCCGGCAATCCGGGCCAAGATCGAAGCGCGTCGCCAACGCTGGCACGCGTTCACGAGCGCCCGGCGCACCGAGTGGAACGAGTACGCCGAATCCAAGGCCAATGCCGATCCGATCGATCCGGCCTATGTTACCTACGAACTTGCGAAGGTCATCGACGACAACTGCATCGTTTTCGATGAGACCTTGCAAACGCCGATGATCGACCGCTACGTGCCGTGCAACGTGCCCGGATCGTACTTTCACAACCCCGCGTCCAGCGGCGGCTGGTCGATCGGCGCCGCATTCGGCGCGAAGCTGGCCGCGCCCGATAAGGACATCATCGCGTGCACGGGCGATGGATTTTATCAGTACAGCACCGCCACGGCGGCGCTCTGGGCGGCGGTTCATTTCAAAGCACCGTTCATGGCCGTGGTCTACCAGAACCGCAGTTATTCAACCGGCACGGTAAACGTCGGCGAGGTTTATCCAGGCGGCTACGCGTTCAAAGCGGGATACGAAGGCGGACACTTCGATCCGCCCATCGATTTTGCCAAAGAAGCGGAAGCGGCGGGAGCGCACGGCGAGAACGTCCGATCGCCGGCCGAGGTCGGTCCGGCGATGCGGCGTGCGAAGGCAGCCGTCCGCGCCGGAAAGCCGGCCATCGTTTCCGTCTGGCTGCAGAGGCTGGGAGGGTCCTAGGCTTCAACAGATTCTTGCTGGGGGCTAACATACAGAGGAGCTATTCGAGAATCGTCTGATAGAGCCGGCCTGCGAGAAGAACGAGGATCGTGAAGATGCCCGCTTGCACCGCAAAATCGCGGAGCAGGCCGGAGTCGCTATGGAAGCCCGGTAGCATCAGCGTTCTGAGCGCATCTACCTGATAGGTCAGGGGATTCAGGTCCGCAACGTGCCGCAGCCATTCAGGCATCAGCGCGATCGGGTAAATCGCGCTGCTGGCGAAGAAGAGCGGCATCGTCAACACCTGGCTAATTCCCATGAAGCGTTCGCGAGTCTTCACCAGGCATGCAATGATCATCGAGAAGCAGGCAAAGATTGCGGCGCTCAACACAATCATGACGACGACGCCGGCAAGGCTCAAGATGCTGAGCACCAGATGAATACCCAAGAGTACCGCCAGCACGTAGACCATGAGCGCTTGCGCTAACCCGCGAACGCCGGCTGCGAGCGACTTCCCGAGGACCAGCGCTGAGCGCGGAGCTGGGCTGACGAGGTACATTGCGAGAATCCCCAGATCGCGCTCCCAGATCGTCGAGATGCCGTAGAAGATCGCGATGAACAGCACGCTCTGCGCCAGAATTCCGGGGGCCAAGAAGTCGCGATAGCTTACGCCTCCGGTCGGTATTCCGCGCAGCCGCGCAAAGACTTGACCGAAGATAAGGAGCCAGAGCGCGGGCTGTACGATTCGCGTAAAGAGGTCAACGGGGTCGTGCCGAAGCTTGCGCACTTCCGCTTCGGCGATGGCGAGCATCTGGGTCAGGAAATTTGCGATCGCCGTCATGCCTGCGTTCTCGTCAGTGCGATGAAGACATCGTCGAGGGTGGCACCGGGCCGAAGGGCGGCGCAGAGTTCTGCCGGTGTTCCGATGCCGGCAAGCTTGCCATCGCGGAGAAAGGCGACGTGGTCGCACAATTCAGTCGCTTCGTCCATGTAATGCGTCGTGAGCAGGATCGTCGTGCCGAAGCGTGTCCTCAGCTCGCCGATGCGCGTCCACACCGCATGGCGCGCCAGCGGGTCCAGGCCGACGGTGGGCTCATCTAAGAACAGCACGCGCGGATGATGGAGCATGGCCTGGGCGATCTCAAGCCGCCGCAGCATTCCGCCGGAATAGCTGCGTGCCAGGAGGTCGACCGATTTCTCGAGCCCCATGAGCGAGAGCGCTTCGCGAATGCGCTCCCTGCGTTCGGTTCTCGGGATGCAATACAATTTGGCCGAAATCAGGAGATTCTCGTACGCCGTGAGATCGATGTCGGCCGATGCCAACTGGGGCACGTAGCCGATGCTTCGCCGGACATCGACCGGCTGAGAGGAAACGTCGTAGTCTCCCACCGATGCGCTTCCGGAGGATATGGGCGACAGTGTTGTTAGCATCTTTATCGTGCAGCTCTTGCCTGCTCCGTTGCGGCCGAGTAAACCGAATACAGATCCCTGCTCGACCGAAAACGTCACGTGGTCGACGGCCAGCTTGTGCGGAAAGCTCTTGGTCAGGTCCTGCGCGCGAATTGCAGTCTGCGTTGTCCGCGCGGGCGCTAATGCTGCCATAGTACCAATGCCGATTCAATCGGCAGATTAGCATCCGTCATGCTGATGCTTGGACGGCTTTCATACTTCGTACAGTATCACGTCCCAAGTTGTGCTAGACAAGCACGGCGTGGCGGACTTTCTTCAGGATCGCTTCCTGACGGGCGAGATCGGCCTCGAAAGCTTCGCGGGAGATGATGCTCAGGCGGCTCTGCTGCAGCAAACCATACATCGTCTCCGCCTCCTCGCGCCGCGGCGGAGGCATTGGCGGGCGCATGAACGGATGCGAGCAGCGACCGCGTAGCCACGCGGCGATCTTATAGCGGATATGGAGCCGCGAGCTGTCCGAATACAGGTATTCGCGCACGGGCACGATCTGCTCGGTATAGATCCGTTTGGCCGCCGCGAGATCGCCGCGTTGCCACGCCAGCGCGTGCTCAATCGCGGGCTCTTTCCCGTAGTTGTAGTAGCCCTGAACCGCCCCGTCAACCAGGTCGCACATCAAGCAGGTGTGAAGACCGAAGTGGGTCTCGTTGAGGACCGCCACGTGACGCGGCAGCGACCTCAGGTAGCGCGCGACGTGGAAGTGCGCGTGCTCGACGCCGTAGATCATTTTCCAGCCGACGACGCTCGGGATGCTCTCGACGACGCTCTGCACCGTCTCGATGGGGAGCGCTCCGCCCCATTGCTGGGTGTACGGGTGAGCGGGGTGAATGATCAGTGGCAATTCGGTCGCTTCGGCGATCGCGCGAACGTAGTCTGTCCAGATCTCCGGATTGCGCGAGCCGTTGATCGAGATCGAAACTTCCGCCGTCCCGGTGGGTGGGAGGACGAAGATGCCGTCAGCACCGAGCGTCTTGGCCTGCACAGCGGAAGCGATCACGTCCTCCATGCGGACGCCGTAGGCGCCGGCGAAGACCGGCATCCCGGCTGGCCGCTCTTCGAGTGCGATCTTGATCGTCGCGGCGCGCTCTTCCGGCGTCATGTAGAAGATTTCGCCGGCTTCGGGATTGGCGATCAGTGCGCCGCGCGTGGCAATGAACTTCTCGTCCTGGGTGAAGTAGCGAACGAGCTTGCGGTAGTCGTCGAGATCGACGGCCAAGCTGTCGGCTTGGTACGGCAGCACGAGTGCCGCGTAGAAGCGGTCGTATTCGTGTGAGTTGATGTACGGGATCATAAAAAATGTCTCCTAACGATTACGCCGAGATGTCTTCGAGGACGCGTTGTTTGGTTTCGATGCCGAAGATCGCCATCACGATGAGTCCGATCAGTGCGGCGAGACCGAACATCGCGAACACGCTGCCCAGGCCGAGATGTGCGCCAAGCAGAACCCCGACCAGCGCCGGCGCGATGAAGCTCGCAACGCGATTTAGGCTGCTAGTGATCGACGTCGCCCACGCCCGCATACGCGTTGGATAGAGCTCCGGCGTGTAGAGGTAGATCGAACCGGACTGGAACATTCCCAGTTCGACGAAGATGCTGGCTGCAAAGAGCACTTGCCAGCCGGTCTGGTGGAAGACGGCCACTGCGACGATCGCGATGATCGCGCCGATCAAGAAGAACGCGTAGCTCATGCAGAACCACGGCTTACGGCCCACGCGGTCGATCGAGAACGCTACGACGTAGTTCATGACGACCGATATCAGGCTCGCGAGAACGCTGAGGCCGAGAGCCTGATTACGCGGGAGGCCCCCGATTTGCGTGAAGAGCGTCGGCAGCCACGTCAGGAAGCCGTAAGTGATGAAGTAGACGGTAAACGCCTGCGTCCAACTCAAGAAGGTGCGCATACGATAGGCCGGCGCGAAGAGCTCGGTGAAACTGGTTGGTTTGACGTCCGCATGGTAGCGGACTTCCGGCACAGCGAGCGTCTCGCCGCGAGCGCGGGCTTCATCTTCCATCTTGTCGACTATGGCATTGGCCTCGTCGGCACGGCCGTGGTCGGTAAGCCAACGTGCCGATTCCGGCAAATTGAAGTAACCGATGATCACGGCGATCATCGGAATCGCGCCGAACGCGAGGAGCGCGCGCCAACCGAGATTTGGTCCGAGCCAAGTGATCAGCCCGAGACCGATGAGCGGGGCAAACATGTTGCCCCAAGAGAAGAGGCTCTCGTACACGCCGACGACGAGGCCGCGATTTTTGCTACGAACGTATTCGTTGAACAGCGCCCCCGCGATCGGCACTTCGGCACCCAGACCGATTCCCTCGATAATCCGCGCCCAGAGCAGGCCGTTGAAGCTCCAGGCGCAGGCCGCTACCACGCTCAGGATGCTGAACATGGCGGTTCCGATGAGCCACGCCGGCCGCCGGCCGTACTTCTCGGCCAGATAGCCGAAAAAGATCGCGCCGAGAAACTGACCGACATACCCCGCGCTAATGAGCAAGCCCGCTTGGACGAAGCCGATGTGAAACGTCGTGACGATGACGGTGAGCGCAGTCCCAATCGCCAGCGAGTCGAAAGCGTCAAAAAACGTTCCGACCCCCAGGATACTGGCCAGGCGGATGTGCCACGGCCCTAAGGGGATGCGCTCGAGACGCGCGACTATTGTATCAGCCGTCGCGGGGATGGTAAGGGTAGGCTGTCGAGCAGCGTCTTGCAACATATCAAACCTCCAACGGACGCTCAGCGAGCCGTGGCTTTTGCGTAGTTCGGAACGTGCAGGCGCTCGACGAGTGCGGCCGCCGTCGCGATTTCTTCCGCCGACGGCGGCAGCATCGGCGGGCGCATCTCCGGACGTTCGAGCAAACCGCGCGTGTAGCAACCAAGCTTGTAGCGGATATGCTGACGGTTGCGGTCCGAGTAGATCCACTCTTGGAGCTGCGAGAGCCCGGAGTACCAGATCTTGCGGGCGCCCTCGATGTCGTTCTGGCGCCAGGCTTCGATGTGGTCGAGCATGGTCTCCATCGCCACGTTCCAGCTCCCGCTGACCGAGCCGTCGAAGTAGCCGGTGGCCAAGTTCTCGTGGAACATGCTGGCGGTCGCATTCAAGATCGCGACCTGCGGTGCGTGTTCGCGGAGTGCCCGTGAGAGAATGCGATGACCGTTGTAGCTATAGGTCATCTTCCAGCCGACGACGTTCGGAACTTCGGCGCAAATCTTCAGCACCGCCTCCATCGGGAGGCCGATGCCCCATTGCGCGCTGCTCGCGGCGACCGGGTGACAGATGATGGGCAGGTCGACGGCTGCGACTTGTTCCTGGATCTGATTGAGCCAGACTTCCGGATACTTTACCGGGTCCCAGCAATAAGTGATGTCGAGGCAACCCGCCGGTGGTGCGACAAAGATTCCGTCGGCGCCGGCCGCTTTGGCGTCCCGTGCAACGTCGATTACGTCGCGCGTCGTCCAGCCGAACGTGCCGGCGAAGACCGGCATCTTACCGTTCACTTCTTCAAGCGTGATGTCGAGGACGCGCCGTTTCTCTTCGCGCGTCAGGTAGTAGTTCTCGCCGGCTTCCGGATTGACAACGATCCCGCCGACCTTCGCGAAACGTGGGTCATCGACGAAATACCTCACCAGGCGCCGCACGCCGGGCTCGTCGATCTCGAATTCAGCGGTCTGCGGCAGTACCATGGCAGTGTAAATCCGGGCAAGCTGCGCACGCCGTTCGGGTGAAACGCTCATACAGTCCTCCGGTTGTTGACTTAACGACCCAATGGTCAATCACGGAGATGATTTGCGTGCGAATCCTGTCTTCACGCAGAATTCATGATTGGTCGTCAGCGTTGTTCGAACAGCGAAGCCCACTTGGCTTTCGTCGCCGCGACCAAGCCAGGCGATGCCTCAGCGACGGGTGCGAAGGTTGCAAGCCGATCGAACGGTTTGCAGGCCCGAATGATCGCTCGGCTGTTCCACAATCGGTGCGCCGCCTTGTCCTCGTCCGTGATCATCGGATCGAGCGGATTGCTCCAGCACTCGCGCAGGACGTCGATCGTTGTCGCTGGGTCGGAGCGGGTACTGAGAGCCCAGATAACGTCGTCGTTGTTGGACGGATCGATGTCGTCGTCGACGATGATGCAGTAACGCGCCATCAGACCGCCGGCTTGGCAATTGCAGGCGACGGCCGCGGTTTGGCTAGCGTGGCCCGCATACTTTTGGGCGATGCTCACGACGATCCACATGCGGCCGCCACCAGCTTCCGCAACCCAGGCACCTCGAACACCCGGGATCCCGGCCCGGCGTAGGCTCTCCTTGATGGCGGCGGAACGCATGACGCTGAACTGATACGAGAAGTCGTCCGGCGGGCGACACGGCGGCGAACCGAGCAAGATGGGGTCGTTCCTGTAGTAGAGCGCCTTTACGTGGATCACCGGCTCCAGCGATTTCCCGCCGGCATAGTAGCCGGTGAACTCGCCGAGCGGACCTTCCATCGTCTGATCGCCGGCATACGCAAAGCCCTCGACGACGATCTCGGCGTCAACTGGGATCGGCAATCCGGTGAGGGGACCCTTCAAGACGGGAACGGCTGCGCCGGCGATTGCGCCGGCCCAGCTCAGCTCGCTCACCTCAGCCGGAACGTCGGAGGAACCCATGAGCAAGAACAGTGGATGCGCGCCGAAGCACACGACGACCGGACAGGGCTTTCCGCGGTCCCAATACTTCTGCCGGATCAAACTGCCGTGATGGCCGGGTGAGATGTAGTTCCCGAGCAGGTTCTTGGCCAGGAGCTGGTTGCGGTAGGTCCCGACGTTGATCCAGCCCGTGTCCGGGTCTTGATGGATCTGCCATGAACCGGTGCCGATGTACGGGCCACCGTCGCCCTCATGCCAAAGCGGGGTCGGGAAGATGGTGAGATCGACCGCTTCGCCGGTCACGACGTTTTCCATGACCGGGCCGCCGGCGACATACTCCAAGGGGTAGCGATCGGCTTTCCGCTCGACGCCGCGGAGCATTTCGGAGACGCGGTCGACGACCTCGATGTTGCCGGCTACTCCGGCGAAACCCATGGTCAGCCCCAACGTCACCGCATTCAGCATCGAGCCGGTCAAGACCCGAAATCCCGGCGGATAGCCTACGAGGTGGTCGAAGAGAAACGCCGGCCCACTGCGTTTTGCATTGAGGTCGGTGAGCACACCGAGCTCCAACTTCGGATCGACCGCATCTATCCTCCGCAGTTGGCCTATCGCTTCAGCCTGCGTCAGCCACGCACGCAGATCGAACGTCGACGTCCGGGTTGACATCGTGGCGATCATGCCTTCGATAAGTGGCAACGCCGAGCGGCGAGTTCATGATAGTCAGCAGTGGACCGGTTGTGCTCGGCTGCGCGTAAGTGAACTGTTGTGGCCGGGTGAGTCGCCATGGATTCTCCTCTACGCATTCAGGAAATCAGCCCGAGGATATAGCCCACTTCGGAAGAGTGGATGAAGATCGTGTCCCGGCGATCTTCGGCCTAAGGTTCGGGCCCCTGCGACCTACGTTCCGTTCATCTGAGCGCACTCCGTAGTGAGCCGCTCGTTTTGTGGAAGGCGCCGTCTATCATGATGGCCAGCAATGCATCGCGTTGCTGGAGAATGCGTACGTCTGCGGTCGGATCGCCGTCGACCAGGAGCAAGTCGGCGAGGTAGCCTTTGCGGACCAAGCCGAGATCGGGCATCTGCATCAATTGGCCGCCCAATTCGGTCGCGGCGTGAAGTACCTCGCGCGGCGTGTAGCCGAACAAGTTGACGAAATGTTCGAGGTCGCGCGCATTGGTGCCGATCGGATTCCAAGCGAACCCGTAGTCGCCGCCCGGCAGAACGCGGATCTTGCGCTTGCGCATTTCACGAAAAACGCGTGCGTAGCGTTCGACCTGAGCGATCGTACCGCGCTGCGCGACGACCTCGGCCGTGAATCCCCACTCGGCGGCGTTGTAGGCCGTCGCGTACGGCAATCCGACTGCCGGCGCAACGAAGATCTCATCCCGTTTGGCTTCGAGGCGGTCGAGCGCGTCTTCGTCCGCGAACGCGCAATGGTAGATCGTCCGGAAACCGTTGGCGAGCGCGGAACGAATCGCGCCCGCGGCCTGGGCGTGGCAAGCGAGATCGAGACCCCACATCCGCGCCTGATCGGCAATCGCGCCAACCTCTTCGTCGGTAAAGGCGACCCGCTCTGAAAAACCGCGCCGGCCGGTTGCGTTGTCGCCGGAGAGGTTGACCTTGATGGTGTCGACGCCTTCGCGGGCCAGCGTTCGCACGACCCGCCGCAGCTCGACGGGACCGTCCGCGACGATCTCCACCGAGTGGTGGTCGAGATGCGCCTGGCGCACGTCCCCAAAGCCGCCCGTCGACGTGATCTCCGGAGACGCCGCACGCATGCGCGGACCGGGCAATCGGCCCGCGTTGATTTCGTTGCGGATGACGACGTCGAGCCGCAATTTCGCGGCGCCGGCCGAGTAGGCGCTCGTGAAGCCCGCGTCGAGGAGCGTTCGCGCGTTGTAGGCCGCGATCAGGGTGTTTTCTTCCGGCGGCACGCGGCCGATATCTTCGAGTTCGACCGGGTGCGTGAACGACACGTGGGCGTGAGCCTCGATCAGGCCCGGCATGAGCGTCGCGCCGCCGCCGTCGACGACATCCGCGTCAACGTCGATGGAGTGAGGTGCCGGCACCACTCGCGCGATGCGGTTCCCGTCGACGAGAACCTCTGCCGGATATCGTTCGCTGCCGGTTCCGTCGAAGAGCGCGACGTTACGGAAGAGAACGCGCCCCATGCTACTGCGGTACGCTCGGGAACGTCTTGATCTCGACGTTCACGAGATGGGGTCCTCGGCGTTCGACACGACGGATGTAGTCGTTTTCGGTAACCAGACGCGTGCTGGGATCGACGCTGATCGGGCCACGCGGGCCCTCTTGATGGACGGCCTTCAGCAGAGTCATCGTGCGGTCCGGATCGAGCGTTCCATGCTGCGCCTCGACGGCGTGATAAATGGCATCCATTGCGTCGAATGCGATCGCCGCGTAAAAATCGGGGCGCAGCGTCGGCGCACCGGATTCGAACGCGTGCACGAATGCTCGGTTGGCCGCCGACGCATGGTCGTCGGAGTAGATGAAGGAGCTGATGATGCCGATCGTCGCGTCGCCTAAGGTGTCGAGGCGCGGTTCGTCCGAGAGCGCCCCGTTGTCGAGGATCTTGAGTTTGCTCTTGCCGCCGTACGCCCCGTTTTCGGTGAGCGCGTGCAGTAACTGCAGAGGCTGCTGACCCGGCGGAAGGAAGACGAACAACGCATCCGCGTTCGCATCTTTCACGCGCTGTGCGTAGGCCGAGAGGTCCGTCGCGCTCAGCGGCACCGCGACTTCGCCGGCGACGGTTCCGCCCGCGGCGGTGAAAGCGGTCTTGAAGATGTTCGCGGCTTCAATACCGGGCGAGAAGTCGGAGTAGAGGACATAGGTCCGCTTGAGACCGTTCGTTGCGGCCCAATTTGCGAGCGGACCAACGTACTGCCGCGTGCTGAAGCCGAAGTTGATCATGTACGGCGCGTTGGCGACGGAGCCGCTCGCGGCCGCCGTGACGACGAGCGTCGGCAATTTCGCCTGCGTCGAAACGGTTCCGGCCGCAAGTGTGGTCGGCGTGAAGTCCGGACCGATGACGAAATCGACCTTATCGTTCGCCGCAAGCTCCTGCATGCGCCGCGCGGCAACGTCGGGATTTGCGCCGCCGGTGTCCGCGCGCACGATTTGCACGCTGCGTCCCGCGACGGTCGTTCCGTGCAGTTGCTGGTAAGCGGCAATCGCGGCGTCGACTTCTTGCCCGCCGATCGCGCTCGGCCCGGTATAGCTGATCAGCACGCCGATCTTGAGCGGTTCGGCGGCGGGCGCGCCTACGCAGCTTAGCGCGACTAGGGAAACGGCCGCGACGAGTGCGCGTCGAATCATACGGAAACTCCTGTCGGTGCGAGGTTGCCCGGAACGTATTGCGTCCAGTCGGCGTCGCGCGGAATCGTCACTTCGAGCGCGTGTATCGTGTTTGTGCGTGGCGGAGCCAACGCGAACGGTTCCGCCGAATCGCCATGCTCGAGCTCGTGCAACAACAGTTTGCGCACGTGAATGCACGCAACGTCGGAAGCAACCAGCGTTTCCTTGGTGCGATCGAGCACCGGACCTTGCGAGACGTTGACGGCGGAATCTTCTTGCCCCAGGCCATTCAGGCCGGACCAGTTGCCGGCGCGCATCAGATCGCGGTTCTGCAGCCAGCGATTCTCGGCGTTCATCTCCATGTGATCGTCCACCCAGACGCCGGGCTCGTCGAGGCCCAGGACCCGAAGGACGCGCTCGCGATCGATCGGCCGTTGTTTGTCCCAGTACGTCACGATCTGCGCCGTGTGCGTGTCGTCATAGGGGACATAGTGAATCACGAACATGTTCGGCGGAATCATGTTCGTGTTCGGAAAGACGTAGGCCGTGATGCGCGCGTGCACGTTCTGCCCGTCACCCGCATCGCGCAACGCGGCGTAGTGAAAGCCAAAGTCCGTCTCGCGGGCATCGAGACGCGGCGCGTAATCGGTCGAATAGACCTGCGCCTGCTGCTGAAGGCCTTCCGGAAGCGAAGCGTCGCGCGTCTCGAATTGCTTGGCGAACTCCGCGTGCAGGATACCGACGTGCGTCGAGTCGAGCCCGCCCTCCATCACCTGCAGCCAGTTGCAATCGAGCTTCATGCGCGTGATGAACCGGTGAGAAGAAGGCAGGCTCATGTATTCGTACTCGCGGAACGGCGGCGGCTCGCCGGGCCCGAAATACACCCAGACCAAATCGGCTGCCTCGCGAACCGGAAACGCGCGCCCGCGAAAGCGCTCTTTGAACGAAGGATCGGCGACATTCGGCGTCTCGAGCAACGTACCGTCGGCCGCGAACTTCCAACCGTGGAAGATGCAGCGAATCCCGCCGGGTTCGACGCGCGCGAGTGCGAGCGATGAACCACGATGGCAGCAGGCTTCCTCGAAAACGCCGACGCGGCCGCTCTCGTCGCGGAATGCGACATACGGTTCGCCTGCGAAGGAAAAGCGAATCGGATCGCAGCCCGCCTCCGCGACATCGGCCGAGAGCAGCGCGGGCTGCCAATAGCGTTTCAACAGTGCCTGCATCGGTTTGCCGGCCCCGACTTGAGTCAGCAGTTCGTTTTGCGCGGCGGTCAACATGGCAGTTCCCTTTCATCGGTTTCCGCGCGCCGGGGCGCGCCCAGATCACGAGAGATTGCGGCGGCGGCCCGTACCAGCTGCGCGCCAAGATCGGCAAACAGCGGCTCGCCCAAGATGACGCTCACCCCCGAGATGGAGAGCGCCGCGGCCGGCTCGCCCGCCGCGTCGTAGATCACCGCGGCGACGCCGCTGATGTTGTCCTCGATCTCACCAACCGACGTCGCGAAGCCCCGACCGCCGATCCGAACGAGCTCGCGGTCGAGTTCCGAACGCGAGGTGATCGTGTGCGACGTGTGACGTTCGAGCAGCCGATCGCCCAGGGTGCGTTGACGCCGGGCCGGCGAGAACGCCGCCAGCAACGCTTTGCCGGGAGCCCCGGCGTGATACGGCAGCCGCCGCCCGATCTCGTACGAGACACGCACCATCGTGTTCGCCTCGACGCGGTCGACGCACACCGTATCGCGCAGTAGCGGCAAGGTCAGAAATGTCGAGCAGCCGGTCTTCGCGGCGAGCTCGCGCATCGGCTCGCGCGCGATGCCGAACAGGTCGGCCGCATCGCCGTGGCGCCCGAGGGCGCGCGCCCGCGGGCCGAGCCGGTATGCGGCCGTGCCGGAGTCTTGGACGACGTAAGCGTGGGCGACCATCGTGCGGAGCAACCGGTGCAGCACGGCTTTGTCCATCATCAGTGCGGATGCCAGATCGCGCAGCTGGTGCGGCCCCTCGTTTTCGTTCAAGTACGAGAGAAGCGTCAAGGCGCGACCGACCGTCTGGAGTTGCAGCTCGTCATTTCGCATACAGAAATCACCGGAGCGATTTAGGAAACGCCTGCCCGCCGCCTGCCGCCGGGGGGCGAGAGTTTGGCCTATCGTGAACCCACGGCAACATGTCATAATATCATGAAATCAACATTATGTGATATCAAGAGAAGGGCTTTATGCGCGAAATGCGCGTTTTTCGCGCTGCACTAGCCGGCTGGTACCCGTATCCGTTCCTCGATGCCGCGGCCATCGGGTATGCCGCCGCGGCCGGCTACCTCGCGCTGGTGGGCAATGCGCTCGGCCGGCGCGTCAAGCCGGCCGGCTGAGGTCCTTTTCGTAGAACAGGCTGTTCTTGATCGACGACGGCGCCATCGAGGTGTAGGGTTCGAAGGCCGCGCACGGGCGGAACCCGGCGCTCTCATATAGCCGGACGGCCGCGGGTTGGCGCACGCCGGTCTCGAGGCGCAGAATGGAAATGCCGGCCGCGCGCGTGACGTCTTCGATGTGGGCCAAGAGCGCTTGCGCGACGCCTTGGCCGCGAATCCGCTCGCGGACGTACATGCGTTTCACCTCAGCGAAGCCGTCGAAGAACGCGACCGCGCAGCAACCGACCGCGTCACCGTCGATGCGCGCGATGTAAAATTTCACGTGCGTCTCGAACAGCGAGCGCAGCGTGAGGCCGTGCAGTTGCTCCGGCGGATAGGCGACCGCCAGCCCGGAGTCCAGTTCGTAGATCAGCGCCCGGACTTCGTCGGTAATCGCGGGCACCAACTCGATATGGATCTGGGTCATTCCCATGGTCATTCGACCAGTGTGGCTATTTTGCTTGAAAGATAATATCTTGCGCCGGAAAACCGTTGTCGATGAACTTGTACTTCGCGGCCGTATCAATCGTCGGTTGCAACTGTCCCGGCGTAACGGTCGTGGCATAACGCGCGCGGATCGTCGCCTTAACGACGTCGGGATCGAGCTTGGCGTACTTGGCCAGGATCTCGGCTGATTTCGCCTGATTCTTGTTGGCCCAATCGCCGGCTTCGCGAATCGCTGCGGCGAACTTTGCGACGATCGCCGGATGAGCTTGCGCCCACGGAGCGGCGGCGAAAAACGCCGTGATGAGATAGTTGTCGCCCAGCACGCCGAAAGTGTTGGCAAACACGCGCGTGTCGCCTTTGGCTTGCGTGATGAACGGTTCGACGCTGAGGGAAGCGTCAGCACGTCCCTGCACCACGACGGACTCGGCCTGCGGAAACGGGATCTCGATGTACTTCACCGTCGATGAATCGCCGCCGTTTTTGTCGATCCAGGCGTCGGTCATCAGATCGCCGATACCGCGCAGCGGGTTCGTCGCGATAATCTTTCCGTTGAGATCGCTCGCTTTTTGCAGCGGCGAATTCTTCACGACGATCAGCACGTTCGACGGGGCGCTGTTGATGTTCGCGGCGCCGGGAGCGACGATGGTGAGCGGCACGCCTTTGGTGTGCGCCGATTCGATCGCGATCACGTTACCGACACCGAAGTCGATCGCTCCCGAAGCAACGCCCGCAGCGATCGCGCCGCCGTTCGAAAGCGGCTGCAGCGTCACGTCCAGGCCCTGTTTGTCGAAGAACCCGAGGTCGTAGGCGTAGAGCACCTCGGCCGTGGGATCGACCGTCGGGAATGCGACGGTGATCTTCTCCTTCGTTTGCGCGCCGGCGGGCGCGGCGATCAGCGCAAAGACCAGCGCCATAAGCATGATGCGGTAGCGATTCATGAAGCCTCCGTTCGAATAGAGACCGGTTACGTTGCAGCAGGGACCGGCAGAACCCCTGGGCCATCATCAGTTTTGTGAAAATCGTTGTATTTGGACCTGACAAACGTGTCGGCGTGTGGACCGCGAACGACCTCATCGTCGACCTGGCCCGCGCGAGCGAAGCCAACCCCGGCATCGTTGATGCCCGGCTGCCCTCCGATCTCCTGGGGCTGATCGAAGGCGGCGCCGCGGGCCTCGCTGATGCGGCGCGCGTCGTCGAAGCTGCGGTCGCCGCACCGAAGGCGCAGCACGCCGCGAACGGCGTGTACGCCCGCGCGGACGTGGTCCTGCACGCACCGCACGTGCCCGGTGCGCGTATCGGCTGCGCCGGCGGGAACTTCGCTGATCACACGCTCGCCATGGCGGCGCGCCACGGCAAGACGCCGGCCGACGCGGGCGACATCAAGGCCGTCACACAACGGCTGCGCGGGCACGGGATCTGGGGCTTCTGGAAAGTCGGACGCGACATTGCCGGTCCCGGCGCCGACATCATGTATCCGGCTCGCACGAAACGCTTCGATTACGAAGGTGAACTCGCTATCGTGCTGGGCAAGCCCGCCAAAGACTTCAAGGCGACGGGCGATATCATGCCCTACGTCTGGGGCGTCACGTTGCTCGCCGATTGGAGCATTCGCGATCAGCACGAGGGCGACGCGCCCTTGAAGTTCGGGATGTCGAAGAACTTCGACGGCTCGTGTTCGATCGGCCCCTGCATCGTTGCCGGCGAGAATATCGACCCCTCGAACGTCGACGTCGAGACCTCAGTAAACGGTGAACTGCGCCAGCAGTACAACACACGCGACATGATGTTCTCGTTCGCCGAGTATCTGGCGTACCTCACGACCGATCTGACGCTGTATCCGGGCGACGTGATCTCGGGCGGAACGGCTAAGGGGACTGCGGCCGATTCGAGCGCGCGCTTGCCCGACGGCAGCGCGGCGCCGGAGCGTTTCCTCAAGCCGGGGGACACGGTCGAGATGCGTTCGCCGGTCGTCGGCACGCTCGTGACGAAGATCGTTCCCAAGCGCTGATGGGCGAAATCGAGCGCTGGAACGGGCGCTACGCGCCCGAGAGCTATCTGTTCGGAACGGCGCCCAACGCGTTTCTGGCCGCGCAAAAAGCCCGCTTACCGAAACGCGGGCGCGCGCTGTCGATTGCCGACGGCGAGGGTCGCAACGGCGTGTGGCTGGCCGAGCAAGGCCTCGACGTCGTCTCGATGGATTTCTCGCCGGTCGCGCAGGCCAAAGCGCGCGCGCTCGCGGCCCAGCGCGGCGTCACGATCACGACCGAGCAAGTGGATCTTTCGAGCTGGACCTGGCCCGCTGATGCCTTTGACGTCATCGTTGCGATCTTCGCGCAGCCGCTCGAGAAGACGATGCTGTTTGCGGGTGTCCGGCGGTCGCTCAAGCCGGGCGGGCTTCTTCTTCTCGAGGGCTATCCGCCCAAACAACTGGAGTACGGCACGGGCGGACCCGGTGAGGTCGAGCGCCTCTACACGCGCGCGGACCTCGAGGCCGGATTCGCCTCGTTCGCGGAGTTCGACATCACCGAATACGACGCCGATATCCGGGAGGGCGACGGCCACGGCGGCATGTCCGCGCTGATCGACCTGGTCGCCGTCAAGTAGGGAAACTGGTATAGTAGTCATACTATTGCCCTAATGCGTTCTGCGACGGTCGCGATCGTGGGCGGCGGGCCCGCGGGCCTGATGCTCGCCATCGAATTGGGGGTTCGCGGCATCGACTGCACGGTGTTCGATGAAAACACGACACCGCCGCATCTGCCAAAAGCGAACGCGACGTCCGCGCGCACGATGGAGCACTACCGGCGGCGCGGTTTCGCCGATCAGGTTCGTGCGCTCGGATTGCCGTGGGATTATCCGCAGGACATCGTCTATACCACGCGGCTCGCCTCGCACGAGTTGACGCGCTTCCGTATTCCATCTGCCGGCCAAGCCACGTCGCACGCCGTGTTCGGTGATTACAGCGAAGAGGCGTGGCCGACGCCCGAACTGCCGCATCGGGTGCAGCAGATGTATATCGAACCGATCCTCAAAGCGCAAGGCGAACGCTATCCGAGCGTGCACATGCAGTTCGGCCGGCGTGTTACCGGCGTGACCGACCTCGGCACTTCCGTGCGCGTCGAAGCGCAGGATGTGCAAACCGGCGAAAAGACGGTGCACGAGGCACGCTATGCGATCGGCTGCGACGGACCGCGCAGCATCGTGCGGCAGACGATGGACGTGCACTACAGCGGCGAAGGCGGGGCCAAGCGCGACTTCATGGGCGGCGACATGCTCTCGCTCTTCTTCCGCTCGAACGAACTCTACGGCGTCCTCGGAAAAGACCAAGCCTGGCAGTACTGGGCCGTGAACCCGCAACAGCGCGCACTGCTGTGTTCCGTCGACGGCATCGATACGTTCGTGCTGATGATTCAGTTGCGCGATGGTCAAACGCCCGACGACATCGATCCCAAAACGGTGCTCGAAGACTCCGTCGGCGCGTCCTTCGCATACGACCTGATTGCCAAAGTGCCGTGGCGGGCGGGCTTTGCGCTCGTGGCCGATACGTTTCGCAAGGGCAACCTCATGATCGCCGGCGATGCCGCGCATCTCTTCACGCCGACCGGCGGCATGGGCTACAACACGAGCGTCGACGACGTCGTGAACCTCGGCTGGAAACTCGCCGCCGTCTTGGACGGCTGGGCCCCCGAGTCGCTGCTCGATACCTACGAGGCGGAACGCCGCCCGATCGCGCAGCGCAACACCGCCTTCGCCGGCAGCATGGCCGACAGCATCGGAAGCGTCCCGGTGACGCCGCTCGTCGAAGCGGACGGCATTGAAGGCGACGCGGCCCGCGAACGGCTCGGGCGCGCGCTCGCCGCACACGTCGCGAACGAGTTCAACATCCCCGGCGTCCAGCTCGGCGTGCGCTATACGAGCGCGATCGTCGCCGCCGAAGACACGCCGCCGCCGCCCGACGAGCCGGGCCGCTACGTGCCGTCGGGTTACCCGGGCGCGCGCGCGCCGCATCTGCCCGCCGGCACGGGTTCGCTGCTGGATTTGTTCGGCCGCGACTTCACGCTGCTCGTGCTGGGGCCGGTCGATGCGGAACGTTGGGAGCGCGTCGCAGCCGGCCTACACGTGCCGCTGACGGTCGTGCATTTCGTCGATCCCGCCGCGCGCGAACTCTATGCGGCCGACGCGGTGCTCGTGCGCCCCGATCACCACATCGCGTGGCGCGGCGACGGATCGGCCGATCCCGCCGCCGTCCTGGCGCGCGCGACCGGCGCCGGCACCACGATCCCCGCTTAGGGGCGCACGCCCTTGACCTTGCGGTCGCGCCGGGCCGTAACGGGTTTGCCGCGCAGCTTGGTACCGCGCAGCGCGGCGATGATGCTGTCGACCGACGCGTTGGAGACTTCGACCAGCGAGAAACCGTCGGCGATATCGATCGCGCCGATCTGCCGCGCGTCGACCTTCGCTTCGTTCGTGATCGCGCCGACGAGATCGGCCGGCCGGATCCCCGCACTGCGTCCGAGATCGATGAAGATGCGTGTCATGTCTGCCGATGCCATCCGCTTCGCGGCGTCGGGATGGGCTTTGGTGAAGCGCGGCCGTTCGGCGAGCGGCTGAACGAACGCAACGTCTTTCGGGATGTCCGCTTCGTCATCGGCGCTCCCGTCGCGCGCTTCGTCGGCCAGTTTAGCGGCGGCGGCGGCGATGTCGAGTACGTCGTGATCGACGGCCAAAGATTCGATCACGCGCCGGTAGGCATCGAGATTGCCGCCGGTCAGCGTTTCCTCGAGCGCCGTGTGCATCAGCTCGAGGCGGCGCGCGCGCAAGTCGTGCGCGGTCGGAACCGACTCGATCGTGATCTTGTGCTTGGTGAATTGCTCGATGTTGCGCAGCAGGCGGCTCTCGCGCGCTTCCGCGAGGGTGACGGCGACGCCCTCGCGGCCGGCGCGACCCGTCCGTCCGATGCGGTGCAGATACGCATCCGGCGATGAGGGCACGTCGAAGTTCACCACGTGCGAGACATGCTCGATATCGAGACCGCGGGCGGCAACGTCGGTAGCGACGAGTATTTCACTCGCCCCGTCGCGGAACCGGCGCAACACGCGGTCGCGCTGTTCTTGCGAGAGCCCGCCGTGGAGCGCTTCGGCCGAATAACCGCGGCTGCCGAGCGTTTCGGTGAGCTCGTCGACTTCGATGCGCGTGCGGCAAAACACGATCGTCGAAGTCGGGCCTTCCATGTCGAGCACGCGCGCGAGCGCTGCGGGTTTGTTGCGGCGCTGCACGATGTAGGCGATCTCGCGCACGCGCGCCCGCTCGCCGGCGGCGAGTTTCTCGGGCTGGATCTTCACTTGCACCGGCGCGCGCAAATGACGCTTGGCAATCTCGAGAATGCGCTTCGGCACGGTCGCCGAGAATAACGCGGTTTGGCGTTCGGCCGGCGTGTGCTCGAGAATCGCCTCGAGTTCCTCGGCGAAACCCATGTCGAGCATCTCGTCGGCTTCATCGAGGATCAGGGTCTGCACCGCATCCAAATGCAGCGAGCCGCGGCGCAGATGATCGAGCGCGCGGCCCGGCGTGGCGACGACGACGTCGACGCCGCGCTCCAGCGCGCGCAGTTGCTGAACGATCGATTGGCCGCCGTAGATCGGCACCACGCGCAAGGCCGAGCCGCGGCTATATTTGTGCACGGCTTCCGCGACCTGCATCGCGAGTTCGCGGGTCGGAACGAGGATCAGCCCGCGCACGGCACGCTCGGTCGCCGCCGGCTCGCCCAGCCGCTGCAAGAGCGGCAATGCAAAAGCCGCGGTCTTACCGGTGCCGGTTGCGGCCTGTCCCAGCACGTCCTTGCCGGCGAGCAGCGGCGGGATCGCTTCGCGTTGGATCGCGGTCGGTTCTTCATAACCGAGCGACGTCAGTGCGGCGATCAAGCGCTCATCGAGACCAAGCGCTGCGAATCCGTCGAGCGGGCGGGCATCAATTTCCATCCGGACATCCTTCGACAAGCGCGTTATCGCAAACTGCGGGAACCGCGGGACACTGCTGCAAACAAGCGCGCATGAACGTTATTGCACTTCGCGCGCTTGCTGTCGTTGCTGTTCTCGGCTTGGCTACGCCGCCCGCGAGTGCGGCCGATCCCGTGGACGTCACAATCGCCTTGATTCCGTCGGAATCGGCGGCTCAAGCATATTACGCCCAGGACCTTGGCTACTTCAAGGCCGCCGGCCTGAACGTCACGCTGACCCCGATGGCCGCCAGCCCGCCGATCATCTCCGCCGTCGCGTCGGGTGCGGTCGACATCGGGAATTCGGTCGTGGGATCGGTCGTCGCGGCGCGTTCGCGCGGCATTCCAGTGAAGTTCTTCGCCGCAGCCGGGCTTTACACGTCGACGGCGCCGACGGCCCGGCTCGTCGGGCTCAAAGGCACGGCGTATCATACCGGAGCGGATCTCGCCGGCAAGACGGTCGCGGTCACGGGCCTCGCCGATCTCACGTTCTATGCGACCAAACAATGGGTCGAGGCGACCGGCGGAAATCCCAACAGCATGAAGTTCATCGAGTTGCCGGAGCCGGAAATGCTGCCCGCACTCAAAGAGCACCGCATCGATGCGGGCATCTTGATCGAACCGTTCATCGCGAGCGCGGCCGATGACGTTGTCTCGATCGCGCCGATCGACGACTTCGTCGCGAAGCGTTTTCTCGCCACCGGCTGGATCGCGAGCGACGCGTGGCTTGCGGCACACCCCGACGTTGCGCAGAAGTTTGCTGCCGTGATGAAGCAGACCGCGGATTGGGCCAACGCGCACCACGCCGAATCGGCCGCGATCCTGCTCAAGTACACGAAGATGACGCCCGACGTCGTGGCCCGCATGCAGCGCGCGACGTACGGTACGACCCTCGATCCGGCCTTGCTGCAGCCCGTAATCGACAACGCCGCAAAATACGGCAGCTTCCCGCGCCCGGTGACGGCGGCCGAGCTCACCTGGACAAAATAGTGCTATACTCGGAGCAATGAGTACGCCGCGGGCGACGTCCGGCGAGCACTTCTTCTTGCCCGAAGATCCGCTCATCTCGGATTTCGTGTCGGATCTGCTCCGCAAGAACCGCTCGAGCCGGACGATGGAAGCATACGCCCGCGACCTCGAGCATTTCGGCCGCTTTCTCGCGGGCGACACGAAGGCACGCGCCGAGACCGGTGCCGAGCGTCCGGCGCGCATCTATCCGAAGCTGCGTGACGCGAGCGCCAGTGACATCCGCAAATACGTGCTCTTTCTGATGATGGAGCGGCGCTACAAGGTCGTCGCGGTCCGCCGCAACCTCAGCGCGCTGCGCACGTTCTACACGTTCTTGCGCCGCGAGGGGCTGCGTACCGATCAGCCAGCGCTCGACGTCGAACTGCCCAAAGCCGAACAGCGCAAACCGAAGGTCTTGCGCATGCCCGAGGTCGCCTCGATGATCAAGGCGCGCGTCGAGCGCCCCGGCGGCACGAGCCTCGCCCCCCGCGACCGCGCGATCATCGAGCTGCTCTACGGCAGCGGCATCCGCCGCGCAGAGCTCGCCGACTTGAACCTCGACGACGTCGACTTCGGGCAGCGGGTCGCACAGGTCACCGGCAAAGGCAACAAACGACGCATGGTCCCGCTCACCGAAGCGTCGGTGATGGCGATGCAGTCGTACTTGCACGTGCGTCCGGCGTCGACCGATCGCGCCTTCTTTCTCAGCAACCGCAACGCCCGGCTCGGACTGCGTCAGGTCTGGAAGATCGTCAAGGATTACGCGGCCCAGAGCGGCGTCGACCGCGCCACGACACACGCCATGCGCCACTCGTTCGCCACCCACTTCATCGAAGGCGGCGGCGACGTGTCGTCGTTACAGCGTCTGCTCGGCCACGCCAACATCGCGACGACGCAGATCTACATCGATCAGTCGATCGCCCATCTCAAGAAAGCGTTCGACGCCGCGCACCCGCGCGACAAAGACGAATTCGAGGACGCGATTAAGGACTCATGAGCCCGAGGTGCTTCGCGAGAAACGCGTTCGACCGCATCCCGGCGATATGCGCCGCTTCGGAATTGTAGACTTTCGCCCCCGGCTCGCCGAAGCCGTGATCGGCGTTGTAGACGCTGTAGTTAAACGTTTTGCCAGCCGCGTGCATCGCCAACGCGAAGTCGTAGACTTTCCCGGTTATGCCGCGATCGGTGACCGCGTAGTGCCCTTGCACCGGACACCTCACGTTCGGGATCGCCTCCGGATTCGGGCCGGCCCCGTAGAATATCACAGCAGCGCTCAGGTCGACGCCCGTCGCTGCGAGCTCGGCGGTTAGGCGTCCGCCCATACAGTAGCCGATGCTTCCGATCGCTTTCACACCGGCGCGCGCACGAACGTGTTCGAAGCAACCCGCAACGACGTCGATGTAGGTCGTCGTTGGGCGGGCCAAAACCCATTCGTATGCGGCTAAGATCCGCTGCCGAAGCGATGGCTCGTACGTTTGAAGAACGGCTTCGATTTCTGCCGCCTCTCGGCCTAGCCGAAGGTGGGCGGCGGACTCGATGACTTCCGGTTCGTGTGCAGCATAGCCCCGGTCGTTTGAGTAAATGTCGGGCGCAACGGTAAGATAGCCGGCCTTCCTCGAACAGACCTCGACCGACGCGTCAGGTGAGGAAGCCGACGGCAACATCGTCAAGGAAGCGCAAACGCCGGAGAACCGTGCGTTGCAAGTGGTGGCTCATGAACGCTTCAATTCGAACGACATCAACGCTGCGGCGCAAGTCGCCCGCATCAAAGCTGCCAACGCGCAGGCGATGATCCTCTGGGCCGGTCCCGGCGTTCTGGCGACCGCGTTCCGCTCGATCAATGATGACGCTCTCGACATCCCGGTGCTCGTCAGCGATTCGATCATGAGCTACTCGATCATGGACCAGTTCGCCGCGTTTCTCCCCAAGCAGCTCTACTTCGCGTCGATTCATCCGGGGAAAGCGGCGTGCGCGCGAGAACCGGCCTCTATGACCTTGGCTCGGACGATCGCGTATTTTTCGATGGAGATCGCCATCGATGAGTCGATGCCCACATATGCAGGCGGCCTCGGGGTTTTAGCTGGGGATACATTGCGGGCCGCGGCCGATGCCGCGTTGCCCATGATGGCGGTGACGCTCGTGTATCATCACGGCTACTACGAGCAGATGATTGACGAGAACGGGATTCAGCACGAACACCCGGCGCCTTGGGAATCGCGCACGCGGCTCGAAGCGACGGACTTCACTGCTGCGGTAAGGCTCGAAGGGCGTTCGGTGCGCGTGCGCGCGTGGCGGACCGAGATTCGGGGGCTGCGCGGGGCCACCGTGCCAGTGTACTTGCTCGATAGCGATCTACCCGAGAACGAGGCCTGGGATCGGACGCTGACGGACCGGCTTTACGGAGGGGACCGGCGCTATCGGCTGGCGCAAGAAGCTTTGCTCGGAATTGCTGGGAAGGCGATCGTGGACGCCGCGGCCGGAGGGCCAGTCCAGCTCTATCACATGAACGAGGGCCACTCAGCGCTGGTCGTCCCCCAGCTGTTGCTGGAACTTCAACACGACCTCCAAGCGGTGCGGGCGCGGTGTGTCTTTACGACGCACACGCCCGTTCCGGCCGGACACGATTGTTTCGGACGCGATTTGGTAGAGCGCGTTCTCGAGCGCCCGATAATTGAAGCGCTGGAATGGATGGGGCAGCTCCACGGTGAGTTGAATCTGACCGCGCTTGCGCTAGCCGGCTCGCACTATCAGAACGCGGTCGCGATGCGCCATGGCGAAGTGTCACGGGCGATGTTTCCCGGATACCCAATTCAGGCGATCACCAATGGTGTACACGCGGCAACTTGGGTTTCACCGCACTTTACGAACCTGTTCAACCGGTTTCTGCCCGACTGGCAAGCGGACAACTTCCGGCTGCGACAAGCCGTCGGCATTCCGCTGCGCGACGTCGGCGACACGCATCGCGGTTGTAAGGACGATCTGATCGTTGCGTTGCGGCAGCGCACCGGCATTCAGTTCGATCCGAACGTCTTCACGATCGGCTTTGCACGTCGGGCGGCGACCTACAAGCGGGCGGATCTGCTGTTTAGCGACATGTCACGTTTGCGTGAGATCGCGGCTGAATGCGGGCCGCTGCAAATTATTTACAGCGGCAAGTCTCATCCGGACGACGATGGTGGCAGGAAGCTGATTCAGCGCATTCACGAAGCCATGAAGGCGCTGCGCGGCGCTATTCGTGCAGTGTATGTCGAGAATTATGACATGACGTTTGCTAAGTACATGATTCCCGGGGTAGATCTTTGGCTCAATACGCCGCGGCGGCCGGAGGAAGCATCGGGAACGAGTGGGATGAAGGCGGCACTGAACGGGGTTCCGAGTCTTTCGATTCTCGATGGGTGGTGGGTTGAGGGTTGTGTTGAGGGTAAGACGGGCTGGGCAGTCGGTACGCTGGATGGTTCGCCAGACGAGGATGCACCCTCGCTCTACCTGCAACTGGAGCGCATCGTGTCGATGTATTACCACGATACGGCGCGCTATGCGGATATTATGCGTTATGCGATTGCGTTGAACGGGTCGTATTTTACGACTGAACGTATGGTGCGTGAGTATGTAATCAATGCCTATCGTGAGGCCGCGAGCTAGACGCCACCTTCGTCTGAATTTGGCAACAATCTTAGCCTTCTGAGGTCAAATCCGTCTTTCAGTTGTGTGGGCTGACGAGCTTTTGGGTGAGAATTCCGGGGTCGAGTCGTGCGAGTTCAAGGGCGAATTTAATCGTCCGCTCAATGGTGATCAGGCCGCGCAAGCTCTATCCCGTCCTCGAAACTGAGCTCGGCCGCGGCTGCGCCGAGGCTGACGCGACATCGCCTACATCTTCATGAACGATGCACCGGTGTCCGCATCGGCGCGGACGTTTCCCCGCCGGCACCGGTTTATGAGTCGGAAAGCTGACGTGACCGTGACGATCGGCCGCGTGGCCATTCAGCGCCAAACGCGACAAAGCCGAATTCGAAGACGCAATCGACGCGGTCAAGGATTCGTGAGCGCCGGCGCTCTCCAGTAGGCCGTAACGCGATCGAGCCACGCGGGGTTGTCGTTCAGGGTTCGCAATTCGGCCAGCGCGTCGGCCGCGGACTGCGGAACGCTGTCGAGTACGTGGATATCGGGGCCGTCTTCCACGGCTTGCCATGCGAACTCGAGCCGAATCCCGTTGGGATCGAAGAAATACACCGACATCAGGCCCGGAAACGTTTCGATCGGCCCGGAATTGTCGACGTTGTGTTTCGCCAGCCGCACGAGTAATTCAACCGCACCCTTGGCGCTGGTCGCCACGGCGAGGTGCTGCATCGCGCCGATGTCGTCGCGGTCGCCGTGCGGCTTGGCCCCCCGGGGAATCTCGAAGAACGCGAGCGTGCTGTCATTGCCCATATCGAAGAAATAGTGGCGCAGGTTTTCGAACGGCGGGTTGCCGCGGTTCCCGGCCCCGGTGCCGAGGCCGGGCGGCACCCGCATCGCGTGGATCAGGGGCATGCCCAGGACGTTAGTGTAGAAGTCGACGGTCTTCTTCATGTCGTCCGTATTGAGCGCCAGATGGTGCACGCCGCGAACCGGTCCGTTCATTTTCCGATGCCCCCTCCCGGTTTACTGATCGCGACCCAGGCGTCTTTGTCCGGGTCCCACCGCTCCATGATAACCCAGTTCTGCGAGATCCCGCGCTGGGGCGTCGTCACAAAGTTATACCGCCCGAGGGTTCCGGCCCAGTCCTTCGTGGACGCGACGTCGGCGCGGATCTGCTCCGGCGAAGCGCTGAGGCCCCGTTTCGCGAGGACCGTGCTGAGCAGTCCCATCGGATCCCACGCCACCGCGGCGAGCAGATCCGGACGTTGGCCGTTGGCGGCCTTGAACGCCGCGGTGAAGTGCGCTACCGCATCGCGCACGCCGCGATCGGTCAATTGCTCCGGAACGAGTGCGGGCGGCCCCGCGAAAAGCAGCTCCTTGGGCATGAACGCCTTGTAGGATTCCATCTGCGCGTACGACATGTTGCCGGGCGACGTGACGATCGGAATGTCGAGACCGATGTTCTGCATGCCGTGCAACACCGTGGCGATCGCCGTTCCGGTCGTGAACGCGATGAACGCTTGCGCGCCGGATGCTTTGATGCGCGAGAGCTGCGCGTCGACGCTGATGTCGGTGAGCCCGTAGTGTTCGTAGGACGAATAGGTCACGCCGGCGTTGGCGAATTCGGGGGTCTTGATCAGCGCTTGCAAGATCGTGTCGGCGTCTTGGCCCGAGGCGTCGGTGCCGTTGAGCACGCCGATCTTCTTGAACCCGCGCGCGACGAGATAGCGCAGCGAGACGGCCAAAATATCATCCGATGAGTACAACGCCGAGAACTGAAAGCTGCCGGGCGCCGGATGGATCGAGGGCGTCAGACAATACTGAAAGGGACCGTTGGCGATCAGCGCCGCGGTCGCGCGGCACGTGGCCGCCGGGCCGCCGTCGAGCACGATCGCGGGGTGCTTCTCGAGGACCTGATTCATCAACTGGACGGCGATCTGCGGATTGGTTTGATCGTCGAGCACGATCACGTTAAGCGGGCGGCCTTTGATGCCGCCGCCTTTGTTGAGATCGTCGGTGAACACGTGCAGCGCTTCGGCTTCGGCCTTGCCGAGAAACGACGCGCCGCCGGTGGTCGGCAGAATCGCGTAGATATCGTACGGGTCGGGCGCGGCGAGGGCATGCGGCGACCAACTCGCCACCAGCAGCGCGGCAGCGAGGGTCGCAATCCATCGTTGCGGGCGCATCAGGGCTTGGGCGTCTCCAAGTGTCCGCCGAAACCAAAGCGCATCGCCGAGAGCACCTTGTTCTGGAAGTCGGCTTCGCCGCGCGAGCTGAAACGCGCGTAGAGCGCAGCCGTCAGCACCGGCGCCGGCACCGCTTCGTCGATCGCGGCCTTGATCGTCCAGCGGCCCTCACCCGAATCGGAAACGCGGCCGGCGAACTTCGAGAGGTTCTCGTCGGTGACGAAGGCCTGCGCGGTGAGGTCGAGCAGCCACGACGCGACCACGCTGCCGCGCCGCCACACTTCGGTGATCTCACCGAGATCGAGATCGTATTGGTAGTCTTCGGGGTCGCGCAGCGGCGTCGTTTCCGCGTCGTGTTCGGTGCCGGCGTTCTTGCCGATGTTCGCCGACTTGAGCACGCCCAGACCCTCGGCGTACGCCGCCATCATCCCGTATTCGATGCCGTTGTGCACCATCTTCACGAAATGACCGGCACCGCTGGGCCCGCAGTGCAGATAACCGCGCTCCGCCGTGCCCTTGTTTTCCGGCCGGCCCGGCGTGCGGGGCACATCGCCCATGCCGGGCGCGAGTGTGTTGAAGATCGGATCGAGACGTTTCACCGCAGCGTCGGGTCCGCCGATCATCATGCAGTAGCCGCGTTCGAGGCCCCACACGCCGCCCGACGTTCCGACGTCGACGTAGTCGATGCCCTTCGCGCTCAGTTCTTTCGCGTGCCGGATATCGTCGATGTAGTACGAGTTACCGCCGTCGATGATGCAGTCGCCTCGCTCGAGCAACGGCACGAGGTCGTTGATGCTCGCGTCGGTGACGCCGGCCGGCACCATCAGCCAGATCGAACGCGGCTTATCGAGTTTTGCGACGAAATCTTTCAGCGCGGTGGCGCCGGTGGCGCCTTCTTTGCCGAGTCCCGCAACCGCGTCGGCGCTGCGGTCGTACACGACGCACGTGTGTCCGCCGCGCATCAGACGCCGCACCATGTTGGCGCCCATGCGGCCGAGGCCGATCATCCCGAGTTGCATTGGTTCTCCTTACTTTTGCGTGCGGTAGCGCCGGATCAGGGCGTTGGTGGAGCTGTCGTGCGCGAGCGGTGCGCCCATTTCGGCTTGCGTACCGTCCAGTTCGGGGATGATACGCTGGGCGAGAACCTTGCCGAGTTCGACGCCCCATTGATCGAACGAATCGATGTTCCAGATGACGCCCTGCACGAACACGGCATGTTCGTAGAGCGCGACGAGCTTGCCCAGCGCCGCCGGTGTGAGTTCGTCGAGCAGCAGCGTGCTGGTCGGCCGGTTGCCCTTGAACACGCGGTGCGGAACGAGCCAGTCGGGCGTGCCCTCGGCTTTCACTTGCTCGGGCGTCTTGCCGAACGCCAGCGCTTCGCCTTGGGCGAAGACGTTGGCCATCAGGATGTCGTGATGCCGGCCCAACGGGTTCTGCGTTTTGATGAACGCGATGAAGTCGATCGGGATCAGCCGCGTGCCTTGATGGATCAGCTGGTAGAACGAGTGCTGGCCGTTGGTGCCGGGTTCGCCCCAGTAGATCGGGCCGGTGAGGTGCTCGACGGTCTCACCGTTGAGCTGCACGCTCTTGCCGTTGCTCTCCATCGTGAGCTGCTGCAGATAGGCCGGAAAGCGCTTGAGGTACTGTTCGTACGGCAGCACGGCCACCGTCTGGGCGCCGAAGAAATCGTTGTACCACAGTCCCAGAAGCCCCATCAGCACCGGCAGGTTCTGCTCGAAGGACGTGGTGCGGAAGTGCTCGTCCATCTCGTGGAAGCCGAGCAGCATCTGTTTGAAATGCGCGGGTCCGATCGCGACCATCGTCGAGAGCCCGATCGCGGAATCCATCGAGTAGCGCCCGCCGACCCAATCCCAGAAGCCGAACATATTGGCCGTGTCGATGCCGAACTGGGATACGCCCTCGGCATTGGTCGACACGGCGACGAAGTGTTTGGCGATCGCCGTTTCATCGCTGTGCAACTGGCCGAGCAGCCACGAGCGCGCGGTTTGCGCGTTGGTCATCGTCTCGAGCGTGGTGAAGGTCTTCGACGAGATGATGAACATCGTCTCGGCCGCGTCCAGATCGATCACGGCTTCGGCGAAATCGGTGCCGTCGATGTTCGAGACGAAGCGGAACGTCATGTTGCGGTCGCTGAACGCGCGCAGGGCTTCGTAGGCCATCACCGGACCCAGATCCGATCCCCCGATCCCGATGTTGACGACGTTGCGAATGCGCTTGCCGGTGTGACCGCGCCACTCTCCGCTGCGAACGCGTTCTGCGAAGGCACTCATCTTGTCGAGCGTCTCGTGCACTTCCGGCACGACGTCTTTTCCGTCGACGATGATCGAGGTGCCCAGCGGCGCGCGCAATGCCACGTGCAGCACGGCGCGGTTCTCCGAAACGTTGATCTTGTCGCCGCGGAACATGCCCTCGATGCGCGCGCGCAGATTCGATTGCTCGGCCAGGTTCAGCAGCAGTTCGAGGGTTTCGTCGGTGATGCGGTTCTTCGAGTAATCGAGGAACACGCCGGCCCCTTCGGCGTTGAGACGTTCACCGCGTCCGGGATCCTTGGCGAACAGATCACGCAAATGCGTCGTGCGGACTTTGGCGTAGTGCGCTTCGAGCGCAGCCCACGCGGAGTGATTGTCAGGCGCGTCCATCAGGGAGCCGGGTTTCGTTGGAACGGGCCGAAGCCTCCCCCCGCTGCGAGCTCCGCGGCGACCGCGCCGGCGAGCCGCGCGTTGCTCTTAATCAATGCTATGTTGGTCTTAAGACTGCGGCCGCCGGTGAGCTCGAGCAGGCGGTCCAAAAGAAACGGCGTGACGTCTTTTCCGGTGATGCCGGTCGCACGCGCGGCTTCTACGGCGGCCTCGATGTGCGCGCGGATTTCTCCGGCCGGAATCTCGTCGGCCGCGTCGACGGGGTTCGCGATCAGCGTACCGCTCGTATAACCGAGGGCGCGCTGCGCGTGTATCGCTCCCGCAATGGCCGCCGGTGAATCGAGGCGCAAGGGAGCGGGCAAACCGCTGCTGCGGCTCCAGAACGCCGGAAACTCGTCGCTGCCGTAACAGATGACCGGTACCCCGCGGGTCTCGAGCACTTCGAGCGTCTTGGGCACGTCCAAAAGCGCCTTCGCCCCGGCGCAGACGACGGCGACCGGGGTCTGCGCGAGTTCGTCGAGGTCGGCCGAGACGTCGAACGTTTCTTCGGCGCCGCGATGGACGCCGCCGATCCCGCCGGTGGCGAAAACGGCGATGCCCGCCAAGGCCGCGGCAATCATCGTGGCCGCCACGGTGGTCGCGCCGGCGGCAGCGGTGGCCACGGTGAAGGGCAGATCGGCGCGGCTCACCTTCCGCACGGAATGCATGCCGGCCAGCGCACGAATCGCATCGGGCTCGAGCCCGACGCGGATGCGTCCGTCGACGATCGCGATCGTCGCCGGTTCGGCGCCGCTCGCGCGGACGATCGCCTCGACCGCGAGCGCTGTCTCCACGTTCTGCGGATACGGCATACCGTGGGTAACGATCGTCGTCTCCAGGGCCACGACCGCGCCGCCGCGCGCCAGCACCGCCGCCACGCGCGGTGCGACTTCAAGCAGCCCAGCCAGATCCGGCCTCACGCCAGCGCCGCGCGGGTCAGGGAGCGCGACACCGTGGCCGGCGATTCGATCGTGAGTTTCGCCGCCAGGCCCCCCGTGCGCACGGCATCGGGCAGCTCGTCGCCCCGCAACAGCCCGAACAACGTGCCGGCGATCAGCGCGTCGCCGGCCCCCGTTACGTCGACCGGGTTGGCCGGAACGACGGCGATTTCCGTCGTGGCGTTGCCCTCCGCGACGACGGCGCCGCGAGCGCCGCGCGTGAGCACGACGGCGGTCGCGCCGCGCTTGCGAACCTCCCGGGCGAGTTCGACCGGATCGCCGGCCGCGGCCGCACCGAGCAGCGCGCGGGCCTCGTCTTCGTTGAGAAAGAGCAAGTCGAGTCCGCGCAGATCGTTCGGCAGACGTTCCGCCTTAGCGATCGAGACCGCGTCGACCGCGAGCGGCGGACCGCCTGCCCGGCGGTCTTCCAGCAACGCCGCCAGCACCGGCGCGGGCAGCGTGCAGTCGGCGAACGTCCACGCGGTCCGGGCATCTTCATCGAAGGCGGCCCCGAGCGAGGCGATGCTCAAGGCGTCGATCGCGGCGGTCGCAGAGGCGCCGATCACGAGCTCGCCGGCGGCGTCGACGATCGCCACGTATTCAGCGGTCGGGTAAGCGGCGGAGACGATCACGCCCGAGACATCGACGCCGTTCTTCGCGCAGTCAGCGCGCAGCGCGCGACCGCCCGTGTCATCGCCGACTTGCGTCACCAGCGCCACCGCGACCCCGAGCCGGCCGAGGTTCTCGGCCACGTTCCGAGCCACGCCGCCGAAGCTGGACCGAAGCACGGCCGGATTCGAGGTCGCCAGATGGGCCGGCCCCGTCAACGCGTAGGTGCGGTCGAGCGCCGCGTTGCCGACGCATACGACGCGGTCGCGAGCGACGGTGGCCGAAGGGCTCACTCGCGACCGAAGCGCCGCTGACGGGCGTGGGCCTTGGCTTCGCGTACGAGGGTCATGAGGACGAGTTCCCGCTCGTCGTCCTCGATCGCTTCCCCGGCGGCCTCCCGATTGATAAGCGCCGCCAGCGCCTGGGAGGCGTAACTATTGGGGAAAGTCTGGATGAAGCGGTGAATCTCGGCCGCGATCTCGAATATGACGGCAGCGTCGTCCCGGTTTCCGTCGGCGGACATCTGTCTGTCTTATCGGCGATTGGGATGCCAAGAAAGAACCTGTGCCCGATTGAGCCTGAATTCGCGCGACGAAGCACCGTACGTTGTCCCCGACTTTGTCGCGGACAACGAGATCCGCACGCAGTATCACGCCGTCGCGAAGACGCTGCTCATCGCGGCCATCGCCGGCGCGCTGCGCCAGATGCGCGAAGAGCACGAGTTCCAGCGCCTGCGGTTCGAGGCCAACAAGCGCGCCGCCGATGCGGTCCTGGCGGCCCTCGAGCGGCACGCGCACCAAACACGTTCGAAGTACGCCCGCATCGTGCCCAAGCAGCGCACGGCCAGCGGCATCGTCCGTCCGCCGACGCTCTTCTTCGACAACATCGTCTCGATGGGCGCGGCCGAGAAATACTACAAACAAGCGCTCGAAGCTGCCAACGCCAAACGCGAAGCGATGGTCAAGGTCCGCACCACCTCACGCGACCTCCAGCGCCACATGGACAAGATCGACACGGGCCTGGTCGTGCGCGAGCTCGAAGTGCGCAAGCACTACAAGACCCCCGAAGGCCGCGCCGAACTCGAGGCGGATCCGCGGCTCGAAGAGCTCGCCAAGCAGTGCGCGGCGATCGACGCGGAGCGGGCCGATTACACGGCACGCCTCGCGGCCGGCACGGTCAGCGACGAGGAGCGCCGCGACCGGACCCTCGCACAGGACAATTACCGCTACCTCGACGGTGAGGTGCTCGGACTGCACTGCCTGCACGAGCGCGAACTGCGCTTCGGCACCTTGCGGTATCTGATGTTTCGCGACCGCCTCGACCGGATATGGGTGCTCGAGTACTCGCCCGACATGCTGCCGCTGACGCAGATGCGGTTCGACATCTTCTTCCAGAACGGGCGCTACCTGATCCAGCGCTCGCCGCCGCCCCCGAAGACGCCCGATGAGGCACCTCGCCGTGTCGTCCACGAGGGAACCGATCCGCGCGCCTACATGGGTACCGATCCCGCCCTCCGTCAAGCGTTGCGCCAATTCGTGGAACGCGAGAAAGCCGGCAACTGAACACATGACCCAGAGCTCGAATCTCCGCCGTGTCGTCACCACGCACGATGCGGACGGAAAGGCCGTTGTCCTCATCGACGGCATCGCACCCAACGTCGGCTCGCGCAGCTCGGGAACGCGCTCCACGCTCCTGTGGACCACGTCGTCGATGCCCGCGACCTATGCCAACGACGACCGCGCCGACGTCAAAATTCCCACCGGTCCGTTACCGGGCAGCACGATCTTACGCGTCGTGGAATTTCCGCCCGAACCGCCGGGTTACCATGCCGACAACGAGGCCGTCCTCAAAGAGATGGGCATCGCGCCGGATTCGCGCGGCCGCAAGCCTGCGCGGCACCCGCACATGCACGCGACCGAAAGCGTCGACTACGCGATCGTGCTCGAGGGCGAGATCGACATGCTCCTCGACGATACTGAGGTCCACCTGAAAACCGGCGACTTTCTCATCCAGCAAGGCACCAACCACGCCTGGGTCAACCGCAGCAACGCGATGTGCAAGATCGCGTTCGTGCTGATCAACGCCGACGGCGCACGGCTCCTCCCATAGGACGGGCGGCTTGGGCGTCAGCCCAAACGCGACGGATTCACGGAACGTGAATCCACGATGGCGACGGCCTCGATTTCGATCAGTAGTCCCGGCCCGGCGAGCGCCCTCACTTCGACCAGCGTCGACGTCGGGAAGTCTCCGCTGAAGAATTTCTGGCGCGCCTCGTTGATTTCGGGGCGCTTGGTGATATCGGTGACGTAGATCGTCAGCTTCGCGACGTCGTCCATCGACGCGCCGGCCGCTTCGAGCAGCGCCTTGATCCGGCCCAGCGCGATCGTGGCTTGCGAGAGCATCGAGCCGTCGCCGCCGACGCTGCCGTCTTCCAAGCGGGCGAGCTGCCCGGAAACGTAGATCGTGTCGCCGGCAACGAGGCACTGGGAGAACGACTTCGGCGGCGGCTCCGCGACCTCGGGGCTCGTAATGCGTTTGAGCAAACTCATGTCGGGGCCGATTGTCGGTTGAAGCGTCCGCGCTGTCAAGGGCGAAGGGGTGATGCCTATGACGTCTGCGCAATCGACCGTTCACACCGCCTCGGGCGACATCTCCGGTACCGTCGAGGGCACCGGCGTGCGCGCGTATCGCGGAATTCCGTATGCGGCACCGCCGGTCGGGCCGCTTCGCTGGCGTCCGCCGCAGCCGGCCGCTGCGTGGACGGGCGTGCACGACGGCTCGCGATTCGGCTTCGACCCGATCCAGCTCAACGAACCTGCGGCCCGCGGATCGCTCGCGCCCGGCATGTCCGAAGACTGCCTGACGCTCAACGTGTGGGCGCCGGCGAGCGTCCCGTCCGGCGGAGCGCCGGTCCTCGTGTGGTTCGACGGCGGCGGTTTCACCGCCGATTCCGGCGCGAAGATTCGCACCGACGGCACCCACTTCGCGAAGCGCGGCGCCGTGCTCGTTACCGTAAACTATCGCGTCGGCGTCTTCGGCTTTCTCGCCCACCCCGCGCTCACGGCGGAGTCGCCGCAGCACGCCTCCGGGAACTACGGCTTTCTTGACGCGATCGCGGCACTGCAATGGGTGCGCGACAACATCGCGGCCTTCGGCGGCGATCCCAAGCGCATCACGGCGTTCGGCGAATCAGCCGGCGGCGCGGTCGTTGCGGCACTGCTGATCTCACCGCTGGCCCGCGGCACCTTCGATCAGGTCATCCTGCAGAGCCCGGGTTCGTTCCGTCCGCTCTCGCCGCTGGCCGACGCCGAAACGGCCGGCCTCGTCGCCGGCAGCGATCTCACCGCGATGCGGGCGATGACGGCCGTCGAACTGTTGCCGCTCAACGCGAAGATCAACCCGGCGGTTCGCGGGCTCACGATCCCGCGTCCGCTGCGCACGATCATCGACGGCTGGTCGATCGATCGCGACGAGGTCGATGCATTCCGCTCCGGTACGTTTGCGCACGTACCGGCCATCGTGGGCAGCAACGCGTACGAAGGCGGCTGGTTCACCGCCAACATCCCCGTGCGTACCACCGAGAAGCTGCGCGCCTACGTGGCCGACAACTACGGCGACATGGTCGACGAAGCGTGGTCGTACTACGGCGCCGACGCCGATGCCGCCGTGGAACGGGCCGTGGGCGACGCGTTCGGCGACGCCCAATTCAG
>Ga0182030_10003388_pt1 | contig 34035 bp, 25 predicted proteins | sample 812S3MmetaG_FD_121299 | JGI IMG/M metagenome (GOLD analysis project Ga0182030, IMG submission 121299) | Permafrost microbial communities from Stordalen Mire, Sweden - 812S3M metaG (Illumina Assembly) | ecosystem: Environmental > Terrestrial > Soil > Wetlands > Permafrost | place: Sweden...
ATTCTGCGTCGTTTAGTACAGGTGGGCTGCCGCGTCACCGTAGTGCCGTCGCTCACCTCCGCGGAAGATGTGCTGGCGCTCCATCCCGACGGCGTGTTCCTCTCCAACGGGCCGGGCGACCCTGAACCGCTCCAACCGCAAGTCGCCAACATCCGCAAATTGATCGGCAAAAAGCCCATCTTCGGTATCTGCTTAGGCAACCAGTTACTAGGACTTGCGGCGGGTGGCCGCACCTATAAGTTGAAGTTTGGACATCGCGGCGCCAACCACCCGGTGCGCAATGAGCTGACGCAGAAAGTGGAGATCACTTCCCATAATCACGGCTTCGCGGTGGACCCCGATTCCCTCAATCTCAGCGAAGTCGAGATCACCCACGTGAACCTCAATGACCAGACGCTGGAAGGTTTCCGCTTCCGCAACCATCCCGTCTTCTGCGTGCAGTACCACCCCGAAGCCGCGCCGGGTCCGCATGATTCGCACTATTTGTTCAACGATTTCGTGAAGCTCATGAGCCAGTTCAAAAGCAGTGCAGCGGAGGGCCCGGCATAATGCCCCGCCGCGACGACCTTCACCGCATCCTGATCATCGGTTCCGGCCCCATCGTCATCGGGCAAGCCTGCGAGTTCGACTACTCCGGAACCCAGGCCGCCAAGGCTCTGCGCGCCGACGGGTACCAGGTAATTCTGGTCAATTCCAACCCGGCGACCATCATGACCGATCCCGACCTGGCCGATAAGACTTACGTCGAACCGCTCACCCGGCCATATATTGAGGAGATCATCCGCCGCGAACGGCCCGACGCGCTGCTCTCCACCGTGGGCGGCCAGACGGCGCTGAATCTCTCGGTGGAACTGGCCGAAGCCGGCGTCCTCGATAAGTACGGCGTGGAGCTGATCGGCGCCAAGATCGACGCCATCAAGAAGGCCGAGGACCGCCTGCTTTTTAAAGATGCGATGCGGAAGATCGGCCTGGAGACGCCGCAGTCGCAGCTCATCACCACCATCAGGGGCGGCACGGAGTTCGCCGCGCGCATCGGCTACCCGTGCATCCTGCGGCCCAGTTTCACGCTGGGCGGCACCGGCGGCGGCATCGCTTACCACCAGGAGGAACTGGTGGAAATTCTGGAGCGCGGCCTCGCCCTTTCGCCGGTGCATGAGGTCCTCATGGAGGAAAGCGCGCTGGGCTGGAAGGAATTCGAGTTGGAGGTGATGCGCGACCTGGCCGACAACTGCATCATCGTCTGCTCCATCGAGAATTTCGACCCCATGGGCGTGCACACCGGCGATTCCATCACGGTGGCTCCGGCGCAGACTCTGACCGACCGCGAATACCAGATGATGCGCGATGCCGCGCTGCTGTGCCTGCGCGAAATCGGTGTGGATACCGGCGGTTCCAACGTGCAGTTCGCCATCAACCCGGCCAACGGGCGGATGGTGATCATTGAGATGAACCCGCGCGTGTCGCGCAGTTCCGCGCTGGCTTCCAAGGCGACCGGCTTCCCCATCGCCAAGATCGCCGCCAAGCTCGCCGTGGGCTACCGGCTGGACGAAATCCGCAACGACATCACGCGCAAGACGCCGGCTTGCTTCGAGCCGACCATCGACTATGTGGTGGTGAAAATTCCCAAATGGGCCTTCGAGAAATTCCCCGGCGCCGATAATACGCTGGGCACGCAGATGAAGTCGGTGGGCGAAGTAATGGCCATCGGCAGAACATTTAAAGAAGCGCTTTCGAAGGGCATCCGTAGCTTGGAGACAGGCAAGGCTTTCGGCTCCGAGACCTTCGACAAGGCGTTGATCGCGCAGAAGCTGATCACCCCCACGCCTGATCGCCTCAACTACATTCGCTTCGCACTGGCCAGCGGCTACACCGTGGAAGAAATCCACGAACTGACCTCCATCGACCCGTGGTTCCTGACGCAGATGAAAGAAGTGGCGGACTTCGAAGCGACGCTGGGGCAGGCCACATTCCCCGATATTCCGAAGGCCACGTTCCGCACCGCCAAGCGCTATGGCATCTCCGACGTGCAATTGGCCAAGACGTGGGGCGCCAGTGAAATCGCCGTGCGTGCGCGCCGCAAAGAGTTGGGCGTGGCCGCCGTCTTCAGCCGTGTGGACACTTGCGCGGCGGAGTTCGAAAGCTTCACTCCGTACCTTTATTCCAACTACGAAAGCGCCTGCGAAGCCGATCCGGTGGACCGCAAGAAGGTCATGATTCTGGGCAGCGGTCCCAACCGCATCGGGCAGGGCATCGAGTTCGATTACTGCTGCTGCCACGCATCCTTCGCGCTGCAGGAAATGGGCGTGGAGTCGATCATGGTCAATTGCAATCCGGAGACCGTGTCCACGGATTACGACACCAGCGACCGCCTCTACTTCGAGCCGCTGACGCTGGAGAACGTCCTCAACATCTGCGATACCGAGAAGCCCGACGGCCTGATCGTGCAATTCGGCGGGCAGACTCCGCTCAACCTGGCGCTGCCGCTGAAGCGCCTGGGCGTGCCCATCATCGGCACCGACCCGGATAACATCGATCTCGCCGAGGACCGCAAACTATTCGGCAAACTGCTCGACGAGCTGTCCATTCCGTGCCCGCAGAACGGCACGGCCACCAGCGTGGAACAGGCTTGCGCGGTGGCGCGGGAGATCGGCTATCCCGTGCTGGTGCGGCCCAGTTATGTGCTGGGCGGCCGCGCCATGGTGATTGCCTACGACGAAGAGATGGTGCGGCAGTACATGCGGGAAGCCGTCACGTTCTCGCAGGACCGGCCGGTGCTGGTGGACCGCTTCCTGGAAAACGCCACCGAGGTGGATGTCGACGCGCTCTGCGATGGCGATGAGGTGCTGATCGCCGGCATCATGGAGCACATCGAAGAGGCCGGCGTGCATTCGGGCGACAGTTCCTGCGTGCTGCCGCCGCAATCGCTGCCGGAGAAGACCATCCGCACCATCGAAGACTATACCGTGCGGCTCGCCAAGGGCTTGAAGGTCATCGGCCTGATGAACGTGCAGTACGCCATTCAGAACGGGACGGTGTACGTGCTGGAAGTGAACCCGCGCGCCTCGCGCACGGTGCCTTACGTGAGCAAGGCCACCGGGGTGCCGCTGCCCAAGATCGCGGTGGGGTTGATGTGGGGCCGCAAGTTGAAGGACTACGCGGCGCTCACTGGGGGGCGTACGTCGGGCACGCTCTCGGTGCCGCAGGACTTCGTCAAGTCGCCGGTATTTCCCTTCAATAAATTCCCCGGCGTGGACCCGGCGCTGGGGCCCGAAATGCGCTCCACGGGGGAAGTGATGGGCGTGGGAGTGAACTTCGGCGAGGCCTTTTTGAAGGCGCAGATCAGCGCGGGCAGTTCCCTGCCCGAAAAGGGCACGGTGTTCATCAGCGTCAACGACCATCAGAAGCAGGAAGCCGTCGGGGTGGCCAAGGCGTTCGCCGCTCTGGGCTTCCAACTGGTGGCCACGCGCGGCACGGCCAGCGCGTTACGGAATGCTGGCCTCACTTGCCGGACGGTGCTCAAAGTGAACGAAGGCCGCCCCAACGTGGTGGATCTGCTGAAGGGCGGCGCGATTCAATTGGCCATCTACACCACCACCGGCGCGCCGGCATTCCACGACGAGAAGGCCATCCGCCGGAGCGCGGTGCAGTATCGCGTCCCGTGCATTACTACGATGAGCGGGGCGCGCGCCGCCGCCGACGCGGTTGCCGCCAGATTGCGCGATCCCATTCGGGTGTGGAGCTTGCAGGAGATTCACGCAAATAAAGCGGGGGCGTAGGGAAGGGCGCGGCGTGTCGGCGAGGATTGCGATTGAGCCCGGCAAGCGCGGTGGTAAACCGTGCGTTCGGGGCTTGCGCATCACGGTGTGGGATATCCTCGGATGGCTAGGCGCCGGAATGACTGAGGCACAGATTCTAGACGAACATCCCGACCTGGAGAAGGACGACTTCCCCGCAGTGTACCAGTTCGCCGCCGATCGCGGCCGCAAAGCGAAAGCCCCAGGCATAGTCCATGTATGAGACCTTGGTCTGAAACAAGCTTCCGGCGAAGTCGTCTGGGAATGGGCCGGCTGCAGGTCTGAGCCAACGGTTGGGATGGCCGCCGAAGTTGGCGCCCCTTGAGGAATGCGATTTTCCACTCCGCATTGTCGAGGAACTGCTCCGGCAGAACGCTGTCCGGATTTCGGAGTTTGAGAAAGATCCGGGTACCGGTTTGTTGGGTATACGCTTTCTCTCCGACAAAGGTTCCCGGTAAGACCGTTCATCGAATCTCATCGCACCTCCCGGGCTTGAGCCCGGTCTCCTGTTTGAACATGGCAATCCCACTTTCAGAACTCCTGATGTCGTGGAATTTGGGATGAGCCCGGAGGTGGGGCAGGCGGTGCTCGCCTGCCCGCCCGTCCTCGCTGAACCAAGCCCGCCGCCTAAACAGGATAGAGGGCAGGCGAGCACCGCCTGCCCCACCGAGCAAGCAATGGGTCAGCGCATTTTCCCAAGCCACCCGAAGCTGCGGGGCGACAACCGTTGGTGACCACTTGGCGACTTTCGAGGAGTTATCCACCGCTCTGCAATGAGTCGGGTCTATTATCCCGAGATTGCGGCGGAAACGACCGCAACAAAGTCGGGCACCGTGGCGTTCAGAATATCCAGCAGTTGACTCAAGCTGCGGCCCCGGTCGGTTGCCTGTTGGTCGAGTTTCGTCAGTACCACGGCTTGTTCCTGGCGGAAGATCTCGATCAGGAAGGACTGAGGGTGCAGCGCGCGGACACCCCACCTCGCCAGATGCTCTGGCCTGAAATGGCGAAGGTTGAGGGTTAAGATGATCGCTGCCTCACCTCGGACCGCGGCGGCGACTACGTGACGGTCCCTTTCATCGTTCGTCATCTTCGGAATCAGCAACTCGTAACCGCTGATCCAGGCCTCGCTGAAGTGGGCGCGCAACTCCTTTTCAAAATGAGCGGTCAGAGAGTGGGGCCAGCCAAGTTTCAATTCCAACGTACGGGTAGTCTCTCGAACAATCTCCTCTCACCATTTCGGCTCAAAGAGCCGGGGCGGCTCCGCAAGGCGCAGGAGCGTATCGCATAAAGAGAAGTTGGCAAGGACGCAGGCGTCCAGGACCACGCCCCGTGTGCCGGTCATTCCTGACTGGGAATCAGCACTCGCTCGTACAGGCCGGCTTGATCAACGGCTTGGCCGATTCTGCGGAGCGCATCCAGCTGATGGCCACGCTGGCGCTCGTCGAAGAAGTGTCGAACTGCCTGTTCGATCAGTTCATCGCGGCTCCGATAGTTGCCGCTAGCGAGTTCCTGCTCGACCTGTTTTGTCAAATCCGCCGGCAGCGTTACGTCCATGACCGTCTCCTCTTTTCATCTTACGCGTTCGCGGCGCCATAAAAGGGTAACGGTCGCAGGAGCCCGTCACTGATATCGAAATCTCGAAAGAACGCCAAATCTGCTTCCGATTAATCCGAGCCTATGCGAATTTGTTCCCCGCCCAACGCCCGGCGTTTACTGCACGATCTCGCCCGTCCAGCGGTCGCGATGCGCCCAGAACGGGCAGTGCGGGCAGGCCTGTCCTTCGGGGTAATCGACCCCCTCCTCGTGCGGGCAGCCAATGATCCGGTCCGCCATGACGACCGATTTGGCGGCATGCTCCTGCACGAACCGGAGGATGTTGCCGCCAACGGCCGGGTCGGTCCGAACGTCGCCTTCCTCGGAGAACCAACGTTCCAACGCACTCGGCTCGGCGTCCTCCGCGTCCACAATCGCAACCGCGACTTTGCTCGCGTGTGCGTCATCGGGACCGTAGAACGCGACGGTCGCGACCGGATAACCACGAAAGCCGCGGCGGGCTTTCTTTTTCAGAGGGGAATCGGAACGGTGTTTGAGCTTCACAGCAAGACTAGTTTATCGCCGGTCGGCAGCAACGCCCCAATTATTTGTCCGGTCAGCCTGAAGTCGCTGGCCCCGCAACGGCTTTGGTTATCCCCGTATCAATTTTTGCGGGGGTAGCCGGCGGGACCGGACTAAAGAGCGCACGATCGAATCGAAGTTTTCTTCCGAGGTCGCTGCCGCGGAACTCTCTTGCGGAAGCGATGCCGCCGGCTTACCGGCGGGCTGGGAGCGAACGGGAAACGCCTGGCGCAGAATCTTGTTCATTCCGGCGATCGGAAAATATTCAGGGTCGAATCGTCCGCGCCATGCCAGCAGGCTTTGATGATCTTCATGCCGGGGATCGAAGAGAGCTTCAAGATAACGCTGGTAGCCTCCAGTCCCTCCCACATCTTCCGGCGGTGCGCTCCGTGCCCCTGCCACACAAACCGGGTATCGTTTGCGAGGCGTCGCCAGCGAAATAGACTCGAGCACGATGTCATGCCGCCAGTTGTCGCCGAAATCGTAGATATATTCGAAAGACGATCCCACGGCCGTCACGAGCCTACCCAATCTTGCCCGGCGTTCGTCGAGCACATCGCGGCCAAAGTGATGATCTTCCGGATCCGGTTGCCCATAGGCCTTCCCTGCAATTCTGAACTCATGCAGGTGGTAGTTCTCCCATCCCATGACGATCTGCAAGGTGCGATGGAGCTGCGGCAAGCTCATCTGTGAGGGAACTTCGATACGGCGCCAAATCAGCGGGTCGATCTCCGGCAGGGAGACCTTCAATTGATGGATTGTGGGCCTTGTCTTTTCCAACGTTTTCCTCTTCCCGGCGTACCGAAGGCCGGCCGACCTTTTAGGTTACTACGGCGCCTCCCGATAGCGTGCTCGTCCTGGAAGCATGAAGCCGCCCGCGTCGGGTGTGGCCTCGGGAGGTTCTCCACGCCATCCCGCACGGTCCCGTAGCGGCCGGATTACGCACCCTCGCATCCCTGCCGGTTTGACAGACGTTTCCCCAGTGTGGTACTCAAGATCCAATACATAGTTGCTCAAGGCAGTTGGTTGGTTTCCAAGTCTTACGGAATTGTGCGCTACGAAGGGGTACGGTTATGTCAAAGTGTTTTCGGACTCTAGGACTATTGGTGTCTCTGGCGACGGCGGTTTTAGCGCAGAACACCGCTCTCAACGGAACAGTCACCGATCCAACCGGCGCCGTCATTCCAAACACATCCATCGCTCTGACGAACCAGGACACCGGCGCGGGGCGCGCCACCGTGTCGGACGCCAGGGGCCATTACGAGTTCGACCAATTGGCGCCGGGCAAGTACAAGATTCTGGCCAAGGCCCCGGGCTTCGCCGAGGTTTTGATCGGCAATATCCAATTACAGGTGAACGAGCCGGCCACCGTCGCGGTGAAATTCGAAAAGACCGGCGCCATAACCGATACCATTCAAGTGGAGGCCACCGCCACCCAAGTGAACACGGTGGACGCTTCCCTGGGTAACGTGATCACCACCCAGGCGATCACGGAACTTCCCATGTATGCCCGCAACGTAGCCGGCCTGCTGGCCTTGCAGCCGGGAGTCACCAGTTTCGGCTCGTTCGGGTCCGGTACCCTGGACGACCGCAGCGGCTCCGTCAACGGAGGCCGCAGCGACCAGTCCAACATCACCCTGGATGGCGTGGATGTGCTTCAGGAAACCAACCGCGCCGCCTTCACCAGCGTTCTGCGGGTGACGCCCGACTCGGTGGAGGAGTTCCGCGTGACCACCACCAATCAAGGCGCCGATACCGGGCGCGGCTCCGGCGCCGATATCGCGCTGATCACCAAGACCGGAACCAACCGGTTCCACGGCTCGCTGTACGAATACCGGCGCGGCACCGAAACCGCCGCCAACTCATTCTTCAACAACCGCATCGGCGTGCCCGTCGCGCCGCTGCTCATCAACATCTTCGGCGGATCGGTGGGCGGACCCGTGCGGAAGAACAAGCTATTCTTTTTCCTCAATTACGAGGGCCGGCGCGATGCCAGTTCCACCAGCGTCACGCGAACCGTTCCCATGGAAACCATGAAGCAGGGAATCGTGCAGTACCACAATACCGCCGGCCAATTGATGCAGATCGGTCCCGCACAGATCCAAACCCTCGACCCGGCCGGAATCGGCATCGACCCTGCCGCGCTGGCCGTGATGAAACTGTATCCCGTGGGGAACAACAACGCTTCCGGCGACGGCGTGAATACCACGGGCTACACCTTCAATGCGCCCGTTCACAACGTTCAAAACACGTACATCGCGCGGCTGGATTATAAAATCGACGATGCCGGCAAACACACGCTGTTCTTCCGCGGAAACCTCCAGAACGACAGCCAAAACGGCACGCCCGAGTTTCCCGGAGACATCCCGAACTCCGTGACCCTGTCCAATAGCAAGGGCGATGCCATGGGCTACACGGCGGTGATTTCGCCTTCCATGGTCAACACGTTTCGCTACGGCGAGACCCGCGCGGGAAACCAGACTACCGGCGTTCTCAACAGCAACTACACCCTCTTTCGCGGCATTAGTGGAATTTACGGAACCAGCACCGGTCTCACACAAATCGTCCCGGTGCATACCTTTTCCGAGGATCTTTCCTGGAACAAGAGCGGCCACGACATCAAAGTGGGAGCGGTTGTGCGCCTGATATCGGTCCAATCCACGTCGTATGCCAACTCCTACGACAACGCTCTTACCAATGCGTCCACGCTGAAAGGCAGCGGCAACGATCTGATATCCTCCTCGCTTGGCCTGGCCAGCGGGGACAAGACAAGTTATGAATACGCCATGACCGCCTTACTGGGCCTGGTAAGTCAGGCGACCGCCAACTATAACAACGAGGTGGATGGCACGCTTCTTCCCCCGGGGGCGCCCATCCTGCGCAACTTCGTGAATAAGGAAGGGGAAATGTATGCCCAGGACAGTTGGAGGATCAAGAACAATTTTACGGTCACCTATGGACTGCGGTACTCCCTGATGCCTCCGGTCCATGAGGCCAATGGCCAGCAGGTCTCGACCAACATCCCCATTGGCGCCTGGTTCAACCAGCGCGGCGCGCTGGCCGATCAGGGGCTTTCGCAGATGGGTGCGGGGACGATCAGCTTTCTGCCCGCAAACAGCCCGGGCGGGAGGCCCATCTACCCGTACCACAAGAATCCGGCGCCCCGCCTGTCGATCGCATATTCGCCGAAGGGCGACAGCGGACTCTCCCGGTTCCTGTTCGGCTCCGGCAAAACCTCCATACGCGCCGGCGCGGGCATTTACTACGACGAAATCGGGCAGCCGCTGGCCGCGGCGTACAGCGCCGATGCGTTTGGCCTTTCGACATCGCTCAGCAATCCGGCCAACACGTTGACGTCCGCGCAGGTCCCGCGCTTCACCGGCTTCTATAGCATTCCCGCGGCCATTCTGCCCGCGGCGCCAGCCGTTTCGTTTCCTGCCGGCGGCAAGGCTTATCCCGATGCCTTCGCCATTACGAATTCCATCGACGATTATTTGAAAGCCCCCTATACAATGAACCTGGATTTCAGCGTCGGACGCCAGTTCGGGCATGGCCTCTTCATTCAGGCATCCTATGTCGGCCGCTTATCGCGGCACTCCCTGGTGCAGCGCGACCTGGCCATGCCCACGAATCTGGTGGACCCGAAATCCGGTCAAACCTACTTCCAGGCGATGTCGCAGTTGGCGACTTTGCTGGATTTCAACCACGTCTCTCTCGCCAGCCTGCCTAAGATCCCGTTCTTCGAAAACATGTGGTCGATGGCCGCCGGCAACGGGAACACCGCCACTCAGGTAATTGCGCGAGACTATCTGGAGAACTCCAATCCAGGCGATTTCACAAACGTTCTGAACGACATGAACAATGGCCAGGTCTGCAATCCCACGGGATCGACATTCCTTTCCAACGGCAATGTCAATCAGGTGGGTTGCGGTAATCTGGGCCCGTATTCGATCTGGAGCCCCCAGTTCTCCGCGCTTTCGGCGTGGAGTTCCATCGGCAAGGGCAGTTACAACGCGCTGCAGTGGACCGTGCGCAAGCAATTCAGCGACGGCCTTCTGTTCGACTTGAACTACACCTACTCCAAGTCCGAAGACCTGGGTTCCACCGCCGAGTCTTCCGCCTCCTTCGGCAACGATTTCGTCATCAACTCGTGGAATCCCAGCCAGGTATGGGCCGTGTCGCGATACGACACGACGCAAGCGGTGAATGCCTACATGGTTTACAATCTCCCCATTGGCCGAGGCCGCCAGTTCGGTTCGAGCATGAACAGGGTTCTGGATGCGGTGGTGGGCGGCTGGCAGATCAGCGGTACGTTTCGCATGACCTCCGGCCTGCCGTTCAGCGCGAGCGATGGATCCCGCTGGGCCACCAATTGGCAACTGAGCAGCTTCGCCACGCCGAGCGGAGTGCCCCTTCCGCCCATCACCAACAATCCCAATGGGGGAGCTGTCTCCGGAGCGGGCGGTCCAAATCTCTGGGACAATCCGGCAGCCGCTTTGAATTCCTTCTCGGAGACGCTGGCCGGGCAGACCGGAAGCCGCGATGCGATGAGGGGATCGGGTTTCTTCAATATCGACTCCGGTATGTACAAAAACTTCACCATGCCCTGGTCGGAGAAGCAGAAACTGCAGTTCCGGTGGGAGAGTTACAACGTCACTAACTCGGTGAGGTTCGATCCGGCGAGTGCCAATCTCAGTCTCACCTCCACCGCCAATTTCGGCAAGCTGACCAGCCAGCTCGGCACGCCGCGGCAGATGCAGTTCGCCCTTCGGTTCACCTTCTGATTGCATTTGCAGGACGGTGCTCAAAGTGACGAAGGCGCCCCAACGTCATTGCCTCGCACCGCTCCATGACGAGAGATGCGGAGGTGGGGCAGGCGGTGCTCGCCTGCCCCACCTGGGGACTCATCCCGGCGCTTCCGGATGCCGCTCGCGAAGAGGGTCGAGACGAGTCTCCGAACTCCTGATGTCGTGGAATGAGAGTGATCTCTTCGAGTCCGGGCAAGGAAATTATTGGCCACAGATAAACACCGATGAACACAGATAAAAAGACAAAAAAGAGGGGTTTTTCTTATCTGTGTTCATCTGTGTTCATCCGTGGCTAAATTTGTTCTTGCGGAGCGGTGGCTCAATCTGATTCCTCGGCGGCTCCAGAATACCGGGCGACATCAGGAGCCCAGAGTCTCGACCCAGCCGGCAGGAGTGCCTGCGCCACGAAAAAGGAGTTCCGAACGTGGTGGATCTGCCGAGGGGCGGCGCGCTTCACTCCACCGTGAACGAATCCAGATCGATGTACGTCCCCTTCGACCGTGGGTCCGCCCGGCCGGTCAGCCGGAGCACCGCGACATGCCGGCCGGGAGCGAAGCAGCAGAAACGCGTCCGGCTTTGCCATTGCGTCTCCGCGGAGTACAGATCCACTGGCCCCTGTTCCACGCCATCCACCGTCACCGACGCGATCCCCCGGTTCAACGCCTTGGTGTACACGTACGTCAGCGCCTTGCCCTCGAATACGATCTCCACTTCCGACCCGGGCACGTTGGTGTAACTGATGGTATGACGGTCGGGTTCGGCGAAGCCTTTGGCGTCCCTGTTCCAGTCGCCGCGGTAGAGCAGCGCCGGGTCGAAATCGTCGTAGAATCCCGGGCGCACCAGCGCGGCGGTGCGTTCCTGCCGCGGACGGCACGTGGGCTGGAGCTTGGCCAGGTACTCGTCGCCTTGTTCGAACTCGGCTTCGGTGCAGCGCTCCAACATTTCGCGGAACGCCGCCGGCTGGATTTCGTCGCCCGTCCCCGGCTTGGGCGAGATGAAGTATTCCACGTTCCAGCTTTGCATCAGGCGAACCATGTCCGGGACGGTTTTCATGTCCCGGATGCGCCAGAAGTTGCGGATCTGGTGCCAGTGGTTTTCGTAAATATCGCCGTTGAGGCCGGCGATGGCGCTCTCGGTGCTGAGCATGACGGCCGAATTGGTGTGCTTGCCGTCGAAATACGCGATCACTTCCCGGATGGGCGCCGCCGCCGCGCGATAGCGGTCCCGTTCGGCGCGGGAGAAGGGAAGACGCAGGCAGAAATCGCGGTGGTAATAACTGGCCGACGGCATGAAGCGCATGTTCATGGCGATCGACGCGATGACGAACACCAGCAGTCCGCGGTATAGCCAGCGCTTGTCCGCGGCCCACCCCAGCAGCGCGGCGAAGGGCACCGACAATAGCGGCATCGCGGCGTAAATGTAGCGCGCGTTGGGTTGCGTGCGCATGATAAGGGCCGAGGCCCCCAGCGCTATGACGGCGGCGCTTACTACGTCCCGGCGGCGCCGCGCCAGCAGCAAGGCCACCACGCCGAGCGGCGCCAGCACCAGGTACTGAAAGCCGAACGAGCCATTCTGCCCTTCATAGGTGAGGGCGGTGCGGAAGGTGAGGTCGTAGGGCGTGTTCCAGGTGAGCGGGCGCTTGAACCGCTCGTCTACCAGCCCGGCGTTGGCGGGGATCAGCGGCGAGGGAATCTTGTCGTACAGGAACGGAAACAGGGGATTGCCGGTCTTGGCATAGGCGATGACGTACGGCGGCGCCGCCGTGCCCAGCAGCAGTACCGCCGCGATGGCGCACACCGCGGCCGGCCGCGGGCCCAGCGATTTCCAGTGGCGCGCCGCCTCCATGGCCAGGAACGGAATGGCCAGCGCGACAAAGGCCAGGGCGCCGAACTTGACGGTCATCGCCGTGCCGCCCAGCACCGCCGCCAGATAGAGGAAGCGCTTCTCGCCGGTGTCGCTGAAGCGCCACAGCGCGGCGATCATCCCCACCACCATGGCGGCCAGCACGTTCTCCACGAAGAGCGAACCGGTGACCAGTTGCACCATAGGGGTGGAAGCGAACAGCGCCAGAAGCCAGAAGGCCGCCGCGGGGCACACCCATCGGCGCAGGGCGAAATAGAGTACCGCTAGGAGTATCAGCAGCAGCGCGTAATCCAAGAGGTGCGCCGCGTACTCGCCGCCCATCAGGTACACGATGGAGTACGAGAAATCGGCGCCCATGGGCATCACCGCCCACACGAACCGGCCGGGCTGGAAGGTGAGCGCATGGTTGGCGGCGATGTTGGCGGGGATGGCCAGGTGCATGGCCAGCCCGTCGGCGCTGGTTTCCGGCATCAACGCCACGAACCAATGGGCCAGCAGCACGAACACCAGCGCCGCGAAGGCCGCGCGCTCGGGGTAGCGGCGCAGTTCGAGGGAGCACAGCGCCTGCCACCAGCGCTCCAGCCGCCGCCGGGCGCCGCGCCAATCGAGCAGCACCGGAATGGCCAGCAATCCCGCCCACACCGCCGGGTAGTTCACCGGAAGGCGCGCCACCAGCGTCATGACGAAGATCCACACGGCGGCGCCCAGAAGCGTCGAGAAGAGTTGCGATTCGGGCGCGTCGCCGTGCTTGCGGCCCAGCAGTCGCGACCCCAGCGCGCAGGAGGAAATCAGGTAGAAAGCCACCGCCAGCAGCGCCACGGGGCCGATGGCGAAGGCCGTGCCCACTGCCGTGAACCCGGCGATGGCCGCGGCGAACGACCACGGCGCCATCAGGAGCAACGGCACCGACACTCCCAGGAACATCCCTATATACTTCAGGAATCGCTTGACTCCGATGGGGTCCCAGATATCCTGGCTGAACAGCGCGGCGGTGCGGAAGCCGTGCGCCTCCACCGCCAGCGCACCCACAAAGACCAGTGCCACCACGGCCGAAAGCAGGCCCGGCCACCAGGTGGGCGCCGCGGGCGTGGGCGCGGTCCGCGGCGCGCCGTTGGCGTCCGTTTTGAAAATGAACAGCCGCTGCACCGCGAAGTTGACCAGGAACAGCAGCGACTCCACGATCAGCTTGGCCGGGATGGCGGCGCTCCCCAACGTGGCCCCGAGCAGCCGGATGCCGCCGTACGATACCGTTCCGCTGGCCAGCGCCAGCAGCAGGTACTTGGGCAGCACCGTCTTATGCCGCTGGTGCGAATAGAACACCGAGCTGCGCACCGTCGTATAGTTGAACACCAGCGCCACGGCGCGGCCGAGAATCTGCGCCAGCAGCACCGATGCGCCCTGGTGCAGGGCCAGGATGAAGACCAGGTTGTCGAGCAGCGCGGTGAACACCGAGACCGAGCCGAAGCGCAGCAGGACGAAGTAAATCTTCATCGAGTCGACGAGGGGGTTGAAGTGGGAGGACGGGTTGCCCGGCAGGTAGATGGTGCGGATGCTTTCTTCCACCAGGGGGACGCCCCACTTGTGCGCCGCGATCAGCATTTCCAGTTCGAACTCATAGCCGTTGGCTTCCACCCTGAGAATCCGCGGGGCGAAGGCGGCGGGAATGCCGCGCAGACCGGTCTGGGTATCGCTCATCTTGCGGCCCAGCAGGCCGTGCATGATGGCGCTGGTTGCGGCGTTGCCGATGCGGCTGCGCAGGGGCACCTCGCCGCGAAAGGTGCGGCAGCCCAGCACCAGGCTCTGGGGATGCGCCAGCAGGCTTTCGGCGACGCGCTCGATATCGTCGGGATGGTGCTGTCCATCGGCATCGGCGGTGACCACTCCGATCAGATCGGGATACTGGCAGAGGGCGTAGTTGAGGCCGGTTTTGAGGGCCGCGCCCTTGCCGAGGTTGGTGGCGTGGCGCAGCAGTTCGACGCCCGGCAGTTCCGCCACGCGGGCGAAGAGATCGCGAAAATCGGGGCCGCTGCCATCGTCTACCACCACGATGTGGGGCAGCGATTTGCCGGCGAGCGCGCGGACTACGTCCAGCAGGCTGTCGGACGGCCGATAGGCGGGGATCAATACCGCGAGGCGATTGGCTTGTGCGCGAAGCATCCGGTTGGAGAACTTCAACTAGAACACGCGCACGCGGGGAATTGCAACCGTCAGGCGGTCCATGGCCGTGGCGCAATTGAGCCCTGCCGTTCATCGTGGCCGGTATGTATGGGCCTGGCGGGCCGGAGGTGGCCGGAAACCGGCTCAATTCTCCCGCTATTGCGGCCGTGGTTTGACCCAGCGGTGACCGGCTGCCGTAGGACTTCTGACCGCGTTACTGCCCTTTGTCCTGGTACTTATGCCGAAATAGTCCATTGTTTTTGGTCCCGGCCGAATTTACAATTACCAGAGACTGAGGCATCCCATGGCCGACGCACACGATAGACTTACCGAGCCCGAACTCGCCCCTCCGGAGCCGCGCCCCGACACGGCCGACTCTTTCGCCAATCGCCAGAGGCTGCTGGTGTTGAGCCCGCCGCTCAATCGAACGGTGCAGAAGGAAGGCCGTCCGGTGACCAGTCTGGCGAGCGTCTTCGGCCGATTTGCGGAGATGCAGCACATGGTCGGCGACCAGGTGATCGCACTGGAAGATTCCGTGCAGCAGCAGGGCCAGCAACTGGCCGATCTGTCCGAGCAATTGCCGGACATGAAAGAGCGCATCAACTGGCTGATCGCCAGCTACTACGAAGACGACCGCCAGGCGCAAGGCTTCCGCGAGAGGCTGGCGCGCCAGGAGGCCGGACTGACCACCCTTACGGAAGCCGTGCGCGGTCTGTGCGAGGCCCAGGCGCAGTGGAAAGAGACGTTCGATCGGTTGCTGCAGATTCTGGGGCGCGCGCAGGCCCCGGTGGTTTCCGCGCCGCCACGCTGGCCGGAATAGCGTCTAATAATAAGGAGCTGTTAAGAAATAAAATTACCTAACGCTCCGATGCGCGTTCCGAGCCGCGACCGTAAGGGACCGTAAGGGAGCGTTAGGTGGCGATTGAACAGGTTATTTCCGCAGAGGCCCGAACCGGCTCCTTCGCCCGCGAATGGGAATGCATGCCGGCTTCCGACGTCAGGAGTTCGGAGTCTCCGCGCTATCCAGACTTCAGAGTCTGCGCCACGACGCTTGCCGCGAAGTTATTCGTGCCCGATTCCCAAGTCCGGAACTCCTGATCTCGTGGAATTTGCGGTGAGCCCGCAGGTGGGGCAGGCGGTGCTCGCCTGCCCTCGATCCTTTCGAGCAGTGGGCATAATTCAGCGCGGGCAGGCGGCACCGCTGCCCCACCTGCCAAGCTCTCGCCATCGAAAGGAATGGCTCAGCCCATTTTCCCCGCCAGGGAGAAATTGCGGGGCGACATCGGGAGTTCTGAAGTCAGGCGCGCCCGGTCCCAAAGGGCGGGAGTAAGCAAGGGCGCCTGCGCCAAGCTACCCGAGCAGCGTGCCGCGTCCCAGAATGTTGCCGGGATCGAGCCGCCGCTTCACGGCGCGCATCGCTTCCAGGTCGGCCGGGCGGTATTGCAGTTCGAGCAGGTGCCGCTTGCGCTTGCCGAGTCCGTGCTCGGCGGACACTGTTCCGCCCAGCGCTACGGCCTCGCCGGCGAATTCGCGCAGCAGGTCCGCGGCCGGCCCGGGATTCGCCGGATCGGAGAAAATATTGACGTGTACGTGCGCGTCGCCAATGTGGCCGAAGATCACGTAGCGGCCCGGGAATTCCCGCTCCAGACGGCGGCGGTAGTATGCCAGCATCTCGCGATTGCGCGCCAGCGGAACGGCGTAATCCGTATTCATTTTCAACGCCCCGGAGCGGCGCACGGTGTCGTTCACCAGTTCCGGTAAAGCGTGGCGGAAGAGGCGGAACCGCTCGCGGTCGGCTGCCGATAGCGCGAACCACGACTCCTCTTCGAAAGCTCCGGCCGCCTGCATGCGGTCGAGCCAACGGTCCACTTCGGGATCGTCTTCCGAGGTGAGCGCCTGGTCGAACAGGATGGCCGCCTGCGCGCCAGCGGGGATTTCCGGGAAGCGCGCGCGCAGCAGTTCGAGCGAGGCATGGTCGAGATACTCCAGCATGCGGACATCGGTGGAACGCCACTGGTCCACGGCGTCCAGCGCGGCGCTGTCGGCGGCGAAGAATACCACGCCGGCGAGCACCGCGGGCGGCATGGGCAGCAGGCCCACGCGCGCTTCCGTCACCACCCCGAGGGTGCCTTCCGACCCCACGAACAGGTCGATCCAGTCCATGCCGGGCCGCAAGAGATAGCCGGCGGTGTTCTTGGTGACGGCGGGCAGAGGGATTGTGCCGGGGTCGAAATCGATGGCATCGCCGCGCGCCAGACGCAGCAGGCGCCCATCGGCCAGCGCCACGTGCAGAGCTTGGACCCAGCGGCGCGTCGCGCCGAAGCGGAAACTGCGCGACCCGCTGGCGTTGGTGGAGATAGTGCCGCCCAGGAAGGCCGAGTTCTCGGTGGGGTCGGGCGGATAGAATTGACCACCGCGTTGCGCGGCGGCTTGCAGATCGCGGAGCGGCACCCCGGCGCCGGCGATGGCGTACCCGGGATGAATCTCCAGGCGAGTGAGCTTTTCGACGGAGAGGACCCAGCCTCCCAAAGGAACACCGCCGCCGGTAATGCCCGTGCCCCCGGCCGCGATGGTGACCGGTACGCCGGCCGCGGAAGCTTCCCCGAGCGCCGCCACCACGGCGGCTTCATCCACCGGAAGCAGAAGGCGCGCGGCATGCCCGCGGAAGCCCGAAGCATCCTCCAGGTATCGCGCCGCTACACTTCCAGAATCACCGGCATGATCAGCGGCCGCCGCTGCGTCTCCTTCACGATGTAGCGCTTCAGGTCCGCGCGGATTTTCTCCTTCATCACGCCCCAATCGGTCTTCTCCTCCTGATTCGAACTCTCCAAGGTCTTGGCCACCAATTGGCGGGCCTTCTCGATAAACTCGGCGCCGTCTCCGGCGTTGAAGCCGCGGCTGACGATCTCCGGCAGACTCTCGATGCGGCCGGTATTGCGATTGATGGCCACGATGGGCAGCACGATGCCGTCTTCGGAAAGATGGCGCCGGTCGCGAATCACGATATCCTGTACCACGTCATCCACCGAGCCGGAATCGATGCACACGTGGCCCACCGGCACCGTGCCGGCCTTGCGCGCCCCGTGGTGATCGATCTCCAGCACCTCGCCGGACTCCATGACGAAGCTCTCTTCCATGCCCGCGAAGCGCAGATGCTCGGCCAGGCGGGCGTGTTTGGAAAGCTGGCGGAACTCGCCGTGGATGGGCATGAAATAGCGCGGCCGCGCCAGGTTGAGCACCAGTTTCATCTCTTCCACGCTGCCGTGGCCGGAGACGTGGAGCGGCGGATTCATGGAGCCATAGAGAACGTCGGCCCCGTGGCGGGCCATGTGGTCGATCATCCGGAAGATAGCTTTTTCGTTGCCCGGAATGATGCGCGAACTGAGCACCACGGTGTCGCCCTTTTCCACGGAGACGTGCTTGTGGTTGTCCACCGCCACGCGCGACAGCGCCGACATGGGTTCGCCCTGGGTACCCGATATGAGGAACGCGACTTTATCGGGGGCCAGGCCCATGGCGTCCTGCGGCCGCAGGAGAATGCCGTCGGGAATCTCCAGCAGTCCGAGCGAGTGGGCGATCTCTGTAACCGACACCATGCTGCGCCCGATGACGGCCACGCGGCGTCCGCATTCCTGCGCCAGGTCGAGCACCAACTGGATGCGGTGGATGGACGAACTGAAGCAGGAGACGATCACGCGGCCATCGGCGCGATTGAAGACGTCTTCCATGCGGGGCCGCACGGCGCGCTCCGATTCGGTGTAGCCGGGGCGGTCGGAGTTGGTGGAATCGGAGAGCAGCAGGAGCACGCCGCGTTTGCCGTAATCGGCCAGGGTGTGCAGGTCGAAGAGTTCATTATCGGTGGGGGTGGGATCCACCTTGAAATCGCCGGTGTGGATGATGACTCCGAGCGGCGTGGTGATGGCCAGGGCCACCGAACTTACGATGGAATGGGTGACGTGGATGAACTCGATTTTGAAGGGGCCGATCTGGATGATCTGCTTGGGCTTGATCTTGTTCAGCCGGGGCTCTTCTTCGAGGGCGTATTCTTCCATGCGGCGCTCCACTAGGGCCAGGGTGAAGGCGGTGCCGTAGACCGGGACGTCGATATCGCTGAGGAAGTAGGGGACTGCGCCGATGTGGTCCTCATGGCCGTGGGTGAGGATGAGGGCGCGAACGTGTTGTTGGTTCTCTTTGAGGTAGGTGAGGTCGGGCATGACGAGGTCCACGCCCAGGAGTTCGGCATCGGGGAACATCATGCCGGAGTCCACTACAATGATGTCGTCGGCGTAGCGGATGGCGGTCATGTTCATGCCGAACTCGCCCAGTCCGCCTAAGGGGATTACCTGTAACTTCTGATCTGTCATTCAGTCGTCTCAATTGATGGTATCCGTTTTCGGGGGGCCGAGTCATGCGCGAAGTGGCGGCGGCGACAAAAAAGAAATGCTCACCCCGAAGGATGAGCATTTCGTCCCCCCTGTTTTATCAGGGGTGATGTTCGATGGGAGAATCAGTTTCGACGGAATCGCAACCGTCAAGAACTTTGTAGTTGGATCTTATTTCCTAACGGCTCTCCAGTCAAGCAAAAATCCAAACCAAAATTCTTGGTCGTAACCCACTCTCGGCGGGTCACTTGCGGGTCTGTGGATTTCCGGCCCATCCGGCCGGCAGTGCCAAAAGGCTGGTTTTCCACTAGAGGATTTCGGTCTAAGGCAAACAAAACCGGAAGCTTATGTAGCAGGGACATGGTCTTCAGAGATGCAGGGTGATCATGGCGTCGGCCTCTTCGCCGTGGCGGGAACGCCGGAGAAGGGCGCGAAATCCGCCTAAAGCGAAGCCCGAAACGAGCGAGAAGACCAGCAGTATCCCTATGAGAACAAACGCATTTATGACCAAGTCGCCGATATTGTCGCGGCGCGTGGGGACATACTCGTCGAGGGTCACTTGGGCCTGATAACGAACCTGAGAGAGCAGTTTTTCTGCATAATCGGGGTCCGGGGGTGCCAGTACTATAACTACTAGAGGACCGCTCCTTTTGGCCACCGAACCGGTTAAGTTCTGGAACTCTCCGATCCTCTGCATGGCGATCTGGGGGGTGGGATAGTTGAAGATCAGCATGGAGGCATCGCCCTTGGGGTTGTGGAAAACTGCCAACTGAGCTTCCGCGCCGAGGTGGAAGGCGGCCACGGATGGGGGAATCCCCGGAGCGAATTTCTGCAGGCTGACCGGTCCCAAAATGTAGCGTTCACTATTGGGCATCAGCCCGTCGGACGGCAGGTAGCCGGGCAGGACGGGCAGCACGGTGAGGTCGACGTTGCGCAGCGACCCGGTGAGCGAGTCCAATTCCTCTTTGGAGGGCTTATAACCGGCGAATGAGAGCAGGTAGTTCCCGTGGACCAACAGAAGGCTGTCGGGCGTCTCCGCAGCCAGTTTTGCCGCCGTGGAAGGCATTGCAGCGGCGGGGCGCTGCCAGTCGAACGCCGCCAGCGAGCCGGTGGTGTCCTGGAGTTGCCAGGCGGTGACCGTGAACCTGGCGGTCCCGTTCCGGTAGACGGCGGTTTCGGAGCCCTTGAGGCCGAATTCGGTCCAAATGGCTCTGTCGGAGACTGCCGGTTTGGAGACGGCGCCGCGTTGGCAGGCGCCGATGGCGTCGGGCAGAATGGCGGCAGCGGCGAGCGAGGGCAGAAGAATGGCGGTCAGGAGGAACTTCATCTCTCTATTAGACACCGGGACGGGGTGTTTGGGTTCCCGGGGTAGAAGCTGTGAAAGAGACGAGCACCGAATCTGGCGTTCGGATAGTCACCGTTGAGCGGCCGGGTGTGAAGGTGCGGTCGCGCCGGGCCCGGATTCGGATTCCAATTCACACAAGACGCCGGCCTTGAATTCGATGCCGATGCAGCATCCCTCTACGCGGACGACGTGGCCTACGCCCCAATACGGCAGCGGCTTATCGGCGTCGTGCGAGACCTGGAATTCGCAGGTAACCTGATCGCCCAGCGCGAGTTGAACCGCCTCCTCGAAGTGCAGGAGAACGCCAGATCCACTCATGTTGACGGTGGTTGCACGGGTAATCAGTCCGCTCTTGTTCACCGTGACGGACGCTCCGGCTTGGATCGGGTAGCGCGGTTCTCTTCTTTTCTCCGGATGTTCAGATTCCATGACTCATTGCCCCAATTCGAGGACGGCTATTTGCAGCACACCTTCCTGGCTGCCCACGGCGCGCACGGGCTTTCGTGGGATCTCCAGACACTCATTGTTTCTTATCGGCAGCGCCCCGGCAGACTTTACGTTATTGGCACTCTAATTCGCGGAAATTCGCGGAGGTCAAGATGCTGAGTTGATGGTCCGACCCGCCTCCGACGATTCCTATCCACAGAGTTGGCGCCCTCCTTGACTCCCTGCAAGAGCTCGATTCGCAGGGCCCTGCGGCCGAGCCTCGTCTAGCCTAGCCTAAGGTCGAGAAGCGCGTCTGACCCGAGGACGTAATCGCTCACGCGCGCGACTTTCTGCGTTGCTCCGACTTGCGCTGGAGTCGCGATCGAGCTTCAGTGGGTTGGACGGTGTCGCCCCGATCCAGTGCAGCCAGGCGGCGGCCGATCTCCGCGTTGAATTCGGCCAAATGGGAAGCACGGGCTTGGTCGTGCTCTTCCAGGAGGCGCAGAGCCTCGCGGACGACTTCACTCGCCGAGTTGTAGCGGCCGGACTGGACTTTGGTGCTGACGAAGTCTTCGAGTTCGGGAGTCAGTGAAACGTTCATGGGTGGGCGCTCCTATTGGTAAGGGTAGCGGCGATAACGAAGATTGTCAATCTTTGGCATCGGAAGGCGGGGACATCCGACGTTCCCTGGTTCGGGTTCAGCGCGATCGTGATATCTCGCTCGGGACTCACAAAGCGCTTCCGTCCCCACGCGCCCCTGAGCCCAACCCGCGCACACCGTTCTTCAAGACAGCAGTAACTCCAGATCCTCGCTCTTCAAATCCCTTATTAAACTGTTGTCTTCACTTAGGATGGCATCCGCCAGATCCCGCTTCGTCTTCTGTAACTGCAGTACCTTCTCTTCCACCGTATCGCGCGCGATCAGCCGGTAGGCGAAGACCGGGCGCGTCTGCCCGATGCGATGCGCGCGGTCCACGGCCTGCGCTTTCACGGCCGGATTCCACCAGGGATCCAGCAGGAAGACGTATTCCGCCGCCGTCAGATTCAACCCCAGGCCGCCGGCCTTCAGGCTGATCAGAAACAGGCCGCACCCGGCGTCGGCCAATTGAACATTACCGACGGGGGGAGTTACCACCAGCGAGGGCCCTTTATCCTCCGCCCGGTGCGCAAATCGTGATTCTATACGATATTGACTTGCACCGTCCGGCCGGGTAGGGTAGGGACAGACGGCAGGAAGCTACTATGACCATCACACTCGACATCACGCTCGATCTGCGGGCTGAGCTTGCGCGCCAAGCGGCCGAGAAGGGCTGCGCGCTAGAGGCCTATGCCGCCGGCCTGCTCGAGGAAGCCACTCACCTTCCGTTTGCGGGAGGAGCAAAGGCCGCCGCCCCGCCCGTGGACGAACGAGCGGAGGCCATTGAACGCCTCAAGACCTTCGGCAAGAGACACGGGCTTTCCCTCGGCGGCATGACTCTTCGCGAGTTGCGCCACGAGGCGCGTCCGTGAAGGGCATCGTCATCGACGCCTCCGTGACCCTGTCCTGGTGCTTCCCCGACGAACAGACGCCCTTGTCGCTCAGCGTGCTCGACCGGCTCAAGGCCGGGGAGCAAGCCCTGGCGCCGGCTTTCTGGTCGGTGGAAGTGCTCAATGTATTGCTGCTCGGGGAACGCAAGGGCCGCATCACGGCGGCACAGACCAGGGCGTTTTTCGACACGCTGCGCGCGCTGAACCCGAGCATGGACTATGCGTCATTGGAGCAAGTCGCAGGGCCGGTGCAGTCCATCTGTCGCGATCATCGTCTGACTCCCTATGATGCTCTGTATGTCGAGCTCGCGTTGCGCTCAGGCTGTCCGCTGGCGACCTTGGACCAACCGCAAAGGGAAGTGGCGCGGGCGCTTGGCGTTACCTGCCTGTGAATGCCCGGTATCGTCGGGGACACGCCGGCTTTGTCGGCAAGTCCCAGACCTGTATGGGTCTCCAGACTGCCGCGCAGTTCACCCGTTGGGTGACAACTGCCGTTTCTGCAAGCGCTTGGGGCTAAAGAGGAAGCTTGTGTGGCAGCCTGTCAACCGCCGTTTCTACGATTATGCGATGTGGAGCCTGATGCCGCACGCTCTTAAGCGGTGCGCGCAAGCCCAAGGAGCGCAATTCGAACTTCCCCACGCGCCCCTGAGCCTAACCCCAGCCCACCGCTCCTTACGACAGCAGTAACTCCAGATCCTCGCTCTTTAAATCCCTTATTAGACTATTGTCTTCACTTAGGATGGCATCCGCCAGATCCCGCTTAGTCTTCTGTAACTGCAGTACCTTCTCTTCCACCGTATCGCGCGCGATCAGCCGGTAGGCGAAGACCGGGCGCGTCTGCCCGATGCGATGCGCGCGGTCCACGGCCTGCGCTTCCACGGCCGGATTCCACCAGGGATCCAGCAGGAAGACGTATTCCGCCGCCGTCAGATTCAACCCCAGGCCGCCGGCCTTCAGGCTGATCAGAAACAGCCCGCACCCGGCGTCGTTCTGAAACGTCTCCACATGGGTCTGGCGGTGCGTGGTGGCGCCGTCCAGATACTCGTACCGCATCCCTGCCTGGTCCAAACGGCGCCGCACAATCGCCAGCAGGCTGGTGAATTGCGAAAAGACCAGCGCTTTGTGGCCTTCCTCGCGGACCTCCGCCAGTTGCGCCATCAATACTTCCAGCTTGGCGCTGGGCTCATCCACGCGTTTCGGATCGAGCAGCCCCGGATGGCACGCCGCCTGCCGCAAGCGCAGCAGCGCCTCCAGCACGTGCATCTTCGACCGCCCCAGACCCTCCGTCCGCACCTTTTCGAGCAACGACAGCCGGTAATGATTGCGCAACTCTTCGTAATGCTTTCTCTGCGCGCCTTCCAGATCGCAGAAAATAGTCTGCTCGGTCTTTTCCGGCAACTCCCGGACCACCTGCTGTTTGGTCCGCCGCAGGATGAAAGGCCGCAGCGCGTGGGCCAGCAACTGGCGCGCTTCCTCGCTGGGATTGCGCGCCATGCCGCCCGCCATCTGCAGCAGCCGCGCCTCCCCCAGCATGCCCGGATTGAGGAATTCGAACAGGCTCCACAACTCGCCCAGATGATTCTCCACGGGAGTGCCGCTGAGCGCCAGACGATGCTTGCCGCGCAGCAGCCGCACGGCTTTGGACGATGCCGTGGTGGCATTCTTGATGGCTTGCGCTTCGTCGAGCACCACGTAATCGAACTCCATCTTCGCCAGGCTGGGAGCGTCGCGCAGCATGGTGCCGTAGGTGGTCAGCACCAGGTCGTATTTGGGAATCTGGCTGGCGTCGCGGGCCGTGCCGTGGTGTTCCAGCACGCGCAGGCGCGGCGTGAAGCGCTCCGATTCCTGCCGCCAATTGAACATCACCGACTTGGGCACCACCACCAACGACGGCCCTTTGCCCTCCGCCCGCCGCGCTTCCAGGGTGGCCAGCACCTGCGCCGTCTTGCCCACGCCCATGTCGTCCGCCAGGCAGCCGCCGAAGCCGAACTCCCGCAGGAACTGCATCCAACCCAGGCCCTCGCACTGGTATTGCCGCAGTTGCCCCACGAATCCCTCCGGCTGCTCGACCGTCGAGACACCATGGAAGCTGCGGACGCGCTGGCGGATGCGCCCGAACGTTTCATCCATGTCGACGTCCGGCTGCGCCGCCAGCAGGGCATCCAGCAAGATCGCCTGATTCGGCCGGAACTTCAGGTGGCCCTCGCCTTTTTCGCCCATCCCCGCCAGTGGAGCGAAGCGCTTCAGCCACTCCTCCGGCAACAGTCCGAAGGTGCCGTCTCCCAGCACCACCATGGAATCGCCGCGACGCACCGCCGCCAGCAGTTCGGGCAGGGTCGCCGTGGCCTCGCCGTATTGCACTTCGCCGTGCAGCTCAAACCAGTCGATGCCCGACTTCACGGAGACCCGCGTGGCCCCGGGACTGCGGAAAAGCTTGCCCTCCGCCTCCACGTGCCAGCCCGCGCCGAGCAGTTCCCGCGCCACCCGCGGCAGCGACTTGGCGGTCAGCAGCCAAAAGTCCGGGCGATAGGAATCCGTCCGCATTCCCAACTCGGCCAGCCTCGCGCGCGCCGCATCCTCCGCCGTCTTATCGCGTAGCAGGTACACGCGCTCGTGGGCGCGCCAGATTCCCCGGCCTTCCGACATGCCGTCCATCCAGCCCGTGCCGTAGTCCAGCATGAATTGCCCTACATAGCGGGGCGTGCGCTCCGTCTGCTCCCGCCGGATCCGGAACCCCAGCCGCGGCGCCGCTTTTCGCTCTTCGAATCTCAGCGCCTCGTCGACCTCCATCGGGGGCACGGCGGGCAGTTCCAGCAACTTGGCCAGAACCGCGTCGCGTTCCCGGTCCGGGAAGGGAATCTGCTTGATCTGGCGCAATTGCTCCACCCAGCCGAATCCGCCGCCGGGCTCGAATCGCGATACCGTACCGCGCGCCAGCATCAGCCCGTCGGCCAGAACCAGCAGCGGTTCGTCCAGCTCCATACGCTCCTCTCCACGGCGCAAGGAGCCGGTGATCTTCCACTGATCGCGGTCATCCTGCCGCACCTCGAGCCACGGAGTCCACGGGTCGCCCGCGTCCCATCCGGCCGGGGCCAGGCGCGCGATGGCGCTGTCCTTGTAATACAGCCGCCCGGCCGACGCCATCAGCGGAATCAGCTTCATTGCCAGCGGGTAGTGCAGGGTCCGACGCGTGACGGCCGCCGAATACGACGAGTAGGAGTAGAGATCCTGGCCGCCGAACAGCGCGCTGAGCACTTCCACATCGACAGGGTCCGGCAGTAAGGCGGCCTGATCCGGAGTCACGTGATACTCCTTATAAGGGGTCCACTCGCCGTCCTTCTTTTGGGTGCGCGAGAACAGGTCGATGGCGATCTTCCCAGTGGTTTTGGACACCGGGACATCAATGCAATAGACGATCTCGATGGGGCGTGGGTGCACGGGACGGCGCACGGACCGGGCCTTGACGGCGCGTTCCACTTCGCCCAGGTACTCCTGCCAGGGTGGAATCCGCGGCGCGGCGGGCATCTGGACATGACGGAGCGGAGGGAACGGCTCCTCGTCGCCGTATGGGTCCATCTCCGTTCGCAGATACAGAACTTCGCGCACGCTGTCGAGGGCGCCGCGGCGGTCGGCTTCGAGCATCGCCGTCCATAGATGCTTGCACGGGCCGTAATCCTCGAAGTAGCGGCAATCGCACCACACTTCCAGGCCCTGGTCGTACTTGGCGATGCGGACTTGGTATAAATCGCCGCCCTGGACCTGGGCGTGAATGTGATCCGGTCCCGTGCTGTCTACGTGGATCCTGCGGCTGGAGTATAGCGCCTCGCCTTTCGACCTGATGGTGCGGTCGAAAAGGAAGGCGGTCATGGTGGTGAGGGACATTGGCAGGAACACCCATTGTAGCGGCACGGCTCGACCGGTTGACGTTCGGCAAGAATCTGCCTATACTCTATAGACAATAGGGGAATCATCGTATGAACGTGCAATTAACGCTGCTTCTGGCTCTCGCCAGCGCTGAAATACTTTATGGCCAGGTAGTGGGAGCGTCCCTCTCAGGGACCGTCAAAGACGAATCGGGCTCTCCCATTGCCGCCGCCGCTATCTCCGTGAAAAGTCTGGAGACCGGCGCCGAACGCAAGCTGATTACCGACGATGGCGGCCGCTATTCGGCTCCGTCCATCTCCGTTGGCCATTACCAGGTCTCCGCCGAAAAACCGGGCTTCACCTCGCAGGTGAAAACCGGGATCGACCTGGTGGTCGGCCAGACCACGGTGGTGGATCTCACGTTGCCGGTGGGGGAACTGAAGCAGGTGATCACGGTGGAGGCCGCCGCTTCGCCGGTGAACCAGTCCACGCAGCAGATCTCCGGGCTGGTGGATGAACGCCAGATCAGAGATCTGCCGCTGAACGGCCGCAGCTACGACCAGTTGGTCTCCCTCAACCCCGGCATCGTCAACTACACCGCCGAGCGTTCGGGAGGCGTGGGCACCTCCAGTTCTTCGGTGGGCAACATGTTCGCCGTCTCGGGCCGCCGCCCGCAGGAGAATCTCTTCCTGCTGAACGGGGTGGAATTTACCGGCGCTTCGGTGATCAACAATACCCCTGGAGGCACCAGCGGCCAACTGCTGGGCGTGGACGCGGTGCGCGAATTCAACGTGGTCACCGACACCTACGGCGCCGAATACGGCAAGCGCCCCGGCGCGCAGGTCAGCATCGTCACGGCCTCCGGCAGCAATAGCTTGCACGGCACGCTCTACGAATTCCTGCGCAATAGCGCGCTCGACGCGCGCAATTTCTTCGACCAGGGCTCCATCCCGCCATTCCGGCGCAACAGCTTCGGCGGCACGCTGGGCGGTCCCGTCAAGAAGAACAAGCTCTTCCTCTTTGGTAATTACGAAGGCTTCCGCCAGCATCTGGGCGTCAGCGCCGTCACCCTGGTGCCCGACAACAATGCGCGCGCCGGCCTGGTAAACGGCGTCAGTGTGGGAGTTGCGCCCGCCGTGGCACCGCTGCTCTCCCTCTGGCCGGTGCAGAATGGCCCGGAGCTGGGCAGCGGCGTCGCCGAGGCCTTCAGCCACCCGCTCCAGACCATCCGCGAAGATTTCGGCACCACCCGCATGGACTACAACATCTCGGACAAGGACACCCTTTTTGGCGTTTACACCGTGGACGACAGCTTCGCCAATACGCCTTCCGCCAATCCACTGAGCTCCGTCCTCGAAGGCCTGCGCGAGCAGGTGGCCAGCGTGCAGGAGCAGCACGTTTTCTCCCCGAGCGTGCTCAATACGGCGCGCGTGGGCTTCTCGCGCGGCAGTTACTTCTTCACCGGCCAGACGCCCGTCGATCTGCCCGGATGGGTCAGCGGCGATCCCATTGGCGCCGTCGTAATTGGCGGCGGAACGGCTGTCAGCGCGGCCTCTTCCATCACCGGCGCCGGTACCAACGCCGGCAGCAATCTCCGCGCCGTCCGCAACCTCTTCACCTACGACGACCACGTGGGCATCTTCCACGGGATCCATCAATTCGAAGCCGGCGTCTGGTTCCAGCGGGTCCAGGCCAACGACCTGCTGGCGCAAGACCAATACGGCCAAGCCTCCTTCGGCAGCCTGACATCCTTTCTGCAGGGCACCATCTCCACCTTCACCGTGGTGCCTTCGCCCACAGCTTTGGGATGGCGCTCGCTGGAAGCCGCCGGCTTCGTGCAGGACTCCATCAAGCTGCGCTCCAACCTGGACGTGCGCATCGGCTTCCGCTTCGAATCCACGGATGGCTGGAACGAGCAGCATGGCCGCGCCGCCAATTACACTTTCGCCGATGGCGTGATTCAGACCAACCCGTTGATCGGCACTTCACCCTTTACGGTAAACCGCGCTAAGTTCCTCCCCGAGCCGCGCGTCGGGATCGCCTGGGATCCTTTCTCCAAAGGCCGCACCGTGATTCATGCCGGTTTCGGCATGCACCGCGCCCTGCTCGACACCTTGGACTACCGCCTGGACCAGACGGCGCCCTTCAATGCCACCGAATCGCTGAAAAACGTCAGCGTCGCCGGTCTGCTGATTGTGCCCGGATCGCCTCTTCCCGCCGGCACAAAGATCTCGCCCAGCGGTTCCCAGCCGGATCTCTACACGCCCACGGTAATCGCCTGGACTTTCAAAATCGAGCAGCAGCTCGCGTCCCATACCTCACTCGGCGTGGGATACGTCGGCTCCCACGGCTATCACGAATTGCTGTCCGCGGACACGAATGAGCCCGTTCCCACCATCTGCCCCGCATCTCCCTGCCCCGCCAGCCTGGCAGCCGGGACAGTTTACTATCCCACCGGCGCGCCGCTGGCCAATCCGGCGCTGGCCAACACGACCACGTGGCTCTCCGAGGGCCTCAGCTCGTACAACGCCCTCCAAATCGACGTGAACCGCCGTTTTGCAAAAGGCTTGCAGATCCGCGGCGTCTACACCTGGTCCAAGAGCCTGGACGACGGCACGGCGCTCAATAGCAGCGTGGGCGCCAACGCGCCCGGTTTCGTGATGTACCCACAACAGCCGAAGTGGGACTGGGGCCTTTCCAACTCCGATGCCCGCAACATCGCGGTGATCAACTCCAGTTACGAGTTACCTATCGGCGGAAACGCGCGCGGCATTAGAGGGAAACTGACGGCCGGGTGGGTGCTCAGCGGTGTCGAGACGGTGCAATCGGGCTTCCCGTTCACGCCGCAGTTAGGCTTCAATCCCAGCAATAACGGTGACAGCCGCAATCCCGTTCGCCCGTCGTGGAGTCCGGCCTTTAGCGGGAGCGCCATTGAGGGCGGCCCGAACCAGTATTTCAATCCCAATGCGTTCATTCTGCCGCCCACGGGCACCTACGGCAATGCGGGCCGCAACGTGCTGACGGGCCCCGGCCTGGCTACCACGGACTTTTCGGTGGCCAAGAATACGGCGATTTCGGAGAAGCTGCGGGCGCAATTCCGCGCCGAGTTCTTCAATATTTTGAATCGGGCTAACTTCGGCACGCCGAACGCGGTGGTCTTCTCGTCGGCGGGGTCGGCGCCCGCGAGCACGGCGGGGGTGATCACGTCGACATCGACTACTTCGCGCCAGATTCAGTTCGGGCTGAAGCTGCTTTGGTAGGGGCGGGCCCTTCCCGGAAAGGAAGATACGCACTATGCCGGATGCTCCGGTCCCCGGGCATTCGATGGTGTGAAGGGGGCATTTTCGCAACAGCGATGGGGGGCTTACGTTGCCGGTCACTGATTGAATTTGAGGCAAATGGCGGAGAGAGGGATTCGCTCGACGTGGCGGCGCTGATTCTACGCAAGTTATTGATTCTTCGATATGCTTGATTCGGATGATTCGCGCCAGTAACGGTTTCTCGACACAAAATCGGGTACAGGGCATTTCGCGAGTTTGTCAGAGGAAATCAGGTCCGGGCTCCTTATGGGTAAGCGGACATTTCGATTATCCATCTACAATCGCCAAATTCCGTTGGATCTCTTGCTGGACCTCGTTCATCTCTTTCCGAATTTCTTGAAACTGGTCATCAAATTCCCGTTTTGCCTTCCGCTCGGATCTAGCGAAAGCGACAAGGCCGCAGACAAGAGCTAAAGACACGACGAGGGCGAGCGTGGATCTCTGCCCAATTCCAACGACAAGGAAGACGCAAGCACCGCCGCCAACAAAGATGTTCACCTGGGTGGCTTGCATTCGCCGAGCGTTAGCCGTGTCCTCTAGGTTGGCATACGCATTTCGTAGCTGCTTAACCTCCTTATCCAGCCTAACAAGTGCCAATTCTGCCGCCGTCTTGTCTGTACCGATTTGGACTTTTCGAATCGCCTCCGTTACAGCCTTCAATGCCACCGTCCCACCGCGACGCTGGACAACCATCTCAGTACCGCAATAGGCGCAGGCGAATCGATCCATGTCGTCGTACACGTCGAGCTTGGCACCGCAGTTCGCGCAGTTCAGCTTAATGAACGAATCGCTCATTGAGAACGCATTATAACGCTCGTACCACCCAATCCGTCATGCGCTGAACTCATGTTCGTTTTGTCTCGGGCCAGTTGTGATCTAAAAACAGATGGGTAGCGCCATACGCTGATAGCGGCCCAAGGTATCACGAGAAGACGGCCGCACCCTCCGGCGATCTATTGAAAAACCCCGTAGACGCACCAGAGCAAGCCCGACATCAGCGCGGCGGACAGCGCCGTTATAACGACCGTTCCCCAGCAATGCAGAAAGACGTTATCCCACGCCACGTAGGCGTAGGCTTCCTTTCCCCCGTAGAGCATCAACACAAACCAGACGACCACAAAAGCGCCGATATCGCATTTCAGCGCACGAGTCACGGGGCGCTTACCTCCATCGGCATTTTAGCGAAAGGCGCGGAAGTTTTCGTTTGGGGTTTCAGGTGGCGAATAGCTCATTAGCTCAGTATGAGACTAGAAATTTACGTTAGAAGCGACCGCCCAAGGGTACGCATCGAAAAAGCAGCAGACGGAACCATCACAATCACGATTGAACCGCCATGACGCCCCCCCGTGTCTCAAAAGTTCTAAGTTTTGCGACGATCCAAGAAGGCCCTACGTTTTTACTGCGGGCTGCCGGATTCGGTCAGAATGTCGAGAAATCGGCGGCCAGTGACGGTCCTCGTCTGGCCGTGGCTTGGCGGAAAGTGCCTGGTGTTGCCGGTAACGAGCCAGTCCGCTTCGGCGGCTTCAGCGCATTCCAGGAACCGATTGTCGGATTCGTGGGGCGAAACGGAAACGGCCTGGGTCGGTTGTACGAGATGCGCCACCCTGCGGATGGCGGCCATGGCCGCGTCGATCTGGTGCGGCTGCAGCTTCAGTCGTGGCCGACGCAACACCTCCTCATACTCGGCGAGCACGGACGGAGATACGTAGAGCGCGATGCGCCCGGTCAGGGCGAGCAGCAGAACGGATGCTTGCGTCCCCGAAGGCGCCAGAACCGCCGAAACGATGACGTTGGTGTCCAAGACGACCCGCTTCATCGGGAAGGATGGCTGCTCTTCCCGGAACGCCGGCGGACGGCGGCGACCTCCGCGTCGATCTGCCGCATGGTGAGCTTGTCGGTGCCGCTCCGCTTGGAGGACGCCCAGGTTTCCTTAAGCCAGGCGGGCGCCTGCTCACTGAGCTTTTTGAAAAAGCGTGCGCGTTCCGCCTTGCTGGCAGGGATCCGATCGATGACGGCCTTCGGGGTGTAGGTGATCCGGCCGCGTTCCACTTTCGCCTCCAGCACGTCGCCGCGGCTGATGCCGAGCTCCTCCCGTATGGCCTTGGGGATGACCACCTGATATTTATTTTTGACAGTGACGATAGCCATGATGGGTTAGGTGAACAGTTGAACTGTTCACCTCCACCTTAGCAAGCCCAGCGGTCCTGTCAAGCCCTTACCTTCATCGGTACATATCGAGTCATGGTGGGTCGATTACGCGCGATCACGCAAACTAATTCTCCTTCATCGTTCGTGGAGGCAAATCGGCGGTCGCCGATGGCGGTGGGTGGTCGCTGGACGCTGAAGCTGAGGCGGAAGCCGTGCTTCACCTTGTCCCACAGCCAAAGCAGGAACCCGATGAAGGTTAGAAGCCGCGAAAAAATATCCTGTGTACTCAGACCCAACCGCTTGCTCCCGCGCGCGGCGCGGCATGCGCATTTGACAGAGCCGGGCCCAGAGGGCACCCCGTTAGGGAGCGATTGCGCACGTTCGAGACATTTGGTCAACTTATTGTTTCGCGGCCCCTTACGAGCAGTTTCCAGAGAGCCGGGGTCGGGTGGCCCGGGACAATGGCGAGTCATTCCCAGGTCTGGCAAACAATCGAGAACTTACAAGCATTTCCGAAGAGCTTCTGAATCCACACCGGAGTATGGGCGCCTGTCCGTTAGAGCGCTTGTCCAATAAAAACGCTTGTAAGCCGACCATTTCTGTTATAAATTTGTAACGTGCCTGTTGCCGATTTGTAACATTATGAGAGCCGTGTGCATCGCCGGGGCACTCCTTGCCGCTGCCGCGACTGCCTTCGCCGCCGATGCCCCATCCCGCCACTACTCGCTGAAGCTGACTTCCCTCTGCACGCCGCAGTCTCCCAGCATCGGCCTGCTCCTCAAGGGCCGGATCGACGGTGGCCCGGTCCTCCGCCTCCTCCTCGACAGTGGCGCGCAACAGATTGTCCTCGATAGGCGCGCCGCGGCTAACTTGAGCGCTTCGGCCAGCTCCGCTCTCCGAGTGGTGGGGCTGGGCGCAGCGTCGAAGCCATGTGCGCGGGTGGCGTCCGGCACTCTCCAGATCGGCGACCTGATTCTGCGCGACTGCGACATCGTGATTGTCGACGGCAAGATTCTCGAGGGCATCGACGGCGTCATCCCGACCTCGCTTTTCGCAGGCTTTCTGGTGCGCCTGGACTTCCCGGGAAAGTCCCTCGACCTGGATCCCTATCCTTCCGAAACTCCCGTCCAGGATGCCGGCTACCTTCCGGCTCGAACCGAACACTCCCTGTTCTTCCTCAATACTGTCCTGAACGGATCGCAGCCGGGCTACGTGCTGCTCGACACCGGCGCGACTTACAACGCCGTTTCTCCGGCCGCCGCCCGCGTCTCGCGGAACTACTGGAATCCGTCGAGCGTCATCTCGCTCCGTGGCGGCACCGGCGACACCGAAGGCTTCCCGCTCGCGCCAGGCGTCCGTTTCCGCTGCGGCCCGCGGGTCCTTTCCGCCGACCCGGCCGTGGTGGTGAATCTCTCGGAGTTCGCCAGCCACTATCCGTTTGAGGTTACCGGCGTCCTTGGCTATCCCGCCCTGCGCACTTCCATCGTCACCATGAACTACCGCGACGGCCTGGTCCGCATTGAGGGAAGGTAGTCCCGCGGGCTATCCTGGTAGTTCAAATGGGAAACATTCTGCAGAACCTGCCTACGGGCGAGAAGGTCGGTCTGGCTTTCTCCGGCGGACTCGATACCAGCGCCGCGATCCATTGGATGCGCGCCAAGGGCGCCATTCCGTATTCCTATACCGCCAACCTGGGCCAGCCCGACGAGCCCGATTACGACGAGATCCCGCGCCGCGCGCTGCTCTACGGCGCCGAAAAGGCCCGCCTCATCGATTGCCGCAAGCAATTGGTGGCCGAGGGCATTGCCGCGCTGCAGGCGGGCGCATTCCACATCTCCACCGCCGGGGTGCACTACTTCAACACCACGCCCATCGGACGCGCCGTCACCGGCACCATGCTGGTGGTCGCCATGAAAGAGGACGACGTCCACATCTGGGGCGACGGCAGCACTTTTAAGGGCAACGACATCGAGCGTTTCTACCGCTACGGCCTGCTGGCCAACCCCGCGTTGCGCATCTACAAGCCGTGGCTCGACCAGAAGTTCATCGACGAGTTGGGCGGCCGCAAGGAAATGTCGGAGTATATGGCGAGCCAAGGGCTCACCTACAAGATGAGCGTGGAGAAGGCATACTCCACCGATTCCAACATCTGGGGCGCCACCCACGAAGCCAAAGATCTGGAGCATCTCGACAAGGGCGTCCAAATTGTGGAGCCTATCATGGGGGTGGCTTCCTGGCGCGAAGACGTGGCTATCAAACCGGAAACGGTGACCATCCGCTTCGAAG